>Ga0315312_1000323_pt1 | contig 64834 bp, 63 predicted proteins | sample TDP7_MG_FD_203629 | JGI IMG/M metagenome (GOLD analysis project Ga0315312, IMG submission 203629) | Freshwater sediment microbial communities from Lake Towuti, South Sulawesi, Indonesia - TDP7 | ecosystem: Environmental > Aquatic > Freshwater > Lake > Sediment | place: Indonesia: South Sulawesi... | reverse complement strand
GCTTACTTGTCCAGCCCGGTGCCGAGACTGAATTGGTCGCGCCAGTATTCTTTCCGGTTACAATTGCTCCTCGTACGGGACCATCCATATCCTTCTGTTCAGCAGCAAGCCACATATATTCATCAGAAGCACGAAAGATGACTACTCGGGAATTCGGTTTAATCCATTCGTCGGTATCAAAATTTATGTCTGCCTCTTGGGAGCCCTGGCCAAGCCAGGAGATTGTGCCATTCTGTTCTAAAGTCCCTTTCCTCACCCAGACCTTCCCCTGTATTGTCGGCGACCAGGATACATTTTTTGGACCTGCAGCAACATAAACTGTAGAAGAATCTTCAACATACCAGACCGAACCGAACGATAAAGGAGGAGTGGCGTGAGATGCAGAGACATCATTAAACACCTTATTATAATGGCTTGTATATTCTTCATCCGAAGGCCAGTTCACACCATCCTGAGAATACTTCCAGACAAAATTTGCACCATCATCATAGAATGCCCAGTATCCCCACTCATTACAGATAAGCTTCCTTAAACCACAAGTAGAAGTTTCTCCAGAACCAACTATGGAAGCTGCCTCGCACCTCGGAGCAAATAGAAAATAGAAAATGGAAAATAGTAAGATTATTGTAGCCGCAGGCTTCAGCCTGCGTGAGGTAGAAATCGGCAAGCCCATAATTTTTTTGTTTTTATGCCAGTTTCCTGAGCTGTCGTCCATTATTCCTCTCCGAAACATTTAACACTTGGTTCTGCAGCAGCGACTGCTCCTTTAAATTCATTGCTTTCCAAATTCCTCAAACTTATCGCTCCCACGAGTGCTTTCTGGGTAAAGAGGATAAATCCCAAGACACAGAGGAGTGCTAAAACAAGAAAGATAATAGAAGAACTGCCACCAAGATTGATGGTTTGAACTGAAGAATCCGTTCTTTTGCGCGCTCGGCTTGAAGGTGGGAAACTATTGTGGCTAGACCGAGAATCGGAAAGAAAAGTCTCGGGCTCCTGCGACAAGTATCGTCTATGAATCGGCCCAACCTGCCACATCCCGTTGGAACTCCGCAGCTGGTGGAGTCCCCTGCGGGAAAGGTTGCAACTACCGTTGAATTCTATTTTTGAACTTTCTTCCTTCAATATTTTCCTCTCACTAATGGAGTGTCCAGATTTTGGGCCCATCTTTAGTATATTCAATGCGATAATGAGTCTTATCTTTCTTCAGAGTTTGCTTCTTTTCAGAGTCTTCCTTTCCTGGAGCTGACTGGGAGGGTTCACCGCGATTAGCTTCCTGCTCTGCGGTCTTCCTGAAATCTCTTCCAATAATCGAAATGATAAAGCCTTTCTTTTTAACTTTTTCCTTCATAACTTCCTCCCCACTCTGATAAAATTTCCTCTTAAAGTAAATAAAAAAGCCGAATCAACAGCATCACCTAAAGGCACTACACCTAAGGATGATGCGTCAATTCGGCACCATTTACGCGAGTTAGGTTAACTAACTGAACAGAACTATCCGCCAATTAGTCCTATCGGGCCGACTAAAGTCGGCCCCTACGCGACTCTTCGGTAACCCGGCTACCTCGATTAATCGGGGCCCGTGGCTTTGCGTCCCACCCTTACGGTGTGGTTTGCCTTTATCGGAGTACCGTATTTAATTTCCAAAGATTATTTAGCAATTTTTCCGAACGCTCATATAACAAAAAAGCCGAATTATCAAACTCTCGAACCCCGCCCTCGGCATTTCACCGCAAGTGTGGGCTGATAATTCGGCTCGACTCTTCGGTAACCCGGCTGTCCCCGATTTTCATCGAGGGCCCGTGGCTTTGCGTCCCACCCTTACGGTGTGGTTTGCTATTGTCGGAGTTCGTATTCAATTTTCGCTATTATAATACCACAAGTTTTTTTGATTGTCAAGGACAAAAATTGTAAATTTGTGCTCCTCAAGATTCGCTATTTTTTAACCGATATTTTAAGGGACCTACTATAGCCAATATTACCCCAGAAATCCTCTGCCCCAACCCTCAAGTAATGAAGCCCCTCATCCAATTTTGCGGGGTCAAGCGTAATAGAATACGGGGCTGCGAAAATAATCCTTCCAGTCCTTATCCATCTCTGACCCACTTTAGAACTCTCATCCCGGGAGATTTCCAGCCACGCTCTTACAATGTCTTCCCCTAATACAGAAGCCCAAACTGCCCTCTTTTCTCTGATTTCCTCGCCGTCAATAATGTTAAGAATTTCTACTGAGACAGCTCTCTTATTGGGGGGCACAAGTTTAATGGCCAGGGCAGGCTCAAAAACAGCGACCGAACGGCTCAGGGAAGCGGGAGGCTTGCCTTGCGAGTTTTCATCAAGCCACGTATTAATCTCATTCGTCCCCCAGCCACTGGCCAATATCGGGGATACTTGTGCTGAATTGAGGCTCTCATCCGGTGACCAGATGGTGATGTAGTTCTCTTGATCAAAATTTACCAGGTTCAACGGAATCTCCACCCAGAACCATCTTGCTTCTCCCACTCCTTCCAGAGCCTCCTCAGGGTCACCCTCCATAGGAATATCCTCCTCTGATACCAAGAAGAAAGATTGTTTTTCATCCCAATTGGGAGAAGAATTAATTCCGATATATATCTTGCCCGAATTTGGCAAAGAAAGTTTCTTTTCCCATTTTTCTATCTTTTCACCTATTTCTTTAAAGCCTCCGTATTCTAATTGCTTTGCCGATATATCTCTCTCATCATCGGGCAAATTCTTTAGGCGCTCGAAGTGTACTCTTGCTCGTTCCAGTTCCCTACTCATCACATTTTTGGACCTTCCTAACTTTGCTCCCAAATAGGCCTTCACATAATTCCCTTGAGGCGCCCCGGGTAATCTAGTAACCCAGGCATGGTTATATCCTACATACCAATTACCATCCCAGCCACTCGTAGCGAAAAGGTCAAAATCATTCAGGTTTTCCAATTCGGCAACTATTACCGGGTAGAGTGGTTCAGAGGTGGCTAAACACTTTGCATTGAAACCATGCATCAGGCATAACCCAACAAATAAAGCGATGCGTCTGAAGAAATTTTTACTATTCTTCACTTTTTGGTTTCTCCTCTTCTTCAGTCTTTATTTCAATTCTCAGCTGATTTGCCACCATCTCGGCTACTCTTCTCACACTCATATTCTTGTCTTTGACGGCTTTCTTGAGACCATTTACCACAAGTTCACTCGTATCTCCAATGTAGCCGAGCGCCCTTATTGCTTCGGTCTTGATTTGAATATCTTCGCTATCCAGCTCTTTCAAAGCGACATCAAGACCTGACTTGTCACCAAGTTTCCCTAAAGCAGTAGCGCTAGCACAGCGAGTTCTAGCATCCTCCTCTTGCAACAATTCCTTCAGAGGCTCAATTGCACTCGCTACTTGCAAGTCTCCTAACGACTCTGCAGCATATAATCTTACTCTTACTTCTTCGTCTTTCAGCGCCTCTATCAAAGCTTCGCCAGCACCCGGTTCCTCCAATCTACCCAAAGACCTGGCCGCAGTAGCCCGGATACGACTACTTGCATCTTTCAGCGCCTCCAGGAGAGCCGGAAATGCTCTCTTATCTCGCAAATTGCCCAGCACTTGAGCAGTGGTTATCCGCACCCCTTCGTTCTTGTCCTTTCTCAAAGTCCCAATCAAGGGCTCGACGCTCTTTTCGTCTCTAATATATCCTAAAGCCACCACCACACTAATTCTAACTCCATCATTCTCATCCTTTAGAGCGCCAATTAGGGATGGAGTGGCAGTTTTATCTCTCAAATTTCCCAGCGCGTCAGCCACATTTACTCTCACACCAAAATCTTCGTCCTCCAGAGCTTCAATCAATGCGGGCAAACTGGTCTTGTCCCTCAACTTGCCCAGAGTCTCAGCTGCCTCCCGTCTCTCTTGCGGGTTATCGCTCTTAAGCCTCTCCATAGCTGCCTTAACCTCTGGCGCAATCTCTTCTTCGGCTTGAAGAAAAGCCGAATAGCTCAAGAATACCAAGGCCAGAATAAACAGAATCCGCCAGTACTTTTGTTTCATCTTTTTCCCTCCCCGGACCTTTAATAATATTTTTAATATTATTATATTGCTCTTTGCCTCTTCCAGCAACAAAAATTTCAAAAATTAACTTACAATAGGAGTAGCAGAGCGAAGCTCTGCCTCATAATCCCGAAGCTTACGCTTCGCTATTCCCCACTAATATTTTACTTTCATCAAAAAGAGTCCATGTGCTGGAGCGGTTCGAGCACGAAGTGTTGAGCCTTTCTTCTCGAACAATACCTTTATATACTCTGGATCTATTTTCCCTCTTCCTGCTTCAATCAGAGCTCCCACTATCCTCCTGACCATTCTATAGAGGAAAAAATCGGCCTCAATTTGTAGAATATATAGATTCCCGTTTTTGCTAATCTTGAAATCGATGACCCTGCATTGTTTACTTTTCTTGCCTGAACTTCTGACAGAAAATGGAGCGAAGTCATGTTTACCAAGAAAATATCGGCTCGCTTCTGCTACTCTTCTCCAATCGAGAACTTCGGGTATGTGCCAGGAGAATCTTCTCTCAAGTGGAGAAGGAAAGGGCTGTTGCAGAATCTGGTAACGGTAAACCTTGCTTTTAGCACTATAGCGGGAATGAAAACTATCACGAACTAGCTTGACATTTTTTATGACGATATCAGAGGGAAGTAGACTGTTCAATGCTCTAAGGAGGGCAGTAGCGGTTAGCCTAACGTTTCTGGTTCTAAAGTTAGCCGCCTGGCCAAGAGCGTGGACTCCGGAATCAGTACGTGCCGCACCTATTAGTTTTATCTTTTCGGCGAAGATTCGTTCCAGGACCCTCGTTATTTCCCCTTGAATAGTCCGCTTTCTCTTCTGGATTTGCCAACCAAAATAGTCAGTACCATCGTATTCGATAATCAGTTTTATATTTCGCATTCCGGAAGCTATAGGACTATTAAAGTTATGGAGAAGGTAGTGACTATCGTAATTGTTATCAAGTCGGCTGCTCTGAAATGTACGACTTCCAGGTTTCTCCTACCCCTATCCGGATCGTAAGCGCGTGATTCCATAGCTAAAGCAAATTCATCGGCTCGCCGGAATAGATTAACCAGTAGCGGAACCAGAATGGGAATAATGGCCCGAATTCTCTTTAACGGATTCTTATGGGAAAAATCTGACCCGCGAGACCTCTGGGCTTTAATAAGTCTGTCCATCTCTTCTAAAAGTAAAGGCATAAGCCTCAAGGACAGGCTCATCATCATCGCAATCTTATGTGAGGAGATCCCAACCAGATTCAGGGGAGCAAGAAGAAACTCCAACCCCAGGCTCAATTTCTCGGGCGAGGTAGTCAAAGTAAGAAGGGAAGTAATAAGTATCAGAAAAATTAGCCTCAAAGCGATGAAGAACCCGAGAGATAAAGCCGCATCAGTAATTCTTAAGGGCCCTAATGTAGCGATTGGTGCTCCCGGCGTGAAAAGTAGATGGAGAAGGAAAGTGAATATGATAATCCAGCCCAAGGGCATTAGCCCGCGCAGCACGAATATAACGGAAAGTTTTGCCAAAAGAACTATGGTCAACAAAAATATCGCAAGAAGGCAATAGCACCAGAAATTCTTAACCAGGAATATAGAAATGGATACGGCTAGAATAGAAATTATCTTTGTCCTTGGATCGAGCCGGTGAATCGGAGAATTGGAAGGGATGTAGCGACCGATGGTGAGGTTATTTAAGAAGGACATTTACGACCCCAGTATCTTTCTCTTAATCAGTTCCTCAGCTATTTCAACCGCGTTTAGCGCGGCTCCCTTCAACAGGTTATCGCTAACTATCCACAGGTTAAGTCCATTTGGTATCGACTCATCAACTCTGATGCGACCAACGAAAGTCTCTTCTTTATCGGCAGCAGTTGTCGGCAATGGATACTTTAATTTAGTGATGTCGTCTACCACAATAACTCCTTCTGCATTTTTCAGAATCTGGCGCACCTCTTCAGGAGTTATCTTCCTTTCTGTTTCGATATTTACTGCTTCCGAATGGCTACGAAAAACAGGCACCCGGACACAAGTGGCCGTTATGGCAATGGAGTCGTCCTCCATTATCTTCTTTGTCTCATTAACCATCTTCATTTCTTCTTTTGTATAGCCATTTCCCAAGAATAAGTCAATCTGGGGAATACAATTGTAGGCAATCTGGTGAGGAAAGACCTTGGGCTTTACTTTCTTGCCCGAGGCGATATTTGCAATCTGCTCTTCCAGTTCAACCACTGCCTTCTGTCCTGCTCCAGAGACCGCCTGATAGGTGGAGACAACAATTCTCCTAATTCTGGCTCTTTTGTGTATAGGAGCCAAGACAACCACCATTTGAATTGTTGAGCAATTGGGATTAGCAATAATCTTCTTATCCTGAGATAGAGTATGTGGGTTTACCTCGGGAACGACGAGCGGCACTTCTGGTTCCATTCTCCAGGCACTCGAGTTATCAATAACGAATATCCCCTCCTGAGCAGCAAGTGGAGCGTACTCTTTAGAAATAGAAGCGCCAGCAGAAAAGAGAGCAACATTGAGTCTGCTTGGCCGAGCGGTTTTACCTCGCGAAGAGGAAGCCTTAAACGATAATGGAGTGAGCTTTTCCACCGCGACTTCTTTGGCCTTGAATCTCAGGGTTTTCCCCTCAGAACGCTCCGAAGCAAAAAGTCTTATGCTGGCTACTGGGAAATTCCGTTTCTCCAGCATTCTCACCATCTCTCTGCCTACGAGGCCTGTTGCTCCCACTACACCGACATTATACTTTCCCATCTCTTAACTCACAATCTTCAATAAAAACTTCATTACTAACCCACAAGCCAAAGCAAATGAAATGCTTGCCAAAGTGCCTACAAGATAATATTCTGCAAAATCTCTCTCTTTCAATTCATCGAAACGGCCTATCGATTTCGCCATTAGGACAATAGCCATACTTGTGTACTGGTTTAAAAGAACGAGGGTTAGAATTATGAACCTTTCTAAAATCCCGATAATCTTCCCCGCTCCTTCTACTCCCCTACGCCCCGTTGGATAGATTTTCAAACTTCTACACAGGAGAGAAACTATGGAACTTCCCAGAAATAAACAGATTAAATACCCTACACTAATAATTAAAATGAGGGTCAATGGCCTTTCCTTTTAGACAGATTAAATATGCCCCTTCTTTCTAAGAACCTCATAAGGTTCCTGCCTTTGAAACAACCCTATAGGGTTGTAATTCAGGATACAACCTTAAAAGGTTGTTTGTAAACTATTCTCTATTACCTCTTCCGCTCTCTTGATCTCGTTGTACTTTGCCACTCTTAGCGCCTTGGAGATAGCGCGTGAGCTTACCCCTTCCTTCTTTGCTACTTTCTCTGTGGTACCATACTTTTCATACTCCCAGACCCGGCGATAATGCAAATCCTTCCAGTTCTGTTTAATTGCATCCTGGAGCATAATAATAGTGTTTATAAATACATCTCTTGAATTATTATTGGTTTGGTAAATTAAAGTTTGTCTTCGCTTCTTTGCTTCAATTAGAGCTCTGCGAGATAAAAGGAAACATTCTCCATCCATTTCTGTTGTTCTTTTACTAATCTTCGTACTTATCCCTCCCTCACCCACCCCGAAACAAACACTAATCGGATATAAGTACCTACTAATTTCCTTAATAATAGAATGGCTTTGCTTTAGTGAAGTCATCAATCCTTGAAATTCATCACCAATAGTGATCGAGAACTTTACCAAAATAACCTTTTCAAATCGACGATTAACTTTTTCCAAGGTTGACTTAATTTTTAATTGTATTTTTAACCTTTCTTTTATTTCCCGCGACTTCACTAAGTCTCCAGTAATTACTACAAGCTTTTGGGCTATCACATCTCATCCTTTGCTGATAAAATCGGCGATAAGGTCGCCCACTTCTGAGGTGGAGAGACCCATTTCTCCAGCGCCGAGGCTCTTTATCTTTCCTGAAGACAGTGCTTTTCTGATAGCGTGATCAACCAACTTTGCCGCCGTCTCTTCTCCCAGATTTTCCAACATCATCTGTCCCGCAGCGATGGTGGCAATTGGATTTATGACATTTTTACCTGCGTATTTGGGGGCGCTGCCGTGAATTGGCTCAAACATACTTACGCCTTCAGGGTTGATATTTGCCCCGGCGGCCACTCCCATACCGCCCTGAATTATTGCTCCCAGGTCGGTTATGATGTCCCCAAACATATTGCAGGTAACAATAGTATCAAACCACTCAGGATTCTTAACGAACCACATACAACACGCGTCAACAAATTGATGGTCTTTTTCCACTTCAGGATACTCTTCGCCAACTTTGTAGAACACCCTCTGCCACAAGTCATGAGCAAATGTCAAAACATTCGCCTTATCCACAAGGGTCAACCTCATCTTCTTCTTTCTCTTCCTTGTTAATTCAAATGCATACCTGACGCACCTTTCCACGCCTTTTCTGGTATTGACCATTTCCTGCACTGCAACTTCGTCTGGTGTATCCTTTTTCATAATCCCACCGATACCCAAATAGAGCCCTTCGGTATTTTCCCTCACTACCACGAAATCTATATCCTCTGGCCTCTTATCTTTGAGCGGTGTGGGAACTCCGGGATAGAGAATGACCGGTCTGAGATTAATATACTGGTCGAGCCCGAAACGCAATTTGAGTAGAAGTCCTCTCTCCAATATCCCCACCTTCACCTGGGGATGCCCAACTGCTCCCAGATATATAGCGTCCAGTTGCTTGATTTCTTCAAATACGGAATCGGGAAGGACTTCTCCTGTCTTCAAATACCGCTCGCCACCAAAGTCATAGGTTACAGCCTCGTACTTAAACTTTGATTTTCTTGCTGCAGCATCTATAACTTTGAGCCCTTCTCTAATGACCTCTGGTCCTACCCCATCACCGGGAATAACTCCAATCCTGTACACTTGAACCTCCAAAGTAATCTTATCTTGCACTACATTTATCTATCGCCTCGTTTCCCCAAAATTCCAAACTTGCTCCATATTCCTCCCGGTTACATCTTTGTCTTCTGTTTTGCATAATTCATTAGTCCGCCCGCTTTTATTATCTGCTGGATAAATTCAGGAAACCGCTGCACTCTGTAACTTTCTTTCTGGGAAAGATTGGTTATCCTGCCTTTACTCAAATCGATTAGAAGCTCATCTCCAGAACCGATTCTCTTTGACGCCGTCTTACTTTCCAGAATCGGAAGTCCGATATTGATAGCGTTGCGATAGAAGATGCGGGCAAAGGACTCTGCTATTACGCAGGAGACTCCGGCTTCCTTAATAGCCAAAGGAGCGTGTTCGCGGGAAGAGCCACAACCAAAGTTCTTTCCTGCCACTATACAATTTCCTCTATCTGCGGCACGGCGCAATTTCTCCACGAAGCCTCGGTCAATCCCTTCCATGCAATGTTTAGCTAACTCTTTAGGGTCGTAGATGTTCAAATATCTTGCAGGAATTATATCGTCGGTATTGACATTATCGCCGAATTTGTGAACTCTCGCTTTGATTTGCATCCTAATTCTTACAAAGAGTCAGGGCTAACAATTTTTCCCGCAACCGCCGAAGCTGCAGCAATTGCTGGATTGGAGAGATATATTTCCGATTCAGGATGTCCCATTCGACCAACAAAATTCCTATTTGTAGTGGCTACAGCCTTTTCACCCTCGGCCAGTACTCCCATATGGCCACCGAGACACGGACCGCAGGTAGGAGGAGAAATCACGGCTCCAGCATCAATAAATATCTCGATGAGTCCCTCACTTAAAGCCTCCCGATAGACCTTCTGGGTAGCCGGGATTATTATTAGCCTTAACCTGGGATGAACCTTTCTTCCCTTCAGGACTTGGGCACTTATTCTAAGGTCTTCAATCCTCCCATTGGTGCAGGACCCAATGACCACCTGGTCAATATGGACCTCTCCTACACGACTAATTGGCCTGGTATTGGAAGGCAAAGGAGGAAAGGCAACTTGCGGTTCAATCTCGCCGCAATCATACTCAATCACCTTGGCATATCGGGCGTTTCTCTCTCCGTGGACAATCTCATAGGGTCTTTCTGCTCGTGCTTCAATATATTCAACAGTCTCTCCATCTGGTTCAATGATTCCGCTTTTCGCTCCAGCTTCTACCGCCATATTGCACATAGATAAACGGTCAGCCATAGTCAGCCGCCTGATGACTGGACCCGTAAACTCCATAACCTTATATAGAGCTCCATCTACTCCGATATCTCCAATTGTGTACAGGATGAGGTCTTTCCCCGAAACCCATTTATTCAATTTACCTTTGTATACGAACTTGATTGTCTCGGGCACACGAAACCAGCATCTGCCAGTGAGCATGGCGAAAGCCAAATCAGTTGAGCCCACCCCACAGGCTAAAGCTCCCAGTGCTCCATAAGTGCAGGTATGGGAGTCGGCGCCGATAACAAGGTCGCCAGGAACAACCACGCCCTCTTCAGGAAGCAGCGCATGCTCAATTCCCCCTCTTCCCACTTCGTAGTAGTGGCTCAAGCCCTGTTCCCGTACGAAACTACGAAGAATCTTGCATTGCTCCGCCGATCTTATGTCTTTATTAGGGGTGAAGTGGTCAGGAATAAGGACAACCCTGTCAGCGTCGAAGACTTTACTTCCTCCTGCCTTTCTAAATTCTTCAATTGCCAAAGGAGCAGTTATGTCGTTTCCCAGGGCAATATCTACTTTAGCTTCAATGAATGTGCCTGGTTCAACGCTTTTCCTGTCACAATGTCTGGCCAAAATTTTTTCTGCGATTGGCATAGCCATAAAGAAACTCCAAAGACAGCCACATCTTACTTTCTTAATTTTTCCCTTGCCAAGAGACTATTGAGAACCTTGATGAGAAAATTGTACCTGTCACCTTTTTTCTCTTGCCAGAAACCTGTTGAGAGCATTGATATAAGCTTTGGCGCTCGCCTCGATTATATCTGTAGACGTGCCTCGACCAGTGACTATTTTCTTGAATTTTCCCACGCGGCCTAGTACCCCGACCGGTGCAATCTTAACTGTAACCTCTCCGAGAGCGTCTTTACCTATAGACACTGATCTCAGACTATAGTCTATTAGCCTGCACTTAATACTTGTAATTCGGTCTATTGCACGAAAAGCTGCATCGACTGGACCATCGCCACAAGAAGCTTCCTGCAACACTTCACTTTTAGCCGGTTTACCGGGCGTAACTAGCCTTCTTAACCTCACCGTGGCAGTGGGAACTACCCTGTTTCCAGTAGTCACATTTATATATTCCAGCTGGTAAATCTCCGGGATAAGGGAAATCTGCTCCTCCACTATTGCCTCAATGTCTTCATCGAAAATATCTTTTTTCTTATCGGCGAGGAGCTTAAACTCCCGAAACGTCTTGTCCACCTGCTCATTACTCAACTTGTAACCCATCTCCTGCAACTTCTTTCGAAACGCATGTCGGCCCGAATGTTTCCCCAGGACGAGCCTTGTACCTCCCAGTCCCACTGATTCAGGAGTCATAATTTCATAAGTTAATCTTTCTTTAATCACTCCATCCTGGTGAATTCCAGCTTCATGAGCAAAAGCATTTGCTCCCACAATAGCCTTATTGGGCTGAACGATTATGCCAGTAAGTTTACTCACCAGACGGCTCGTCTTAGAAATCTCTCTCGTCTCGATGTTCGTATAGAAAGGAAGCAGGTCTTTTCTAGTCCTCAACGCCATCACTACTTCTTCCAGAGAGGCATTTCCCGCCCTCTCTCCAATGCCGTTGATAGTACACTCAATCTGTCTCGCTCCCGCCAAAATAGCGTTTAGTGAATTAGCAGTAGCCAGTCCTAAATCGTTATGGCAATGGACACTAATAGTCGCCTTTTTTGAATTGGGAACCTTCTCCACCACCGCCCCGACTATCCTGCCAAACTCTTCCGGAAGAGCATAGCCCACGGTATCCGGAATATTGATTGTGGTAGCGCCAGCCTCGATCGTTTCTTCAACCACACGGCAAAGAAATTCCAGGTCAGTTCGGACAGCATCTTCTGCAGAAAACTCTACATCATCAGTAAACTTCTTGGCATATTTTACTGCGGCTACAGCCTCTTTGAGAACCTCTTCTCTCGACTTTCTCAATTTATACCTTAGGTGAATGTCACTTGTCGCAATAAAAGTATGAATCCGTGGGTTCCTGGCATACTTTATTGCCTCCCAGCACATATCGATGTCCTTCTTTGTAGCCCGCGCCAAACCAGCAATTACCGGCCTCCTAATCTTACGGGAAATCAGCTTCACTGACTCGAAATCACCTGGTGAGGCCACAGGAAAACCGGCTTCAATGACATCCACGCCCAGCTTATCCAACTGTTCAGCAACTTCAAGCTTCTCTTTTATATTTAGACTCGCACCCGGAGATTGTTCTCCGTCTCTCAAGGTCGTATCAAATACTATTATTCTCTTTTTGCTTAGTACCATTTTACTCTCCTAAATAGGGACAGCGACCATTTAAAGAAAATAGGAACCGCCACTTTTTTTGGAAACACGAGCCGAACCTCAAAAGAGGTGTCCCACAACTTCTCGGAGTTCATCCGACCTACAGCTACTCCTCTATTAGAGCTGTCATTCCCAAGGTCTGTTCTCTTTTATACAAGAATAAATTGCTATCTTTACCTCCTTGCAGGAGACGGACTCTGCGCACTCCCCACCAAAATGACTCTGACTCCTTTTTCGGATTCGGGCCATGAAAATGGTCGCTGTCCCTATTTTCTATTTTAACGCTGTCTTACCCATACCAGGCCTGAGCGGCAAAAGCTCCAGAGTGCCTCAATTATGCCCAACAGCGTGTAACCGGCAAAATATAAAAGAAATATAACCGAAATTACCTCGGTTGAAAAATGCCAAACAATTAATGCAGCCAGCATAATCATCAAGATCTTCAATGGTTGCTTTCTCGTAATTCTCACTTTCTTTAAATTTATGTACTTAATTTTGCTTATCATAAGAAAAGATAGAAATGGCATAACAAGAGGCATCAAACTCAAGAAGGGATTAGTCTCGTTCGGCCAGAACGGCAAGACAAGAAAAGAAGCAAGCAAGCCCCCTCCCACAGGAATAGGCAAACCGTCAAAGTAAGCAATATCTTTCTCAGCAGCTTTGACATTGAATCTTGCCAGCCGCAACACTCCAGCAAGCATAAAGAAGAACGCTATCAACAGTCCCCACCTCATTTCTTTCAAAACTGCCTGATACATCAAAACTGACGGTGCCACACCAAATGAAATAGAGTCTGCCAAAGAATCGAACTCCAATCCAAACTTAGTGGTGGATTTAGTGAGTCGGGCAATTCTGCCATCAAAAACATCCAATATCACCGCCAGAAGTATTGCCCAGGCGCTCGAAGTAAAATTTCCCTCAATGGAGGCAGTAATCGAATAGAATCCCAAACCTGTGTTTCCCAGGGTAAAAAGTCCGGGAACAAAATAGATTCCCTTTTTCACCTTAAACCTCCACAAACCATAGAATAACCATTAAAGAGATAAAAAATCAAACTCTCCTTAACGGGAAAGCTTCCCCAGAATAGTTCGCCCTCCCACAACTCTATCTCCCTTACCCACATTAATCTCTGTCCCTTGAGGCAGATAGACATCCACTCGCGAACCAAGCCTTATCATTCCAATTCTTTGTCCTGGAACCAGGTTCTCTCCTTCCTTGCACCAGCAACATATTCGGCGAGCGAAATTACCCGCAATCTGTTTTACCAGGATTTTCTTTCCGTTAGCATCTGGCTTGTTGCCCATCTGAATACCGACGAGGTTGCTCTCGTTCTCCTGAGAGGCCCGTTCCCGGTAAGCGACCATGAACTTTCCTGGGTTATAGCTAATCAATTCTACTCTTCCTTCAACCGGCGACCTTTGCACGTGGACATTGAGTATGGACATAAAAATTCTAACTACTCTTACTCGAGCGTGCAAGAACTTTTCCTCGCTGACCTCGGAGATATCTATTACTTTTCCATCAGCTGGGGAAAGAATTAAACCTTCTCCTTCCGGAATTTCCCTTTCCGGGTCGCGGAAGAAAAAGAGTATAGAGGAGGCCAAAACCAGGAGAAAGATACTAGCGATTCTCGAGAAAGAGAAAAAAATTGCAGCTAATACGAGAAGAGGAAAAACAAATTTCCAACCGTCCTTAACAATCCGCATCCTTATCTCTTCTTCAACCAGGGCATCATTTCCCGCAATTTTGCCCCCACAATTTCAATGGGATGCTCCGCCCATTCTTTTCGGCCCTTATTGAACACAGGACGACCAACTCGGTTCTCCAGAAGCCACTCCCGCGCGAACTCGCCAGAACGCACCTCATCGAGAATTTTCTTCATTTCTCTCCTGGTCCTACCGGTAATGACCCTCTTACCACGAGTATATTCTCCATACTCGGCTGTATCCGAAATGGAATAGTTCATCCAGCCAATGCCACCTTCCTGAATCATATCAATGATTAGTTTCATCTCATGCAGACACTCAAAATAGGCAACCTCCGGTTGATATCCAGCCTCAACCAGAGTTTCAAAGCCGGCTCTGATTAACTCGACCAGCCCGCCGCAGAGAACCACCTGCTCCCCAAAAAGGTCGGTCTCAGTCTCTTCCGCAAAAGTGGTTTCAATCACTCCGGCACGAGTTCCACCTATACCCTTAGAATAGGCTAATGCCAATTCCTTAGCTTTACCTGAAGCGTCTTGATAAACTCCTATTAGGTTAGGAGTACCTTTCCCCTCTTGATACATTCTTCGCACCAGATGCCCCGGGCCTTTCGGAGCCACCAAAATTACATCCACATAATTGGGAGGGATAATCTGGTAAAAGTGGATGTTGAAACCGTGAGAAAAGCCCAGTACCGCGCCCTTTTTCAATTTGTTAGCAATCTCATTTTTGTAAACCAGAGACTGGACATCGTCAGCGACAAGCATCTGAACCCAGTCAGCATTTTCAGTCGCTTCGCTTGCTGAAACGGGCTTCCATTTATCTTCCACTGCTTTTTCCCAGTTCTGCGTTCCCTTAAGTTCGGCTACGACCACATCCAATCCGCTATCTCGTAAGTTCTGGCTCTGGGCATGGCCCTGGCTGCCATAACCAATAATTGCGATCTTTTTTCCCTTCAGAAGCTTCAAATCCGCATCCTTGTCATAGTATACCTTTGCCATAGGATCCTCCTTCGGATCTGTAACGCGAAGCTTTGCTTCGTTACTCCTTTGAATTGCTTTAAATCGGCGTCATTGCGACCCTGAGTGAAACGAAGGGGAAGCAATCTCGAGATTGCCACGGCTTCGCCTCGCAATGACATTTAACCGAGCGACTCCGAAAACTATCCCTTCATTCTAACCCCTGCCCATGGCCACAATTCCTGTCCTGACCATCTCCTTTATTCCAAACGGCTTAAGCATGTTGACGAGGGCGAGTATTTTCTCCTCATCTCCCGTCATCTCTACAATCATAGAGTTAGTAGCAACGTCAACTATTTTTGCTCTGAAAATGTCAACAATTTCCAAGATTTCTGACCGCCTTCCCTTTCCAGCATTTACCTTGATGAGCACCAGGTCTCTTTCCAGGCACGGCTGTCCTACGAAATCAGTAACTTTTATCACGTCTATGAGTTTATTCAGTTGCTTCATAACCTGTTCCAAAATCTTCTCATCACCTTTAACTACTATCGTCATCCGAGAGATATCATGTTGCTCCGTCTCACCTACCGCCAGGCTATCAATGTTGAATCCGCGAGCGCTAAAAAGACCCGATATCCGAGCCAGGACTCCAGGCTTATTCTCTACTAAAACAGAAATAGTATGTTTCATTGGTTCCCCTCCTTGATTTTCTGAGACTCTATGCCAGCCCACGGATTACTTCATCCAGCCTCGCTCCTGCGGGCACCATGGGAAAAACATTCTCTTCTCTTTCAACCTGGAAATCCAAAATTACAGGTCCTTCTATAGAAATTGCCTTTCTCAACGCATCTTCTACTTCATCCTTTTCACTCACCCTCATGCCAGAAGCCCCATATGCCTCAGCGATTTTTACAAAATCTGGATTGGGCGACAAGTTTGTGCCTGAATATCTTTTCTTATAGAATAGTTGTTGCCACTGTCTTACCATCCCTAAATATCCGTTGTTCAAAATTGCAACTTTGACTCCTACTCTATTATTAACGGCTGTAGCGAGCTCCTGGATATTCATCTGGAAGCTCCCGTCCCCTGCGATATCAAAAACAATCTTGTCTGGCTTGCCCAGTTTGGCGCCGATAGCAGCGGGAAACCCGAATCCCATTGTGCCCAGCCCTCCGCTGCTAATGAATTGTCGGGGATAGTTATATTTATAGAACTGCTGAGCCCACATCTGATTTTGCCCAACTTCTGTAGTGACGATTGCCTTGCCTTTTGTCACTTCATAGATCTTTTCCACTACAAACTGGGGACGAAGTTTCTCGTCCTTTTCATAGGTCAATGGATTCTCTTTTTTCCACTCAGAAATCTGCTTTTCCCATTTCTTTCTTTTGTCTAAATTCGTGAGCTTCGATTTTTCCAGCAATTTGTTTATCTCTCTCAAAACATTCTTTGCGTCACCTACAATGGGAACATCCACCTTCACATTCTTACTTATGGAAGTTGGATCTATATCTATATGGACTATCTTCGCCTTGGGAGCAAAAGCATCCAGCCTGCCTGTAATCCTATCGTCAAACCTTGCACCAATGGCAACAATTAAATCGGAATTCTGCATGGCCTGATTTGCGAAATATGTCCCGTGCATTCCCAACATTCCCAGAAAGAGTTCAGAGTCTTGCGGGAAAGCACCCATTCCCATCAACGTGAGAGTTACCGGACTCTGGGTAATTCTGGCCAGTTCTTTCAGTTCACCTGAAGCTCCTGAAATAATAACACCGCCGCCAGCATAGATAACCGGTCGCTCAGCCTGTCTTATCAGGTCTACTGCTTTTTTTATCTGTTGCGGGTGGCCTTCGTATTTAGGTCTGTAACTACGTATTTCCACTGCCCTGGGGTAGACGAATTCACAGGAATCTCTCTGAACATCTACAGGCAGATCCACGAGCACAGGTCCTGGCCGACCGGTGCGGGCAATGTGGAATGCTTCCTTAATAGTGCGGGCAAGTTCCTTAACGTCCTTAACCAGATAGTTGTGCTTGGTTATTGAACGGGTAACTCCAGTTGTGTCTGCTTCTTGAAATGCGTCATTACCCACCAAATGGGTAGCCACCTGGCCAGTAAATGCCACAATGGAAACTGAATCCATATTTGCTGTAGCCAGACCGGTGGTCAGATTTGTCGCTCCCGGGCCTGAAGTGGCTATACATACGCCGACCTTGCCTGTTGCTCTAGCATATCCATCAGCCATATGGGCCGCTCCTTGCTCGTGACGCGTAAGAATAAATCTGATTGGTGCCTCATAAAGAACGTCAAAAACTGGAAGTAACGCTCCTCCCGGTATGCCAAACATTATTTCCACATTTTCCTTGACCAAACTTTCCACAAAAATCTGTGCTCCAGTAAGCTTCACACTATCCCTCCTTGTGTGAATCAGCCTGTGCTCAATAGGGGAATCTCTTCGTTTGCCCTAATTGCGCTTACCATCTCGCGCCCGTCGCTACCACGGAGCTCCTTATTCGTCGCTCCAGCGACCCCCTTCCGCACAAGGTTTCACTATCTTGAATCAGCCTGTGCTCAATAGGGGAAACCCTTCGGAAAATGGTCGCTGTCCCTATTTAAGGATAGCTCCTGTATTTGCTGACTGGACCATTCGTGTATAACGATTCAGCCAGCCTTCTCTTATCTTAGGTAAGGGTGGCTTCCACTCGCCAACCTTTTCTTCCCATTTTATCTTGCGTAATTTTATATCCCTATCCTCCAGGCGGACATTCAGTGTCCTTTTAGGAATATCGATTTCGATAGTGTCGCCATCCTTCAGAATACAGATTGGCCCACCAACTGCTGCCTCAGGAGAAACGTGTCCAATACACGCGCCCCGTGTACCCCCTGAAAATCGGCCGTCGGTCAATAGGGCGACATCTCTGTCCATTCCCATGCCCACAAGCGCTGCCGTCGGCGAGAGCATCTCTCTCATACCCGGCCCGCCTTTGGGACCCTCGTAACGAATCACAATCACTTCCCCTTTTCTAATCTTTCGACCCAAGATAGCTTTCATCGCTAGCTCTTCGGAATCGAACACTCGCGCCTTCCCGGAAAATCTCATCATTTTAGATTGGATGGCAGACTGCTTTACCACGCAACCTTCTGGGGCCAGGTTGCCAAAGAGAATGGCAATCCCTCCTTCTTTTTGATAAGGATTCTTCTGGGAGTGGATTATTTCCTTATTATAAACCTTGGATTTAGAGGCAATCTGCTTTATGCCCGTTCCAGAAACCGTAGGATTATCTCTCAACTTGTCCTTCAAAACAGACAGTATTCCCGGAACTCCACCTGCATATTCTAAATCTTCCATAAGGTGTTCTCCACTTGGCGCGATATTGACTACCTGAGGTATAACTTTACTAATCTCATCAAATACGGTAAGAGGTAAATCTACTCTAGCCTCTCTGGCAATTGCGGGGAGATGTAAGACAGTATTTGTTGAACCTCCCAAAGCCATGTCCACTACGATAGCGTTACGAAAAGCAGTGGAATTCATAATCTTCCGAGCCGGAATATTCTGTTTTACCAGATTCACTATCTTCTCTCCAGAAAGATAAGCAATCCGCCTCTTTTTGGAGGAACCCGCAAGCGAGGCGGCACAGCCTTCAAGGGACATACCCATAGCTTCAGTTAAACAGGCCATAGTATTAGCAGTATATAGTCCCTGACAAGCCCCTTCGCCAGGGCAGGCGGCGAGTGCCAGGTCTTCCAGCTCTTTCTCTCCTATCTTCCCCGCCTGGTATCTACCTACAGCCTCAAACGTATCACGCACTAATGAAAGCCGTCTTCCTTTATACATTCCAGAAATCATTGGTCCAGCTGTGACGACAATAGATGGTATATCGAGCCTTGCTGCAGCCATCAGCATTCCGGGAGTGATTTTATCACAGTTTGTCAAAAGGACCAAGCCATCGAGCTGGTGCGCCTGCGCAACGCTTTCCACCACATCAGCAATCAATTCTCGCGAAGGTAAGGAGTAGTGCATTCCCACGTGTCCCATAGCAATTCCATCACAAATTGCCGGAACGCCGAACAGGAACGGGACTCCACCAGCGGCACGGATGCCATGTTCGATATCTCTCTCCAAAAGGCGCATTCCCATATGGCCAGGGACCAAGTTAGTAAAGCTCGTAGCGACTCCTAAGAATGGCTTGTTAAGGTCTTCAGGACATAGACCTAAGGCGTAGAGCAATGCACGATTAGGGGCCCTTTCAATGCATTTCTTTACCTTATCACTACGCATATTTACCTCCCCAACACCCAAAATAAGGAATGGGAAAAAGGTACCTGTCACCTTTTTAATAACTTATACTCTATGCTGTCAACCAATGCCTGCCAGCTGGCCTCAATAATATTCTCCGAGACTCCAATCGTGCCCCACTCATCTTTCTCATCTCTCGATTCAATCAAGACTCGCACTTTAGCTGCTGTCCCCTGAGCGGCATCAATTACTCTGACCTTGAAATCTGTTAGACTCATCGTCTTTAACTCTGGATAGAATCTTTCCAGGGCTTTCCTCAAGGCATTATCCAACGCATTAACTGGCCCGTCACCTTCGCTGGCGGTATGTTCTTCCTTACCCTTTACTTTGACTTTTATAGTCGCTTCTGACCTTAATTTTCCTCTCTCGTCCTTTTCCACAATTACTCGAAATCCTTCCAAATCGAAAAAAGTCTTGTGTTTGCCAATTGTCTTCTTCATCAGGAGCTCAAACGACCCTTCTGCACCTTCAAATTGGTAGCCTTGATTCTCCATCTGTTTGACTTTTAGGAGTAGCTCTTCTACTTCCTTTGTCCTCTCCCGAAAGTCAATTTTGAATTCCTTTGCTTTGGTAAACATGCTCGACCTTCCCGAGAGTTCCGAAACGAGAATTCTGCGTCTATTGCCAACCCTCTCCGGGGGCGCGTGTTCATAAGTCCGTGGATGTTTTGCCACAGCACTGACGTGGACTCCTCCCTTGTGAGCGAATGCGGAATTCCCCACATATGGTTGATTGTCCTGCGGTACCATATTTGCTATCTCACTTACATATCGCGAAACTTCGGTCAACGTCTCCAGTCTCCTATCGGAGATACAATTGATTCCCAGTTTTAGCTTTAGATTCGGAATAATGGAACAAAGATTGGCATTGCCGCATCGCTCGCCATAGCCATTGATTGTTCCCTGGACTAAAACACAGCCAGCCTTAACGGCAATGACAGAATTGGCTACCGCCATTTCTGAATCATTGTGCGTGTGAATTCCCAGGGGAATCTTTATTTCTTTCTTTACTTCCTTAACTATATTTTCAATCTGATGCGGCATCATTCCTCCATTGGTATCACACAAGGTAATGTTGTCCGCGCCAGCCTTAGCTGCTTGGCTCAATGTTTCCATTGCATAGAAACGGTCATCAAAATATCCGTCAAAGAAATGTTCCGCATCGTAGATAACCTCCAGCCCCTTCAACTTGAGATATTTCACTGAATCAAGAATCATCTTGAGATTTTCACTCAGAGAGGTGCCTAGAACGTACTTCACATGGAGTCCCCAGCTTTTACCGAAAATGCATGCTGCTTGAGGCTTCACTTTGATAATTGTATTGAGATTTGGGTCATTGGAGGCTCTCCTTTGTTTGTGGCGCGTACTGCCAAAAGCTACTATCTTTGCCTTCCTCAAACCGAGCTTCCTCACCCTGTTGAAGAAAAGGATATCCTTGGGATTGGACCCAGGCCAACCTCCTTCAATATAATGGAGACCTAAATCGTCCAACTTCTTTGCTATCTTCAATTTATCCTCTACAGAGAAGGATATCCCCTCTCCCTGTGCTCCATCTCTTAAAGTCGTGTCATATATTAATACCTTTACCATTTGTACCCCTTATTAGAAATTTCAAATTACAAATTTCAGATTTCAAATTACGGGCATAAAGCCCTATTCTACCCGGCGATGAACAAGCTATCTTTCATTTACCCTCCTTTCTAGTAACTTTACCCAAACCAAATTTTTTATGGATAGCCCTTACTGCTTTTTCTGTATCCTTCTCTTTGATTACGCAAGAAATCTTTATTTCTGAAGTAGAAATCATTTCAATATTTATCTTCTCTTCCGCCAGGGCGGAAAACATCTCACAAGCTACGCCGGAATGGCTTCTCATCCCTACCCCGACAATAGATACTTTGGCTACTCCCTCATCATAAATGAGTCCTTTTGCACCCATTTCTTGTTTAACTCTCTCCATTATTTCCAAAGTGTTCCTTAAGTCTCCTTTACTCACGGTGAAGGAGATATCGTTTATACCTTCCTTGGCAGAACTCTGAATAATCATATCTACATTTACGTTTCCTTTCGCAAGAGCACCGAAAATCTTTGCGGCAATGCCGGGCCGGTCAGGAACCCCGGTAATCGTGACTTTCACCTGGTCTTTATCGTAAGCCACTCCACTAACTACTACCTCTTCCATCTTTGTAACTTCTCTGGTAATCACGGTCCCCTCCTCCTCGCTGAAGCTCGACCTAACCTGGATATCCACATTAAATTTTTTGGCTACCTCAACAGACCTGGGGACCATCACCTGTGCCCCCAGGCTAGCCAATTCCAGCATCTCGTCATAAGAAATTTTATCAATCTTTCTGGCATCAGGAACAATCCTCGGGTCTGCAGTATAGACGCCGGCCACGTCAGTATAAACTTCGCACCGGTCTGCTTTCAACACTGAAGCTAAAGCCACAGCCGTCAAATCAGAACCGCCTCTGCCCAGAGTCGTAATATCTCTATTGGCAGTTATCCCCTGAAACCCGGCAACAATAACAATTCTATCCTTGCTCAGTTCCTTTTCAATTTTTCTGGTATCTATCTTTTTTATCTTGGCTTTAGTAAATGTCTCATCAGTTACGATCCCCACCTGGCCTCCGGTCAACGAGACCGCTTTCTCGCCGAGAGCATTGATTGCCATAGCTAGAAGGGCGATGGACATCTGTTCCCCGGTAGCCAGAAGCATATCCATTTCCCTTTCCGGAGGAGAGGGCGTAATCTCCTGAGCTGTTTCGATTAATCTATCAGTCGTATCGCCAGGCGCAGAAACCACAATGACCACTCTGTTTCCTTTCTTCTTGGTCTCAATGATGCGTCTGGCAACCTTCTTTATTCTCTCCGGTCCAGCAACAGATGTTCCGCCATACTTTTGTACAACGAGAGCCATTTTCTCTCCAAGAATCAGAATATCTTTGTTCCTTCTTTATCAATGCCAAGAACTAAATATCTACTCTCTACTCTATTTTTCCCAAAAGCTTCCTGCATAGCTTTGCCCACTCTGTCGGCAAGACGAGGTCGAGAAGACGGCGCAAAGGCAAATATACTCGGCCCCGCCCCGCTCAGGCTTACGCCCAGTGCTCCTGCCAACAGGGCTTGCCTGAACACTTCCTCCATTCCTCTAACCAGCCTTCTCCTGTAGGGTTGATGGAGCCTGTCTTCCATAGCCATTCTCAGAAGCCCATATCTCCTCTGGAAAAGAGCAGAAATTAACATAGCCACGCGGGAAGAATTGAACACTGCTTGTTCAAATTTTATTGTCCGGGGCAGTATTTCCCTAGCCTTTCTCGTCATTACCTGGAAATTGGGAACGCAGACCACACAGGAGAGATTCTGAGGCGCATTGTATTTGACGACTTCTATTCTTCTTCGCTCCCGTTTCACAGAAACGACGCAAGAAACCACCAGTCCTCCCATTATTCCTGCCGCTACATTATCTGGATGTCCTTCCATTTCCGCCGCCACGTCCAATATCTCTTCCCTGCTCAACTTCTCTCCGCAGAGTCTATTTGCACCTACCAATCCTCCAATCCTTGCTGCAGCGCTACTCCCCAGCCCACTGGCGAGAGGTATTCTGTTATTCAGTCTAATGCGAATAGTGTCCGGAGCAAAGTGAAACTTATCAAATACGAGCTTCGCCGCCTGGTAAACGATATTCCTTCTATCTCTGGGCAGACTATTTTCTCCTTCGCCTGTAATATCAATCTGCAATTTTTTTTTACCTTTATCTTTTCCTACTTCAATCTCTACCGTATTGTAAAGTCTAAGCGCCAATGCCAAAATATCGAATCCCGGCCCTAGATTGGCAGTAGTAGCCGGAACCCTCACCTTCACTCTTTTCATATCCATTTTCTATACTGTCTAGAATTACGAAAACTTTTCCTTATTTAATATTTAGACGCTTTAATAAATCTTCCTTCAGTGCAGTATTTTTAACCTGAGAAAATGACGTCCTTTTTAATATATCTATAAATTCTTTCCCCAATCTCTTGAGAATTCTTTCCCATATTTCATAGTAATCGTGTTCTATATTTATATAGCGTATCATCCCTTTTGTTTCCTGAATAACCAATGCGGTCATCTCATTAATAATATCTTTTAAAATTGAATTCACTACATCCGTGTCTACTCTTATGAAAGCTGCATCTGCAGATAATTGCGAGAATTGATTAAATCTTTCCCGTAATTTTTCACAGAGTCTATCAGAAAGAGAATCTATTTCTCTTTCTGCCTCATCGAATATCCCATCAATATCTTCTTCATTAATAACTTTCTCTTTTTGGAATAGTTGCTCTATCCAATCCTGATTTAGTATGGGAGTTTCACGATATCTATTAACCATTTTCAACAATACACGGGCAGGGAAAAAAGAAAGTTGAAAGCCACTAATTTCTTTAAACCTTCTACAACACCCTTCTATCTTTTTGGGAAAATCAGGAGCAACGATAATCATATATTTCGCAAAATTTTCATATGCCCCAACTAATTTGTCTTTGAACATGTCAACACAATAATTTTTAAGCGTAAATAAATAATCTGACTTCTTAACTAAATAATCATAGGTTCCCTCGGTTACAGTTTTACATTCTACAACTATGAAATATGGATGGTAAGCACTTGCAGCAATTAAAACCATATCCCATCCGTGCCCACTTCGCTCTTGAATAGTGTCAAAATCTAAAAGTAAAAATGCTCGATTTACTAAATCTTCAAAGACATTTTCTGGCTCATCGTGATACTTCTCGCGTGCTATTGTTCTATTTTGTCTTGCGATATCCAAAAAATCGGCATTGAGTTTCTTCAAATCTCCTTCTATATCTCGCCGTGCAATTTCTTTCCCTTCAACCCTTTTTCGTTGGTTTACCATTTCTGATAATTCTCTTAATGTTTCGTTTTCAATATAATTAATTTTATCCTTTTTGGGATTGATTACCCCTTCATAAATTAGTTGAGCAATCGCTGCTGGATAATGTTTACAAAAGCGAGTTCTACCTTTTTTAACCTGATATAGATAATCTGCACATTTATCATCACAGATATAAGAAAACTTTTCCTTGCCTAAATTATTAATAATAACTGTGTGACCACCAACATCTACCGCTAGTAATGTTTCTTCTTTTTTCCGTATCGCCACTCGGTTATTCATAAAATAATCACAACAATCTCGAATTTTCCCCAATAATTCGTCTTTCTTATAGGTAGCTACAATGTTTTCCAACTCACTTAAAGAAATTTTAAGGTTATCTACAATAAATTTGACAAGTTCCTTTTTTGTTCCAGAATAACCTTTGAGGTTGTTTCTCTCACAAATTTCTTTTAAATTATTAACAGTTAAGCTTGTAATTAAAGATAATTTTTCTTGTCTATTTTCCATTTGCCACTTTCCCTATCAGTAACTATGGAATCCTCATATTTTATCAGTATTCACAATCTAATCAGTCTTGCTACTGATTTCAAATCAGCTTTGACCACTCTTACTTTTCTGGCAACTTTAATTGCCCTATCAGGATCTTTAAGTCCGTGTCCAGTGAGAACACAAACTATAGTAGAAGGCTCGGAAAAGTATCCCTGGCGAACATATTTTACCAGTCCAGCCACACTCGCCGCAGATGCGGGTTCCACGAAAAGTCCTTCCCGAGAACTTAACATTCTATATGCTTCAATAATTTCCTTATCCGCAACGGTATCAATTACACCTTTAGATTCGTCACGCGCCTCTTCCGCCTTCTTCCAGGAGGCAGGATTTCCAATTCTAATCGCTGTAGCAATAGTTTTTGGCTTCTTTATAGGATATCCCCGCACAATTGGCGCTGCTCCTTCAGCCTGAAATCCCATCATCCTGGGCAATTTCAGTTGCCGCTTTTCCCTGAATACGTTCTTATATTCCTTATACCCTTTCCAATAAGCAGTAATATTGCCTGCGTTGCCTACCGGGATAAAATGGTAATCGGGCGCATCTCCCAGTGAATCAACAATTTCAAAGGCTGCTGTTTTCTGACCTTCAATCCTGTTAGGATTAATTGAATTCACCAGGACCACCGGATACTCAAGACTGATTTCCCTTGCCAGGTTCAAAGCAGCGTCGAAGTTGCCCTTAATCGCCACCACTTCTGCGCCATGAATCAGTGCCTGGGACAGCTTTCCTAAAGCAACTGCGCCCTCAGGAATCAAAACGACACATTTCAGTTTCGCTTTTGCTGCGTAAGCTGCCGCCGAAGCCGAAGTGTTGCCCGTGGAGGCACATATGACTGCCCTGGCTCCTTCTTCCAGAGCCTTGGAGACAGCCACAGTCATCCCACGGTCCTTAAATGACCCCGTAGGATTCAGACCTTCATATTTCAAATAAATCTTAGAATTAATTTCCAGACTAACTCTCAGATTTTCCGCTTCAATTAGCGGCGTATCGCCCTCCAAGAGAGTCACGACTGGAGTTTTCTCGCTGATTGGTAAATATTCCTTATATCTTCTAATTACACCCTGATAAACCACTCAAATTAATCCATTGGAAAAGATATTCCAAATTCCAAATTAAAATAGGGACAGCGCCCATTTTCTTGAGGTTGAAGGGATAGTTACAGGAGCTTTAAATCGGCGTCATTGCGACCCTGAGTGAAAAGAAGGGGAACCAATCTCGAGATTGCCACGGCTTCGCCTCGCAATGACAACTGACCGAGCGACTCCGAAAACTATCCCTTCATCCCAATATCTTCTATTCTAATAAATCTACTCTTTCTCCTAACAACCTCAAGGCCGTCTATTTCTCTCAATGCTTTCCTGATGTTTCCTTCCCTTGCCCTGTGCGTTACCATTATAATCGGAACTTCTCGTGAAGAGGCACTCTCCTTCTGGAACACAGAGGCAATGGAAACCCCGTTTTTCCCTAAAATTCCCGATATTTTAGAGAGAACGCCCGGCCTGTCCACAGCGGTAAACCTTATGTAGTACTTTGTTTCTATTTCGTTAATGTCCAAGAGTCTCAGTTTCTTTTTGGGATCGCACAGGACATACGGAACGCGACCAGCTATTTTGTTATAAACGTTCCGGGAAAGATAAATGATATCGCTAACCACCGCGGAAGCCGCTGGCATCTGGCCAGCGCCCTTCCCGTAAAACATCGTCTCTCCGACAGCGTCTCCGGTAATATAGATGGCATTGTACTCGTCATCAACTGAAGTAAGAAGATGCTCTTCAGGAATGAATGTGGGATGAACGCGCACATCTATTCCTTTGCTCGTCACTTTCAGAATTGCTAAGAGTTTTAGACTATAGCCAAACTCACTCCTACCATATCCTATATCTTCCTGGGCAATCTCTGTGATTCCTTCACAAAAGATATCTTCCAAATTAATCTGGGCACCGAACGCTATTGAGCCCAGAATAGCAATCTTGTGCAGAGTATCAATGCCTCCCAAGTCCACAGAAGGGTCCGCTTCAGCAAATCCTGCTTTCTTTGCCTGAGCTAAAGCGCTCTTAAAGCCAATCTCTTCCTTAGACATCTTAGTCAATATATAGTTCGTTGTTCCATTTAAGATACCCAGAATTGCTTTTATCTTATTAGCCGATAATCCTTCGTTCAATGCCTGAATTACAGGAATCCCCGCACCCACACTCGCTTCAAAATAGACCAGTACTTTATGCTTTTGGGCCTGGGAAAAAACCTCCGCCCAGTGCCTAGCTAAAAGCGCCTTATTCGCTGTCACCAAGTGCTTTCCTCTCTCAATGCAAGCAAGTGCTATGCTTCTTGCAGGTTCATAGCCACCTATCAGTTCTACCACAATATCTACTTGAGGGTCGTCTATGAGTTTTCTAAAATCTTTAGTCAAAATAGTCTTCCCGATTTCCATGCGGCGCGCCGCTTCAAGACGTTCTGAATCCTTATCGCAAATAGCCCTTACGGAGACTTCTGTGCCCACCTTCTGTCTAATAATTGAAGAATTCCTTTGGAGAAGTTGGATTACACCTGTACCTACTGTGCCCAACCCGATAAGGCCTAAATTGACACTTCTCTTCATCCCCACCTCAAGTAGCCCCCTTTGGCGCTGGCCCTTCCCTCAAGAACTTTTTCAGTCGCAATAGGGCATCGTGAAATCTGTTATAGTGTGTAACCAATGCCATACGCACAAAGCCTTCCCCATAACTACCAAAACCAACCCCGGGAGCAACCGCTATCCCAGTCCTTTGTATCAACAGTTCGGCAAAATTGAGAGAAGAAATTCCCTGGAATTTCTCTGGCAACCTGGCCCAGAGGTACATAGTGGCTTTCGGCTTGTCAACTTTCCAGCCAATTCTGTTCAAGCCGTCCACAAATTTATCCCGTCTTCTTTCATACTCCGCCACTGAATCCTTTACGCATTTCTGGGAACCAGTCAAAGCCAAAACGCCTGCCAGTTGAATAGCAGTAAAGACCCCATAGTCCATATAGCTTTTCAATTTCTCCAGAGGTCCCAAAATCTCTCTATTTCCCACGCAGAATCCTAACCTCCAGCCAGCCATATTGTAAGTCTTGGAAAAAGAATGAAACTCCAATCCCACATCCCTTGCTCCAGGCGTCTGAAGAAAGGACGGAGGCTCATATCCATCAAATGCTATTTCCGAGTAGGCAAAGTCGTGGCAGATAATGATGCCGTACTTCTTAGCAAATGCTACAGCCTCCTTGAAAAAAGAGAGCCCTTCCACCACTGCTGTGGTAGGATTATTGGGATAGTTTAGAAACATCAACTTTGCCCGCCTGGCAACCTTCACTGGAATCTTTTCCAGCTCTGGCAAATAGTCATTTCCGGCAAGAATGGGCATATCATAGACTTCTCCCCCAGCCAAAACCACGCCACTATGGTGGATTGGATATGCAGGATTGGGCACCAGGGCGAGGTCTCCCGGGTTAAGATAGGCCATACACATATGCCCGATTCCTTCCTTCGACCCGATTAGAGCCAGAACCTCACTTTCAGGGTCTAATTTTATCCTAAACTTCTTCCAGTACCAATCAGCAACAGCTTTTCTAAACTTAGGCATTCCTTTGGCCTGCGGATAGCGGTGCGTGCGGGGATGGTTTCTTATCGTATCACAAAGCCTTTCCACGATATGGCCTGGAGTAGGCATATCGGGATTACCCATCCCCAAATCAATGACATCCAGTTTCTTAGCATAGGCCTCCTGTTTGAGCACATTTATTGCACCAAAAAGATACGGAGGCAATTTGTTCAGTTTATCAGCACACCGCATAGAACGATACCGCCAGAAAAACTCCTTGCCTTCAAACTCTCAGACATCCCCGCCAATGTCTTTCTTCCCGCCGTAGAATACGGCCCACTTCTCCACGTCACCAAAAGATTGCCCTATTAGAAAGGGACATATAAAGCATCAAAGCTGAGAAACTTTTTCTCTACAAATCGTCCCCGGTGAAAAAATTACCTTCCCACAGGGTAAAAGACATAGTAATTTCTTACTCTACGATTTCAGCGTCTTCTTCAAACCCAGACTCGGCTTAAATAGTACTCTCTTACCAGCAGAGATTTGGATACTTTCTCCAGTCTTCGGGTTTCTTCCGGTCCTCGGCTTGGTCGACTTCACCTTGAATGTTCCCAAACCGGCAATAACCATCCGGCCTTCAGATTTCACCGAGTCGACGATGCCCTTCACCATTGCTTTTACTGCCCTTCCCGCTGCAGCCTTCTTAATCTTTGCTGCCTGGGCCACTCTCTCTATCAATTGCACTTGATTCAATCCTACTCACCCCCTTTCCATTTGTCCGGCCACTGTGGCGCCCGTTCAATCCTATTCTTAACTACCACCTACATCACTAATCATCATAGGTTTGCACACGAATCTTCAGCGGCACGGAAAAGTCTATGCTTTTAGATAGCCCATTTTTTATACCATATTTTATATATGCTGTCAAGAAGATTTAGTTTCCCTAAATCCGACATTCAAAATATGAGATAGACGGAGAAGCAAACGAATAGATTCACCAGATGGGTGAAAAGGATAGAAAAAAACCTCCTTGTTTGGTATAGTGTCTGTGTAATCAAACCAAAAAAACAAGGAGGTAACTACATTATGGCAAGGAATGTATTAAATTTCAAGTTAAAATTTAGCGAGAAGGAAAAAATCACACCGTTTGCAGGATTAGCGCTGTATGGAGAGATATATAGGGCAATAGGATTAGATAAAGACGTTATTAGCTTATTACTCCTTTTATGTAGTCTTTAGTAAGTTCTTGTTTGGGATTCTCAAAAACATATTCTGTTGGCCCGTGTTCTATCAGCTCGCCAAGATAAAGGAAAATTACATAATCGGCAAGCCTTTTTGCTTGGCGCAGTATGTGGGTAACGATGACAATAGTATACTCTTTCTTCAGTTCAAGAAATCTTTGCTCAATACGTTGACTTGACTTGGGGTCAAGAGCTGATGTTGGCTCGTCGCCCAAAATTATCTCTGGCTCGACTGCCAGCCCTCTGGCCAAACACAGCCTCTGTTGTTGACCCACCGAAAGCTTCGATGCCGGTTGATACAACCGATCTTTTACTTCACTCCAGAGATTAGACTCCTTGAGATAATGCTCGACAATTCCATCTAATTCCTTCCTATTCTTTATTCCGTGTATTCTTGGACCGTACGCAACATTGTCATAGATTGACATCGGCAAGGGATACGGCTTCTGGGAAAGGAGTCCCATCTTTTTTCTGATATGAGTAACTTCTACTTTTGGGTCAAATATATTTTCCCCGTCAACTAAGACTTTACCAGAAACTTTAACGCCATCCACTGAGTCTATCAAACGGTTAAAGGATTTTAGGAGTGTCGTCTTGCCACACCCAGATGGTCCAATGATAACGGTTATCTTTCTATCGAGGATATCAACATTTATATTCCTTAGCGCCTGTACATTCCCGTAAAATACATTTAGATTCTGTACGCTTATGTGCGTTTTGAATTGCATCCTAATCCCCTATTTAACTATATGTTTAGTGAATCTGTTGGTCAAAATTCTGGAAACTATGCTTATTATCAAGATTACCACTGTAAGTATAAGTGCACAGGCATAAGCTCTCCCTTGAACCTCGGGAAAAGGAGTCCCCAACTGAAAGAAAATGGCTAACGGCAATGTAGCTGCGGGGCGGAAAAGCGAATAAGGTATATGGTCAGTAAAGCCAGCAGTAAATATTACTGAGGCAGCATCTCCTATACCTCTACCAAAAGCAATCAAGATGGCAGTTAATATGCCTGGTAAAGTCTGTCTCACTACTACTTTTAATGCAGTCTCAAACCGGGTTGTGCCCAAAGCGTATGACGCCTCCAAAAGTTCCTGTGGCACCATCCTTACTACTTCATCCATTGCTCTGCTCATAACAGGTAGAATCAAAAGCGATACGGCAACAATACCCGCCAATAGTGAAGCACTGAGTCCAAAGAAAAGCATAATTGTAAAACCAAAAGCTCCATAGACTATGGAGGGTACGCCCCATAAAACATCAAAGGAAAATCGCGTAAAAGCCGCTAAGCCGGAACCTTTTCCTGTATATACATTAAGATACAAGACGACGGGCAGACTTATTAAAATAGCCAAAAACGTTGCTCCTCCTGCCAGATAGACGGAGCCGACAATAGCATTCAGTATTCCGCCTTCTTTCCCAAGATAGTAGCCTCCTTTCGGGATCTGGGTAATCATTGCCAAATTAATAGAAGGCAGTCCCTTTGCGAGAACCGCGACTAATATCACCGCAAGACTTGAGATAATTATAAGCGTAGAAAAGAACATTAGCGCCTTAAAAATATTTTCTTCTATCTTTCTCTTAGACATTTTACTGAATGCTTCTCTCAACTCTAACAAGCACAATCCTCGCTACAATATCAAAAAATAAGACTACCAGCAATAAGACCAGAGAGGCCAGCAAGAGTGCCGAATCATATAAGGGTACGGACAGCATTTCTCCATAGTTATTGGCGATCAGTGCTGGTAGTGGATAAGCGGGGTCAAAAACCGAGGACGGAAGTTTTGCTACATTTCCAGCTACCATAAGGACGGCCATTGTCTCTCCAAAGGCCCGTGATAACCCCAGGACAATAGCAGCTATCACGCCAGGCATAGCCTTACGCATGATAACATGCTTTACTGTCTGCCACTTTGTTGCACCCAGGGCCAAAGAGGCTTCCCTAGCCTCACGAGGCACTGAGCTAAATACTTCCACCGAAACATGAATAATTATAGGAAAAACCATTATAGCTAAGACAATACCGCCAGCAAGGACACAGTAGCCGGTGGAGAAGGCTCCAAAAAATGGCGCAATAAGATTTTTTATCAAGGGCACAATCACCAATATACCCCACACTCCATAGACCACCGAGGGTATACCAGCAAGTAAGTCTACGACGGGCTTTGTCCATTCCCGCACTTTCTTATGGACATACTCGGAAAGATAGATTGCTGTGAGAAGGCAAAGGGGAATAGCTATAGCAATAGCCACCCCGGTTACCCAGAGCGTGCCCACGATAAATGGAAATAACCCAAACTCTCCCTTTAGAGGATACCATGAAGTTGAAAATATTAGTTCAGTCAACGGTTTAATGGCTAGGATTGGCCTTGCCTTCTGGTATAATCCAAAGGCCATGAGAAATACGAGCAGGCCCGAGAAAACCGTTAAGAGCAACATAAACTTGCTGCCAAGTTTGTCTTTTAGCAATCTTTTTCCCCGGGTACGCTCAAACTCTTTTCTATCACCTGCCACGCTACCTCTATTCACCTTCGAGTTTCCTTAGTTCTTCCTGAAGTTTCTCTTCGGACAGATTAATATAACCAGATTCAGGCACATATTTTTGGCCGTCTGAAAGAACCCATTTAATAAACTCTATTACTACTCTCCTTTTAGGCTTACCCTGAGAAACAAAATGCAATTCCCGTGCTGGCGGAGAAGGATATTTCCCTGTGGCTATAGCCTCAACAATCTCATTCAGACTGTCATAAAAGTCTTCGTCTCTGTCTATTCGGCCATTGCCATTAAGGTCAATGAGTAATACTCCTATGCCTTTGACTTGCTTTTTGGTCTTCGCATCATAAACATAGTTGATATTATTGAAGCCAATTCCTAAGTTATCTTTTTTTACCGCTTCGGCTAATCCCGGATCACCATAGACTCCTATTCCAAGAAGGTCCTCCTGTCTCTTCCCCAAGTACTTTGCCCAGGTTTCTGCTGCGCCACAAGCATCAGAGCGCGTATAAACATGGATTGAATGATTTGCTTCACCACCAGTGACCTCGCCCCAGTATTTGATGTTGCCGGTAATCCAGATGTCAATAAGCGTTTTTCTCTCAACACTTTTAGATAGAAGATCTTTTGACACAGGATTATTTTCATTAAATGTAGCTACTACTGCGTCTTTGGCTACTGAGACACTCCAAGCACCTTTCTCAATTTCCTCCGGATAGATGTCCCGGGAGACCATACCGATATCCACAATTCCACCTAAGCAATCAACCATTCCTTTGCCAGCACCTCCAGCAGCCATATCTATCCTCACCCTTGAGTGAATCTTCTGGAATTCCTCAGCCCATTTAACCGCCATGGGATAAAGGGCCCAGGCTCCTGACATAGTTATAGCGCCTTTCACTTCCTCTTCTTTTGATTCTGATTGGGCTGTTTTGATTCCTGTGATAAAGAGCAGGCTAATAATTAGTAAAATACCCGATATTTTTCTCACATTCTCTACCTCTCTTTTAAGTCTATTAACTGTATTCTTTTTCGCAGCACGCCTTTGGTTCTTTTGCAAAGATCGGCAAAAGTAATTCCTTCCAAAATTTTCGCAATACCATTTCGCACATACAACATTACACGGCGGAGACCAGAATTGTTCTCTTCTGGACAAGTCATATGAGCCCATTTGCTTATACAACTCAAAGGTGCAAGCAGTCCTGCGAGTGGCGCCAGGGGTGTATATTTCAGTCCGGGAGTGAGCAGGAATGGATTATGAGAGGTTAGACGATCCCCGTTCTGCGATTTACGCTTGTTGTAAACATGTTCAAAAGTCGAGGAATCAAAGTGGTTCCTGGCCTGTAGAGGTTTCTTGCAGCCGTTTCCTTAGTTCTTCTAACTCTTGTTCCCTCCTCTCACTCTCAATTTGGAATTCTTCCTCCATCTTTTTTATTTGTAGCTTCAGAAATTTATTCTCTTCTTCCTTGCTCTGTAATCTTAAGGCAAAATCTTCCTGTTCAGATTTGACTATGTTTTCCCCGCCATGGTCAACGTCACCTAATTGGTTCTCCTCTAAAAATAGCCCTTCTCCCCCTTCTCCTTTCTCTATTTCCCTTTTTTCTTCTCTCGTTTCCTTGGTCTCAAATAGGTCTCTGAATTGGAATCGTATCCTTCCGAGTTCACTTTTAAGGAAAGCCAAGGTTTCTTCCAATCGTTCTATTCCTTTTGCGATTTCCCGCCTTTTCTCATCGGCTATCTGTTTCAACTTTGCCTCTTCGGATAGCAACTCTTCCAAGCCAGCCACTCCCCTCTTTAATACCTCTTCCCAAGAGTCTCCTGCTTTTTCTCTCTTTTCTCCAGGATCTTTGAAGTCCTTCTTTCTCAATCTCGTTCTTCCAAACATCTTGTTCCTCCCTTAAATATTCTTGTTCTATCCGGAAAGTTTCTCGTCTCACATCCAATCTCCCGAAACTTTCCAAAGGCTTTACCAATGCATAGTCACATAGCTCCGTCAGACTTTCTCTGATACTTTTGTTATCTATTTCTTTTGCTTCTTTTTTAGCCCTTGCCACGTGTCTTACTATTCTCTTTGCACAATGCTGCACAATCCGATATTTCTGTAGCATTTCTCTGATTACATGAATTTCCTCGCCAATCTGTTCACCGGATAGAAGTTCAATAATTTTTTCCCGAGCAGGTTCGGGGGCTAAACTTAAAAGATAGATCAAAGGAAGGGTCACTTTTCCATTACGCAGGTCTGAGCCCAGAGACTTACCGACTACTTTTTCATCACCTACAAAGTCGAGGCAGTCGTCGACTATCTGGAAAGCTATTCCAAAATTTAGACCATAATTGACCAAACTTGGGATTACACTTGCCCCAGCATTACCCAGGTATCCTCCCGAGAAGCAGGAAAAGGAAAACAGGGAGGCAGTTTTCTTTCTAATAATTACAAGATAATCCTGTTCACTTAAATTCCAGTGGCAAGCTTTTCCTATTTGTCTCAACTCACCCTCACAAATCAGACGCATGGTATCTGCCAGAGCAGAGATAATCTCAGGATAACCCAACTGAGATAACATAGTAAACGAGCGGGAAAGTAAGTAGTCTCCGAGGAGCACGGACACTTTATCTCCCCATTTTCTCTGGAGAGTTGGTCTATGCCGGCGAAAAGTTGTTTGGTCAATCACATCGTCATGAATCAATGTAGCAGTATGAACTAACTCTATCAACGAAGCAACCTTTATTATGCCGTTCTTATCCTTTTCGCTATTCTTTCCTGTGGAAAAGGCAAGTAGTGCCAGAGCAGGGCGAAGAAGTTTGCCTGAAGAATTAATAACATCTTGCAAAACTCGTTTTATAAACTTATCTTCTGTCGAAAGCTGCTCACTTATTTCCCTTTCGACCTTATTTAAATCTCCTTTAATTGGTTCATAGATTTCTCTTAGTTCCATCTTTCACCTTAATAATAGCTTATCAAAGAAATAGCCTGATATGAGGAGCAATCCGATTATTGAGTGCAGCCTTATAGTAATGGCGTTTGCCGGTAGTAGTTCTTCAATTCTGTCATAATTTTTCCAGGATATTGCTATCGCCTTTAGGGTTAAAGGTAGACTTATAAAGGCAAGGATACCAAAAAAAGGGAGAAAGCGAAAAATAATCCCTGAGGCTATAGTGAAATAGACCAGGAACAAAAGGATATGATATATCTTTATCGCTCTCTGCTTACCTAATTTTACGATCCAGGTTCTCTTATTTGCCATACTATCTGCTTCATAATCAGGAAATTCATTAATAAATAGCACCAAAAGAATCAGGATGGTGATTGGTATCGAGGCTAAGAAAGGCTCAATAGACAATCTCTGCGCTTGAACATAGTAGGAGCCACCCACAACTAAAGGTCCAAATCCAAATCCCACCGCCAATTCTCCGAATCCGAGGTAACCAATACGAATAGGGCCCGCACTGTAAAAAAATCCCAGAAGAAGTCCGACCAAGCCAAGAATCAAAATTACATTCCCCTTAGAAATCGAGTTCAAATAAATACCAATCGTGCCCCCTAAGCCAAAGAGGAGAAGCCCAGAGCGAAATACGGTCTTTGCTGAAATCAAGCCTTCTTGAATTACTCTACTTCCTCCGCTAAAAAACGTAGGGTGAAGATTTAGTTCGTCATTTTTTGATTTATGGTCATAATAGTCATTCAGAAGATTAGTTCCAGCGTGCGCAAAAACAGCTCCGAGTAAGGTTAACAATAATTTCATCCAAAAGATTTGGCCTGTATGAGCCCAAGCAATAGCCATACCTAATAATACCGGAATAATTGTGGCCGTGAAAAATGGGGCTCGTATAGCTCTTATCCAAAGTTTGACCATTTTTTTCCCTTCTAACCAAATCTGTAAATAATACCAAATCCGCCCTGGGGATATCTCCAATCAATCGCGCCGTTTCTGCATACAATACGGCAAGAGCCACATTCCAAACAACCCTCCCAGGAAAGTTCAATCACACCATTGATTTTTTTATAATTCTTCACTGGACAGACGGCTACGCAGGGTTTGTATTCGCATTTTGCACATATAGTTTTGTCCTTGATTCCCAGATGCGGATGGCCGGTATCGACTTTAAATCTGTTGAAAAAAAGTTTATCTTCTATATTCATATTCTTTCTCAAATTAAGGCGAGATATATGGTTCTTATACTCAGGCCTATTATTAATACCCCAACTAGTATCATCAATGCCCGAGACGGCAGTCTCTTGCAGATGTGTGCTGCAAGTGGAGCGGCTAATACCCCTTCAGCAATTAGGCCAACTATTATTCGCCACTGTAGCAGTCGCCCGACCACAGCAAAGAACGTCGCAGCCTCAGCAATGGTTACAAAGAATTCACTCAAGTTAACCGAGCCAATCGCTCCACTCTTGTATTCTCTATATCCATCCCATTGCTCTTGCCAGGTTAAACATATGCTTGCCAAACTTAAGGATTCCTAATTTTCTTCTGCAAATCCTAATCACCTCCCTTTCAATACTCCGTTTAGATTTTTCCCCAATTTCGAAATAACGAGTAACTATTTCTCCCAACAATTCCGGATACGCACCTGCCAGTTCCGGACATTTTTCTCCCAGACTAGGAAAATGCTTGAACTTCTTCAAATCCTGAACCACGAAGCTACTGCACAATTTTTTTTCATAGGAAGATAACATTTTGTGGCTGAAATCGCCTCTTTTTAAAGCTTCAATAATCGTTTCTCCAGCATATACACCTGAAGCCATGGCAAGATTCGAGCCCTCATGAAAAAACGAGCTGTTAACCAAGCCCGCACAATCCCCGATAAGCAAGATTCCATCGAAGGCTAACTGGGAAAGATTGCGATACCCACCCTCGGGTATCATATGAGCACAATATTCTACTGTTTTGCCGTTGCGTAATAGAGCGCGCACGCAAGGATGATTCTTAAAGTATTCCAGGGCGTCATGTAGATTGACATTTTTTTCTGCTAATTGGCTTAATGTACAGCCAATACCCACGGAAAGAGAATGCCTGTTGGTATAAATGAAGGCATTGCCAAACATCCCCTGTACTGCGTCACCAAAATACTCTATCGCTGCTCCTTCAGGGACGTTTTTCTCAATCTGGGCGCCTGGCAATTGGAACCTCTCCTCAATAATTTCCTGGGGCAACGAAATCAGTTCTTTGGCCGCCACAGCCATATTTTTTTCGTTAGAGTGAGGCTTCAAGCCTTCTCGTTCTGCAATTACAGAATTTGCGCCTTCAGCAAGCACAATCGCGTCGGCATAAAGGTCGCCATCTCTTAGTCGCGTCTTGACCCCCACACACTTCTTCCCTTGCCAGATGAGACCATCAACTACTACGTTGGAAAGAATCATTGCGCCCAGTTCCTCTGCTTTAGTGGCGAACCACCTGTCAAATTTTGCCCTCAGCACAGTGAAGCTATGATTATGGGGAGGCTGATTATATTTTTCTGTCTGGAAAGAAAATGCTAATTCGGTATCCCGAGAAAGAAGAGAAAATTTCCGCTCCCTTAAGAATCTTTCCAGGGGCGCCTCTTTTAGGAAGTCGGGTATAAGTCTTTCTAAGATGGTAGTAAAGAGAATCCCTCCCATGACGTTTTTCGCGCCCGCATAATTGCCCCTTTCTAAGACGACAACATTCACTCCTGCCTTTGCCAGGACAAGAGCGCAGGCCATGCCCGCAAGACCCGCACCAACAATAATTACATCAACCTTGTTATCCATTTCTTTCCCTTTGTTTCTCCCAATACATTAGGGTACTGGCAACCACTCGTCGCTGAAGGGGTGATAAAACTCTATAAGTCCTTTCCTCTTTATTTGATTTCATAAACTGGTAGCGGCGATTTTGGGCATAACGGACCAGCATTAACATCACGGGTACTTCAATCAAAGGGCACATTACGGTAGCCACAGCAACTCTTGTCGGGAAAGCAGAGAGGGCAATAGCAATGGCAAGTTCAAAATTCATCCCGGTACCATTAAAGCTAATGCTCACAGAATCTTCGTAACTTAAGTTTAGCCTCGCGCAGGTTTTAAGAATAATTGAAAACTGGAGGAAGAAGAATATTATTAAGGGTATAGCAATCCTTACCAGATGCCAGGGGTTAGCGATAACATGCTCTCCTTCACTGGAAAACATTGCTACCAGAGTAAAAACTAGACCGACGAACCAAGTCTTCTCAAGGTGGGGTTCTAATTTCTCCAGGCCCTCTTTTCCCCTGTCTCTTAATATTCTGTGCCTAACAATATTACCCAAAATCAAAGGCAGTCCCAGATACATGACAATTAGTTTAGGAATAGTGCTATGGTCATAAGGTACTGCCTTAATTAACAGGGCAATATAGAATGGAGTCAAAAACATCTGCAAAATTGAGTCTATTGCTGAGAGAGTAGCGGAAAGGGATAGATTTCCGCCGGAGATTCCCGACCAGAGGTTAACCATAGCAATGCAAGGAGCAACTCCGGTCAGAATCAAACCGGTTCTTAGATATGGCTCATCGGGAAGAAATATATAGGCAAGTAAGAAGACGAGGAACGGACTGCAAAGATAGTTGTAAAGGGGGCTAATTAATAACTGTTTTCCGCCGTGAAACGCCTCCTTTACTTTTCCCAAATCCACCTTAACCATTTGAGGAAAGACCATTAGAAAGAGCCCCACGGGGATAAATTTGGCCAATCTGGAACCCAAAGCAGGGCTGGTCTTCCCCACAAATAAACCAAGGATTATGGCTCCTGCCACGAATAGAGGCAAAGCCACCTTTATAAGGCTCATCTTTTCAAGTGGCTTATCCATTCTTGTATCTATCACCAATATCTCGTCCTAATGAGTAATTTTGCTTACAAATAGAGCAAACACAAAACCCAAAACAATGCTATAGATAGGTATATGCCCATATTTTTTTGTTTCTATGTGCGCCTGAGGAATGAGCTCATCGCAGGTAATGAAAAACATTGCTCCTGCAGCGAGACCTAAACAAGCACTAACGACTTCTCTGGATACGGAAGCAACGAGATTGCCCACTAAGGCGCCAGCTACCATGGGCAGTCCTGATATGCAGGCAAATAGAATTGTTCTGGACCGCCTTAGACCGGCACCATGATTTGGTGCAGAAAGCGCAACGCCCTCGGGAATATGATGCAACGCTATCAGCGCTGCCAGTCCTATGCCAAAGGCTGGAGAAACCGCTAAGCTCGACCCAATTGCCAATCCTTCCGGTAAATTATGTAATGATATACCTATAATAAGTAGCCTGCCCATCTGCAACAATTTCTTTCGCCTGATGTCCATTCCATTCTCCCTTTCGCTCATATGTAAATGGGAGACTATAAGGTCAGTGAAAGCCATAAGAATTATCCCGAAAAAGAAGCCGCTGAACATTACATATTCACCCGCCTGGGATGTGGCTTCAGGAAGTAAGTCCAGGCAAACAATCTCAAGCATTACACCACCAGCAAATCCGATCATGCTGCTGAGTATCGCTTTAGAAATTTGGGGAAAAGATACAACTGTAAGGGCCCCTAACCCCGTTCCACCTACCCCGGCAATCAAACCTGCTATTAGTGTGTAAACCAATTGGGTCGTATCCATTCCTCGCCTCCAGTATAAGCTCAATTACTGGTCAAATCCGATTCTTCATCCGACTTCACGGGCGGCACTTTTAATTCGTCAAGCTCACTTCTCAACTGGCGGATTGTTTTCTTTAACTCCTTAGCCTGCTTCAATCCTAAAATGAGGGAAACGACAACGCCTACAATCATTGAAATTACAATAACCATGATTAGCGGAATCTGTCCGCTCTGCCACCCCATAAAACGCATCTGGACCGGATACGGATTTTGAAAAGTAAAGACAATAAGCATCAATGCCATGACCAGGATAAAAAGTAATTGCATTTGCATATTCTCAAACCTCCTTTACCCACGATAAATTAGAGTGATATAAACGCTGGAAATTACGAGAAAGATTACTGCAATTGGCACGCCTATTTTCAAATAGCTCTTAAATGACAAATGAAAAATCTTTTCGCTCTGAGATAAATAAGTATAAGCTTTCCTATTTTCCCCAGTCCTTTCCCTGAAACCGTGCGTACTAAGAAATTCATTTAGCATATTAGAACTGACAACGCCCGCTGTTGCTCCGGTGAGCGTTGCGCTCGACCCTGCCAGAACGCCCAGGGAGAGTGCCCAGAAATACAAATAATCCAGAGAAGATGTCTTAAGATGTGGCACAAGCGGCAAAAAAAGCGCTGTCGTAGGTCCAGCATTAAGAAATGCGGTAACAATTCCTGCTATCCACATTAATAGTAGGCACTGTGCAAGGCCGCTTCCCAAAGAAAGGTGCACGACTGCTTCCCCGAACCAATTGAGAAGTCCACTTGCCTCCGCTGCACCTACGAGTACAAATAGACTGGAGAAGAAGATTATATCCTTGTAATTTAATCTTTCCAATAATTTCCCTATCTTAACTTTCCCAAAAAAAATCCCTGTTAATCCGCCCATTAAAGCTATGATTGCTGGTGATATATGAACGATGTCAGAAATGAGAAACCCAACCATAAGTATAGCCAGAATAATCAACCCCCTTTTTACTACCTCTGGGCTTTTCATTCCCTGTTTTAACTTTTTTTCTATTCTCTGGAAAATGTCTTCACCACGAGCCACATCTCCTCCATCACAGTACGTCAGTTGTGGTAATCCTTCGGATATTTTAACCTGAGTCTTCTTCTCGCTAAAAAATAGACCTCTCTGTGACAGTCTTATATAGAGGAGGAGGACGAAAAGCTCTATCAGACAAATCGGCATCATATACACGATGAATCTGGTAAACGGTACGCCTGCTTCGGTGCCTATGAGCATGTTGGGAAAATCGCCAATCATTGTGGACGCTCCGCCCAAATTTGAGGCAATAATCATACCAATCATAAAGGGCCTGGGATCAAAATTCAGATATCTGCTCAGGCTAAAAATCATAGGGACAAGCACCATAATTGTGGTGAGATTGTTCACGAATAGTGACACGAGATAGGTCAAAAGACAAAAGGATAACATTATCTTCCATTTATCACCCTGAGTGAATAACACAATCTTTTTTGCCAGATGCCCAAATAGCCCACCTTCATCCAGAATGATTGTCAGAATATTCATACTAATAATAAAATATAGAACATCAGTTCTACTTTTCAATGATTCCCAGGCCATGGCCCAGCTGTAAAAATCAAGATAATAGCCAGAAACGATTATCAGAATTGCTCCTAAAATAAAAAGAACTGTCCTATCAATCCAATCGTGGTACGCAAGATAATATATAAGGAAGAAAACGAGCAAAACAAAGAATGTGGGTAGAAACGACAATTTCTGAGACCATGAAATTTTTCTAACCTGCAGGGCTAAATTTTTCACTTTGCCGTCCCGGACAATAGTAAGATTAACCTTTTTATGTTGCGCTAGAGATGGGAGCACCTTTTCTAATTCAATAAGTCCGGTAATTTGACTACTATTAATTCTTATAACCTTATCCCCAGACTTCAGCCCGCTATCCCGCCAGACGTTCCGGAAGAATCGCGACTCACCAATCTTTTCTACCAAAAGGCTCTTCCCATTAATTTCGGTCTGAGGTAGAAAATGTGCATCCATCCAGTCAATTCTCCCTGTTCCTTGTTTAGAATAAACGATTGTTGGCACAAGCCTACTCATAGTTGTCAATAGTGGTTTTGCCCGCGAGATGGGAATAGCGTAGACTCTTGACTTATCGCCATCGGGGATTTCTGATAAAATCGTACATATGGCGACCAATTCGCCATCCTTGTTGAATAACGGTAATCCGTTAGCTGTTAGTTTTGGTGCCATATCAATCCCAATAAGTTTCTTTTTTGTCTCCTTAAGTTTTTCCACTTTACTGATAGTAAGTCCGTTATCGGCTGGCGCAAAAAGTAACTCGCCAGGGATTATCTTTCTTTTGCTTGCCGATTCGACGGGCAGAAATTCCCGATCAACCATAATCTTGACCAGTGTCAGCCCGGTTTTCTTGTCGGTACTTATGATTTCTCCGCTGAAAGATTCCCCCGTCTTAGTCGCAACATATAGATTCATCGCCCGCTCATTACCATTATTTATTTTACTTCTCTTATCCTCCTCAAATAGGCTCCCTTCTGGCCTTGAGGGGTCCACAGTCAGCAGATATCCGCGGGGATGAATGATTATTCCATAACCAAGATTATTTATCTTCACGATGCTCGGCTGTACAGAACGCGCCGCTGTCTCGAAATTTACGTACCTCGATTCTACCTTTTTTTTCGCAAACAGAGTGGGTTTCTTTATTGCAATCCATAGACCAGTGATTATTAAGAAAGCTATTATTATTGCAGCCCATGATTTTGATTCCACTTTATCCATATTGTTTAACCTTTCCTGGCCTTAGGCACATTCAAAATTTACAATGGATGTCTACCTCAAACTATCGGACTTAACGTGGCCCACCAGTCTCTTGCCGGGTTTTAAATCCATATAGTCCCCACAAAAATCTAAACGCTTTAGCTATAACAATTGTTGTCACAACTAACGCGGCTAAGGCATCTCCATAAATAGATAGAGTCCTGGCAATGGCTATTCCAATAACTACTATGGAAGAGATTATGACCGAAAGACGAAGGCTCTGTACCATTTCAGTTCCTGAACCATTTCTTTCTTGTGCCTCTTTCACTGAACACAAGCTGTATCTGTATAAGACCTGATTCGCCAGTATAGATAGTATTGCAGCGTATAGTGCGTAGGGACTCGGCCGAACCAGTAACCCCCTTGCTGCTTTAGCTATTCTGATTATTGAGAACAACAAGACGTCTCCAATGCCCAGGACCAGCATCAGGCAGACCACTACCCCGGCGAGCCAAATAGACCCATACTCCGCCAGATATATCGTCTTAAGCGCTACAAAACTTTGGTAAAACGAATAGAGTCCGTCGGCCACGAGTGACTCGCTCGAACCGAGTATACCCACCGTACCTTTCAGCAGAGTCAAAAAAAGGCTCGCGAATAGCGCCCACAAATTTAGTTCTTTCCTGCATCTTTCACATTCCTTATTCAATTCCATTCGACTTAACCTAACTCACCAGTCCCAGAATTCCGGCTCCCAGGAGTATCCAGACTGGATTCAATCTATACCTGAGTAAGCAAATAAGAGATACTACAGCAATGAAGATTGTTTTGAAATCAATTAGTGAACTTTTGCCAATGCTTAGGCCTGCTTCGAAAATCATGCCAATGACCGCAGCCCGCGCGCCGCGAAAGAAATTTGCCAGTATTTTGTTCTGGCGAAACTTCTCGATCGCCTTTGTGGCAAGACAAATCATTACAAATGAGGGCAAAACTACACTTACAGTGGAGGCTATGGCGCCCAGTATGCCATACACTTTATATCCGATAAATGTTGCAGAAATTATTACTGGCCCGGGTGTAATTTGACCCAGAGTCACTGCATCAATAAACTCTCTCTTGGTGAGCCAACCGTATTTCAGAACCACCTCGCTTTCTACCAAGGGGATTATCACGATGCCACCACCAAAAGAGAAAGTGCCAATTTTCAAAAACACCCAGGATAACTTGAATAATTTATCCATCGTTTATCTGATAGATCCATAATCAACGCATTAACTATTTGGACTATTTTCCGTAGCCCCGATATAAACAAGCATACCTGCTATTCCGGCAAGTCCCACTACCGTTAAGATATCAAACTTAAAAATCAATGAAGAAATAAATGCCCAGATTAGAATCGCTGTTGCCCGATAGTCTCTTATTTCGTTTTCGCCGATTTTCAATCCTACAGAAACTATCAATCCTGTGACTGCTGCTCCTAAACATTTAAACATTGATTCCACTCTGGGTGCGAGACTATATTTATCATAGAGCATAGCAAGAATGACCATCATAATAAACGATGGCAGAATGAAAACGAGCGTGGAAATGAACGCCCCGGACCATTTCTTCAGTTTGTACCCTGTATAGGTTACAATATCCATTGTCACCGGGCCCGGTAGAATGTCACCCAGTACCGCCCCTTCAAGAAAATCTTTATCGGTGAGAATCTTCTTTCTATGTACTAACTCATTCTCCAAAAGAGAGAAGACAGCCATAGGACCGCCGAATCCGAAACATCCGATTTTGAAAAATAAGTCCCAATCGTCAAAACTGATGGAAACATCGGTTCGGTCTCTCTCTTTTCTCTCGATTCTTATTGACCTTGACTTGAAAAGATTAACTATCTCCTTTTCTATTCCTCTCGCCTTATTTTCATCGCCAATCTCACGATATAATCTTAATGCTTCCTGCCAGAGTTCAATAACAACCTTTAAGCTCTCTTTAGTTACAGGCTGATTAAAGAAAAGTAATCCTCGCCTGTACAACCCATCTGCTTGTTTTCTTATCTCTTTCTCCATATTTCTCTGCCTTCATCTAAGAAGGATGTCCTCGGCTGGGTTCATCGTGAACTAATGATAGATTTGGCACTAGCCAGATTCACCTGCCTCGTATATCCCATTCTTTTAATCGAAAGTTTATATATAACGATTGACTATTGCGAGGGCGATACACGTCCAGAACAACGCCCTGGCCTACTTTAAGTGGCACCTTTTTTACGGCTTCCTTGAATTCATATATATTTGGAGTCTGGTATCCATTTACTGACCTAATAATATCCCCTGCCTGTAACCCTGCTTCCATGGGAGTTACACCTTCTATTTCATCAACCATAACTTCGCTTATGGCCGTGTTAGCGTCATTTTCGGGGACAATATCTATTCCTAACCAGGCAAGCTCCTCAATACCTTCGCCAGGAGAAGGCTGAATCCTATTTTGCAATGGCGGATTCGGTTGGGCTACCGCTTGTGCATATTTGTAATTCGGTCTCTCCCTCTTTGCAAATTCGTAACCGCCAGGTAAGGCAGCAGGCGCCATCCTCACTTTAGCAGTCAAGTCCAGGAAATTGCCAAATAGCTCCTTTGCTTGATTTATGGGAATGGCAAAACTTATTCCAGTATATACAGATTCCACCGGGGAAAATATGGCCGTATTTATTCCAATAACTTCCCCCCGAAGATTGAGCAAGGGGCCACCACTGTTCCCCGGGCTTATCGGGACATCAGTCTGGAGCACATCGTGGAGCACTATTCCGCCAATGGGCAATTGTCTCCGACGTGCACTGATAATTCCACTCGTGACTGTTTGCGTCAGTCCAAACGGATTGCCTATGGCAATAACCTTATCCCCGACCGCAACCTTGTCTGAATTGCCGATAGGGGCGGAAGGAAATATCTGAACTTGCTGGCCAGGATTGGCAATTCTTAGTAGCGCTAAATCATTTTCTATATCGCCACCGACTAATTCCGCTGAATAATCTTCATAGCCTTTCGCATTGAATAGCGAAACCGTAATATCTCCCCTTGAGGCAAGCACGTGGTAATTGGTTAGCACATATCCCTGCGGATGAACAATGATTCCTGTACCGACACTGCGCCTTCCTGACGGAGTAATTATTTCCCATCCCTGTTGCCAAGGCGGGCCCTGTGCTGTGTTTCCCACGCAGATACCCACTACTGCTGGCTTTACCTGATTGATAACACTATTTACCCAACCAATAATCCTCGGCGTGGCGCCAGTAGAAGTGTCGGGAATTCTATTAGTTCCGGGTATACCCACAGGATGACTATAACGACCGATGGGCCCAGATTCGGAGTCCGCCTTAGCCACTGCAGTATGCAATGCTGCTGAAGTTATATTTCTAAGATATTTGCCCCAACCGTCTTCCCTTTCGTCAATCTCGATTTGGAGACTTCTTCGAGATAAGATTATTGAACAAAAAACTAGGCCCACACAGATGACTGTTATCAAACTCATATTTTGCCAATTTTTCATAATTCCCAATCTATTAGCGTATTTCTCCCGGCTGACCAGAAGGTATTGGCCTTAAGGAAACCTGAACATTGCTAATGCAATGCATTTTGCGCATCAGGGCACATCGAATTTCACGACAAATCAAATTTGCTTCAGCGAGCCTTTTCTCGCCTTGGACACATACCTCAACATCCACCCATACTTTTTGCCCTATCTGTCTTGCCCTCAAGTAGCTTATCTTTCTCACCTCTGGAATTGAAACTATTACCTCTCTTATTTTCTCAACTTGTTCCGGTCTTACCGAAACATCAAGTAGCCCATGATAGTTTTCTATAATCAATCCCACCCCCATCTTGAAAACAACCAATCCTACAAGAATAGCTGCCAAGGGGTCTAATTGAGGCAAGCCAAATTGACTGCCGAGCACGCAAATTACCACGGGTATGGAGGAGTATGCGTCGGAACGATTATCTATGGAAATCGATTTTAGCGCAGGACTGTTCAACTCTTTGGCCGCACACATCGTGTAATGGGAAACTACAAAATTCGAATATACCGAAAGTAATGCCACCCAGAAAGCCAGGATTTTTGGCGGATTTATTTTCATCTCGGAAAAAAGAAGACTGACTGAACCATAAAGTATTTGTCCGGCAGCAAAAATCAGGACAATACCTACAAACACACCGACTATAAACTCAACCTTGCCGAAGCCATAAGGGTGAGTTTTGCTTATCGGCCTTTCACCAAAGCGCGTGCCCCAAGCCGCAACAAGCGCACATACTATATCTGAACCTGAATGCATTGCGTCAGCCAATAACGCCCTACTGCCAGTTATATATGCTACTATTCCTTTAATAAGAGTAAGCGCAACATTATTTCCCGCACTTAACCATGACGCTTTACGACCACATCTTTCACATTTTTCTTGAGCCATTCATAGTCCCCTCGGCAAAAGCTGCGGTTTCTCTTCCATAACTATCTCCATCGCTCTCCCTCTCCGTATTAAAGAGAAAATTATCCCTTTTGATAAATCTCCCTTCTTTATTGCCTCCAGGAAACTTATCAAATCCGGAGTCGGCCTATTATTTACTTTCGCGATTATGTCACCGTCTCTTATTCCACAGCTTAGTGCCAACCCCTCTGTTTCAGTAGCGATTACTCCTCTGGTATCGCTCGGTAAACCATAGGTAAATGCAATTTCAGGAGTAATAGTAACTGCACCGATGCCCAGGGAGGTAATCTCTGCGTTCCCGGGTTCTATTTCGGCATTTTTTAACAGGTTAACCTTTCGGTTTCCCATTATTACCGGTTGAGCCTGCCACCGGCTGCCTCCCGCGACGCCAAATTTGATTTCCCGCCGTTTTCTTCCCCGCGCGACGGTTAACCTGACCCTGTCGCCAGGTTTCTTCTCGGCCAGTAAACTTCTTATCCGCGTTTCATCGGTAACTCTCTTACCATCAAAACGAATAATTACGTCGCCGCGCTTCAATCCGGCCTCAGCAGCTGGTGAGTTGGCGTAAACCTCATTTACCAGAATGCCTCTATCTACGGGCACATTAAGCTGTTCAGCCAGAATATCATTCAGGATCTGTATATTTATGCCCAGCCAGGCAGGTGCACTTTCCGGTACCCCTGCCTCTGGTTCTGCCATTTGCCCGGCCGCGGGATATGCTCTGGGATCCAGATAGCCTGAAAACTGGAAGCCAACTTTCCGCACGGGCTCGTCCATATAACTGGCAAAGACTTCCTTTGCCTGATTTATTGGGACGGCAAAACCTAAGCCCGTGTGTGTCTGGGCAGGTGAGTAGATTGCCGTGTTTATTCCGATAACTTCACCGTTCAGGTTGACCAGCGGGCCGCCGGAATTGCCCTGGTTTATGGGTGCGTCTGTCTGGATAAGATTGTTCAGTTGATGCCCCTCAATAACCATAGAGGCTCTTACCGCACTGATTATGCCCGATGTTACTGTCTGGGATAAACCGAAGGGATTACCAAAAGCCAGAACCACATTGCCCACTTCTATTGTGTCAGAATCTCCCATAGGAGCAACTGGCAGGTCAACGTTTTGCGGCTCTATTTTTATGACCGCCAGGTCACGGTCAGGTGCCTGCGCCACTACCTGGCCTTTGAAGCTATTCTGTCCCTGTGGAGTAAATAAAGTTACTGTGACCGACTTCTGCCCCGAAACAAGATGGGAATTCGTCAATACATATCCTCTTTTGGAAACGATTAGTCCAGAACCTATACCCTGAAATCCCGGCATTGCTGCTTCCTGGCCCGGGGAAGGAGTCGGCCCATTCTGAAAGGTCTCAGGAGGAACCTGTTGGGCAGTCGGCTGCATCCAAACCCCTGGACGTCCTCGAGGCAAGTTATTTGGAAAGCGGGGACAGAACATAGGCGACCCGCAATTGGGACAGCTAATCGAAGCCCAGGGAATTCCTGGCTGTCGTGTTACCGCAATTCCGCAATTCGGACAAGACATAGTAAGTAGATTTGCCCCAAATCCTTGCCCGGCAAAATTCCCAACCTGTGTCTGACTAGGCTGGAATTGGTTAGGCTGCGGCCACGCCTGGTTCTGGGCTTGTAGATTCTGACCCAGGTTAGTTCCGCAATTAGGGCAGAAAACCGGAGTGAGAGGGTTATCCGGAGGGCTTACAGCCACCCAGCCGCAGTGCGGACACCTGCACCACGCCAAATCAGGCATTTGAGTTTCGGCTGTTCCCCACTTCTGGAAGAATGGCCCCGCATCCAGCAGTCTAATTCCCACCACCGCTGGTCTCACCAACTGCACAACGCTATGATAGGAATCCTGTGCCTGTTCAGTACCAGCCTGCCCGGGTCTATTAGCTGACCCAATGGGAACAGGGAAATCGGTTTTGCCCGAAAACATCCTATCTTCCCAGACGCGTCCGCTTTTCCTCCATTCTTTGCCTAACAACATCCAGCCTACCACAATAATAATCAAAACCCCCAGGCCTACTAACCATGGTTTTAGCTTTTCTTTCGCACAGAGCCTATCAGAAGCCACTATCTTATTATCCGCTGTCATATGGCTAAACCTCAAAATTTATTATATATCTAAAGGGTATCCCTATTCCTCTTGGGGCGACTTCTTACTGCTATTTTTCATACCTAAACCAATCAAGGTCAATCCAGCAAGAACCAGCAGAATTGCTATCAATCCTCTAACAATATCTACTATGAACCACCACCATGAGACTACCGCCCAAAGCCCTATGGCGAGAACAACTAAACCCGCAATAATTTTATTCATCTTTAAAATCCTCCTTCCATTCCAGCTCCACTTCGGGAGTTCCCAGCATGTCCTTTTCACCAGCAATGTACGGCATTCGCCGCGTGAACCCGTATAGTCTGCCCAAAATATTTGTGGGAAAGCTACTCAGGATTTGATTATATTTTCTCGCCTCTTCGTTATATTTTCCCTTCTGTTCTGCAATCCGATTTTCGGTATTTGATAGCTCCTTAATTAAATCCTGTACGGACTGCGTGGCTTTTAATTCCGGATAATTTTCCACAACAGCCAGTAACTTTGATAAAGCAGTCTCAAGCCTCGCTGCTGCTTCCACTTTCTGCTTAACATCTTTGGCCTGAACGAACATTTCCCTCGCATCAGAAACATATTTAAATACTTCTTCTTCATGAAGGACGTATTTTCCTGTGGCTGCGACCAGATTAGGAATTAGGTTACCACGCCTTTTTAGTTCGACTCCGACCTGAGCAAAATATGCTTCGGCGCGAGTCAACGCGCGGGAACAGTCATTGTACCAATGAATGAGGGCGTAGATAACGGCAGCAATTGCAGCCGTTAAAAGGATTCGCAAAAACCATGCCAGAATCTCATGTTTAGCCAGATATGTTCTTAGGTTATGCGCTAGTGTCCTAATAACATCTATCGGCTTTTTTGCTAACTTGCGTGTTGGATATAGTTTATCGCGATACGCTCTTCTGATTACTGCGTTTATCAGACTCATTTTCCCAGAAACCAAAATAGCGATATTTAAAAATCTCGTTTAGCCTGCTAATCGGTTTCTTCAGCTTCCATAGCCTTGCGGAAAGCATCGATTGCCTTGCTGTGTTCCCCTTTACCGTCGTATGCTAACCCCAAACTGTAATAGTATTTTGCCGTCTGCGGGCTCAGTTCGATTGCTTTCTCATAAGCTTCGATCGATTCAGCATGCATTCTCTTCCGGTCGTAGAGCAGTCCCAATTTATAGTATGTCTCGGGCTGGTCGGAAAAAATTCGTAGAGATTTTTGGAATGAATCTATTGCCTTGTCGACAAAGTCCTTCTTGATGTAGGCTAAACCAAGATGGGAATATATCTCTGCTGTATTAGAATTACTCGATTTGGTGCCCCTCGAGTCCAGCTTCAGTATCTGCTCATAACAGGTAATTGCATCATCCCATAGCCCCCTTCTGCTATAGGCCAAACCGAGGCCGTAGTAGGCTTCTCCATCCGATGGATTAAGGTCCACTGCTTTTTTCAAAGATGCTATTGCCTCATCCACCCGGCCTCTATCAGAATACTTCTCCCCGACTTTCTTATAGATTTCCGCTCTATCCTGAGATTTCGCCTGAAAAAACTGCTCTACCCGTTCCAGGAATCTCTGCAAAGCTAATCCCAGCATATGCAGTAAAATTTCTATTTTTGCTAACATTTCCGTCCCTCCTTATATCACCCGACTGGCATATTCTCTCTTATTCATCATCTACCACCGCCGCTTCCTTTTCCTGCAATTCCACCGCTTTTCGGAAAAAATCGACTGCTTTTTCATGCCTGCCTTTACTATCGTGCGCCAGGCCTAAACTATAATAGTACCTGGGATCCTGAGGATTAATTGAGATTGCTTTCTCATAGGAGAGGATAGCTTTGTCGTGCATTTTCTTATTATCATAAATTAGGCCCAATCTAAAATAGTACTCGTCGTGATTTGAATCGAGTCTTATTGCTCTCTTGTAACATTTTAAGGCTTCGTCTGAATGGTTAAAATGGTCGTGAACCAGGCCCATACGATAATATATCTCGTGGTTTTGCAATCCTAACTCGATGCTCCTGCTGTAAAACTTTAAGGCTTCATCCCACTTTTTTGTCCTCATATATATTCGCCCTAATTGAAAATTTGCATTCTCATCTTCGGGGTTGAGCAGGATGGCTTTCTGGTAAAAATTGATGGCATCCTTTTCTAAACCTCTATCCACGCAGTCTCTACCCACTTCAGCATAAGCTTCGCTCACCTTTTTCGGGTCGAGGCTAATAAGGTGTTCTATGACATCGAGAATTTTTTGGCAATACAGAATAATAAGTTTTAAAAATAATCTCAGCTTTATGACCATATTGAGATCTCAACGGCTATTCGCGATTTCTGGGCTCGATATCAATGTTCATTCCGGTTTTTTCTTTTTGCCCATTCCTAACGCCAGTCCAATTGCCCCGCAAGTTACTCCCCCTGCCCAAAGGCAGAGCCCTATGGGCAAAGCAATTTCGAATAAGGCTGCTATAGTTACGCCAGCAATAGCACCCAGAACTCCCGCCCCGGCACCAACAGCTGTTATCGCTGCCGTCCTAACCGGCTCCCTTAGGTCGATGGCCCTTTTCTTTCCTTCTGGCCCTAACTGCAATAGCTTTTTCTCCTGAGCAACTTCCTTTTTCAACGTTTCAGACCTCCTGCTAAATCTTTTCAGACTACTCTCTCCATACTTTGCAACTCTTTCCGATAATCCTTTATCTGCTTAATTAGCTCCTGAATCCTTTTTTCTTTCAAGACCGGCTTCTTCTTACCAATCAATCTGTAACATTCTTTACCCAGAACACTAAAAAGGTGTTCCAACCTTTTTCTTAAAGCAGCCGCTTTGATTTTCGCCCGGACACAGCGGATAACCTTGTTAGCTTCTCTGGGACCGGTTACCACCCCGGAAGCGATTGTCTTCGACAGGTCGGTCGTTATTTTTCCCGTGACCTTTCCTGTAGCCCTGGCAGCGGCAATTATTTCTCCTGGCAAGAGCACTGCGCCCTTCTCAATCTTTTTCAGCTTATTTCTAATTCCTTTAGGGAGTTTTGGCTTCCCCACTATTTTTTTGACCTTCAATTTGAAAGACGGCCGTAGCTTAACTGGCTTGGCTTTCTTTACTCGCCCCGGTTTTTTCCCTTCTTTTCCTTCAATCCAGCCATAGGGATCTTCCCCAGAGGCCCTTCTCTTACTCATCAGATACCGATTTGGGGATACTCCTCTCTTTCCCAGAGGCTCTTCACCCAGTGTCTTTCTTTTGCCTTTACTCACGTGAAATTACCTCCTTTGCCAGCTTCGTATAGTCTTCTGCACCGTAAGAATCGGGACTATACAAAGTTATTGGTAGCCCAAAACTAGGGCTCTCAGCGATGCGGATATTTTCCCGAATAATAGTTCTAAATACTTCCTCCTTGAAATATTGCTTTATTCTATCCAGCACTTCCTGACTTAAATTTGTACGCACATCGTACATTACCGGGATTACTCCGGTCACTTTAAGGAGCGGATTAATCTTTTTTCTTACCACTTCTATTGTTTCTAAAAGCCGACTTATTCCCTGCAAGGCAAAAAATTGAGTCTGGATAGGTATAAATATTTCTCGTACAGCCGTTAACGCATTCAGGGTGAGTAACCCTAAAGAAGGAGCGCAGTCAATCAAAGTATAGTCGTATTTTTTGAATGTAAAAAAGAGCCGGTCTTTAAGAACCGTTTCGCGGCTGGCCATATTAACCATTTCAATTTCTGCCCGGCCAAGGTCAATGTTGGCAGGGATGATATGCAAGTCTCCGACTTGTGTGGAGATAATCACCTGCTCCACCTTCGCCCGCCATACGAGAACGTCGTAGATGGAGTAGTCCAATTCATTAATTTTGACCCCGAGATGGATACTCAAGTTGGCCTGTGGATCTAAATCTACGACTAACACTTTTTTCCCCAACTGGGCCAAACAGGTCCCCAGATTTGCTACCGTAGTTGTCTTGCCCACACCACCTTTTTGGTTAATTACAGCTATAGAACGCATTCCCTTCTCTCTTAGCGCTTCGTGGGCGCAATTTATATTTGTTGGTAGTGTAGCCCTTTATGGGCGTAATTTATATTTGTTGGTAGTGTAGCCCTTTACCCGCTAGAAATGGACCTCGAAATTGTCTCGCCCCGCAGTTCCAAGGTCTTGCCCTAGAAATTCCTGCCGGCAGGAGCACGAGGAGGCGGAACTCTGCCTACAGATCGATAAGCGTCAACCATCGACCAAATCCAAACAATAACCAAAAGGAGCCAGCCGATAACAATGGGACATAATGCCCAGGAAATGATATAGGCACCGATAAATCTTGCCCCCTTAGCAAACTGTTGGTTATATATCTGACCCAAACCGGGCAAGAGAAAAGAAAAGACGACTGCCAAACCTCGATGTGTAGGGCTAGCCATTCTTCACCCCTAGCATAATAGTTCCCTGCCGCTGGTATCATTGTGGACATATCCGGTCAATTATCTTATGCAGTATGCGGGCAGTTTCCCGACGCACTCTCAAATCAGAGTCTTCCAATTTTCTACTCAAAATGGGAATTACGTCCTTCTCTCCCAAGAATTCCAAAGATTTCACCGCAGCAAGACGAACTTCTTTCTCTTTTGAATCCAGACTAAGAATGGCTTCGCGGTAATCATACTGTTCTTTGCCTCTTTCTTCAATCTCAGAAATCTGGGCTTTCACCCATTCCATTTCAGCTTCGCATCTCCTCAATTCACGAAGAAAGCCCTTTATATCCTTCCTCTGCCAGATTTTTCCTGGTTTGCTTCTAACTAATTTAAATATAGCCTTGCCAAAATTGGTGAACAGAGCTGATCTTTTCCGTTCCCGCTCCTTAAGCTCTTTCCTTAATCTCCTAATTCTTAGTGTCTTTCCTGTGACCTGTACGGTCCCGAGAGTTTTCATTCTGATGAGATTAGGCATATGGGAAGCTTTCTCAGCGATTGCTAAAGTTTGTCTGGCTACAACTCCCGCTGTCTTCCCGGAAAGCACCTGTACCTTCTTCAACAGTTTCTTATCCATTTCCCCTCCATTTATTATTAGGAGTCTTCTCGCTCTTTAGTTATGCAATTTCCTTGCCAGAAAGGTTTACAAATGTGAGATAAGTATCCCCTAATCTCAGGTTCTCGCCTTAAAATGGCTAAAGCCAGGAATTCGAGTGACTTCATTTAACGCAATAATTGTAGATTTAAGTGCCAATTATGATGGGCAATCTTTTTACAAAAGTGATTGAAGCAGGGCGGGAGATATCGACGGAGAGGTTTATAGATGGGTAATAATTTGACAATTTGTAAAATTATTTACCAGCTTACGCAGATTATCTTTTTGGTGCGGACCGGAAAGATTCGATTCTTCTATTATCAATTCCAAAATTCTTAAGTTTATTATATAATGTATGACGAGTGATGCCTAAAACCTGTGCCGCCCGACTGCGGTGCCCACGACAATGCTCCAATACTTTTTCTATATATTCACTTTCCATTTCCTTGAGCGTAACATATCCTTCTTCAGGATATGTCGATAGTAGTTGTTTCGAAGCCTTGTTTTTCTGAATAATAGGTTGTAAATCTGTAGCCTCAATTTTACTTCGTTCACTTAAAATTATTCCCCTTTCGATTACATTACGTAGTTCACGAACATTCCCTGACCAACCGTATCCCTTTAACATTTCGAGCGCTTCCGGAGAAATTGTTCTCCTGCTCCCATCCGAAACCCTCAAATTATCTAAAAAGAAATTAACCAATAAGGGTATATCTTCAGGCCTCTCTCTCAATGGTGGAACATAAACATTTACTACACTCAAGCGATAATAGAGGTCTTCCCTAAAGCGGCAAGCCAGTACTTCTCTATATAAATCTTTGTTAGTCGCACTAATAATCCTTAGGTCAACCTGAATTTCTCGATTGCTTCCCAAGCGCCGAAAACTTCCCGTCTCAACAACCCGCAATAACTTGGACTGCACGATGGGACTTATTTCACTAACTTCATCCAAAAACAGAGTCCCACCGCTAGCCGCCTCCAGGAGGCCATACTTCAAGCGCGTAGCATCAGTAAAAGCGCCCTTTTCATGCCCGAAAAGTTCACTTTCCAAAAGGGTATCAGGGATAGCGCTGCAATTGACCACGATGAAGGATTTATCCCAGCGAGAACTATTCTTATGAATGGCTTTAGCTATCAATTCCTTACCCGTGCCTGTTTCTCCCTGAATAAGGACAGCAGAATCGGCAGGAGCAACTTTCTTAATCAAATTGAAAATCGATTTCATCGCAGAACTCTCTCCCACCATATCTGAAGTGAGAGTTTTCCGGGAGATTTCCGGATGCATGTCGCGGCCATTCTTACGCTTTCCGCAACGTTCAATCACTCGTTCAACATTGAAAACTACTTGTCCGATATCGAAAGGCTTGGTCAGGTAATCGTAGGCTCCTAAACGCATTGAATCAAATGCCGAGCGCATTGTGCTATTTTCGGCAAACACAATTACCTCAACAGAAGGATGTGTTTCTTTAATGCTCTTTAGTATCCTGTTTCCTTCTATTTCAGACAACCTGGAACTTATGAGGACCAGGTGAAACTCCCCATTATCTAACTCTTCCAGGCCGGCATCTCCATCAAAAACTTCTTCCACATTATATCCCTTTTCCACTAACTCTTTTTTCAGAGCTTTCCAGATTGATTCCTTTCCATTAACTATTAAAATATTCTTTCTCTCAGCCATGGATACCATCGCCACTAATCCCCGTTACCGATTTTTGCAGTCTCTTAGCGCATTTCGGGCACAGAGCGTGAGAACCATAGACAAATTCGTTATAGGGCAACCACTTATTAAATAGGAATAGAGATTTACACCAGGCACACTGTTTCCGTATTTTTTTATCGGGATACGTCTCAGCGTTCTTCTTAAAGACTTCGTATATTTGTCTAAACTCTCTATTAGATTGCCTAAATACTTTCAGAATATCCGGGTCATATTTCCGAAATCTTCCCTGCAGTATGAGCTCGCATATCCTTTCATGCGAAAGTGCCTTTCTAAAAGGTCTATTTGAGGCGAGGGCACTGTACGAATCCGCTAACGCACAAATCCTTGCCGAGAGCGGAATATCCTTAGCTTTTAGGCCATATGGATAACCCGTCCCATCATAATTTTCGTGGTGGAAAAGCGCCATCTCTTTTCCTATCTTGAAAAAATTTCCCAATTCGAGCTTAGCACCTTGCTCGATCATTGCCAATATCTCGTATCCGTAATGGGTATGAGTCTTCACTACTTCGAATTCTTTTTGCGTAAGAGAAGACGGTTTCATAACTATCTTTTCCGGTATATTTATCTTGCCAATATCGTGCAGCTGACTCCCCAGGTATAAATATTGCGTATAGTTTCGAGAAAAGATTTCGCCCGAATTCGTAGTTTTACGCAATTTCTCAACAATCAAAAGAGCATATTGCGATACTCCGTTCAAATGCTCCAGGGTTTCGTATTCACCTTTTGCTCTTAGAAGGCAGGCTAAAGCGGTATCGGCTATCGCCGTTGATAACGATAACAAATTGCCGTTCCAAGATAGACCTGTCAATTTAACTTCCAGAGAATCAAAGAAACTGCGCAGGCTCGACTTTCTGCTCGCACTCCTCAAAGCATTCATAAACTCAAATAAATCCTCAAACGGCCCCCGAAAGTCGAAGACCCCATATTTTGTATACCAAAATGCACCATAGAAGGTCGGGTCTTCAGAAACTACCAATATTTTGGAATGCGGAGAAATATCCTTAAGGTAGTTCAAGGTACGAAAGCCTTCGGCTAGACCCTCCGATATTCTTAGGAAGATTAGCCCAAATTCTCGCTGTCCATAGAATTGTTTTATATCTTCGACCTTTCTGGCTGTATAAATGGCATAGAGTATGCCCCGATCAACCCATGGTTGGATGCTGTTTTCTATATCAAAATTCAGAACGAGAACGTCTACTTTTTTCATAATTCTCCAAGTTCGGGTACAAAGCCTCGCTCTTCCATTACTCGCAACCTGTCCAGATAAGACCGCCAACGAGCCTCCCTAACTTATAAATATAGGCAATTTGTCTGCCAGAAAAATTCCTGGGACTTAAAGGAATGCTTTGAGATTCGTTGAAAAGATGTCAATTCAGAAAGGGCTTTGAAGAGGAAGGTACAATGCTGAGGAAGTTAATCAATATCTATTTCTTTCCTATAAGCGTACCATTATTGGTATAGAATCATTGGTCTTCTTTTACAATAATAGTTGTTTCTTGGAAAAAATTCCTGTTTTCCCAAATTTGATACACTCCCCATTAATGATACAGTGAGCAATGTCATAGGCAAAACTTAGATATATCTCCACTTTAGCAAACCCTGCCTAAGGTCGTATCAATGATCCTCGTTAATATTGTCAATACCATATTCTTTCAATCTTCTATAAAATTTGGACCTACTCAGCCTTAACAACCTGGCGGTTTCAGTCTTATTGCCACCGCATTCCCGCAGTCGCCTGATGATGACATTTTTTTCGAACTCCTGCACCAACTCTTTCAAGCCATCTTTATCCGATAAGGAAGAGCACGCTACAGTCGGTCGGGAAAACGCAATTGGTAAATCAGAAGCGGTAATACATTCATTAGGCGAGATTATTAATATACGCTCGATAACGTTCGCCAATTCTCTCACATTCCCTGGCCAGTCGTATTCCATCAGAATTTCCATAAAATCCTGGCTAATCTTTTTCCTTGTTGCGGTAGCATCACTATTAGCGATAAAATGTTCCACTAATAATGGAATATCTTCTTTTCGCTCGCGCAGCGGTGGCATGTTGATGGTCACAACGTTTAGCCTGTAATATAAATCTTTTCGAAAATTCCCCCTTTCAACTTCCTTAACCAAATCACGATTCGTCGCCGCTATGATTCTGACATCTACCTGTATCTGCCTGGTTGCTCCTAATCGGCGGAATTGATGAGTCTCTATAGCTCGCAATACCTTTGACTGAGTAGCCGATTTCATCTCTCCAATTTCATCAATGAATAAGGTTCCTCCATTTGCAATTTCAAACAATCCCCGCTTCAGGGCTGAAGCGTCAGTAAAAGCGCCTTTCTCATGTCCAAACAACTCATTTTCCAACAGGTTTTCTGAAAGAGAAGCACAATCAACAACTATTAATGGTTTGTTCCTTCTTTGACTTTTCATATGAATCGCCTTACTTACGAGTTCCTTACCGGTTCCGCTTTCGCCGCTAATCAGAACAGGGGAAGATGTCTTGGCCACTCTATCGATTAGGCAAAAAATTGATTTCATCTTTGCACTTTTCCCAACCATTTCACAATATTTGTCTTTGCGCTGCGATTTCTCTCTTAGAACAATATTTTCCTCTCTTAAGACCTTTCTTTCGTATGCCTTCTGGATGACCGCCTCTAATTCATGTAATCTGATCGGCTTGGTCAGATAATCATAACAGCCTAATTTCATAGCTGCAATTGCCGTGGGCACGCTTCCCTGACCAGTAAGTATTATCAATTCAGTCAAAATATTCTGTTTTCTTAATTCCTTCAATAACTCAATACCATCCATATCGGGCATTCTGATATCAATCAGCCCCACATCGAATTCTTTCTTTTCCATAGCTTCAAGCGCTTCGTACCCATTACTAAAAACTTCTAAGTTGTACTTCGTCTTCGACATCACCTTAATCATTAGTTCTCTAAAAGCTGCTTCATCATCAACGACAAAGAGATCGATTTTCCTGCTCATCGAATCTTAACGCTTCTTTCATCAAGTCTCGCTTCGCCCAGTGGCAATCTCACAGTAAACGTGCTCCCTCTCCCCACCTGGCTCCTTACCTCAATGCTGCCTTTATGTCTTCGTATAATGCCATAAGAAACATATAAACCAAGCCCTGTTCCCGAGGTTGTACTTCCGTCCCGGAATCCTTTTGTGGTATAGAAAGGCTCAAATAGCCTATTTAGCTTCTCTTTTTCAATTCCTATGCCTGTATCGCTAAAACTTATCTCTACGTTTTTCTTAGCCCGCTTGACAGATACTTTCAATTTCCCACCCTTGGGCAACATGGCATCGCGCGCATTGACTATCATATCCAGAAATACCTGTTGCATCTCTGTTTTGTTTACCGCCACGGCAGGAGTATTTTTATATTGTCTAATTATTCGGATATTATATCTCTTAAGCTGATTTTCTGTAAGCGCTAGTACTGATTCTACCACTTTAGTAATATCATAAAGTTCTTTTTCCGATACACCTCGTCTGGAAAAGTTCAATAAATTTCTAACAATCTTTTCTGCCCTATCGGATGTATCTATTAATATGTCCAAAGCTTGTTCGATATCTTTCTGTTTCTTTGTTTTTTTGGCAAATTCTATATGGCCTCTCATTACCTGGAGTAAATTGTTAAATTCATGGACTATACCACTTGCCAGAGTACCAATAGTAGCCATCTTCGCTAATTGAATTAATTCTGCTCGGACTTTTTCTCTTTCTTCTTCTATTTTTTTGCGCTCAGTAATCTCCTCATGCTGAACCACAGCATTGACTACTCTTCCATTCTCATCTTTGACCGGAAAGACGGTCACGGGGAAAATCCTCTGAGTCCCAGGCGAGACGTTTAACCGATTGCCGTCGGAAAAATCATAATTTAATGTGAATCTGACTGTCTTGCCTTCTGTAAAAACTTTCCTGATTTCTTCAATAAGACCCTGTTTTTAGCTATGTTGTCCGAAAACATGCCGCATTTTCCCGCTGATTCTTCACTCCAATCGATACCAAATGCCCTCCGGCAGGCGGCGTTTTGCTAGATGCTGATCCCATTAGCATCAACAATCAGCTCTCTCCTTAGCTGCCTCCAGTACATTTGAGATGTGTTCGGCGAGATTCCGGATTGTGGGAATATACTCCTCAACCAGTTTAGGACAGGTCATTGCCCGGACGCCTACTATCCTCCCCAACAGGCTCAACGGCGTGATAATACTCTTTTTATTCTTGTAACGAAGCTAGCTCACGTAGGACTTCGCTCGTCTATTTAGAGATCTAATTCTTTCCAGGTATGGCGGAATTTTGATTTTCTTTCGGCAACTGGCCACAGAACGTCGGGAGATATCTATATTAAAGATTTTCTCTAAACGGTCTCTAACTCCCGCATCGGTATATACGCATTTTTCCCCACTAATGATATCAGCGATTAGTCTTTCCACTATTTTCTTCCTGCTTGGGAAAAAATACTTGAGAGGATATTCTTCCTGCCAAGGAGTGTATATACTCCGACGCGCAATCCCCCGGCTAATCAGACTGGGGTTAATACCCATCTCTATGGCCAACTCTCTTTGCGTAAGAGGAATGAGATTTCTCGGATCACCCGTAGCGAAATAGAGAGACTGTTTTTTCAAAATCTTTCTAAGGACTCGGTAAACTATTGACTTACGGGTATTGATTGCTTCCAAATCTTTAACTAGCCTATCTAATTTTTTCAATTCGAGCCGGCTAAAAACTCCTTTTCTTTTCAGTTCTGCCAGCTTTTCATAGTCGATTGAATATCGACCTTTAGCCAGACAGGGGGAGAGAAAACTAATAAAAAACTCTCCTGACTTATCTTTTTCTATTTGAGCTACCCTTGAATAGGATAAATTGTTCCCGGAATCAATCATTAGCGAGCTAAAAAATTCGCTCCGAATCGCCAAGTCATCAATAACAGCCATTATTTTCATCACGTCCTTTTCTCTCAATTTACAAGCCCGGGAAATATCTTTATAGGATATATCCCCACTGTTATATAGGAAATATCTCTTGAACTTATCTATCCCTAATCGCCTGATAAGGGGAATAGTCTCTTTTCTACTATCGAGGAGAGATTCGACATCTAGAAAAGATCTATCCCGGGTCATACTCTCTTTTAGATGGTAAAAGTTTTTTGCTAGCCCGCTCCGGGGAAAACAAAGGTAACTAATTACCTTTTCTTGCCGGTTATAAGGAGAGGATAATTTTCTAAATAGAGGGTCTCTCTCAATATTTTTGATTATCCTGGCAAAATCTTTTTCATTAAGTTCAATAAGCTCAGCCAGCTTAATCCTGCCAACCAGCCTCAATACTTGCTTAGTTTGTAGAAGCGGCTTTAATTGTAATTGTCTCTTGTAATCTCCGATACTCATTTCCTGGTCCCACAAAAATAGGAAAGAAATTGATAAATTAGAGTTGTTCAGAAAAAAGGCTTATCTTTTTCGGAATGAGTAGTCTACCAACAATCGATTGCGAAAAGAAATTTAAGGATGCCTAAATTATGGCTGCGATTCTAAAGGAGAACTTCAAAAACGTAACAAAAAATTTTGCCGTCATAGCGGCAGCTTTTAGAAGTCGTTCTGGGCCACGAGATTTAAATATCTACCTTAAGCAGAGTCGATTCAGCCTTTGTGTCACTCATTACATAATAATCTAACTTCACGGGAGCAAATTCTAACGGGGTGGGCTTCTTAATTCTGTAGTCAAGTAGACTGAACTTCCTAACTGAGGTAGAGTTCTTATATATGAGTGCGCAGCAGACCCAGGCTTGCTTAGACCTATTTCTTTGCTCGGCGAGGGCCAATGGTACTAGGAATAATTCTAATAAAAAATGGGAATTTGTCAAGTCAAAAATGCAGTGAAATTGAGACCTGTATTACCCCGGTCGTCCCGAATCGTCACTTCGCGTATTCCAGGATTAGAACTGTCTGCTCAGAAGGAAGGCTTTTCTTATTTCCTTGCCATTCCTTTGCTTTTTCTATATTTGTAAACCCCTTAAGGAATTTCTCACAGGAATCTATACCAATGTTGCACACCTCTGTTCTATAATGCATGGGAATAATCAATTTGGGATTCAATTGCTTTGAAACTTCTATCGCCTCCCGACCATCTATGGTGTACGTGCCCCCCACAGGGATTAAGAGTACATCTAATTCCCCTATTTCTTTCTGTTGCTCGTTAGTTAACAGGTGTCCCAGATCTCCTAGATGACAAAACCTTATACCATCAATAGCAAAAACGAAAATAGTGTTAGGACCTCTCTGGGTTCCTTTAGTCTTATCGTGGAAACTTTTGATGCCTTTGAACGCTATACCCTTAATCTTTTTCTCGCCCACGCCTTTCACCACCTCGGGGCTACCCTGGAGCACATCTACCGCGTTGTGGTCAAAATGTTCATGGCTCACAGTAACCACATCTGGCTCCTCCTCAGGAATGGGGTATCCCACAGACTCATCAAAAGGGTCAGTAATGACCTTCGTTCCATCCGCTGCTTCTAATAAAAAGCAGGAATGTCCGAACCACCTAATTTTCATGATTTCCTCCTCTTCCTTAACTGATTCTTCCTCTCTACTACCGGTAGAACGAGTTCCAATAAGACCGGTTAGAGCAAATCCAATCAAAACGCCTCCCAGTAACAAAAATCTTGCTTTCATCATCAACCTCCCACCTCACATCTTCTCCGGAGCCGAAATCCCAAGTAGTGATAGACCGTTGCTTACGACCAATCGAATCGCCCGAACAAGTTTCAACCGGAACTGGGTGGCGCTACTGTCACCGCTTAAGACTCTATACCGGTCATAGTAATGGTGGAAACTTTTCGCCAGCTCCTGCAAATACCCGGTCAGATGGTGAGGCTCGTACCTTTCAGCACATTTCCTCACAATTTCTGGATATTGGGAAAGCCTCTTTATAATCTCAATCGACTCTTTCTCCTCTTCCTCGCTTTTTTCCTTAAGAGGGACCTTCTCATATTCTTTTTTCCTGCTTTCCCGGAATATACTACAGATTCGGGCATGAACATATTGGACGTAATAGACAGGGTTCTCCGGGGACTGCTTTTTTGCCAATTCCAAATCGAAATCCAGGGGACTGTCCGCTCCCCGCATCAAAAAGAAGAACCTCGCTGCATCCTTTCCCACCTCTTCCACCACTTGTTTCAAGGGTACAAACTCACCTTGCCTTGTAGACATCGATACTTGCTGCCCCGCGCGCAGAAGGCTCACTAACTGATAAAGTACTATCTTCAGGTTTTCTACTGGAATTCCCAGAGCAGTTACCACCGCCCTTATCCTATCTACGTAGCCATGATGGTCCGCTCCCCAGATATTGATAACTTTCTCAAAGCCTCTCTTGAATTTATCGTAATGGTAAGCAATATCAGAAGCAAAGTAAGTGGGTTTCCTGTTCTCCCTGATTATTACCCGGTCTTTCTCATCGCCAAATTGAGAAGACTTGAACCATTGCGCACCATCCTTTTCATAAATGAGCTCTTTCTCCCCCAGTAAGTTAACAATCTCTTCAACTTTATTCTTTCTATAAAGAGCGCTTTCAAAAATCCAGTTATCAAACTTGACCCCAAATTCGTCCAAATCCGCTCTTATCCAACCGAGTATTTTCCGAACAGCGTACTCTTTATAGTCGAACGACTTCTCCCTACGAACTCTCTCCTCAAGTTCCCCTGCTATTTCCTTGATATATGGTCCCCGGTAGCCACCCTCGGGAAAACTCACACTTTCTCCATGTAGCTCTTTCTGTCTTACTTTCACCGACTCCTCCAGGAGGTCTATCTGATTGCCCACATCGTTAATATAGTATTCTCTTACTACCCTATATCCCAGCTCTGTCAGGATATTTGCCAGAGAATCACCGATGGATGCGCATCTGCCATGTCCCACGTGCAAGGGACCGGTAGGGTTTGCCGAGACAAATTCGATCAGCACCTTGGCTCCCCGGCCAATATCGGCTTTTCCGTAATTTTTTCCCTGTCTGCAGATAGTATCAAGCTCCTTGTGCCATCGCTTCTTTGTTATGTATATGTTAATGAAGCCGGGATCTACCACTTCCGTGCGGCTTATTGTCCCGGGTTTAAGTTCCTTGAGGCACCGGGAAATATGCTCGGCAACTTCCATAGAAGGCCTGCCCGTCCTCGACCCCGCTATTAGAGCAACGTTAGTAGCAAAGTCTCCACCGACTTCTTCAGGTGCAAATTCCAAACTATAATCGGGAATCTCCAAACCTAATTTGCTCAGTACTTCACTGATTCCCTTTCTAAGTTCATCCCAAACTCTCAATTTGCCATTCCTCACTGTTCTTATCTTCTATTTGGCTTCCCGGATTTCTTTATTTTTCCCTCTTGAAACTTAATCTTTCTCCCTTCCGCCCAGAGTTTTTCTAGCCCGTAGAATTTCCTTATCGGTTCATAAAAAACGTGAGCGATTACTCCCACATAGTCTATCAATATCCATCTTGCTGGTTTCTGGCCCTCTATATGGAGGGGACGAATCCCCTTCATTCCTATCCCTGAAACTATCCACTCCGCAATCGTCTCCACATGAATATTAGATCCCCCGCTACAAATCACAAAATAGTCTGCAATCGGCGTCAATTTGCGGACATCTAATATTAAGATTTCCCTTGCCTTCTTGGCCAAGGCGAGACTTGCACATTCCCTTGCTAAATTACGGAAGTTCATCCTTATGTGAATCCACCTGTGCTCAAATATATGAGCAAAAGATAGTTTTGAAAAGCTTTCAGGAATTTTAGCCAAAAAACGAGGATGACCATTCTGCTATAAAGTAGAGTCGAAAGAGGTCTTACAACCTCTGTCCGCTCAATCAAACCGTGTGTGAGGTTCTCCCTCGCACGGCTTTCCTTAACTGTTGCCAAAATCGGAATAGTTTCAATAAGCACGAATAGGTATA
>Ga0315312_1000320_pt1 | contig 65308 bp, 66 predicted proteins | sample TDP7_MG_FD_203629 | JGI IMG/M metagenome (GOLD analysis project Ga0315312, IMG submission 203629) | Freshwater sediment microbial communities from Lake Towuti, South Sulawesi, Indonesia - TDP7 | ecosystem: Environmental > Aquatic > Freshwater > Lake > Sediment | place: Indonesia: South Sulawesi... | reverse complement strand
CTTTCAATTCTACCTTAGTCCGATTTTAACTTCCACATGACTACACCTATCTGTGTCGGCTCCCCCCTTTCAATTCTACCTTAGTCCGATTTTAACATTCCTCTTTCTCGTCATCGTGATCCCAAGGATACTTACTTTCAATTCTACCTTAGTCCGATTTTAACTCTAATATGCCTTATTTCACTGATAAAACAGAGTTCCTTTCAATTCTACCTTAGTCCGATTTTAACAAACTTTGCCTTGCAGTGCCATGCCAAAATAAGACCCTTTCAATTCTACCTTAGTCCGATTTTAACAGACGGTTATTTCTCCTTACTTTTATTATTAAGGGTTGAGATTTAAGTCTTTTCGGGTCTTTGAAAAGTCAACGTTCGATGGTGCATCTCATTTATAAATGTTGACTATATTATTGTTGTTACCTCGCTTTTTTCGATGCCTAAAGCTTCTTTTTCAACCCATCTTTTGTCGCGTGTCTTGTAAAGTATTATAGAATCTTCATCTTCCTTTATGATCTTCTTTAGCCCGATCTTTATCTTTTCGATCTCTCCCTCTTTCAGTTCCCCTTCGAAAGCTGAGTTCTGCACCCAGTTTAGGTATTGTTTCAAGTATTGACGCGCATTGTTGAGTCTTTCAACAGATATGTCGTAGACGAGTATCACGTACATCTCTTTACCACCATGTTTTGAATCCTTCGTATTGTTTCTCGCCGATCAGGTGTTTCACGAGTTTGTAGCATTCAAGACGTATCAGTCTCTGGTATGAGACTTTCCTTTTTAGGGTTTTATGCATAACCGTTGTCTTCAGTTTCTCATCGTACTCTTTGATGAAGATCTTCTTTCCATTTTCGTTTAGATAGCAGTAGTTTAACTCCTGGAGGAAATGTCCTGTTTTTATCACTCTGTTATTTATGAGGCTGAAGATTGTTCTGTCAACAATTACTGGTTTGAAGACTTCGCTCAAGTCTAGGCTTAGGGAGAAGCGTCTCTCTCCAGGTTCGTGTAGGTAACTGATCGTTGGGGTCAACTGTGTGTTGTAAATCTCGGATAGTGTTGTTGTGTACATCATGGAGTTGCCGAATGATATTAGGCAGTTAACCATGTTGTCAGGCGGCATCTTCACCCTCTTCTCTAATTCGAACCCCTCCCTAAGGATCTCGTTAAAGCTAGCATAATATTGGCTTCTTATCGTCCCTTCGAGGCTCATCAGCTCGGAGATTCCGTAAACGTTGTTAATCTCTTTTCGTACATTTTCGATCTCATGGAGATACTTGCCCACATCTTTTCCATGTTTCTCGTAGTATTGGAGGTTTTTTAGGATGTTGTAGCTCGCTGAGTTTATGATCTCCTTTGCAATCTTGAGCCTCTCCTCCTTATCCGTGTAATGTTCAACCTGTTTGACGAGGAGAAAACCTGAATGCAAATACTCTCTTGGATAATAGGAGCCTGAATAGAAGCCGTAATAATTGAAAAAGTGTACCGGTATTCTTTTCTGGGTTAGGAAGTCAAGGAGCTTCGTGTTCATGTCGAGTTCCCCGTAAGCATAAATAGCGTATATGTCATTGACTGGTATAGCCTTCTTCTCGTTCACGTTCTCGAAGTAAACGGTGTTCTCTTCCCGTCTTAGCCTTCCGCTGCTGAGTATGTAATAGTTCTTAGCCATCTATCTGCCTCCTATTTAACACCAACACAACTCATAGTAGCTGCATTTCCTACAGTACGGCTTCCTCTCGGCTTGAGGAGGCTCAACTCCCGAGATGACCTTCCCCATCTGTTCCATGACGGTTTCCATCTCTTTTGCTCTCTCTTCTGTCAACTCAACATTCACGGTTCGCTTCAGAAGAGGATAATGCAAAACGCCCTTAACGTCAACCCCGAATCTCTTCAAGTAGTAAAGGTAATAGAGGAGCTGAAACAAGTGAGCCTTCTCCATACGCCTAGAACGCTTAACCTCATGGATCTCACCGCCACGCTCAAGGAAGTCGATCTTAACCCTACCGATGCTCACCTCCTTGAACTTGCGAGAGTAACCAGTCTCATGGAGGAGCCTACCCAGCAAGACGAGGTCAGAGTCAGCCTCAAGATCCAAATAATGTGAGAAAAGCCAGAGCTTACGCAAACAAACAAAGAAATAGTTGACCTGAGTACCAGTAAAGACCAGAGCTCTATGTAATGTCTCTTGAACAGTGGAGTTCAAGTATGTCGTTCTCCAGATTTAGTTGTTTTTCTTATTTAGATTATATTATCTGTGGGAGGCCCCTCAGATATTTGTTGAATAATTCTTAGGGTATAACCCTTATCTACAATAGACAAATATAGTAGCGCATCTCCATCGAATACAAGAAGCTGTTGGTCATTGTCTGTTTTAAATTTCTTAATTCGCCAGTCCGTTAAGTAGTAATCCTCGGCTCGAATATACATGCCAATATGATTTTTGAAAAGCTCACCAAATCCGTAATTTTCTCTCTTTCTTTGGATAATGAGATCATCATCCTCACACATAAAAGGCACGTATAATTCGTGGTGCTTCTGTGTTGCAAAGACGAGATTGTACTGATAATCATAGTTATCTATCAAAACCATTGGAAGATCTTCATCTAACCATGCTTTGGCCTCTGGGCGAAATCTCTTCATTACGGCATAGAATATTTTCTCTGGTTCTGGCAGAAGTATACAAGGCGTACCTTTACCCAAGGCAGTGGAAACTTCTGTTTCATAAATGGGAGTTCTTCCCCTTTTTTCTTCGCGTTTATCATATACTAAAACAGAGGGTAAAGTTGATCTAAAACTGATTGAGTTTAGATAGGCCCTAAACCACGGTCTTTTTTCTATTGTTCTATTAATTTTCTGCTGCCTTATTTCGTCTATCCTGAACAACTTATAAAGTTCATCGAGGTAAGATTCTGTTAAGATCTCAGCTTCATCTGGAACCTCTCCCCATCGCCTAAAAAGCCTCATAAGTCTCTTAACAAAAACGTTTGCTTGAAGCATACCATAGTCCGATGATATGAAATCCGAGTATGACGAATAAGTGAAATAATGTCTTTTAATCATCTCTTCAAAAACATCCCTATCTATCTTCTGTGCTTTTGAGTCATTTAGGTACTCATATAGGTTTTTAGGCGAAAAACTATAGGCGGTCGCAATCTGGCCTTCTATCTTGTGTCTTCCTATTCGTCCGAACCTCTGGATAAACGAGGATACGTCGCCAGCCTCAAATATCAGGAAGGAGCAGTGGAAATCTATGCCAACCTCAATTGCACTAGTACCGACAACAATATAAGATTCTTCAATTTTTCGCTCAGATTTATTCATTAAACCATGATAGGGACGTATAATTAAGTCTGGGTTGTGTTTTGTGATTTCTTCTTCAATGTGAATAGCATCTAACACTGAATTTACTATTATTACACACGGAACATACTCTTTGTTGTCAACGTGCGCTTCCCTGAGTTTCTTTACATCCTCCTTTATCTCTTGAATTATTCCAATAATCGTAGGAATGGGCAACTCATCCATCAGAAGACAGGGTTTTAGTAACACTGTTTGTAATGCGAGATACGGCTCTGCTTCTTTATAATTCTCGGTCAGTTGTGGTTTTTCAACATTAAACAAATCGATTAATAAGAGTTCTAAATCTTCGTTAGATGTGGCGCTTAAAAATATCTTTTTCCTGAATGCGTTAGGGATCAGTTTTTCAGCAAATTTTAGCATAAAAATTAGATTCGCCAATTGCACACCAAAGTACATGTGAAATTCATCGATAACAATAGTTTTGTATCTCTCTAATGCCCTAATCACATTAAGATGCTCCCCGTATGACAACGAGAGCATCGCAAATAAAGTATCTGGGTTTGTAAGGACTATAGTTTGTTTCGCGGGGTCATGAAGGATCGACTGGATCATCTCTCCTCTGTTGGAATATTCCTCCAAAACTTCACGATTTATTATATGAAGACATATTTCTGCCTCTGCTAAAGGCACATGCTCTAACCCAATATCTATGATAGATTCGTTACGGATGTAGACCTTTTTGTTCAAAATCCGGGTGAGAGTCTTATGAATATTAACAAGCTGATTTTTGATTAGGGCATTCGTGGGATAGACAAAAACGGCACTATCCCCATTTTCAACTAAAGGAAATAGAGCAGCTGCAGTTTTTCCAGAGCCTGTTTTTGTACACAGAAGAATGTTCTTTTCATTGTCATATGCATCCATTGTGGCAGCTTGATGAAGATAAATGGGAAAATTCTTTAACTCATCCCATTTAGGGTACCATGCCCTGCGAAAACTGTAGGCTTCTATCTCGATCTGTTTCATTTAGTCTGATCTCTCATAAAACTCTGCAATCTCTTTGCTCCTATCTTTAGGCGGGAAAATTGCATAACGCTTGTTCTCCTTGTCCTTAGCATCTATATACTGACCACCATCTACCTTGCAGTTCAGAATCAGAAGGTGAGGCGGAATCGATAATAGCGATATAGGAAAGCGATCAGCAAATTTCCCCTCAAATTCAAGGGGATTTATAGGATGGGATGGCTCTATTGGATTTGCTTCTTTTGCTTCCCTCAAGTTTATATAGTTAAGTTCTTCAGATTTCACTATACAATAATTATCTTTTTTACCAAGTCTTATTATCCTCCTTGGTGGCAAATCATTGAATGAAAAGGCAAAGAACTCGAAACTAGAAAACTCGAAATTCTTCTTTCCACGTAACATTTGAACAATACCTAAATCAATTTTATAATATTTGCCTACGGTAGGATAATTTCCAGTGGCTTCTGTGCTCATATCTAAATCATTTACCGCATTATATGAGAAAGCGATTTCTGGAACAGCGTTTAAAGGACGGGCAGGCGTAACCCTAATTGAAAATTTCGGTACATCTAAATTATAGTCTGGTTGAGAAGAAAAACTTGCGATTCGTGATACTTGGTTTACTGCATAGTTAAGGGCTGTGTTGTGAATGACCTTTTCTGTCACACCTATTTTTGCTAAATCTCTGGAGGCAAAAAATAAGAAATCGTGAGGTTCTAAGCGACATACATATAGCTTCATCTATCTCACTGAGTTTTTTCTTTGAAAACTTTAACATCTTTGTCTAAACTCTCCAGAAACTCCTTGCCGAGTTCGAAAGCCTTCATAGAATTAATCATTTCTTCCAATTTTTTGTCGGTGAATATCTGAATTTTATCGCCAAAAACTGCCTCATTCTTGTATTTCTCCAGAATACAGGTTAGGTCGCTTTTATCATTTCCATCCGCCCAAACGTTGAGATGACCATTCGAATTGGATGTATATTTCTGATATAACTCCAAAGAAAGTTCAAGAGGCGTAATGATTTCTTCCCACCCACCTGTGATACCAATTATATGATTTCTAATTACTCCCCCAATTCTACTCTCTGCACCGTAGTCTTTTGTGGAAAGAAGCGTCTTCGATATCATAACCAACTCTTTCCAGGTTGCACAACGCAGTGTAACTATGCTTGGAAAAATCGTCGCTGGAGAAACCGTAAATCTAGTTCCAAGTGCCCGCCCCGTACTTGTTGTTCTTTCATCGACCGCATTAAATGTAAAAACGGCTTCGAGATCTTCATATGGCATTAGTGAAAATGCACTGCCATAACTAATTCTATGTTTGATCGCTTCTTGTTGTCCTTTTACGGTTTTGACAGCACCAAATAATATACATCTGGGGCAACTCATGCAAAGATTATCCTTTAGATAGCAATCTTCATCCTGCAACCCTGTTGCATTTTTAGCAGTTTTTAGAATAGATCGGAATGCCCTAGATTCAACTGCTTTTTGCTTAGAAGCCAGAAATACGACCCTTAAGAGAGGAGTCATGTCTGTATTCGAGGTCGGCGTAACCACGGTATTCAGTTCCCTTGTAGGTTCTGTTCTCAGAACAATGAAGTCATGAATCTCCCTCGCCAAAAAAATTTGAACTGTTTCTACTCCTAGGAGTGGTTCTGGCGATTCTACCAGTCCATCTCTCAAACTGCTTAGACTCTCTAGTTCATTTGGAATATCCATATTTTTCATTCTTCCACCTCTTCCTCAAGAATTATTTCTTTTCTTAACTCAGTAAATTCATCGACCACTATCTGTAGTTGCGGTGTCCGTAATCGTCTTGGCAATTGTACAACATCCAGAAAGTTTTCAATTTTCCGTTTCTTTGCGACTTCTTCGAGTTCGCATTCTTTAATTAACACTTGGATGTCTTGGTATTTTTTCTTTAGAAATTCGTCAAAATCCTTTCTCCATTTCTCCCAGAACTCTACATTGGCTTTCTCTCGTCTATAATAGACTTTATAGTCTACTATCTCAATAACTTTAGGCCTCATATGTCTGGGTACCCTTTGCAGAAGTTGTGAAAGCAAAACAATTCCGTCCTCTAGAGGCTTAAGAACCTCAGAACTTAGTGGGACTCTCATTGTATTCTTATGCGTATTTATTCCATATCCCTTCAAAAATTCTGCATCCAGCCCTTTGACCCGTGCCTGCTCCAAAATCTTTCCAACGGGGCCCATTAGCGCCGATTTCGTCGCGGCGAATATGTTTAATCGCCCGAGATAGTCACTAAAAGATACCGACACTTCTTCTATAAGCTCGTTTACATTCTTACCTCTTATTAAGGGTTGATTGAAGTCAAACCGCTCATATCTTGGTATTAACAATGGTCTCATTTTTCAACACCCCTGTCATTAATAATTTGTCAAGTATGTTTATTAATCTACTGTCTGCCCGCTTAGGGGAGCCAGAAAGAGTTTTCTGAGACGCTATGCGGCTTAAAATATGCCCTGCTGTAGGCTGAATCAGAACTTCAAATATGCCACTCCTATCCGAATACCGCCCTTCATCCGCGAGTTTTACCGCGGCAGAAACAGCGATCATCCATTTTTCAATATCAAAAAGAGAGATCCAGTCTTCTTTCATAACTTGCTTTAACGTTGAATTGGGTAGGACGTATACCATCTTTCTAGTTCTAGGTATGTGTAATACCTCTTTGCCAGGAATTATCATTACTGCGCAGTCTGTGAGTAAAAACATGTAAAAAGCGAATAAAAGGCGTTTCAGTGTTATATTTGCTTCGGCTTCATCTTCATTATATTTAAATGTAAACGGGAGAGAAATCACTATAAAGTTCGGTGTTTCGTAGATGAACGAGTAACGAATTGCATTCACATTTGCTGTTTCTATTATATAGTTTCGCTCTGACTCTGGTATTTGGCATCTTTTTTCAAAAATATCTTCGGCAACTTCCTGAAATGTCTCATAGTTAGCAGAAAATTCTTTATTAAACGCCCCTACAGAATCCCATTCATCTTTCAACAAAGTTTCAATTCTATTTAGATCACTCTTCTTTCCTTCCTTTCCGATTTCAAACCGGAAAGACTCTATAAATTTATCTGGGCTCAATTCTGCTGAGATTTCTTCAGCTTTCTTTTCTAATATCTGGGAACTAATCTCTCGCACATCGTTCAATCGTACTCTTTCATTTAGGTTTGGGTTATGATAGCTGAAAAATCGCCCAAGTTTATCTTCGATCTCTTTCATTCTCTCTAAAACTTTCGATCCCTGCATTTTTGCAAAGTTCAACGACGGGAATAAAACCAGTAAATCTGAAGGAGTCTTGCCCAAAACAACTCGTCGCATGAGCAACTCTGCATAACACAATAAGCAAACATTCACTGAACTCTGGAATCTGCACGTTCCAACTGCTTGATTATTAAAGACCTTCGCTACTCCTATTTCGTCAGATAGCAGATCTGCACGAAGAGAATTACTCGAAGACATTAATTCATGACATAATGGACATAGGCGTCCTCCGCTTGTTTCATTGAACAATTTTTCTTTGCTTTCACCGATAGAAGAAACCTCCCTCTTCGCAAGAGTTATGATTTCTTTACCAGCGTTTTTAGAGATATCTGCATAAAGTGGTAAAGGATAACCAAGATCGGAGGATATCAACATTCCAGTAATTTTATTAAAGAACAAATCTTTAGGTAGTTTCTTGCATTTGTCAAGATTATTTCTTAAAATATTACTAAAATTTCTTGCGAGCAATTCTTCTTGTGCATCTAAAGAGAGATATTTTATTGTTGTTAATTCTTCATTAATTCTTATTTCCCTTTCCCGATAAGGTTTCACATATCTTTCAAAGTCTCTCGGAAATTGTTTATTTCCTCGCCTATCGAACACCGTATATGGCATGGTAGTACTTTTACTCTTCAAGACTTCATACGAATCATTTCCAAACACAGAATCATATTCGCTTTTGACCTCCCTCTGAAATTCCTCTTCATCTTTCAAGGTCTCGTGTACTATTTCTTTAAAAAATTGAAACATATACTGTTGAGGGCGAGAACTACTTGCATCAAGAACCAGTTGGTATTCTTTACAAAAGTCCGGATATTTATCATAAAGATCCTTAAGATTAGATATAACTGCATCAATTATCTCTACATCTTTAATATTTTCTAGATTCAGATTTTTTTTAGCGTTTTTTATTGAACCAAAATGATGTTCTATTACATCTCTCAATTTGTTTCTATCTGGCTTTCTTGTATTCTTATACTTCCTTCTAATTCCAACGAAATATCTGTCTATGCTTTCCTTTCGAAGTAACTCAGGAATTAAGAGCATCTTGGTTTGCGGTCTTCCGATAACTGCAGATATCTCATTTTCTGGACTGATCCTAGAAATAAATTCATCGATTGTTAACATTAATGATTCTTTTATTTCATCCACGCCAATTCTTTCATTAAACGTATTTTTCTTCTTCCTAAAATATAGAGTACCATCAAAAAAATATAGAAATGGAGTAAATCCATGCTTTTCGTAAACCTGTTCGCAGGCCCTGTGCAACAAGGAAGTTAGAATTCCCCGTACATTAGAAATTTTATGATACTTGAACTCCAACCTCTCATTGAGCATCTTGTATTCATTTCTATTCAACAGTTCGACCGAAGACTCCACCGACTCAAGAGAAACTATGTCATCGAACAAATCTACCAGGTGGGCAATTTCAGACCATCTTTCGGTTTTATGTTTCCTTATTAATTCATCGAAAACAACACGTGGATTTTTTGCAGCAACACTCATATGCAATGCTTGGGCTGAAATAACATCATTAATATCATCTTGATCGAAATCTGCTTCTACTTTTTCCCTTTTTAAAAAATCTATAAGTTCGTTTACAAACTTTCTAGCATATTCTGGATTAGCATGATGAGGCGGCTTCTCTCCAACACGTATTTTTCCCTGCCACTCTTCAGTTTCCTTTTCACAATCATGAGTAATTGAAGCTATGTACAGCTTTACAATTTCCAACTTATTAAAAGGATGAGGACATGTTTCTAGGTAATTTTGAATCGCCCCTAATTCGTTAATCGCATGAATAAAGAGTGATTGTTCAATTGGCGTTTTCTTTGCGATCTTAAGCCTCCATCCTCTTTTCAAAATAAATTCTTGAAGTTTTTCTATCTCCACGACTCCATCATCCTCTTGCTTTATTTCACCATGTTTATGAATCCGAATCCTAGGCTGTTTAGTTCGCCGAACCCAGTGTCCAAAGCGAACTGTATTATCCTCTTCTTTTCGCCATCTAAGTAGCTAAAGATAAACCTCCAAAGCGATCCGAACACCTTGACCTCTTTTCCCTCTATTATCACGTGGTTACAGACCTGCTTATGGAAGACAAACTGCTCAAAGATAGGGAAAGACTCAACAGAAACCCCATAAAACATGTTATACTTCTTGAAAAGGTTGTCCTCAAGCTGCCTAATAAAAGCGTCGAAAGGATACTGTTTCCTCCAATAAACATAAGGATAATCCCTAGGAGGATCAATCCCATACTTAGCGTAATTAGCCCTTGGAACCCTAACAATAATAGGAGTTCCAGAAGCCAAGACACAAGAACGATCAACATGAGGCTCCAAGACAGAGACACCCTCAACAGTAAAAGACATCTCACCGACATTAACAGGGCAACAGTCGCGTCGTAAGCCGTCTAAACGATCCCTAGAGACACGGATAAGATCAACATCAGGAGAAGAAACCAAGAAACGCCTAACATCACCCTCATGCATATCCGTAGAAGGAAAGATATTAGAGAAAGAGAAAAACTTGTAACCCCGCCTATCATGAAGATCACTATAGGCAGAGCCACCCAAGAGACCATAAAGAAAACCCTGAAGCTTATGATAATACATCAAATCATAGACGCAATCACACACAGCCCTAAGCTCAACAAGAAGCCTCATCAAACCAAAACCAACAAAAAATAGAACAAATGAACTCTTAAACATTTAGTTAAAGAAATCGCTGAATGTGTCTTTAAATGTATCCTAAATCAACGTTTACAGCTTTTATTCCTTCGTTTTCGGCTGCTTGGACAAGCATGACATCAGCACTTAGAAGGAGGCTACGGTTGGCTCTCTAGAGGCGGGTATCTGAAACGTTTAAATATTCACGGCTAACTAAATTAGACTCATGAAATACATCACGGTTGACCCCGAAATCTGTCACGGAAAACCTGTCTTCAAAGGCAGTAGAATAATGGTCTGGGAAGTTCTGGATATGCTTAAAGCTGGAGAAAGTGTTGAAAGCATAATAAGAAGCTTTCCCAGCTTGAATAAGGAAATGATCGAAGAAGCCTTGGATTATGCCGTCAAAGTCCTTAAAGCCGAAGAATATGTCACCCTTACCTAAGTTCTTGTTGGACGAGAATGCTAGAGTTGAAGTTAAGGAGTTTCTAGAAAACAAAGGATTCTCCGTCAAGTACGTTCTCCGAAACCGTCCTAAGCCTAAGGCCCAATGCCTGAGGAGAATAAGTTTTTAAGTTCCAATGAGAGTCATGGTAGAGGCGTCCAGAAGTGGGCTTAACATACGTGAAGATAAAGGCTTCCAACCTCATGAAGCCAGAACTGAAAACCGAGCTTGAACTGTTGGTTAATACCGGGTCTATCCTCACCTGGATACCTGGAAACACCCTAGACGCCCTAGGCGTTAAGCCTAGAGGCGTTAGGCAGTTCAAAACGATTGAGGGAAAGTTAATAAAACGGCAGACTGGCGCAGTAATCGTGGAGTACGACGGGATAGAAGCCATTTCGGAAGTGGTGTTTGCAGAGGAGACAGATGGGTCAGTTATGGGGGTAACCACCCTAGAGAGCCTCGGATTCAGAGTTAACCCCATCACAGGAAAATTAGAGTATATCGGCCTACTCGCAGTTTAACCAACCCTCCAAAAGACTCTGTTCCAAACTCGTCGTGAGTTAGCCGCCGTAATTGGTTTAAGTTTTGCTTAAAATGGTTAATGCCTTTTCAGGCTCAGCCTCAATGTTTACAGCCTTCATACCTTCCTTTTCGGCTACTTGAACAAGCCCATCATCAGTGCTCAGAAGAAAGCTGCAATCGGCTTCTCTCGAGGTGGATATCTGAAGCGCATCAGCCTCGTATAAGTGATGTTTCATCACCAGCAGCCATGACTCAACGAGAGACTTCGTAGTCATCGGCAGTATCTGAAGCGAACCCAGCCGAACCATCTTCATCGACTCCGAAATAAAGTCCAGCAAGGCCGTTTTAAGCGCCTCCTCGGGCATCAGCCCCCTTGATGCATACTTGTCGAAGACCCCGAACACCTCACCCACATTCCAAATCGAAAATGCAAACCTCAATTCCCCGGTTTCAGCCTTCGCATAGACTGCATCAATAACCTCGGAGCCCGCCTCCTCAACGTATCTCTTCACGATACTACTTGAGTCCAGATAGGCGAGACTGACGCTCATCCCTCATCCTCCTGACCTCTTCACCAGCCGATGTTCCCAGCTTGGGTCTTCTCTCCTCAACTTCCCTAACCGATGGATATGCACCGGTGACGAACCCCATAGCAATGGAGGCGCTCTTCAGCAACTCAACCGCGTTAAAACACCTGATGGCCTCCTCGACGGCGAGGCTGGTCATCCTTAGCTTCCGTACCTAGAAGAGACAGACCTTTTGAACTCGTTCCACGTCTCCTCATCGACAACTATGGTTGTCTTGACAGTACCCATACACTTCACCACCCAGATGGTAAACCATATAGAACATAAACCTTACGGATAGACATTAATACCTAGAAGGCCACGACCTCATCGCAGAATTATGAACGAACTATCACTTCAGTAAGTTCAGTCTCAAACACTTCCAAGTGTTCGGTCTCGATGGCATCAGGGAAGAACCAGATCGGACTCTCCCTCAAGCTTCGGGTTACCTTATCAGCTTTGTTCAGAACCATTTGATCTTTCCTCAATACAAATAAAGATGAAAGACAACGATCTATTCTTAGTGTGAAAAGGGGCACGCGTCAGGGAGCATAGAGACCGATTTGCTTACACCTGTCGAACAATTCCCCGCTTTGCTCGTTCGGAGAAGTGGAGAGAAAGTGCTGGTTGTTGCCGATCTCCACATTGGCTGGGAAGTTACCTTGGCTGAGAAAGGTATTCATGTCCCTTCCCAGACTCAAAAAATGTTGAGCAAACTCCTGAAGATTGTCGAATTGTGCAAGCCGACAAGCTTGTTGTTCTTAGGCGATGTAAAACACACAATTGCAAAGGTGGAACTGGAAGAATGGCGTGACGTTCCTGACTTCTTCGAAGCTCTAAGCAAGAAAGTGTCCGAGATACGGGTTATATTGGGCAACCATGACGGAAACCTTGAGCCCTTGCTGCCGGAAACCGTAAAGATACTCCCATCAACAGGTTTAGCCATAGGAGGTGTTGGATTATTTCACGGCCACTCTTGGCCAAAGCCTGAACTCTTTCGGTGCCGCAACCTTGTGATTGGGCACGTCCATCCAACTGTTGCTTTTCGCGATCCTCTTGGTTTCCGCATCACGGCGCAAGTCTGGGTTAAAGCGAATATCGTTAAAGAAAGGTTGGCGAGAGCTTTTTTGAAGAGCCAAGGTAGGAATGTGGAGACAGACCAAGATGCAGTCGCTATGTTGTTTAAGCAATTCAACATACGAATGAAATCTTCCAATATTCTCATGATGCCATATTTCAATGACTTTCTCGGAGGCCGCCCAATAAACAGAGGAAGTCAGAAAATCGAGTATCTCGGACCTCTTTTGCGGTCTGGCGGCATAGATATCGACAAGGCGGAAACCTATCTCCTTGACGGGGCCTTCCTCGGAACAGTCGACCAACTGCGAAGTCTTGGCTGAAGCTTGAAAGTTACAAACTCGCTGCCGCTTCAGAATGTTAGGATGTATGTTGACTACCATCGAACGATCACTTAACCAGTTGCAAGAAAGAAAAGGGAAATGATGATCTACTGAGTTTCGTGTGGCGCAGCGATGGATCCTGAAGTCAGAGATGAACCGAGATTGACGCAGATTTTGAATTTGGTTTGCCAATCCTGACAGATAATGGGAAAAAAGACACCCACGGCAGTAATGTTAGCACTAATGCTTTCTGTGGCAGGTAATGGAACGCAATTGACACCGGGTCAACCTTCATTAGCCTTGAACCGATCTGGTGGTCCTTCTGGAACGATAGTAACCATCACCATAAGCAGCTGATGCAATATCAGGGCTGTCAAGAATAGAGTCAAGGATTAAATAACCGAAGGCGTATCTACATCTAGGTAGGAAAGATATGCCTATCCAGAAGGTGAGCTTTGAAGACAGCCTTGGAAAACATGTTCTGCCAACCAGATGTATCGGTTGCGGCACGTGCATTATTGTGTGTCCCTTCAATTGTCTGGAGTTTGAGAACGAGCAACCAAGGATAGTGAAGGCATGCCAGGTATGCGGCATCTGCCCCCAAACTTGTCCACAATTCAAAACTTCCATGCCGGAGCTGGAAAAGTTCGTCTTTGGGAGAGAAGGAACCGACGAAGAAGAATTTGGGATCTACCGCCGCATCGTCATCGCCCAAGCGACAGATGAGAACATACGCAGTTTTTGCCAAGACGGGGGAGTTGTCACTTCTCTTCTCATCGTCGCCTTTGACAATGGGATGATTGATTCGGCTGTAGTCTCGGGTTTGAGCGAGAAGGAACCGCTTAAACCCGTTCCGAGATTGGTGACAAAAGCGAACGATCTCTTAGGTTGTGCAGGGACAAGGTACACATACTCGCCGAATATGCTCGCCTTAAAGGAAGGCGTACTACAGAAAAGAGAGAAGATTGCCTACGTGGGCACACCTGATCAGATCAACGCCGTCAGAAAGATTCAGATGGTTCCGCTGAGGAAGTATTCCAATCTCCTAGCCGTAACCATCGGACTGTTCTGCAGCGAAAGCTTCACATACGAAGGACTGGTGAAAGGTTGCATCCAGGAAAAACTAGGAATCGACCCGCAAAACGTGAAAAAGATAAATATCAAGGGTAGATTCTTGATCGAGACAAAAACAGGCGACGTGAGGACATTTTCGCTCAAGGAGGCTAAGAAATACGTCTCTAAGGGTTGCGCTTCATGCCCGGATTTCTCGGCTGAACTAGCCGACATTTCAGCTGGAGGACTGGGATTAAACGGCTGGACCCTTACGGTCCTGCGAACTGATATCGGCGAGAAATTCTTCCGGAGAGCGGAGGAGGAAGGGATGATCAGGATTCGACCGATTGAAGATGAAAAAGATGCTCTGAACCTTTTGACGAGGATCTCGAAAATCAAACGCAGAGTCGTCCAAGAGCATACATAAAGAACTTTGTTGCTTACTTGAGGACCGGAAGTCGGGCCGATTTTCGGGAGAAAGGTTAATCGTACGCCTCAACGAAATCCTATCAGGTGTTACTGTTGTTTTGGAAGCTGGATTTTTTGAGAAAGGCGTGCTCAAGCCTCAGTTGAGTTCCTCGGTAAATGAGAGGTAGAGGCTGACAAGAACAATCGAGAGCCCGTTATTTGGCATGCTTAGAGATTGGAAATGGATATGCAACAGATTAAGCATGAGCAAGGGGAGAATCCAAAGATTAAGATAACGTTGAATACGCAGAATAGTGTACGATTCCGAACAGGAAAAGCAATTAACTTAGAGATTCTTCAATCATAGAGAATTTCAACCTTCCAGCCTTGAATGTTCTTCCTGTGTTAACATTGTTAATCATGATGATGGCTGGTGCAAATATGTTCGGGTCAATCTTGTAGAAATCGCAGCCCGATTCCTTGAATATCTCGATGAATGGACGACCGTATTGAGCGGACGCGGATGAGACTGCTTTTTCAGCCAAAACTTTGAGCGTTTCGTCAGAACCGCCAAACTCTACGTAGCAGCAGGTACTTCCCCCGTATATTATGGCATCGTTGACCCTTCCCATAGCTACCGAGTGGTTGGGGTGGACCGGCATGATTGGGGCGTAGCCATGCGCATGCTTGATCAACTTTGGGTCAAACCCGAGCGTGGTTAGTTTATGTATTCCCGTCTCGACGACTCTTCCTGAAATCTGTGTAAATCCGGCGACTGAGGATGTGGAAACTAGAATCAGAAATAGGTTCTCCGGTTCAACACCGCAAAGGCTTGAAATGTATTCTATCGCTTCCTCAGAAGGTTCTCTAGAAGTCTCAAGGGCGAGGACCGCTTTATCTGATTTATCCCTGTACTCTATCATCGTGTATATTGACTTTGGCTTCAGGGCCAGAGCTCTGGCTGGTCCGGAACCTATGGCCGAATAGTCACCGACCTTGATGTGCCATCCGGCGAATTGAGATCCTAATGTTGCTATGGCAGGGTTGGCGGTGAACACGGAGATGGAAGGAAGTTCAACATCGCCATATTTTGCGTGAAAAAGAGTGGCTTCTCCTAGGCCTCCTAGACATATCTCAGTTAGGATCTTGCCCGCGAGAAAGCCTCCTTTTGCTTCTATCCCGGCATCGATGATGGTCGCGCCGGACTTGGCCTCTGTAACGGTTACTCCGAACCTGCCAGCCTCTGCACATAGCTTGTCCACGAGCTTTAGAGCTCTATTATTTACGCTTAGCTGGGACTCAGACATAAGTTTCCCTCATACTGCGCCGGAATAGCCTATAAATATTGCTCATAAAAGCCTAAATGAGGGTTGCTGGGTTTTGAGATGAAGAGCTTTCCCTCACCCTCTTCTGCTAAGTCACCGACAAAGCGGTAGAATGGACCGTTTATCCTCTCACTGTCTATCTTGACGCTAGGTCTCAAATCGTCTATAGCGAATGTCGGCAGAATTTCAGAGACATGGCCGCAGACGATTATCCTTCCGTTAACCATCTCAGCTCCAACTCGCCGATCGGAGTTGCCATTAACGAGGATTGTTCCATCTCTCATGTGGATACCTAGAAATTGTGAGGCGTTTCCTCCGATTTTTATGAAACCGCCTCTCATGAAATTTCCGGATTCATTACCGACATCTCCATGAATGATTATTTCTCCCCTTCTCATTCCTTCGGTGCTTCCCCGATAAGGAGCAGCAACATAGTCGCCAGCGTTCCCCATAACCTCGATCTTTCCGCCTCTCATGGAAGAACCGAGCCATGAGCCGGCATTTCCGTAAACTAATAGGGATCCGCCCGTCATATTTGCACCTAGATTTGAACCAGCGTTCGCTTCGATGATTATTTTTCCATGCGTCATGCCGTTACCGATCCTTCTGACTTTGCTCAGGTCCCCTGACATTTTCATCGCGGTCTCATCGTCTTTGTCCTTGCCCGTGTACTCCACTTCGAACAGTTCGTCCAGTCTTCGTTGTCTGTTTCCCTCCCATACAAGTAGCGACCTTATCTCTTCCAGCGACTTTACGGAGAAGACATCGCATGTGATACATTCGGCCTCTACCGGGACGGTAAAATTGTACCTCGATCTGAGGATGAACAAATATTACATCTCCGCTTTAACTTGGATTGAGCTCGGAGATGCCAAGTGAGACTCGGAAATCGGATAATTTTCAAACTGCACGGTGTAATATTCCTGAAACCTTCCTTTCAAGTCGTCCAGAGACTTCATTAGAGACGTTGAAACCTGAGGGTTGACCCAAAACGTTTTGCCGTTGACAGACTTCACCACCTGTCCGTCGCGGACTACGATCTCGCCGCGTTTTATGGTGTATGCGGCTCTTTCGAAGGCTTTTCGAAGCGTGATGAACTTTCTGGATGGGTCAAGTTTCTCCGGATTGAAGTTATAGATTGAAACATCGGCGTCAGCACCTATGCCTAAGTGACCCTTGTTCTTGAGTCCTAAGGCCTTTGCCTGTCCAGCTCTCGTCGCGATTGCAGCCTGGTGAAAGGTGTATTCTCGTTTTATGCTTCCTAGGAGGCTTTTGGACCGCGCCTTTTTATTGATCCGTCTCATGGTTCTCTCTCTGGCTGTCTTGCTCATCAACCAAGCGATTATGAAAGGATATGTGGTGAATGGAGCTGCATTCGGGTGGTCGGTGGTTAGAAAGATCTTCCAAGGGTCATCGATCAGAAGGGCAAGTTCAAGCCCAATGGACCACTGTGTTGCGTGGACATAGCTCTTACGGTGGTAGGTGAAAGGAACTATCCCAGCACTTGTTTCCGTTTCGACATCACCATTAACCCACTTATTCCCGCTTAACTGATGCAAACCATATTGGAACGGCCCGTCCGCGGTCATCGTGGTGGTATCTGTGAAGACAACCTGTCCCATATCCAGACTAATGTGGCTGTGTCGGTTCACATATCTCGAGATCTCTTCTGCTCCCGATTCTAGTGTTCGCCAGTCATGACCTTTGAAGGAGCTGAACTGGCAATGGGTTATGTGGATGACAGGCTTGTCTCCCGCCGCCAAGTCTTCGACACATTTCATAGTCTCTAGAGCTGTAACGTAGTTGCCTGGTTTCCCAAGGTTGTTTGTGTGTATATGAACTGAATGTGGAAGGTGGAGGACCTGATTCACCCTGCATAGTCCGCGAATGATCTCTCTAGGAGTTATGTTGAAGTATGGAACGGTGTCATCGATGTTCCTTACGTTTCGACCGAAACCCCACGCTTCGATTCCTCCCGGGTTGACGATCTTCACGGCGTACCCTTTCGTAGCTCTTATCATCCAAGCGACGAAAGCCGAGCACTCTTCAATCAGATTGTCCCTTAGATATTCAAGGACAAACCAGCTGTCTCCCAGCAGCGGGAAGGCTGCCTTGTCCACGATGGGAGTGTCGTCGAGTTCCTCATGCGTATGCCTAGCCAGTAGTGGCGGCATGGAAGGAGTTATCGTGGTTGTATACCCCATCCTTGCATAACGGTATCCAGTGGTGAACGTTGATGGGATAGAATGTCCAACTCCGGAACGTGTTATGACGGTCTTTGGCTCCACATCCTGGAAATGGTCTTCAGGTCTAAGCAGACGGCCAGTATTCACCTCGGCTCCTGCTATGTGCGTGTGTATGTCTACGCCTCCAGGCATGACGACCATTCCTGTGGCGTCTATTATCTGGGCTTTGTGCTCATCTACTTTCTCCACTATCTTTCCATCTTGAATGAATATGTCGATCTTCTCCCCGTCAATTCCATTTGAGGGGTCGTAGACAAAGCCGTTCTTGACTATTAGACTCATAGTTGCACCTGTTCTGGGATTTTGTGTTTTCAGGTTTTGAACTTAGGGTTCAGTCTGTGAAACGGAATTTTCAATTATCTTGTCATATTTATATCTTTATCGAATTGAGACAAGTCCAACGGTAAATGATAAATATTTTAAGCAACGAAGATAAAGTTATGCGTGGTGAGAAACATGCTTTCTGAAAAGATGTTGGAAATGTTGAACAAGGCGATTGCTAGAGAGTTGCAGGTTTCTATCCAGTACATGTGGCAACACGTTCAATGGAGGGGGGATCAAGGGCTTCGCTGTTCAGGACGAATTGAAGAAAACAGCGATAGCCGAGATGAAACATGCAGAAAAAATCGCTGAAAGACTTTTCTATCTTGGAGGAACACCGACCACGAAGCCAGATCCAATCTTCGTGGGAACAACCCTAAAGGAAATGATAGAGCGAGACGTAAAAGACGAAGCAGCAGCGATAGACATGTATAAAGCGATTAATGAGATGGCACTAAAGGAAGGAGACGTAACAACAGCGAGAATTTTCAGAGAGATCCTGGAAGAAGAAGAGGAACACCACGACACATTCAGCAGTCTAGCAGAAGAGTTGTAGACTGCGAAGATAACCAATAGGCTAGATCTCAACTTTTTCTCTTTTTTTAACTCTTTGCTGCGTCAGATATGGGTTCAGCTTTTCATGCAAGACGAATAGAAGAAAAGAAAGAGAAACCAAGCCACTATTCCGCCGGATAGCTTGACGGCTTGAAGCCCATTTTTGATTGTATTTCTTATCAACTAAAATGGAACAAGTTGGTCCCTGCACTTTCAAGTCATGTGGGAGCTGCTTTATTGTCTTACAGACTGGCATGAAAAACTCAAGGTTTAAATCATTCAATATGTAACAAAGTTGTTTCTAAAAGCTCGCACGCCATTAAACGGGTTGTGTAAGGCTTGAGACTAACGATTTCCAGCCGTCTCAGATACCTTGTCTTTCTAGCCTTTGCCGTCTTCGGCATCAATTTTGCATTAGCCATTTACGAATCGACGTACACAAATTTTCTCGTTAACGACTTAAACATTGATGCTTTCCAGATAGGGGCACTAGAATCGATCAGAGAGATTCCTGGTCTACTCTCCGCTTTTATTTTGGGTTCAGTGTTACGTTTCCCCGAGTCGTTGCTGGCTGGTGCTTCCCTTTTGATCTTCAGCTTTGGAATTGGTGGAGTTTCAACGGTAGATACCTGGATTCAAGTTGTCTTATGGTCTTTCATTTGGAGTGTCGGTTTTCATTCCTGGAGTCCATTGTCCTCCTCAATAACACTAGGTCTTTCAGATTCGAAGGAGCGAGGAAAGAGGCTAGGACAAGTCAATAGCGTTGCGGCCGTTGCCGGCATGATTGCCATGGCTTCAGTTACTGTCTTTTCCAGTTTTCTTGCAATGCAATACAGACTGTTCTTTGTCGTAGCTGGCTTTCTTTCGGCCAGTGGGGGGTTAATAATCTTTAGAATTCCAGCAATAGCTAAGACTTCCAAGAAGCCCCTTTTCGTCTTCAAAGGTCGCTACAGCATTTACTATATTCTTAATTTCTTGGAGGGGGCTAGACGCCAGGTATTCCTAACGTTCGCGCCTTTCACTCTTGTAAGAGTTTACGGCCTAGATGTCACTATGATAGCGCTTCTCATGTTTATGAGTAGAGTTCTAACCTTTCTATCCTCGCCATATTTGGGGAAGCTCGTAGACAGAACAGGGCCACGAACCATGTTGACTTTCAGTTACGTCTTGATGATAGCGGATTTCTTGGGGTACGCCTACATTCGCAACGTTTCCATCCTCTTCGTACTGTACATAGTTAATAGTGTTCTCATGATCGTCAGCATGATCTCCCGAACGACCTACATTAACGAGATCTCTTCTCTAGATGATCTAACTCCCTCTCTCGCTATGGGGCAGACAATGGATCACATAGCTGCTGTTATCCTGCCGCTGACAGGGGGGATATTCTGGGGGATCTTTGGCTACCAAGCCACATTCTTCATCGGCGCAGTAGTCGCAGCATGCTTGCTTATGACAGCACGAAAGATTGAATCAGCTCAGTCTGTTTAGCTTAGCGAGATATCTAGGGACTTCCTTTTTTTAAAAAGGGAACGGTTGAACGCGATCTCAAAAAAGAGTTATCTCATGCAGGTGATTGCGTCCGCTTTTGCGATGGTTTGCCTCGATCTAACCGGTTTAGAGTAACGAATTCCCCAAAAACTAAAATATGCGAGGTCCATTTTATGGTACAAGTCTGAATCAAAAAGGAGCACGTACATTCATGGAGAAGCCTGTGACCTTTGAAAATTATGGAGAGCAATTGGTGGGAATACTCCATATTCCAGATGGGCTACGACGCGAAAAGGCTCCAGCGATCGCGATGTTCCACGGCTTCACGGGTAACAAATCGGAATCCCACAGACTCTTCGTTCAAGTGGCACGAAACCTGTGCAATGCTAGATTCGTTGTTCTCCGCACCGATTTTAGAGGCTCAGGGGATAGCGAAGGCGAATTCGAGGAGATGACATTGCCAGGAGAGGTAAGGGACGCCAAGAAATCTTTGGATTTCCTCTCTGAGCAATCACAGATTGACAAAGAGAGAATTGGAGTTATAGGTCTCAGCCTCGGAGGAAGAGTGGCGACGATTCTCGCGTCAGAAGATGAACGAGTCAAATCTGTCGTCTTACTCTCTCCAGCATTGGGACCATTAAGAGAGGTATTTGCCTCACTTGCCGGACACGAAGCTGCAATGAAGCTCACACAAGGTGAAGCAGTCAAGGTTTCGAATGGCTGGTACCTGAAAAAATCGTTCTTCGACACAATAGATGAACCTGTTCCGTTGGATGTCATGGTGAAAATCAAGGTGCCAATGTTGATCGTGCACGGTGACGGGGATCAAGTTGTGCCGGTTGAAACTTCAAAGAAAGGATATGAAATTATCAGAAATCTAAATGAGAGAAATGAGCTTTACATAGTTGAGGGAGGCGACCATACTTTCTCAGAAAGGGACCACACGCTCGAGGTAATCAGGAAGACGCGTGAATGGCTTCTTTCGCTTGGCTCATAACAAGCAATTAAGAACGTATCAAGTGATCTTACATGCTTATAAGTATCCTCTCTTGACAATAGAGTACCAATGAAGATAGTTAAAGTAGAGCGTTTGCCTCTGGTTGAATTACAGCTTGAGAGGGAACTGTCTGACGCAATTAACGTAATAAGTGCTCAGAGGATTTCTGGTGTAAAGGTACTTAGTGATGACGGCTTAGAAGGAATTTCTCCCTGTTCGGGGTGGAACTCCGTCGTATCGATCGTAGAGGATATTGGCAGGAAAATCATTGGCATGGATCCTTTTGAGATTGAGAAGATCTGGGAAAGGATGTACTGGTATACCTTTAACTTCGGTAGGAAAGGAGCACCAATAATTGCGATGAGCTCGATTGACGTAGCGATCTGGGATTTAATCGGTAAGGCAAGCAACAAACCGGTTTGGAAGTTACTAGGAGGTTACAGTAGTAAGGTCAGAGCTTACGGTAGTGGCATAAATCTATTCTGGAACAAAGAGGAAGTCGTTAGAGAAGCTTTGAGCTTTGTTGAAAGAGGCTTCAGAGCGTATAAGATGAAGGTTGGAAGGGAAGACTGGCAAGATGACATAGCGAGGGTTAAAGAGGTCAGAGATGCTATCGGCTATGGCACAGATCTGATGGTTGATGCGAATAACAGCTGGAGTGTTAACAGAGCAATCATGATGGCAAAGAGGTTGGAAAGGTACGAGGTTGCGTGGCTCGAAGAACCAGTAATGGCTGATGATGTAGATGGCATTGGTCAAGTCGCCAAGAGCACATCAATTCCAATTGCTTGCGGAGAGACTGAATACACAAGGTACGGATTTAAAGACTTGATTACTAGAGGAGGAATCAGCATAATCCAAGCAGACATCTTGAAGTGTGGAGGATATACTGAATGGAGAAAGATTGCCAATCTTGCAAGAGCTCATAATCTGGTTATGGCTCCCCATGCAAATGCTTGGTTGAGTGCTCAAGCGGTGGCATCGGTTTCGAATGGGTATGTTGTCGAAGTATTTGACATAAGACATCCTTTCGCATACTTCGATTACCCCTTCAAGTTTGAAGGTGGCTACGTAGAACTGCAAGAAGAGGCTGGTCTAGGTATTAAGGTCGACCTAGAAAACGCAAAGAAGTACCTAGCCAAAGGATTTGATGAAGGCTGGGACACCCTTCCTCCGCGCCGCAACAGGATTGGCTAAGAGCAGACTTGCTGCCAAGGAATGATCACAAGACGAGGATTTGTGCGGATTTATATCTGGGATTCGTCATTCCTTTCAATTGTAAGTCTCTAAATAGACCGTGAGAAACTTGAGCCGATTAGAATTCTGGAACCGAAGTTCGCCATACTGGCTTCCGTTAGAGAAGGAATTGATCGGAGAATATATGCAGATACGTCCGAACAGTCCATTTTCGATCAAAGGTTGCGTCAACTGGATCGACTTCGAAAATAACATTTTTGCTTTGACTCCAACTCATTTTACAGATCAAGCATATGTAATTTGCAGGAATTTGACCGATAAGAAGCCTAACCAAAATTCGTATATTTTTGCAGAAGGACACATGAGATGGAAGATTTCGGGTCAAAAATATTATCGGCGCAGGGAACTTTCCGTTTTTGACGGTGAACTAATTCTTAATGTCGAGAGTTGGCGCAAAACAATACCAGATTTTCCCTATTTTACAGACCATCATGAATTCTTTGGTCTTCCAGCTGACCTTACGTTAAAGGATTACAAGAGAGATCTGCTTCGCCGAATTGAAGGGCTAGAACCGTTCCAAGAAGATTTCTTCGTATTTTCATCTCTAAGTGCGCCATCTTTTGGTGCAGAATTGTGGCAAAGCGGTGGGATAAACTTGACTCTATATGATTCGACTCAAAGCGGATTATCAAAACTGGTTCTTGATGAATTGAGAAGGGTAATTCCTCCAGACATGAGTCAAATATGTTCTATTGAGACTTCCTACGGAAAATTTGGCTTGAGACACGATTTAGTTCCCTTTACTGTCGATATCGATAAACCGCTACCTACTGAAATTGAAGACTACCTCACAAGACGTATCATATATGATGGTGAAGTTTCAATGGGGTTATTCAGCAAGTTACCTCAACCAAATTCGTTTACAGACAAACCTTGTGCTTTTGGTGATATCATCACTGTTCTGCCAGAAGCAACCGATGTCTATCGATCAAAGAAACATGAGGTGGACCCGGACACTTTCAAGTATATGCTGGCTCACCAAATATTAAGACCAGAAGTTGAAAATCTCGATCTTGTTATAACCAATCTGGGAGGAAATATGGAAAAACTCAGAGAGAGCTTTGGGCTAGATGCACTTCAGCTAACTCAGTACGGATTTCTGAACGCGAACTATTCTGCCAGACCTTCTCAGATCGTTAGGCAGGCACTATCATCAAGTCGTGCTCAAAACAAAAACATTCTTAAATATCAAGATGCAAATCAGGTTTATGAAGACTATTTCAGATCGAATTTCGAATATGTCTATGATTTCTGGGAGGACTTGTTTAAGAAAAAATCGGTTTCCTTACCAGACAGAGCAGAATACTCAAAGATAAGGCGAATAATACGAAAATATGATCAAGGAAACGGCGTTGATGAAAAAACCATCATCAATGAAGTGGAGAAGAAGAAACCACAAAAGACTATGGAGTTTATTACAGAAATGAGTCGTCATGGATGGATTTATGCAAAAAGATACAGGAAATGGCGCTTAACTTATGGATAGTAAATGTGGGAGCAACAAACTGAACTATTCTTGGTGCCTATTCCTTAATTAACGAGCACGAAAAAGTCATCTTCCGTTAAGAGAATCTACCTACTGGCTTGTCCTTGCTTTATTTTGCGGACCTCATGGAGAATCCGTTTTAATATCTCCTCGTCTGACAGTATGCCTTCAGGGGGTTCAACGATCTTCTTGAGAGGCAAAGGCACACGATCCATGCGGTAGGCTGTCCCTTCGGCTTCTATTCCTACAAAGGCAGAAGGAAAGACCACGTCTGCCATGATCGAGGTTGGACTCGGATGAGGATCTATAACAATCATGGGGCTTTTGACAAGGTTTTCAACAGCCTCTCTTGGGAAATTGGAGACGGGATCGGAGGCCACAATTAGGCTGGCATCTGACTCTTCGCGGCTCAAGATGTCCACGACCGATGTCTCGCCTGGATTGTACCTAGGGTATCCTTGAGAGAAGTCGACAGCGTAGGGGTATCCTGTCTGCCAAGTAAAGACGATGTTCGCTCCGGCTACGTTGAAGTGCCCACGCATGGGCATGATTATAAACTTTGTGTAGCGGTTCAAGTCTCGAACGAGGGACAGAGCCGCATCAATATTCCTAAGTTTTCCTTCACTCATGGTTAAGCCTACGCCGAAGAAGAGTACGCCGAATTCGCAGCTGACAAGAGCATCCGCGAACTCCTCTAGTTGTTCAACTGCGATTCCTCCAACCTCTTTTACGTCGAGTTCCCCTTCTCGAATTAGCACGCGCAACGCTTGAAGAACCTCATAGTCCTTGTTCGGTTGAACTTGAATGAAGTAATCGGCAATATCTGCTGAACGAGTCTTTCGAGCATCAACAACGATCATCTTTCTTCCTTTCCGAGATAGCGCATATTCAGACTGCACTGGAGGACCCTTTGCGACGCGGAGAACCTTTTTCAGAGCCAACTTCGCCGCTCTAAGAGACCTCTTGGCTGCTGATGCCGAACCTAGACGCGAGACATACCGCCTCCACTCGGTTCTTTGAAATCTTCCTTCAGTGAAAGTGGTATACCGCTCTAGATGGCGCGGATGCGCACTCCACGGGTTACTTCCCCAATAGACGACAAGGTCGGCTCTATGGCGAATCTGACCTAAAGTGCATGTGACGATGCCAACGTCATGGATGCTGAGTAGAGATGGACCGTGGCAGACAGTTGATGTATTATCGATGACGCCACCTATTTCCTCCGCCAATTCTAATCCAACGCGGATCGCCTCGCAGCTGGTGCAGCTCCAACCGTACAGTATCGGGTACGAGGCGTTTGCGAGTATCTCCGCACTTCTTCTAATCGCCTCGTCTGTTGAAGCCTTCACTAGTTCACCGTTCTTCCTAATTAGAGGAGATAAGAGTCGGTGACTGCCATAATTGAGGAATTTACCTTCGCTGACAGCGCAAGCTTTTGCCACATCCGTTACACTGTTTCCTTCGACTGTTACCTCAAGATCGTCACACAGACAACCGCAAACAGGACAAGTGATATTTGAGATGCGCGGCAACTTCACGCCTTCCTATAATGCTTTCTTATCAGATCTTCCATACTCAGAGAGTCCTCTTGTGGCGCAGGCTCCAACTCCGCTGGAATACCTTTCAAAGATGGCATGCCAGTGCTGTGGGTCTTTGGGTCCACCAAGACGTTTGCCCATGCACCGTAAGGAATGAAGACTATGCCAGGATGCGGGCCTCTCAAGGATTTTCTGGCTTTCACGATTACCGACCCAGAATCTGTAATGACCCGAACGCTTGCATTTTCTCTTATTCGCAGTTCTTTCATATCCTCAGGATCTATAAAGCAGACGGCTGCACTTCTCGTGTACTCTTCAGAGAACTTACCACGTTCCTTCTCCCGACCCTGATCCAAGGTCCTCCCAGTTAGTAAGGAAACTCTCAAGACGACCCATCCATACTTGCTAGATTTAAAATAGAAGCGAGAAACATCAATATTTACTTTTACCGTTTATTCAAGATCGAGTTCCCTTCCGCGTATCCGGAAGCAATTAAGACATCTCCCCATTGATTGCTTATATTTAATCTTTCGCAATTTGACCATAGCGTCAGAGACGCTTCAGATTCAGAAGCGAACCTACTTGTGTACAACGTATGTGATCAATCATTTTTATATTAGTGTTACACCAATCTATCGGTACAGAACCGAGAAAAACCTTCAATAATTTAGACTTTTTTGGGGAATGGTGCGATGTCTCGTCTAGACGGCGTGGAGATTGAAGACACTTTTGCTGAGCTCTTTGAGATGTGGACCGGAAGAGTCCTGATAACGGCACAGAATGAAAAGTGGGCTTTGACAGCTGCTAGGGTAGCGACTGGTTTCGCTTCGTCGATAATTGGTTCTCCCGCAGAAGCCGGCATAGAAGGTGTGGTTTCCCCGGAGAGGGCTCCTGATGGACGAATCGGAGCGTTAATACAGATATACCATCAAACGAGGAGAGACCTAAAAAGGCAGATGATCGAGAGGATAGGTCAATGCGTAATGACGTGTCCGACAACGGCGGCGTTCGATGCTTTACCCAATGCCAAAAGGCGACTAAAGATCGGTCGAAGCCTACGGTTGTTTGGAGACGGCTTCCAAAAGAGAGATGAGATTGCGGGAAGAAGAGTCTGGCGAATCCCAGTTATGGAAGGCGAATTCGTGGTCGAAGACAGCTTCGGCGCTAAGAGAGCCGTTGCAGGAGGTAACTTTCTCATACTTGCAAGTGACAATAGCTCTGGACTATCGGCCGCTGAAGCCGCCGTTGACATGATAAACCAGAACGTTGACGCTGTGATTCTTCCGTTTCCTGGCGGCATTTGCAGGTCAGGATCGAAGGTTGGATCATTGAAATACAAGCTTCGAGCCTCAACTAATCATCTATATTGTCCGAGGCTGAGGAAGATTGTTTCAGAGTCCAAAATCACAGACGGCGTAGACTCCGTATATGAGATTGTTGTGAATGGATTAGACCTTGACTCAGTCGAGAAAGCTATGGCTGAGGGAATTAAAGCTGCGGTTAAGACTCCTGGCGTCGTCAAGATTTCAGCTGGCAACTATGGAGGAAAATTCGGTCCAGTACAGGTTCATCTCCACAAGATCCTTGGATTAACATGAAAAACTTCTTAGGGATTCTAACCTATCCTCTATTCTTGTTGAGAGAGGATTCAATTGGAATTAAGATTAGATCCCATTCTCAGGGAATGGATCATAGTTTCCGGTGAAAGGGAAAGACGACCCGTCCTGCCTAAAGGGTTTTGCCCATTCTGCCCCGGAGGTGAGGAAACTCCCGAAACAGGATGGAAAGTCTTGAGTTTACCGAACAGATTTCCCGCGCTTTTGGTTGACGCTCCGTCGCCCGACATGAAAAGCGACAGGTTTTATCGGTGCAAACGAGCTAAGGGCGTTTGCGACGTTATAATCTATACTCCCCAGCATGACACCTCCTTGGCGAAGTTAAACGTTGAGCACATCAGACTTGTAATAGAACTGTGGACGCAACGATTCGAAGAACTAGGCAGTAGAGATTACGTGAAATACGTTTTCATCTTCGAAAATAAAGGGAGGGTGATAGGGGTTACGCTGGACCATCCGCACGGGCAGATATACGCTTTCCCATTCATCCCTCCACTGATCAAGAGAGAACTCTCCTCAGGCAAACACCATTGGAAAAGGACGGAAAACTGCCTCTTCTGCAGAATAATAGAGATAGAGAAAAGAGATCCTGTACGTGTCGTGTGCGAGAACGAGGATTTTATATGCTTTCTCCCGTTCTTTGCTCATTGGCCATATGGTGTTCACATATACCCGAAAAGGCACTTACAGGCTCTAACTGACCTAACAGAAAAAGAGCGAGATATGTTCGCTCTAATCCTAAAGGAAGTCTTAACCAAATTTGACAATCTTTTTGGAGTAAGTTTCCCCTACATGATGGTTCTGCATCAAAGGCCGACTGACGGAAGGCTCTACCCCTATTACCATCTACACGTAGAGTTTTATCCGCCTTACCGCGAGAAAGATAAGATCAAGTACTTTGCAAGCGTCGAAACAGGATCTGGAACAGTCACATTTGATTATCGCCCCGAAAGTAAAGCCAAGGAACTGAGAGAAACCCCTGGAATCAACAGTTACTAGTATTCTTTGCAGTAACCTATTTCGTTCAGCAACTGTTTTGATGCCTCGACGACGGACTCGTAACTGTTGCGTTTGGGTTTCCAACCTACCCGCTTCAACTTGGAAATATCCAGAAGCATAAATCTTACGTCGCCCACCCAGCCTCTTCCTCCTTCGACTTCTCTCCTGTATCTGAAACTGACATCTTCTAATCCCATGCTGTCGATTACGACCCTTGCAATGGTATTGACGTCAACAGTATCTTCGGAGCCAACGTTAAAGGTCTCGAACATTTCTGAAGATTTCTCCAGCCCAAATAGAAAAGCGTCAATGCAATCGTCGACTAGAAGATAGGATTTTTTCTGTGTTCCATCGCCTAAGATCTCAAGTTCCTTCGGATTTGCCATGAGTTTCTGGATAAAATCCCAGATGACGCCGTGTCGGCTCCGTGAACCGATTATGTTTGCGAAACGATAGACTGTGCCTCTCATGTCGAACATGTGACAATAGGCTGATATGAGTGCCTCACAAGCCATCTTAGAAGCTCCGTACAAAGAGATTGGCTTGAGAGGACCATAACTTTCAGTTGTGGGAATCGCCGCTGCTTCGCCATATACCGTTGATGAAGAAGTGAACGCCAGGATCTTCGCTGTCTGACTTTTGCGTATCTCCTCAAGCAGATTATGCGTAGCGATAACGTTCTGCTCGAGGTCGATTCTTGTGTCAACTTTTCCAGCGCGTACATCGGAATTTGCGGCCAGATGAAACACGACATCGCAGCTTTCGATTGCTTTCTGAATCTCCCTTGGATTTAGGCAGTCGCCTATTATGAAACTAAAATTTGGATTTCCGAGCCAACGTGAAAGATTCTCCTTCGACCCATTACTTAGATTGTCCAAAACCGTGACCTTGGCGCCATTCTTCATCAAGGTGTCAACCAAGTGGCTGCCTATAAAGCCAGCACCACCAGTAACGAGAACTCTTACGCCTTTCGGATTCATCGGAATCACAATTTATATTCTCTTTTCACTTTTTATTAAAAGAATATCATTTGGCTCCGAGAGAAGTGATCTAATGGGTTTCTTTGTGGTTGCATCCTCTCCTGGAAGGGCAGACTTCCTCAACACACACCAAGACTATAAAGGCTTGCCTGTTGTGCCCGTTGCGATAAATCTGAGGACTCAACTCTTCGCCAAACCTGCCGGGGGGAATGTTTTCACGGTCAATTCCTTGGATCTGAAAAGATACAATGAGCCTTCGAGTGACACTTTCAAACTAGGGGAGAGTGACATTTTGGAGAGAGGTTTTTTCGGCAACTACTTCCGCGGCGTGGTAAACGTGATAGCAAAACGAGGACTGATCGAGAAGCTTCAAGGGATGGATATAACGGTCAAAAGCGACATACCTATTGGTTCGGGATTAGCCAGCAGTGCAGCCCTCGAAGTCGCTTTTGCAGCACTACTCAACCACGTCTGCAATCTCGGCTTTACCAAGAAGGATCTAGCAGAGGTATCGTGCGCCGCAGAAACCGAGGAGGTAGGTGTTCCCTGCGGACGGCTTGATCAGTACGGTGTATCCTTCGGCGGAGTCATCAAACTGGAGTGTAAACCGCCATACGAAGTCGAGGCCCTTCCCTTTACAGACCTGACTTTTGCCATCATCGACTCCGGGATCAGGCATTCTACAGGGGATATCCATCCTAACAGGCAGGCTGAGATAAACCGGGGGCTGAAGATGTTGATGCAGAGCGAAACCACACCAGAAACATTGAAAGCAAGACTAGGAATCAGATTCGATCAACCGCAGTGGCAGGAGATAAGCGAAGAGGAGATTGAAGGTGTGCTCTCAGTCTTAGACTATGAGGCAAGAGACAGGATTCTTTTCACTGTCAAAATGCAGAAGCTAACGGAATTTGCACTCAAGGTGTTAAGATCAGAAATAACAGGCAAGCAAGATCTCATCCCAAGCCTTGGAGAAGAAAAGTGGAATTTCATTCGGAAATCTCCCTCCGATGAACGCAGTTACAGGATTTTGGGCGAGGTGATGAATAAGCAACATGCTCTTCTAAGAGACCTCTACGACGTTAGCGTGCCGGAGATTGAGGACATATGCACTGGGGCTTTAGAGGCTGGAGCTTACGGGGCTAAGATATCCGGCGCCGGAAAGGGCGGAAGTGTCATAGCCCTGGTGAAAGACCACGAAACGGGTCGAAGAGTAGTTCGAGCTTGTCTATCGGTTGGGGCCACAAATGGATGGCTTTCAAGGGTAGGCGAAGGCGTAAAGGTGGAAACGCTCAAAGGTGAGACCGGCGCTATCTGAGCTAGTGATAGGAACACCGCCATGCAGAGACCACGAAGCAAATCGCTATTGGTTTCTAAAGGCTTTTAAATGCTTAGGCGCAATAAACAGATACTGCCAAGGAGAGCATGCAGAATGGCTAGGATACCGATCGCATTGCAGCTCTATTCAGTTCGCGAGGATTGCGCTCGTGATCTTCCCGGAACTTTCAATGCTGTTGCAGATATGGGTTATGAGGGCGTGGAGTTTGCGGGGTATTATGACCGAGGCGCCCGTGAGTTGAGGAGACTTCTGGACAGCTTGGGGTTGAAGGTAGCTGGAACACACATCAGCCTAGACAGTCTGCTCGGGGATCACTTGGGAAAGACGATTGAATTCAATCGCGTATTGGGCAACCGATTTCTCATTGTGCCAGGGTTGGCAGAAGAGAGAAGAAATTCAAAGGCGGCATGGCTTGAGACGGCAAAACTGATGAACGAGATTGGGGAGAGACTCAGACGCGAAGGTATGCGCGTCGGTTATCATAATCATGCGATAGAGTTTCAGCCGATGGAAGGGAAGATGCCTTGGGATATATTCTTCTCCGAAACCATTCCGGATGTGGTGATGCAGTTAGACACTGGGAACACGATGTACGGAGGGGTCAGTTCGGATGAGGTGCTTGAAATTCTCAGACGTTATCCAGGTCGCGCTGCAACTGTACATCTTAAGGAATTCTCGTCCACAAACGAACGTGCGTTGATAGGAGAAGGAGAGATCAAGTGGAAGGAATTCTTCTCATTATGCGAGACTATAGGTGGCACAGAATGGTATATCGTCGAGCAGGAAAGTTATGCGTTTCCGCCGCTTGAATGTGTGCGGCGCTGTATACAGAATCTGAGAAGACTGGGAAAATAGTAACACCCTTCGGAACCAATTTCATCAGATATCCACGTCCATCGTGGTACGGGGCTTGCCGTAATACTCGCCGCCAAGGCCCCTGTAAACATGTAATCTAACCCAAAACGGCTGAAACTGTTAACAACCCTTCTAATTAAGTCTTCAGAAGTCTCCAGTTTCTAAGCCCCACGGTCGCGCCGTCTGCTATAGATTACTCTCTCTAACCCGTTCCACGAGTTCTTCTTCGCTAATTGGCCCGTACCGATCCTCAACCGCATCAATGCAAATACGGACACATACATATCAGTCATATTGATTGCGAGGTTCACGTTTTCCTCCGGCTTCAACCTTTCCAGAGACAACCGAGCCGCCTCAATTCTGGAAATAACATCTCGACCTTAACAAACATTCCGTTCACCACGTCTAAGCTTTTGCAGTACCTGTTTGGGGTTCAAGGGAAAACCTGGTAAAGAGGAACTGAAAGTAATAGATTTGTGCGCCGCCTATAGGCCGCTCGTAGTGCTGATGGAGCCAAGAATCCCGGACTCTCTGTTTTTCAATCAAAACGCGCGGTCGCAAAAAATGGAAGGTCCGTTTTTTAGAGGGATTTTATGACATCGGCGATGATGTCGGCGATCCTTGAGAACGTTTTTGAACTCGTGTTTATTGAAAAATCGTAGTTTTCCACGTCAAGGCAGTTTTTCTCGAAAAATCTTTGGATAAGACTGGCTCTTTCTTCATCGCTTCTCTCGACGTCTTCTGTTGCCTCTTCGATGGGTATGCCTCTTCTTTCGGCAACGTGCTTGATTCTATCCTCCAGGGAGCTATTGAGGAAAACCTTTACCATGTCTTTTCGGTCCAGCACCATGAAAGCCGATCTTCCCTCGATGATCACGTTGTCTCTCTTTAGGATCTCGTCGAGCCTTCCCTTGATAACCGTGTCCAAGTCGATTTCTCCGGATATGCTCCGGGACTCAAAATCCTTTACTGATGCAAGAAGGGCGCTCGTATTGTAAGTCTCGAGTACGAATTTGGAGGCAAGGATCTCAGCCACCTCGGTGCAGCCTGAACCGAGATATCCACATAGCGCTATCTTCATCAAATCACCAGCTTAATTGTAACTTGTCCTTTCTTAAAAACATTGATAGTATTCCGCTTTGCAGCAACGATCTAAGCGAGTCTTCGGTTGAACTGTAGACACAGTAACATTTTCACTCCAAACCCAACAGAATGATGTCCGAGAAAGTACTTCAACGTCTAGGCGTTGAATCCTCACAGGCTATCCATGTTGGAGACCTCTTACGCAAGGACATTGCCACCGACTACGGGATCCAAATATTTCCAGAATTAGTCTGCATAATCTTATCAAAGCTAATTAGCTTTTCTCTTTTTCTTTGAGAGTTCTCTGTTCTAGCTCTCTTTCACTCTCGTTTTTCAATAGGAAGTAGAAGGAGGCAGCGTAGACGATGTAGACTCCTGCTCCCATGTAGACGGGAAAGTCTAAGGATATCTGCTCCGTGAGTTGCCCACCCAGCCATGTGGCGACAGTTCCGACGCCCATTGACGCCATGATATTTATGGTATTTGCGGTAGCTTTTTCTTCGGGATCCAATAGCCTCATGAAAAAGGAGCCAATGAGAGGTGAGGATACCTTGGCAATGCCAAGGCGAATTATAAAGATGGCGGACAGCAATGGCAAGTTGGGTGCTAGAGGAATCATGAAGTAGAAGGGGGTGCAGAGAGCAAGTGCGGTCACGATGGTTTTAAGGGTTTTAAGCCTTGTGGAGACCATGGGTGCGATGATGTTGGCAGCGGCTGTGACGAACCATAAGATGAAGAAAGGGGGAGAAGAGCTTAGCGTAGGTGGAGACTTCATCTCGCAGAATCGACTTCAAATCCATCCCAAATGCCCCAGTCCCACTCGTATTCACCTCCATATTAGAGTTTCATAGGCGCGTTATTTACGCGGAACGACTCTCTGATATGATGCGAGTATGTAAGCAAGGGCTCAACATGAAAAAAGAGATAACAAGGAACACACAAACCCGGTTTAGATTTTGGGTTTGAGTAACATTTTTACACTTTGTTTCTAAGTCATATATGAAAGTCTGAGGCAGAAATGGGGGGAAAAGGGATATGAGTTACGGTATTGACAAACCTGTTATTGCGGTTGTCGGAAGTAGGGATTCGGGAAAGACGTTGGCTGTCGAAGTTCTTGTCCAAGGATTATCAAGGGTAGGATATGGGGTTGCCACCGTTAAGCACATTCCGAAAGCGAATTTCACGATTGACCGAGAAGGGACAGACACGTGGAGGCATGCCAGAGCCGGAGCAAAAGTCGTAGTAAGCGTTTCGCCTGATGAATTGGCCACCATCAAACATGTTGACGCAAGGGACCACAGTCTAGGCGGGATTATAATGGAATGCGGCGAAGATATCGACGTTGTAATTCTTGAAGGGTTCAAAAAGCTCGTGAAGAAAGATCCCCGAATAATGAAGATAGTCGCTGTTAAGAATGTCGAAGAGATTCATGAAACCTCAAAAGAGTTTTCGCCTATCTTGGCGTACGTTGGATCGATATCGGCTGAGGAGCTACCAAAGTCCTTCAATTACATCAGTCTGGTTGAGGAAAGGGAAAGATTGGTTAATTTGGTGTATGAAAGAATGGAAGCTATCAGAAAAGAATTGAAGCTGCATGTGGCAACAATTTTGGTGGATGGAAAGTATGTTCCGTGCAAACGGTTCATTCAAGAGTTCATAAGGAAGACTGTTTTGGCTATGGTTTCTAGTTTAAGGGGTGTATACTTAAGGGGAGACGAGAAGGTCCACATAACGATTAGGTCCAAAAGACCGAGTGAATAAGAGGGAACACCCACTCTGTGCACCTTTTCTTTTTCTGCACATCCGCAGCTTTCCGAAATATCTAAAGCAGATTGCCCACTCCAACACGCAAATCAACCTGTCTTTAGAGTCGCAAAATAAATCTTAAATAAGACGCCAAAAATGTTTTCATAGAGCTATAGAGAGCGTAGTTGAATGGAAAAAAGAAAGTCTGCAAAGCGAAAAGTCGATTATGGCGAGTTAACGAAGCTCAAGGAAGAGTTGAATCAGGAGCGGGAAAAGTCGGAGGACTACCTGAATCGATTGAGATACTTGCATGCAGACTTTGAGAATTTTAGGAAACGAGTAGAGAAGGAGGCCCATCAGGTGACTCAGTATGCTAACGAAAGGTTAATCGTGAACCTTCTCGATGCTATAGACGACCTCGAGATGGCGGTTCAGATAGGTAAGAGAACCGAAAACAAGGATGCCCTTCTTGAGGGTGTTCAGATGGTCTACAAGAAATTGTGTACAACATTGGAACGTGAAGGATTGACAGGAATCGAGTCCGTTGGCAAACTCTTCGACCCCAAGATGCATGAGGTGTTGATCAAGGTGCCGACAAAGGATTATGAGGAAGGGGTCGTCATTGAGGAGGTAAGGAAAGGTTTCATGTTGAGAGAGAAGGTCATCAGGCCAAGCATCGTTAAGATCGCTTCCAGTCAAGGAGTGATAGAGGATGAGCGAAAAGAAGCCTAGAGAAAGAATCTTAGGGATAGACCTAGGGACCACTAACTCGGCAGCCGCCATGATGGAGGCGGGAAGGCCGGTAATAATACCCAGCGCTGAAGGTCCAACGATTGCTGGTAAGATGTTCCCCTCCGTGGTCGCATTCAGCAAGGACGGCCAACTCCTCGTGGGGGAACCGGCCATGAGGCAAGCCGTCACCAACCCGGAAGGAACGATCTTCGAGATCAAGAGGAAGATGGGAACGGGGTACAAGGTGAACGTCTACGGCAAAGAGTATACCCCGCAACAGATCTCGGGCTTCATCTTGCAGAAGATTAAAAGAGATGCTGAAGCCTTCCTTGGCGAAGGATTGGATAAGTGCGTGATCACGGTTCCTGCTCACTTCAACGATAACCAGAGGCAGGCTACGAAAGACGCCGCTGAGATCGCGGGTTTTGGTGTCGCCAGGATCATAAACGAGCCGACAGCTGCTTCTTTGGCGTATGGTCTAGACAAGCTGGAGAAGGAGATGAAAATAATGGTTTTCAGCTTCGGAGGGGGAACCAACGACACTACGATGATGGACTTCGGGGGAGGCGTCTTCGAGGTACTGGCCACAAGCGGTGACACGCAACTTGGGGGAACCGATCTTGACAGTGCCGTCGTCCAATACCTCCTTAAAGAGTTCCGCGATCAAACGAGCATCGATCTCAGCGTCGACAAGATGGCCATGCGGAGACTCAAGGAGGCAGCCGAAAAAGCCAAGATAGAACTCTCAAACCTGACGACTACCGACATAGACTTACCTTTTATCGCCTCCGACCAAAGTGGACCAAAACATCTACATGCGACGCTTACAAGGGCTAGACTGGAGCAGCTAACGCTACCGATAGTCGAGAAGATTAGGGAGCCCATAATGCGCACTCTCACAGATGCAAAGCTTGAACCAAAACACATTGACAAGATCATTCTGATTGGCGGTCAAACAAGGATGCCACTTGTACGGAAGTTCGTAGAAGACCTAATGGGCAAACCGGCAGAACGAGGCGTCGACCCCATGGAATGTGTTGCAGTCGGCGCGGCTATTCAAGGAGGCGTGTTGTCTGGCGAAGTGAAGGATCTTCTGCTCTTGGATGTGACTCCGCTTTCGCTTGGCGTCGAAACCCTCGGCGCCGTCTTTACGAAGATCATAGAGAGAAACACGACAATCCCGACCAAGAGGAGCCAGATCTTCTCAACAGCAGCGGACTTTCAGACAGCGGTGACTATTCATGTATTGCAGGGGGAGAGAGCTATGGCGGCGGACAATATCTCCCTCGGCATGTTCAACTTGACTGGGATACCACCGGCACCCAGAGGCGTACCCCAGATCGACGTGACTTTCGATATAGATGCCGACGGAATGTTGAAGGTCTCAGCTAAGGACTTAGCCACGGGTAAAGAGCAGAAGATCACCATCACAGCATCGACAAAGCTCTCGGACAGAGAGAAGGAACGCATGATGCGAGAAGCCGAGCAATTCGCCGAAGAAGACAAGAGGAGGAGAGAAGAAGCCGATATCCGAAACGAAGCCGATTCCGTCATCTACACAGCGGAGAAGACAAAGAAAGACTTGGCTGACAAGATCAGCAAGGGCGACATTGAAAAGATAGACAAGGCAGTTTCAGAGTTGACAGAAGCTCTCGGCGGGAAAGATGTTGGGAAGATAAAGGCGAAAAACGAAGAGTTGGTGAAGGTCCTGCAAGAAGTGGGGACAGCCGTTTACCAGCAAGCTGCGCAAAGAGAAGCTGAACAGAGAAAAACCGAACAGCCGGGAGGATCAAGAGAGAAAGTTGTAGATGCGGATTACAAGGAGGTCAAAGAAGACTAGGCAAGACGTGACGTAGACGGCTGATCTTTAATGGGTAGCAAAAGAGACTACTATGAAATTTTAGGTATTCCAAGGAATGCTTCTAGGGAGGATATCAAAAAAGCTTATCGAAACCTTGCTTTGAAGTATCATCCTGACCGAAACAAGTCACCTGGGGCCGAGGAGAGATTCAAGGAGATATCCGAGGCTTACGCGGTTCTTTCCGACGATCAGAAGCGGATACAGTATGATCAGTTTGGTCATCCAGGGATAAGCGGAAAGTACACGTGGGAGGACATATTCCGAGGCGCAGATTTTGACAGCATATTCAGAGATATTGGCTTTGGCGACTTCGAGAGTATCTTTGATGTCTTCTTCGGCACGAGAGAGCGTAGCAGATATGGCCCTCAGAGAGGTTCTGATCTACGCTACGACTTGGAAGTAACACTGGAAGAAGCCGCATTTGGTACGAATAAAGAGATAAACGTTCCCGGACACAACGCGTGCGATGCTTGCCATGGAAGCGGAGTTAAGCCTGGATCCAACAGAAAGACCTGCCCACAATGTAATGGAACAGGCGAAGTGAGGAAGACGAGAAAATTCGGCTTCGCCGTTTTCACTGAGATCGAAGCATGCAATTCATGTCGGGGGAAAGGGATACTGATTGAGGATCTCTGTAAAAGATGTGGGGGGACAGGCTTTCTGCGTCGCCAAAAAAGATTCACCCTGAAAATCCCTCCAGGTATCGATTCTGGATACAGCCTTAGACTAAGAGAAGAAGGCGAGCTTGGAACCCGAGGAGGAACTAGAGGAGACCTTTACGTTGTCGTTCACGTCAAGCCACACTCGGTCTTCAAAAGGGACGGAAGCAATATCGTCTCCGATGCACACATAGGCTTTCCTCAGGCAGCATTAGGCACAAAGACTGAAGTGCCAACCTTGGACGGCAAAGTAGAACTCAAGATTCCCGCAGGAACCCAGACAGGCACAGTCTTTCGATTGAAGGGGAAGGGCATCCCGAACTTGGAGGGATGGGGTCGTGGAGACCAATTTGTTAGGGTCGTCATTCGAACGCCAACCAAGTTGACAAAGCGCCAGAAAGAGCTTCTCGCTGAACTGGCGAAGGAGATGAATGAAGAGGTAACAAGCGGATAACAGCGACGCCGCAGATTTGGAGGTTCGAGTATTGTCGCAAGACGAAGATTCTCGCGAGTTCAGGGACCGCAGATTCACTTCATACTTTGAGGGATGGTTACGCCTGAGGGACGAAAGGAGGGCATTAGTGGAAGCCAGAACGCCACTAGATATTGGGATGTCGGCTGTACCCTTCATCCCTACATCGCTTGAGACCGCGAGGAAGATGTTAGAAATAGCTAAAGCCGGCCCAGATGACGTGGTCTACGATCTTGGTTGCGGTGACGGCCGCTTTCTCACCCTCGCCGTTAAGTTATTTGGCGTAAAGAAGGCGGTCGGATACGAAATTAGGAGAGAGGTATACGCAAAGGCAGTACACGAAGTTGAAGCTCAAAACCTTGGCAAGAAAATCTTCTTAGTGAATGGCGACCTCTTTGGTGCTGATCTTTCCGAGGCAACTGTAATAACACTTTACCTGACGTATGAGGCTAACAGAAGGCTGAAGCCAAAGCTAGAGAGTGAGGCCAAGCCCGGTACGAGAATAGTAAGTCACGACTTTGAAATACCTCAGTGGAGACCCGCAAAAAGAGAGTGGTTCAGCGGCGATACAATCTACCTCTACACCATTCCGTAGATGTCTCTGCAAAAAGAATCCCACAGGCCCTCATCTTCCATTAGTTAATCTTCTTTGAAGTGTTTGATAACCTTCTCGAAACGCTTTATTGTTTCTTTTGAACGCGAAGGCGAGAGCAAGTCTATGAGGGCTATATGTTCAGCACCAGCCTTAGCTAGAGCCTCTATCTTCTCGATACATTCTTCTTCGTCTCCTATGGCCATGCACTTGTAAGCAATTTCATCTGGTATTTCCATGGCTAGTCTCTTCAGATCGTCCTCAGTTTTTCCCGAAATTGTGAGCCTCTGCAAATGCGGAAAGACTGGGGGTTCGTAATTAAGGCTTTTCAAGGCGAGCCTTTCGGTTAAGAGTTCTGTCTTACCCCTCAGAGCAGCCTTCTTAAGCGCTTCACTATCCTCTGAGAGCGCTACGTGCAACATCGTAGACAGCTCGATGTTTTCAGATCTTCTTCCTGAAGCCTCTGCGAACATCCTTATCTTTTCGGCTCGTTCTCTGATGGTTCTGGGGGTGTTGAGCCAACCCATCCAACCGTCGCCGTGTGTACCGACCACGCAAAGCATACGCTCTGAGCCTAAAGCTCCTATATAGACCGGTGGATGTGGCTTCCTCGTTGGGTGCTGATCGAGGAAACCTCCGTTGAGACTGTAGAAGCGACCGTAATAGTAGGCGGGCTTTTCAATTGTTGAGGTCCACAGGAGCTTTATGACCTCTATGGCTTCTCTGACCCTTTCTACCCGTTCGGCGGGTTTCTCCCACTTTATGCCGAAAGGTTCTATGTTCATGGCTTCTCCTGCGCCAATCCCTAAAACTGCTCTCCCTTTCGATAGCGCGTCCAGGTTCGCAACCAAGTGTGCCGTGTTTGCCGGATGACATCTCTGCACGTCTGTGACAGCTGAACATATGAGGATGCGTTTCGTCTGTATGGCTATGGCCGCACCGACCGTCCAAGGATCGACTAGGCCTCCTCCGCCAAGATCAACTAGGTGGTCGGAAAGCCACACCGAGTCGAAGCTGTTCTTCTCAAGCAGTATTCCGTGCTTTACGGCTTCTAGGGGTTCGAAACAGTCGATCATCATGCCGAAAATCAAGAGAGAATGTCACCTCCCATGATTCTTCATCGACCTCACGCCTAGTCTATGTTTGCCCGTAATTCGCATTCTTCACGCAGCGCGTGAACTATTCGTAGGGGTACGTATGTGTGCCTCCGGCTGTTACTCCCCCGTCCACCTTTAACACTGATCCTGTCGTGTAGAAGGACTCATCAGATGCCAGAAACAGCGCGGCATAGGCGACTTCTTCCGGCTTCCCCAACCTGCCGAGGGGTATGACTTTTGACCATTTTCGAATCGTTCGATCTCTATCTCCGCTGGCTTTGAGTTCACGTTCAAGCATAGGCGTCTGAATGTAACATGGGATTATGCAGTTGACTCGAATTCCATGTGAGGCATAATCCAAAGCCATCTGTTTTGTCAATAGAACCACGCCTCCCTTCGCAGCGCAGTAGGCAGCCGCATTTGGGTATCCCACGATCCCGCATTCCGAACTAATATTGATTATGACTCCTTCGCCCTGTTTGATCATCTGGCGCAGAGCGTACTTTGAGCAGAGGAAGATGCCTTTCAAGTTGACGTCAAGGACTCTGTCCCAGTCCTCTTCGCTTAGATCTGCGACACGATCTGGCCTGTCAACCAGCCAGAATCCAGCATTGTTGACCAGTGCATCGATTCTACCATATCGAGCCAGAGCTTCATTTACCATTTGCTCTACATCAGCTGCCTTGCTTACATCTCCCACTAGGGATATGGCTTCGCCTCCTGCTTTTTTGATGGCTTCAACTGCTTCTTCGGCTTTCTTCTGATCTATGTCTGCTATACAGATTTTGGCTCCAGCATTGGCGAAGACGGTGGCTATCGCACATCCAATCCCAGAACCAGCACCCGTGATGAACGTCACTTTATCTCTTAGCTTGAAACCTTCTCTCATAACTTTACCTCAGTTATGATTTCTGCTGATTGAATAACATGTTCCGTTTAAAAGTCTGCCGCATGATTTTCAGATAGGTTATTCTTTCTCGCTATGCTATTACGATCTAGGATCAAGTTTCTTGGTTGAAAAATGATCCACTAATGAGGGATCGACTCTGTTGCTTGTGTTATTCCGATGTTATTTTTGCGACTACTGCATTATTTAGCCGTATAACGTCAGCTATCTTCAGTTCGACCAGCCTGTCCCGTGATCCTCCTCCACAGTAGACTGTTTCATGTTCGAGGAGGGACTCATCAATTACCGTTCTCATCTTGGTCTTGTGTCCCACTGAAGGCGTACCTCCAGGAGGATAACCGCTTATGTTCGCAGCCTGATCAAACGGGACTAGACTAACCCTTCGAACATTGAGAGCGTTAGCAGCTCTCTTTAAGTCGACTTTTCTGTCCCCCGGCACAATAAGCAATACATGCTCGCCAGTGTTAGTAACCGAAACAAGGTTCTTTGTGATCCTATGCAAGTCAATACCAGTAGCTTTGGCTGCATCCGCTGTATGAACAGTCTCAGGTTTACGGATCATTCTGTACCATAGTCCATTCTCACGAAGAAAACTTTCCAGATCCAAACAGATCTCTCCAACCAGAAACAGAGTCTTAACGATAGTGTTATCTGGAGAAGAAGAATTCGTATGCGTTGTCTCTCAGCAATTTCTGGGCCAGATGAATGGCTTGCTCCTCCGTGAAGGATGCTTCTTCAACCTTCTCTGTAAGAACTCTTGCGATATTCTGTCTTGCGATTACGGAATGACCGTAGACGCCTTCTGCAAATATGTAGTCTCCACCGAAACCGAAGATCTTGTTCCATGGAACAGTATCCAACCATTCGGCTAGGGCTTGCCTAGCTGCGTGAGGCGAGATTATGTGGAGCCAGCACATGTCGATGTAGACGTTTCTAAAGTTCTTAGCTAAGACGGCTAACTCGCCCATATAGGGATACGATCCATGAAATATGTCGAATTTGACCTCCTTGTATTCTCTGAAGAGGTTGATCAGTAGCGTCGGGTTGGAGTTCGTAATGACGTTCTCATTGCCTTCCTGAATCCCGGTATGGATTTGCAGCGGGAGCCTTTGCTCGGCTGCAAGCTGGATTATCTTATGGACGATGAAATCTTGCAGCGGTCTGGTTTCTTTTAGGCAGAGTCCCTCCGGTATTCTCTCAACTCTGGTGTCTAACCGTCTCCTTCTGAAGAGTTCTTGGTTATATATGTTGGCAAATACCTCTTCGGCTTCTCTTTGGGAAACCTTCTCGAAGCGGATTTCTCTCAGATAGGCTAGACCTATCTTGACGCCCACTATATGCTTCGAGGCCTTCTTAAACTCAAGTTCCAAGGCTTGGATAAGGTCGGAGAGCGAGTGGATCGATTTACCGCATCGCTTGCCCAAAGCCTCGAAGTCCATCCTTTCCTTAGCCATAACGAAGTCGTCAAACCTCGTGACCGGAGCGAAGAATCTTTTATCAACCTCTTCCAAAGGTGCGAACAAGCTGTCTAGAATGGATACGTCAATCCCAGACTTCTCTTTCAGTATCCATTGGTAAAGTCCCGGCTTGTTTGCCGCTTCCATCCGCGATGCAAGCTGCTTGTAGGTATCATCCTTGATTCCTTCTACGCCGTAGAGGTCTCTAACGGCTATGTTTATAGCTCTCGCATAACTCGTATTCTGGATATTATCCCAAGAGGGTTTGAATATTTCCCACCTCTGCTCCAGGCCAAGCTTTGGATCTCGAACCTTCTCAAGATCTTCTGGGGTCATCCCTGAAGAAACTAGGTCTGATGAAGCGTAGTGCGCCAGGAACGTTTCGAAGAGATCGGGTTTCTTGGATGTTCGCTCCTTCTCTTGCAAGAGATGTTCGTGGGTGTCGACGATTCGCGCCTCATTAGCAGCCTCTTTGATATTGCGGTAAAGCTCCGAGGAATCTCTCATAAAATCACCCAACGTAGATGAGTGGAGAGAAGTTATAAGATTTATGGAACCGCTGATTCACCAGCATGGAGAAGAGAACGACATTATCTCTCCTCTCTAGGCATGTTCCTGCCAAAGTCCGGTCTTAACTTCCTGTGGCATTAACATTGATTTCCGGATTGACCGGATATTTTGGCTTTTCTCCATGCAACACCCTTAGAACTTCTTCAGCAACTGTAACAGCCATACGTCTACGACATTCAATCGTGTTTGATGCCAAATGAGGTGTTAGCACAACATTGTCCAAGCTTAGTAAAGGATCGTCCAGTGGAAGTGGTTCTTGGTCAAACACGTCTATACCTCCGCCAGCTATCTGGCCTTCTCGAAGAGCTTTAACCAAGGCATCGTGACTGACTATGTGCCCTCTGGCAACGTTTATGAGAAGTGCTGAACGTTTCATCGATGCGAACTGCTCTTCTCCGACCATGCCGCGGGTTTTGTCTGTTAATGGACACGCGATAAAGATGAAATCAGATTTCTTGAGGAGCTCATTCAGTGGTTTGTACTCAACCCCTAACCGCTTTTCTAAGTCCGTCTTCCTAACAACATCATGGTAAAGTATTCTCATCTTGAATCCTTTAGCCCTTTCAGCGATCCTACTTCCTATTCTTCCCAGGCCGATAATACCCGCAGTCTTGCCCCAGACATCGGTGCCCATGAACTTGTACGGGTCTCTAACTTTCCAACCCTTAGACGCGACATAATTGTGCCCTTTACATATGTTTCTGGCGAGGCAGAGCAAGAGAGCAAACGCTTGATCGGCAACGGTTTCTTCTAGAACAGGCGCCGTGGTTACATAGATCCCCTTCTCCGAAGCAGCTTTCACATCGACGTTGTCGTAACCCACTCCGTGCCTAGCGATGATTCTAAGCTTGGTTAAACCCTTAATGACGTCTCGGGTGATCTTCTCCACGTTGGTGACCACTATCAAGGCGTCTGAGTCCTTTCCAATCTCAATGAAATCTTCAGGTGTGAGAAGATGGAGAGCCTTATTGGGAAAAACGATCTCGGTTTCTCTTTCTAACAGCTTGATGCCATCTTGATGGATCTGTGTGGTTATGACAACCTTAAACTTCTTGCTCAATATGGGACACCATCTAGCTTCTTTCGAATCATTAACTAACTTGTGAAATAGGCATTCTCATGTTTGCTCAACCCATTTTTCTCTTAACGATCTGAAACAGGAATCGATCAGGTGGGTATAGCTCTTCTTGAACTTTATCTTAATTCTGTCCCAACGCTGCTTAGCCTCATGGAGCGATCCCTCACAAAGCATTCTGCATACATAACTGAGATCGTTTAGGAGAACAGGAATGTGGCCTTCTTCACATGCTGAGCCGGCCTTTCTCGCCATAATTGAAGCCTCGCCTAGCTTTCCGACGTATATGAAAAGGAAACAGGATTCACAGTAGTGCGATGCCGCCTCAAAGTATTCTTGACACTGTAGGTACATGTCTGCTGCCTTTGCATAGTTCATTGCAGCCTTCTCGAAGTCTTTCAAGTTCTGATAGCAATCTCCCATATCTCTGTAGAGACCGCCGCAAAGCGATAACTTCTCTTCCCCGGAAGCCTTCTCCGCTGCGATCTGGTAACATTCGATAGCTCTCTGACAATCGTTATTCTTCACGAAATAGTCCCCAACTGTTTTCAGATCGTGGGCTTCTCCTTTGTCTTTTATGGACTTACCTTTCCCCATGGAACTGCAATACTTCTGGATCAGGGAATCACAGAATTGAGCTGACTCTTCACGTCCGCCTTCTCGAAAAAAGTATGCTGCTTTGATGCATAAGAGAATAGTCTCCAAAGGGCTATTTTCACGCTCTATTTCTTTTGCAGCCTGAAGATAACAGTCTCCAGTCTTAATGGCATACTTTCTCTGGTTGGAGACATCATTAATGGTGCCGTAGTAGATTGTCACATACTTCAGAAAACGAGCAGCGGATTCATAGTCGCGTCTCTTAAAGGCTTCCTGAGCCGACCTGACCCATTCGAGATAGATAGTACTGTAATTCTGAGACAAGTTTCATCTTCACGTAATGGCGAGGATCAACCTATTAAATTAAGATTCGTCAGTCTTGCTCAAGAAAAATATTAATCGGTCAAGCATCATCCGAGCTATCTTGGGATAACAATTGGTCAAGTTCGGACTTGATTTAACGATCTGGCCTTGGGAATACCGAAGTTTCAATGAGCTTATCGGTATCGCCTCTTTAGCGGAGAAGCTGGGCCTCGACTCGTTATGGTTTTCAGATCATCTTATGTACACAACTCCGGATGAGGGTTCATTGGAAGTGTTTGCTACATTAGCTGCCGTGGGTGCAAGAACCCGTAAGATCACGGTTGGCACTAAAGTTTTGTGCGCCCCATTTCGCCATCCCGGAATTATCGCAAAGATCGGTACATCCCTCGACATAATTACGGGTGGACGTTTTATTCTAGGGATCGGGGCCGGATGGTACAGGGATGAATTTGAGGCCTTCGGCTTTCCTTTTGAGGATAGAGTCGACCGAATGCGGGAGATCATAGAGATCGTCAAGATGCTGTGGACGCAATCTTTTGTGGATTATGAGGGAAGATTTTACAGAATTACTAAGGCTGTATCTATGCCAAAACCGTTACAGAAGCCACACCCACCCATCTGGGTTGGTAGCACGGGACCGCGTATGCTGAGGCTGACGGCTGAGCTGGGAGACGGCTGGGTTATAACCAATGAAAGCTCAGAAGAATACCGTCGCAAGTGCAGCATAATTGGGAAACGTGCGGAGAAGGTAGGAAGAAAAAGCGACAGCATTGAGGCGGCCTACTACGCGTACTCCAGCATAGCATCCGTCCCCGAATTGGCACTAAAGTACGGTCAAGACTACATATTACCTGAAAGAAGAAGAGTGCTAGGTCGTATGCTATCTTTGAAAGATATCGAGGATATGTGCATCATTGGAAGCCCTGACGAATGGATAGATAGGATCGATGAATATGTGTCGGCTGGAGCGGAACACATCATCGTGAAGATCGTTCCTTTGAATCAAGACAACCTTAAGCTCTATGCAGAGAAGGTAATCCCCTACTTCAAAGAGGGAATCTAAAGTTTCGAGGAATCACCTAAGAGCACCTCACTGAATCGGATACGATCCGTACTCGTCGACCGCTTCGTACATGGCTAGAACGTTCTGTACGGGTATTTTCGGCTGGACATTGTGAACCGTATTGAAGACGAATCCTCCTCCGGGACCAAAGATTCGAATCCGTTCACGAACCTCCCTTCGTACCCGCTCAGGTGTGCCGAACGGCAAAGTTGACTGGGTGTCGACTCCACCGCCCCAGAAGGTGATTCGGTCGCCATACTTCGCCTTGAGTTGAAGAGGGTCCATGTTTGCAGAGGAGCACTGCAGAGGGTTTAGGATGTCAAAGCCGGCATCGATGAAATCTTTGAGTAACGGTTCTATCGACCCGCATGAGTGGATGAACGTCTTCCACATTGTGTGTTCGTGAACCCATTCGTTGATGCGTTTATGGAAGGGCTTGTAGAGTTTCCGGTAGGTTTCGTTCGATAGGACGGGGCCTCTCTGCGTTCCAAAATCGGTTCCTGTGACGAACAACGCGGTTGGACGGTTGCCAACTGCGTTATAGATTTTCTCTAGGTTTTCCAGTGCAATCTCGCATTGACGATCGAAGGCCTCGTAGACGTAGTTGGGTCGGATCAACGTGCTAATGTACCACTCCTTGACGCTTCTTATTCCTTTGGGATACTTGAGCTGTGGACCCGGAACAAGGGCTATATCGCCAAAACTCGTGCCACCAAAGTTGGCAAGTATCGCCTTATCGGTCTGAGTGTAAAGCCGCTCAGCCTCGCGTCGGAAATGTTCTAGTTCCTCGTTGGAGATAGGACCGAATTCTTCCAAGTTGTCTTCTGGATCTAGCATATCATCTTTGATGGGCGGCTGCCTGATTATGGTATCAAAGTAGAATCCACCCCCGGGCATACGTCCGCTGGCTGGTGCGCTGCGGTCGCCTTCCGGATACATCAGGATGTCGCCCGTGGCGTCGGGCTCCGTGTTGAACTTGCCTGGTACCAGCACCGGAGTGCCGTCGAAAAGTCTCCAAGGCTTCCAGTCTTCATTCCTGAACCCAAACATCGTTTTTTTACTGCTGAGGCCGATGACGTCGATATTTAACGCTTGACATAGGTCAGGGGCGATTTCACCGAGCATCTGGTATGGTTCCACAACCTTGACAGGCGTACCAGGCGGATCCAACTTCAAAGCCTGGCGCAATGCGTATACAGTACTGACGTGCATTCCGGTTGTTGGACTTCCACCGAGATCCAAAGGGACACGGTCAGGTTCTTGACGGCTTAACGCTAGCATCACCCGTTCTCGTGAGCTCATGGGTTTCATCTCCTTGCTGTTCTTTCTAGTCTGCGGACGGCTTAATATTTTGCTCAGAGTTCGTTCGATGGATCCATTAGCCTATGGCTATAGGCTCGGACCTAGACCCCCTCCCCTATACTGTCCTTGGGTTTCCCACTTGACCATCGCCGACCGAAGATCCTAAATGCCTAAAAAACAGAAATCTAGAGGCTTATCTCCTCCAAGAGAGTTATTCTCTGTTTCATGTTCTGGCTTAGCTCTTCGACTAACCTCTTATCGCTTGTCACCAGTTCAGCGTCGAGTGTTAGTGATGTTGCTATGTATATTGCATCGTAAATCGATATTTTCTCCGACATAGATATTTTAAATGTCTTAAACCATACTTCAACGGTAGGTTCCGTAGCTATCTGCATGTTCCCCAGATCCGTCATGGTGCTGAGTAGTTCTGCTTCAGTTAGCTTATAATATGGATGGAACCTCAAGGCATTTGCCACTTCATAGTAGATTAGTGCTGGTGCTGCCAGCTCTAGCCTCCCGCTTAGGTATAGATCCCTCAGCTTTAGGGCTTTATCGGTATCTCTTTCAGTGATAAACCACTTGGCTGCTACCGATGCATCTATGACTGCTCTCTCCCTACTCGGGCATCTCTCCAGCGTCTAATGGTTTCCCCACTGTCATAATCGCATCTTCCATACTTGGCCTCAAGCTTCATCCTTAGTTCATCGGTGTCACTCGCCGCTTTTCTTACAACATCCCAGTCTTTACCTTGTAACCTCTCTTCAATCATTACTCTACCTAATATGGCTCTTCTGACAACCTCACTCCAGTTGACACCCTTCACTTGGCTCATCCTTCTCCTTAGATCCTCAGGAATCCTGATAGTTATGGTGGGCATCTTTCATCGTGTAACTACAATGTAAATACAAAAACATAAACTAGGGAGGTCCCAGTTGAAGAGCTGCGGACTCGTCATCAAAAGCAAGGTTGAATCCTTTAGATAGTCAAGCGAAGTTTCTTGTGGAGATACTTGCAAAAGTAGTAAAGCAACCACGATTTCGGGAAGCATTTGAACCCTCGTCTTTATGAACAGGGATCTCGCGTGATTTCTGGTTTAGTTTATTGTTGATTAGTTTGTACAAGTTCAATTAATTTCATTGAATGGAATGTTATGGAAGGCGGTTCCTTAACTAAGGATATATTTTGCCATAAAAGCTCATAAAGTAAGGGCTCAGTTAAGTTTATAAGTTCGGAAGAAAATTCTCTATAGGAGTCAGTATGTTCCTCTCAGACACTGAAATAAAGAAAGAAATCGAAAGTGGAACGATCTCGATTCGTCCGATACTCGATATGGCCAGTCAAATGGGAAGTTGCTCGTTCGATCTGAGAATGGGCCAGACACTTATGGTTTTCAGACGGTTTACAGTATCTTACCTTGACCCACTTTCTTACCGTACAAAAGAGGCGTTTGAAACTAAAAAGGTCCCCTTCGGTGAGCAGATTATCATCCATCCAGGCATGGACATACTGACCACTACCCTTGAAGAGATTAGGCTTTCCTCTAACATTGTAGGATTCGTTAGTGCACGATCTTCTCTGATTCGCCTCGGCTTGGACATGAGCCCTGCCTTTGGGCGAATCGATCCCGGTTTTCAAGGAAGGATCGTAATCCGTCTGCACAACTTTTCCGGAGTTCCGATTGCTATCATCCCAGGCATGCGCATTTGTAGTCTCTCGTTTGCGCGCATTTACGGCAAGGTAGAGAGAGAGTACAGCGGAAAATACCAAAAAGCAGAAAGCTACGAGCCTAGAATGTACCTAGATAAGGATGTGCAATTTTTGAAAATCCTTCCGAACGGCGAAATTGACAGACTTATCCATGAACAAATCACGGCAACTGCCCTGATGCAACAGGGATTTCGGAAGCTCTCTTCAAGGCTCGGAGAAGCTCAGAAAAGGATTATCCTTAAAATTTTTGAATCAGGGCGTACTACGACGCCCAAACTTGCTTCTCAGCTCAACTATAATAAGTTTTATCTCTCAACCACAATGAAGGAACTAGTCGAAAACGCGATAGTACAGAGATCAATTATTCGCGGAAAGAGCGGAGGTTTCTACTACGACTTAACAGGTGTCGGCAAGGCTCTGGCGGAATATTTGGAAAGAGAAAGGGCAAAGGCGAAGGTTTTTCAATCCTCTAGTAAGCCAGAAAAACAAGAAGAGACAGCACGCACGAAAGATGTTCACATTCTTGACGTTAATATAATCCCGCGCGGTAGCGATTCGTCGAGCCGATTGAACGATGAGTACGTTCTACTGAAAAACCGAGGGAAACATAGCATAAACATGGCTGGTTGGGCAATTCTGAACCTAACACCAGTCGGGACCAAACTGCACTCGTACGTTTTTCCTGACAAGTTACATGACGAAAGCACATGGCAGTTAGAGCAGGGGCAAGGCTTACGCCTCGTGACAGGAAAAGGCAACAATCAATTGACGACAAAAGAAGGGGAAAAGGGCGACCTCGTTTTCTTCTGGAACAGAGAGTGGTTTGCTTGGTGGCCAGGTGACACAGTACTACTGGTTGATGGCAAAGAAAATGGGATTACCCGTTTCAAAATTCCATGAGGTATTCATATGATTAGAGGGTTTGGTGTAATAAAAGATGTCTTGGTTACAACAGCGGCTACGGCGAGTCTGGTTTCACTTGTTTATCAGGCACAGATAGATCCGCTTCTCAAAGGGTTTGCTTTGGGCTTTCTAACCGCATCGATGATGTCACTAGTATTAGCATATACTCTTCTCTTGAAGAGCAAGAAAACGAGTTGATACGAATTGTTACATTTTAATAAAAAAGAGCCGGGACTAGAAGAAACTTTGGCTAAGGAGCCGAAAGTTTCGGTTTTTGTACGGCTAACAATTGTATTCTACGAACTGGGTGACTTAAGCCGCGACTTGTTCTATGCTAATCGCTTCCCCAATGAAGCCAAAGCTCATTTATCAAGTGCTAAGCTAAGTTTGGGCGACCTTTTCGCACAGCTCTCTCTTCTTTGTAGAGAACTAGGTTGGAACGAGGAAGAAGTACGAAATTTAGGCTGGAAACATCTTCGGGAGAGGTTTCAGGAATTCGAAAGGCGTGAATGGATCCCCTTGGAGGTTAGTGATGCTCCCTAATGAAATAGGGGACTTAAAGTTTCCAAACTGTATTATCGCATCATCGGGGTCCCCATTATCTAAAGGTAACAAATATGCCATCAAACCAGCAATTAAAGCTGGTGTCGGCGGTGTAGTTTCCAAATCGATTAGTTCTGAGGGAGGAAATGGCTACGGGCGTAACAGCATCAAAGAACTCACAGACTTTGGTTTGCCTTCTTCCTTTTTAGTTACTGGACAATGGCAAGCTGAAGTGCTTAACCTTTATTCCGGACGCAAAGCTATCCGATTAATTAAAGAAGCAAGAGGAGCAAACAAAAATATTCCAATTATAGCGAGCATTCTTGAGCGAGATTTGAACCCGGATAAATGGGCTTTAACAGCGGCAAATATTGAACGTTTTACAGATGGGGTTGATGGAATTGAGGTGAACCTAGGTAAGTCGGTGCCGAAACATTACAAAAATATGGAATCAAAACTTATGGACCAAGATATCGATATCGACGAAAAACTTCACGGTCTCCAAAAACTTGATGAACAATGTTGTAAAAAACATATTGAGATTGTAAAAGAGATTAAGCAAAGAGTTTCAAAACCTATCTTTGCAAAATTAGGTCATGGTGCTCGATATAACGAGTTTATTGCAGAAGCTTTAAGTAAAGAGAGAATACCTATAGTTGGGCTAAATGCGCCAAAAGCTGAGACATTCTTAGATCCGGTTGCACCATTCAAACCTATCCATCCCGGAGTACAGGGTTACAAGCGGGGAATAATTAGTGGCTCGGTGTTGTTTGAATCGCATTTGACATTTAATGTAGAAATTCTTAAAAAAACTGGATACAGTGCTGAAATAATTCACAGTGGAGGCGTGGTAGCTCCTGAGCTAACAATTCAAGCTTTAATTAAAGGAATGCAATTGGTTGGTGTATGTACCATTCTTTTTGTTAAAGGTTCTGAGATTATAAAAGACATCGATATTTCTATTTCAAAATTTGCCAGAGAACTTGGAGTTACTCACATAAAAGACCTTCACGACCGTTTTAGGCATACTCAAACGATTTTAGATGAATATGAGGATTTCAAAATAGCTTCCCCCATCTTAGATGCCCAACGGTGCAGTAGTTGCGGTAGGTGTTCGGAAGTTTGCCCAGATGGGTATATTAGGAGAAAAAGGGACAGAGTTTCTTTCAGGCAGTACTGTCAGGGTTGCGGAGCTTGTGTACGCGTCTGTAAAAATGAGGCTATAAGATTAAGCTTCAGTTAATTGGTTTCACCAAAGGGGCTTCTATAACCTCGATTTTTCTGGACTTATTTACTGCGATCATCAGTTTGCACCCCCGGTACATCCGCTACGCTTTCTTCAAATTTATCTGATCGATAGGATCTGTCCCTTCATGAAAAATACAAGCTAAACTTAGTATATAGCAAAACAATAGCAGAAGCATAGCGAAAATCCTTATAATCTCTGCTCATTTTGGCTATGAAGGTGAGGGTCTGAACGAGGATGTGAATCTATCCCGGCCCATCAATTGAGAGTTAATTGAGAATGAAAAATACCATACACTTACGCTTCTACTTGGATAGGCTCCTTTGCCTCTTCCTCAATAACTTGAGCGTGCACTTTGGATGCTGTTTCAAGGCTGAGTTCCCTTAGCTTCTGGAAGATTGCGGACTCAGTGTTCGACTTGTAAAGGATTGTGGCACCTATCTTTCTAGAAGCCTTCACAATCTCAAGCTTTTCTAGAATGGGCCAAACACGATAGAGTTGAACTAGGCTGACTTCCGCATGTTTCGCCACGTCCGTCTTGGTGTAATCCCAGAAACGGTTTTCCAGAAAGAAGTCTAAGATCTTGACAAACGCATCGTTTCCGAAGAGGTACTTCAACATTTCCTTTCTCGCTCGCTCTACCTAATACTTAGATGTATCGTAATATTTATATTTACTTTTTCATAAAAGATACAGAACCGAAAAAACATTGATTACAAAGCGGGAAAGAGAGCAGCTCAAGTTCAAAATCCTATGGCACTTATACACGCATGGTTACTTTGGAAAGAGACATACACCCATCGAGAGCCTAAAGCGTGGTCTTCCAAGCCACTTGAAAGGAGAAGCTGAACCCGTGGCAAGAGACTTAATCAGAGACGGATGGCTTGTAGCCAAGAAGACGGCTCACGGCTCAGACGTATCAATAAACCCGAGGAAAGCTGGAGATGTCAAACGATTCTTGGAAGAGATAGGAAGATAGTGTAGTACAAAGATTGTACTCGTACTCAAAAGCAAGAATACAAATTCTCTCCCAACCCAGTGCAAATCCCGAATTTGCGGCTTAACTTGGCAGTGGCGATCCGAGGTATATGCTTATGTAATTCTGTTCCATCTCTTGGTAGAGGTGATCGTTTGCCACTGGACCAGATCACGATGGCTCATGGTGCTGGCGGCACAGTCATGCAGAAGCTGATTAAGGAATACATTCTCAAGTATCTCGGCGGAAGCCAGGCAGAAGTTCCGCTTGAAGCCCTAGACGACGCGGCTGTGATAGATGACATCGTCTTGAAGTCGGATTCTCATGCTGTGAAGCCCTTGTTCTTTCCTGGAGGCGATATCGGTCGTCTAGCTGTCTCAGGCACAGTGAACGACATCGCTGTGATGGGAGCAGATCCCATTGCTTTGGCATCTGGTTTTGTTCTGGAAGAAGGCTTCTCGTTCTCGGATCTTGAAAGGATTCTTGAAAGCATGAGAGAGGCATGTGAAGAGTCGGATGTTCACGTCATTACAGGAGACACAAAAGTCATTGAGAAAGGGACATTGGGCGGTTGCGTAATAAACACTTCTGGGATAGGTAAGAGAACCGAAACTTTGGAAGAAAACATCGAGACCGTTCGAAGGTATCGCCATCTTGAGGCGCGATGGATCCTCGACTCAAACCTGAGAGCCGGAGACAAAGTGATCCTTTCTGGAACGATCGGGGATCATGGCCTAGCTGTGCTATCGTCGCGTGAAGGTTACGGGTTCGCCAGCAAGATCAAGTCCGATGTGGCTCCGCTCAACAGAATGATTAAGCGCATCCTCGGCGTGGGCGGCATTGTAGCGATGAAGGACCCGACTAGGGGAGGTCTGTCTAATGCTCTCAACGAGTGGAGTGAAAAGTCGAAAGTTGGCATCCTCATATGGGAAGATGAGGTGCCGATACATGAAGATGTGAGAGCAGCATGCGAGATGCTGGGCATCGACCCGTTCGACGTGGGAAATGAAGGAAAGGTAATCATTGCCGTGATCCCTGAAAAGGCAGAAGAAGTGCTAGAAGTCCTAAGGGAAACAAGGGAAGGAAGAGACGCCCGTCTGATAGGGGAAGCAACCAGCAAGTTTAGGGAAGTCGTCCTCGAAACCGTGGTCGGTGGACGACGAATACTTCCGCCCCCACTAGGAGACCCTGTGCCTAGAATATGCTGAAGATTTTGACGAAAGAGTTTCTAACTAGTAGGAACTGAGAACGCTATAGTTTCTATGGGGTAGTCATCTTTACAAACAGGTTTGATTTTTCCTTAGTCAGCCGTCTTATGGCGTATCCACATTCACACTCATAACTCTCTGGATTATCATCTGTCTTTTTCATAACTCTTCCACATTCGTAACATCTCATAACCATAGCGTGTCCCCCAAAGGTTCAATACTGGTTCACAACATCTTCTCTCGTTCTTTGTTCCGATTCATAATTATGGCTTGTGTTACTGCCCAACTTCGCTTAACGGCAACACAATCTTAGATGTTCAAAAGACTGAAATCACAAAAACGAATTTCGCTAATCTTGATAGGGGAGTTTTATAGCAAAGATGCGAAACAGATGTATCAAGATAGTTAGGGAAAGTTCGTCAGTCTCTTGAAAACTGGGGTGTATCTCATGAGAACTCTCGGTTTCATTGTGAATCCGATTGCAGGAATGGGCGGAGCTGTGGGCTTAAAGGGCACCGATGGAGAGCATAGTTTGAACAAAGCTATTGATCTGGGAGCCAGGCCTGTAGCTCCCGAAAGAGCGGAGAGATTCCTGTTCGAGTTGAAGTCCATTAATGATAGGATCATCCTCTACGTTGGAGCTGGAAATATGGGAGAATTGGAGGCTCAGAAGGTCGGGTTATCGTCGACGGTCATTGGAGAGAGAAGGGAGAAGACTACGTCGAAGGATACAAGGCAGATAGCAGAAAAAATGATCGAGAAAGAGGCTGACTTGCTCGCATTTTGTGGCGGCGACGGAACAGCTCGAGACCTGTTAGATGTCGCTGGTATGCGAATACCAGTGTTGGGCATACCTGCTGGGGTGAAGATGCACAGCGCCGTTTTCACAGTCAGTCCAGAGTCTGCAGCTCGCATAGTGGTCAATTTTCTTTTGGAGCGTCTTCCTTTAGGAGAAGCGGAGGTCATGGACGTGGATGAGGAAGCCTTCAGGGACGGGCGTCTATCCGCAAAGCTTTATGGCTACCTGCTTGTTCCCTACGAGCCGGATCTGGTTCAAAGCGCAAAGATGGCGAGTCCAGTGACAGAAGACGAGATGCAAAACCAAGCTGCCTTAGCAATCTATCTGATTGAAGAAATGAAGCCTGACGTAATCTACATAGTGGGACCCGGCACCACAACCCGGACTGTTGCAGACTTGTTGGATGAAAAGAAAACCCTTCTCGGAGTTGACCTCTTATGCAACAAGAAGACAATCGCGAAAGATGTGAATGAAAGGGAAATTCTCGAGAAGATTAAAGGCAAAGAGGCAATGATCATCGTCACACCTATTGGTGGACAAGGATTCATATTTGGGAGGGGGAACCAGCAGATAAGTCCAACGGTAATAGACCAGGTCGGCATTGAAAACGTCATTGTCATCGCCACAAAGCGGAAGATGAACGAATTGAAACATCTCAGGGTGGATACCGGCGATCCATGTCTTGATAGAAGACTTCACGGCTATATCCAGGTAGTAACTGATTATCGAGAAGAGAGGCTGGTGCGCGTGGCTCCCGGATATTAATCATGTCCGTTCTGCCCATCCTGTAAATGATGATACGGCCATCGCAGGTAGACAAAGATGGGTCAATTTTATACCTTCGGGAAACAAGACATACAGATGTGCCACGAAAAAACACCTAAGACCGCGCTCGACTCGCCTCCTTTGGAAGGCCTCTTTTCCTCCAAAGCAACCTGATTGCGCTTCTCATCGGGGCTTCTTTGATAAGGACAATATATTAGCCTAAAAAGGGACTCAGTTCACCCTCAATTTTTCCCTTCCCCCTCACCAGGACCGATGGGACAGCAAATGTGACTATCTACAGACTCAAATGCCTTTTCCTTACGTGCTTCCCCCTCAAGCGAATGGAAAAACCGCATTTTGGGCACCTTTTGTCTTCGCTAATTCTGAACCGGATTATTCTGTAGCCAAATCTCTTTATTAACCACTCACCGCAACTGGGGCAGTAAGTGTTCTCGTATCTGTGTCCGTGGACATTCCCCAAGTATACGTAGAGAACCCCCATCTTTTTCGCGGTTTCGTAAGCCTTCTCTAAAGTTTCAATATTGGTAGGTGGATTATCAAATTTATAGGCAGGGTAATACCGCGTGAAATGTAAAGGCGTATCGGCTCCGACCTCCCTTAGGTGTCGATTTATGAGCCATCTCAGGCAGTTCTCATCCTCGTTAACGCCGGTGACAACTAGGTTCACAATCTCCACATGAAAACCCATTCTTCTGGCTTCAACTGCATTCCTCCAAACCTTCTCCACATCAGCTCCCCCACAGTATTTTTCATAGACCTCGCTGTCGCCTTTCAGATCTATCTTGAGGCCGTCCATGCCAGATTCTCTCAAGAGCCTTAGTGCCTCCACTGTCATGTAACCGTTTGAGACATAGCAGCAATAGAGCCCTTTACTCTGACCAATCTTGAACAGTGCGACGTTCCAGTCTGTTAGGATCGTCGGCTCTTGGAAACTTGAACATAAACCTTCATCGCCTTTACGGACGGCCATCTCAACTATCTCTTCAGGAGAATAGTACCGGGAATCGGGAATTCTAGGCTGGGTTTTTGAGAGTGTCCAGTTCTGACACCAGACGCAGTCAAAATTACAGGACCATGTTGAGAACGTCAACGAGGTTGAACCAGGCCAGTAGTGGAAGAAGGGCTTTATTTCTATCGGCCTGCTCTCTATGGCACTCAAGTCTCCATAAACAAGGGTGTAGAGTTTACCATCCAGATTCATCCTTGTTCTACAGAATCCTGTACCTCGGGGATCGATCACACAGCGTCTTTCACACAATCCGCACTTTACTCTGTCGTTCGGTAACCTTTCGTAAACCAAGGCTTCCCGAACTGTTGATATCTGAGGCAGTATCTTCAAGGCTAAGGATAATGATGTGTCAAGAAAAATATAAAATGGTTGGACTGAAAGAAATCATGTTAGAAGAGGAAGAGAGGTAGAAGATTCTCCTTGGTCAAGATCAGGAATAAGAATCGACTGTTGGACAATGCATCATCGCCCCTAAATCGCAGCGCTAGGGAAATTGCTTTAGACAGTATTGAAAAAGCACTAGACAGTGTAGATCCGAGGAACCTCATAAGATCAAAGGTGGTCTTGAACGGAAATTTGCTGGAGATTGACGGCAAAAGTTTTCAGCTATCAAACTTTTGCAGAATATTTGTTATTGGCGGTGGAAAAGCAAGCGGGTCCATGGCTGAGGCTTTGGAAGAAATCTTGGGAAACCGGATAGAGTGTGGCGTTGTTGTCATTCCGCACGGAACGTCCAACCAATATAAAACAAAGAGAATAGGGCTTCATGAGGCCGCTCACCCTATCCCTGATGAGGACAGTATTGCTGGCGCAATAAAGATCGCGGACACAGCTGCGCAAGTTGAAGAAGACGACCTAGCAATCTGTTTGATTTCAGGCGGGGGTTCAAGCCTGATGGCAATGCCCCGTCAAGGAGTTTCCTTAGATGACAAGAAGAAAGTAACTGATTTGTTGCTCAGATCTGGAGCCACAATTAATGAAATAAACATTGTCCGTAAACACATTTCTGAATTCAAGGGCGGAATGCTGGCTAAAAGAGCCTATCCAGCAACCCTAGTCAGCCTTATTCTTTCCGACGTGATAGGCGACAACCTCGACGTCATAGCCTCAGGTCCAACAGTTCCAGACTCAAGTACCTTCCAAGATGCTGTTGCCATCCTGAAAAGATATGATCTTTGGACCAAAACCCCCAACTCAGTCAAGGAGGTCTTAATTGAAGGCATAGAAAGACTAATCCCTGAGACGCCTAAGCTTGGTGATAAAGTCTTTGAAAAAGTCAGCAATATCGTCATCGGCAATAATAGGTTGGTGAGCTTAGCCGCGGCCAAAGAACTTCGACGACGAGGAATCAACACCCTCTTCTTAACCTCATTCATGGAGGGAGAAGCCAGAGACGTAGGCTTGATGATTGCCGCTCTGGCACGGGAGGTTTCTACATCAGGGAATCCAGTTTCAAAACCTGCTGCAATTGTAATGGGCGGAGAAACAACGGTGACTGTTATTGGCAGCGGAGTTGGAGGCCGCAATCAAGAAATCGCACTGAGTGCATCTGCAAAGATAGAGGGCATGCATGGCCTCGTTGTTATTTCTGTGAGTACGGACGGCATAGATGGTCCAACTGATGCTGCTGGGGCGATAGCGGATGGAAACACAATCACTCGAGCGAGGAAACTCGGCTTGAATCCTCGGGAGTACCTGAAGAACAATGATTCCTACTCCTTCTTCTCGAAGTTAGGTGATCTTGTCTTCACTGGGCCGACGGGTACAAATGTAAACGATCTGTCAGTAATAGTCATGATCTGATTTGAGACGAATCGAGCTCGATGGTTTCTGATAATTTGACGGTTTCCTCCATTTCCCAGTTCATCGTGTAGCCGCCTAGATAGGCACCAACCACGTTGCCTAGGATCGGAATGAAAATCTCATTTTGAAAATTGATAATTGACAGGTTCAAGTAGCCCGTAAAAAAGCGTAAGGCGATCAGTCCAGTAAACCCAATCATAGCGGGAAATAATAGTATGATCTTGATGTTCTCATTGATCTTGTATCCTGTGTAAAGTCCACCGAGGAAGCCGCTCGGTAGATAAACAGTTCCAAGCATGAGCAAGACCATAGCGTTTGTAGCTTCAGTGAAAGCCAATAAGCCTGCATAGCCAATGTAGAACAAAAGCATCCGAATCCCCGCAGGCACGAGTGAAATGAGAAAGTACATCGCGGCAAAACAAATCCCGCCTCCGAAGGCTATGTGAAGCAGATCGCCGTATCTTCTCAAAGAACCTAAGCCCATTCTCATCACCTTGTCTTTAGCCTCGTTGAGTTTAGCAGAGATTTGAAACTGCTGAGAGTAAGATTATAGTCCTCTTCTACTCCGTGGTAAGCAACCTGAAAGATGTCGGTGTTCATAGATGTCATAAATGTCCAAGTCCAATTGTAACGCGTTCCTCGGTCATCAACATACCCATCTCTCAAGACAAACGTTGAAAAGTCTGCTGAATAGCCAAACAAGGGCATAGTTCCGTTCTCGATGAAATAGAGCGTCGCATTTGCATTTTTCTCAAGAGTCCAATTGTACAACCTCTTCAATTCGAACACGGTGGCTGATGACGGGTCACTTATGTTGTTTTGCCTCAGATATATTTTTGCTGCATTCTCATCATAGATTGTTATTATCATGGCTGCACGTAAGTTTGGAGGGGCTAGGAAGACGCCGTACCTTGCGCCGCTACTGTTCTGTTGGTCCCAAGACACGGCAAACCAATTTCGCGGGAAATCTAGGTCTAGATACTTGGTTTCCAGCCGGAGATAATCTCCGCGAACATGAGCTGCAAAGGCGGAGTAGAACGATACGTAGCTAGCACCGGCTAGAACGAGAATCGCAACAATGAAAAGAGCGAGTGGAAGACGCATTCGGAATAGACTTCGTCTCATGGAATTGCTCAACCCGCGAGTACATTCTCTCAGAAAACACATATAAATATGACGTTAGGAAAGAGAGACATCAACAAAATTTATCTATGATGCAAAGTCATTTTGTTAAGAGGTAGAGGGCAAGATGAAAGCTGCAGTGCTACACAAGGCGTTGGATCTGCGGGTTCAGGAAGTTGATCCTCCCGAGATAGGGTCTAGCGACGCTCTAATCAGAATAAGATCTGTCGGCATATGCGGATCAGATGTTCATTTCTATCTCTACGGAAGAGCCGCCTCATTTGCAGTTACCAACCCCCTAATCCTGGGCCATGAATGTGCTGGTGAGGTCGCAGAGATAGGTGATGCGGTCCGACAGGTTAGAGTTGGCCAAAGAGTCGTTATCGAACCTGGATTCCCTTGTAGGAAGTGTCATTTCTGTAAAGAAGGACGTTATAACCTTTGCAGGAGTCTCAGATTCTATGCGGCTCCGCCTTATCACGGGGCTTTCGCAGAGTATGCTTCAGCATCGGAAGAGAATGTATACCTAATGCCAGATAGTATGTCGTATGAAGAGGGGGCGATGATTGAGCCTTTAGCCGTCGGAATGATGGCCGCAAAAAGAGGCGTTGTCTCAGTCTATGACACCGTGGCGATTCTCGGCTCAGGCCCCATAGGACTTATGTGCCTTCAATCAGCCAAAGCCCATGGAGCACTCGATGTCTATGTTACGGATATTATTGATTACCGTTTGGATTACGCCGAAAGACTGGGAGCCAAAGCCATCATCAACGTGGAAAGAGAAAACTTGGGCAGGCGGATCATGGAATTGACACATAACGAAGGTGTGGATGTTGTCATAGAAGCTGCTGGTTCAGTTTCAGCTCTTCAACAGGCTTTTGATATCGTAAAGCCTGGTGGCCGAATTGTTCTTGTGGGGATCTTTCCGTCTATGGAGTTCCAAGTTCCATTAGGCAATGTCTTGACCAAGGAGCTGGATCTTCGCGGCGTCTGGAGGTATGTAAACGTCTTTCCCACCGCCATAAAGGCCGTATCAGACGGAAAGATCGATGTCAGATCGTTAATTACGCATAGGTTTCCCTTGGACGATATTCTTAAAGGTTTCGAAACTCAGACCAAGAAGATTGGAAATCCTGTAAAGATACAGATCTCGATATGAGATTGTGGTTTGTGACCGGTGTAAGGACAGTTAACGTTGGAGATGCGTGATCTACTTTGAGCTGTGTACGTTTCATAGTAGACAAGAAACTCAATCTTTTTTGTCACTTTATGATTTGCACGGATATTCATCGCTATCTAAGGAATAGGTATTACAAACAAGAGAATTACGCTCTCTTCAATGAAGATGAATACGAGTTCTTTAGAGAGGATCTTCGCATCTACTGTCTTGAGCTTCTGCTTAAAATCGTTTCAGACCATCCCGATCTTGATACGAACTGTTTGAAGAGAAGTTTTGATTCATATTTATTCGCATTTCTGGACAAGAGAGCCAAACAATACTTGGCATATTGGAAAAAACGAGAGAGCCAACTCTTAGCACTAAAGCAATGTTTGGAGAAGGAATGGTCCGCTATAGAAGAAAAACTACAGAGGGCAATTGAGAAGGTAATGAGGGAGAAATTTTCCTTAGATGATTTGAGAATCTTCTTAGTTGATGCTTTTTATGGGAGAAAGGAAGGCGAGGGTTCAAGTAGCACTGCTGAGGTCAATATGGTGGACAACAATCTACTTTTGATCTTTGCTTGTGAACCTGAGCAAGCTTGTTCTCTATTCAGAATCATTGTCCACGAAATCATCCATAAACCACTCAGTAGAATAATTGGGCAATTGCAAGATGAAATGGAACTGAGGACAGATGAGATAACAATTGTAAGTGAGACCTTTGCAAGGTTGATTGAGAAGGAGGTTTGCACTGAAATAGGTATTCAGCCAATGACTGAGGAAGAAATACGGAAAAATACTGAAAGATTCGGTTTTCTTGATTTCTACCTTCAGACTTCATCTGTTTGGCAAGATTACATCGAGGATACCAGTCGCTCGTCTCTAAGAGAATTCATAAAGTGGCATGTCGAACAGAACACGGAAGTACTTAAGAAATGTGAATATTCATCTTCGTTCTTGTGATCGGTGCAAAAAGCGAAGTCTTCTACTCGCAGTGCAAAGTTCCTCTAGGCAAAACTTTTATGGTTTGGGTTTGGATAAGGTTTTTGTGATGGTGAGGAGAATGGTTAAGTTGTCTGTTAGTTCGTGGAGCTTGCACCGGGAACTGCCTCACTTTCTGCGTAAAGAGGTTCCAGGCAAGATCAGTCTGATGGATCTTCCGGAATTATGCATCAAAGAGTTTGGTGTAGATGTTGTGGAGCTCTGCCAGATGCACTTCCTTTCGACTGATCAAGATTATGTTGAACAAGTGAAGGATGTCTTAGACCCATTAGCGGTTAAGGTTGTAAATATTCCCGTGGACATTGGTTACGCAGCTGAGCCTGATCGAGAGAAACGAAGGGCTGATTTTGAGATCATAAAACATTGGTTCGGTATCGCGAAATATCTGGGTTCTCCATCTATCAGGGTAAACACAGGTGAAGGTGCTGATGAAGGAGCGCTCCGGAGAGCTATTGAAGGATACAAAGAGCTCGTTAGGACAGCCGAAGAAATGGATGTAAAGCTGCTCATTGAGAACCATGGTGGGATCTCAGAAAACCCCGATAATATTATCAGGATTATGCAGGAAGTGAAAAGCCACCATCTGAGAATATGCCCAGATTTCGGAAACTTTCCGCCCGAAATGAGATATGATGGATTAGAAAAACTTGCAGAATACGCCAGTATCGTTCACGTGAAAACTTACGAATTCGATGAAAGAGGAGAAGAAACAACGATTGACATAAAACGGTGTGTAGATATCCTCAGAAAGAAGGGCTTCGACGGATACTATTCAATTGAGTTTGGAGCGAAAGGCGACCAACGCGAAGGTGTAAAAAAGAGCTTAGCATTGCTGAGAAAGTATCTTCCGACAACAGGTTAAATAATCTCTTTAGAGTGTCTGCCGCAGGATTTTTGGTGTCTGATTTTCAATACGCGTCTTTCCATTTAGGTTCTCTTTAGCTGCTAGTTGAGCGTTAGCTAACAATCCTGCGGCTATAAGAAAACAGGCACTGCACCAGATATTTCTTTGTTGGGGAAAAATTTTATTTTTGAAAACGTTGATAGTTTTGGAGGGAAAAAATGAAAAAAGTGAATATTGGAGTTCTTGGGTATGGATTTGTCCAATCAACTTTCCATCTGCCTTGCTACAGAGAGATACCTGAGTCGAATGTCCTAGCTCTTGGCGGAAGACGGAGTGAGGTGGCGAAAGAGACTGCCCAAAAATTCAATATCCGGAAAGTCTATTCAGGTGAAGACTTCATTGAGAAGCTATGTTCAGATCCCGAGATCGATATCGTAGATATCGGGTTGCCAAACTTTCTTCACCTAAAAGCATCCGAGATGGCAGCTGAGAACGCCAAGCACATTATCTGCGAGAAGCCGCTAGGCCGAAGTGTAACGGAAGCGAAGGCTATGTTGGACGCTGTAGAGAAGCACCGTGTGGTCAGTTGCTATGCGGAGAATCAGGTTTTCATACCGCAGATAATTCGCGCCAAGGAGATGATTGAAGGCGGCGCTATTGGCCGTGCCTTCTGGATCAGAAGTCGAGAAGCTCATTTTGGGCCTCATTCCGCATGGTTTTGGGATCCAGATCTAGCTGGCGGAGGCGTCTTGATGGATATGGGTTGCCACTCGGTAGAGGTTGCCCGCTATCTTATTGGTAAAAAGCCTGTGGAGGCGAACGCTTGGGGGGCTACCCTAGTCCATGAGACAGAAGCCGAAGACAACAGCCTCGCCCTGGTCAGATACGAGGGCAAGGAGCTCAGTCAGTCAGAGAACAGTTGGGCTGCCCACGGAGGACTGGACATAAGACTAGAAATCTACGGATCAGACGGCGGAATATTCATCGATGTAACCCGGGAGACTGGAATCAAGGTGTTCACAGTCGCCCCCGAAGACAAGGTCGGATACGTCGTAGAGAAAGCTGAAGCAAAGAAGGGGTGGATGTACCCGATCTGGAGAGAACACGAACTATACGGATACCTTTCTGAACTGCAACACTTCATATCCTGCGTGCAGAACGGCGTTCAACCTCGCGAAACTTTTAGAGACGGATTCGCTGTTAACTGTATGCTTGACGCATGTTATAGGTCGATGAAAACTGGAAGATGGGAAACCATCAGCCTCTGAAACACTGTTTTGTAGATGCTTCTGTATCCAAGTGATGACCCACACCGTCAAAATCAGCCCGGAGATCACCGACCAATGGACTCAGACTAAGCCCTTGCAGGGACCAGTTCAGGTATCTAAGCAGAAAATGAAGGCAAAATATAACATTTTCACCGTTTCCTAGGAGCCCTTGGGTAATGCTCGGTGACGTTGGAGGGTTCGTCTTACCTAGCGCCTTGATGCCACGAGATATCCCGGTCGGCTTCGATGAGGAAAAATTCCGCAAACATGCAGTTCTTACAAGATTGGATAGCGTCTTCGAGTGGATACAATAGCGTACACGTCAGAAGCAGAAGCTGATAACTTCGCAAGCTTTCCTATGAATTCGACTTTTTTCGATTTTCATGATAGAATTTGCAGAGGAGTAAGCCATTGCACTCGGGGTATCTGTGCTGCGAAAGAGAAGATTCAATCACATTTTTGCATTCCGTGTATTGAAGAATGCTCATTACCCGCCAACGCTCATGGAAGCATGACTCTCTCAATCTTTCAAACCAACAACTGGATTATCTTTAGAGCTCTATGTGCCCTTTCGGGATTTGTGTGGTCCTTCAACCACTCTAGTGAGTTCAGAGCGAGTAATCTCGAGGAGTTTTCCTACCAGCATCCGTACCCGCTCGAGGCTTATCATAACATCTTCCTCCTTAAGCCTTACCTCGTAGAAGTTGCTATGAAGCGAGTTGGCCTCGCGAAAAACTACGTAGATGTCTTCGTCAGCTAACTCCCTAGCTAACTCTCTTGCAACATCCCAGAACTCGGTGTGACTTTTTATTCTAAATCCTTTCCTAGCCATTAGGAGAGCCTTAAGAGCCTCAGCTACGCTCCCCCACAGAAACTCGCTTGCTTTTTCATACTCCTGTTTTTTCGCCTCCTCAACAGCATTGTCCAGATAGAGTAAAGATTGTTTTATGTAAATCTCTGTTTGTCGTATTCTCTCCTCTAGACTCATTTTTCAAACCTCTTTACTGACTTGATTTTCGCTGTATTCGCGTCGATGATAGCCTCATACCGGTAGTAACGAGAGGCAAGTGACGGTGAAGCCTCATAGACTACGCGCCACTCCTCACTTCCTTCATTATACTCGCATTCTACTACATCAAGCCAAGAGAGGCGCAGAGAAGTCTTTTCAGCATAATTCCTCACTATTTCACTGGCATCTTCAGCACTGGTAACTCTACGCTCATTCATACCCTCAGCCTCTAAACATCTGATGCCTAGTTCATATACTAGCTTCCTAACCATTTAAACTCCAAAGTGAAAGTTGCGATGGTGGCGCAAGTTAGTGATCTATCTTCTCTTCAAGCTTCCCGTGGAGATGCCCTAATTCCGTTTCGGGCAAGACTGTTGTCTTCCGAGACTGTTCCGTAGGTTGCGCGAGGCATTTTCAGATAAAAAAGCTGTCCATTCCGTGTAACAAGCCTGATTCTGCGGTTTTTCTGAATCGGAGTTTCGTAGGCCTTATAACTTTAGGACTTGTCAGCATTTAGCCAAGAAGTCTGTCGCTTCTGATGCTTTCGTATGCATGCAGCACTTTCATCCTTTGCCAAGAAGGCATGCTAACCGGCATGTTAACCACTCGTCTTCGTGACGCATGAATGAGATTTGAACTCATAAACCCCTATGAGAGGGGGGATAAACCGCTGCAAGCACCTTTTCACGTATTCCTTTGAAGGTCCCACCGTCA
>Ga0315312_1000319_pt1 | contig 65624 bp, 45 predicted proteins | sample TDP7_MG_FD_203629 | JGI IMG/M metagenome (GOLD analysis project Ga0315312, IMG submission 203629) | Freshwater sediment microbial communities from Lake Towuti, South Sulawesi, Indonesia - TDP7 | ecosystem: Environmental > Aquatic > Freshwater > Lake > Sediment | place: Indonesia: South Sulawesi... | reverse complement strand
CACCGCTCCAAAAGCACCCGTTCGACCGCCCGCCGCTGCCGAGCCAGAAGCGCAATCTCCTGCCGGATACGACTGATCTGCGACAAAGGTTTCATTTCTCTTATACGTCATAATAACATGCCTCATACAAGAATAAACACAAAAAAAGAAAAAAACTCAACTCTTCCCCATTTCCTCCCCAAAATTGCCCACAAACGCTTCACTTCCCTCGGAATCTCCACTATCCCCCCTTATGGCAAAACTTCAGAAGAGAAAAACCTCTGCGGGAGTGATCCCTCACTTGTGGGCGGGTTATGATGGGTCTTTTGGAACAGGGCGCACGGCTTGAGCGGGGAGAGGGCCGAAGGCAGCCAGGAAGGTGTTGACCTCCTGGCAGTCGGGGAACTGCTTTTTTAACTCCTCTACCTCCGTGAGCGCTTCTTTCTCCTGCGGCCACGCCGATGCTCATAGACCAGCGTGACTCCGTATTCTGCCAGGAGTTGCTCCACCCTCCGCCCATTGGCGATCGCTTGGCGTAATGTGGCAACCAGGTCCACAGCGACGTACAAACACCGCTGCTTCCTCTCCTGGTACAGCGTAAAGATCCGGGAAGGGTGCTTGTCGCCACGAGCAGAGGCCTGATAGTCAGGCCGAGTGCACGGCTTGCGCACATAGGACAACGACCCTCTGGCCACCGGCTACACCTCCGACACCTCCGCCAGAAACCTCGCTTTGGCATCACCCTTTCCCACCCTCTTTCTCTTCATGTTTCATGTATAGAATATCTCAAGGAAAAAATCTTGCCCCTCCGCCCAAGACCGAGGGATAACGTTGCGCACAATCGGTCGCCGGCAGGCACGTTGCCGAGTGTGGGCGGCAGCAAGGGGTTCGGAAGACGCGGTGCCAAGGCCTGTCAGCTTTTCGGCTCGCGCCCGCAGGGCGAACGCCAGCGATGACTGAGATGCGGAGAAACAGGCGCATGAAGAGCAATGCCTGTGAGGGGGCGCTTTCTAATCTATGGTTGAATTCTTCTCCGTCGCCCGGTCGGTGCTGTCGTGCTTTGGGAATCGTGCGCGAATCAGTCAGCAGCTTGGGTCGCATGTCGGGAATGACGGACAAAACGCCTTCCGCTGGCGAGGCCGTCGCGCCTTTCTTCGGGTTTCCCTGGTTTCTGTTGAGCTGCAGAGGCGGTCGGTGTTCGAACCCGACGGGGTCGCGGCACCGCGAGCACCGGGAGGGAGAGCACGCTGCACAAAGCCTCGGGTTCGGCGGCAAAAATTGGGGAACCCGTGCCGCGAAGACGCCGTATAAAATTCTGAAAAGTCGCGCTGACATCAAGCCCGTCTGGAGCGGGGATGCAGTATCGTCGCTCGCGGGCCCACCGCAATGAGCTGTACGGTAGGAAAAGGCGTGGCAAATCTCAACAGGAGGATGAGCAAATGGATAAGGGGTCAGGAAAGAAAGCGGTTGTTTTCGGTTTAATGTTTGCTGCGGCCGTTGGGCTTGTGACGTGGGGCTTCGCGGCGCTGAAGAGCGGGATAGCGAATGCAGGTGCGCTCATGGCCGGCAGCGGAGAGGTTGTGGAAGGCTTCGGTGGGCTCGGCGTGGAAATAACGAAGAAAGACGGGGCAATTGTCGTTGTCGAGACCGTTGACGGTACGCCGGCGCAGAAGGCTGGGGTCGAGGCGGGCGACAGAATCGTGAAGATTAATGATGAAGATGTGGGAGACGGTCCGAGCATCGAAGACGTGGTCTCGAAGCTGCGGGGGGAACCTGGAACCGAAGTTACTATTGGCGTGCAGCGAGGAGACGAGACTAAAACTTTTACCATCAAGCGTGAAAAGATAAAGGTGCCGGTACCGAGAATCAGGTTCATCGAGCGGAAGGGCCCGCGAATCGAGGAATGGGGACCCGAGGGGTTCTGGCCTTTCGGCGAAGATTGGCCGTGGGTCTGGCGAGGAGACAAAAAGGCTCTGGAAGACTACCGCGAGGCGCTGCGAAAGCTCAGGGATGCTCGCAGGAACTTGTGGCGGTCATTTCCGCGCCCGCCGATGTACTGGGAATGGGAATCGCCGGAGCTATTTGCGCCGGAACCGCTGCGGGAAAAGGGAGAATTCCGAATGGAGATGGACGTTCAGGAGACGGACGATGCCATCACCATAAAGTGCGATATCCCGGGGATGAAAAAGGAGGATATAGGTATCAGTCTCAAAGGGAACCTCCTGACAATAAAAGGAGAACGCAGCGTCGAGGAGGAAAAGAAGGACGAGAAAGGGCGAATCGTTCGCAGGGAAAGAAGGTTCGGCAGCTTCAGCAGGAGCTTCACGCTTCCGGGAAAAATCAAGACAGAAGACATAAAGACATCTTACGAGAACGGAGTGTTGACTGTGGTTATTCCGAAGGTGAAAGCGGAGCCGGAAAAGGAGAAGGAAATAAAGATTAAGATCGGGACTATCTGAAAAGCCTCACGGAAACCAAGGTTAAGCGTCGCACCGGGGTGCAAACTCCGGTGCGTTTTTTTCTCCGGCGGAAGTATGGAGCAATGCCGCCCGGAGAATCTATCGGCATCACTGTCGGCTCTACCGAGGACGAACTACGGGCCTGAGCAAGAGCTATTGCGACTTGACGAACTTCCATCCGCGCGAGACGAGGCCGATTTCTGGAAGGGCGATTTTCCTCTCGGGGTCGCGCACCGCGTAGCCGAGGCACCGTGCTGTGGCGGCGTGCTTGCGTGCTATTGCGGCGGCGTTGTCCACATCGGCCTCCGGGCAAACCACGCAGAACCCAATCCCCATATTGAAGACTCCGTACATCTCCTCGATGGAGACGTTGCCGTGCTTCTGTATCAGGCGGAATATCGGCTGCGGCTCTGGCAGAGAACCGAGAATGAAACCGGCGGATGCTTGAACGCGAGACAGGTTCAGCAGGCCTCCACCGGTGATGTGGCTTGCGGCTTTGATGCGCACACCTTGCTGAAGCATCTCCATGAACTGAGCAACATATATTCTCGTCGGCTCGAGCAACTCCTCGCCGATGGCACGCCCAAGCTCAGGCAAGTGCTTATCGGGAGATAAAGCGAGCTTCTCGAAGAACACTTTTCTGGCGAGGGTAAGCCCATTGCTGTGGATGCCGCTGCTTGCTAAACCGACAACGACATCCCCTTCCTCGATTGTCTCTCCTCTAAGGACCTTCTTCAGGTCAACGAGACCGACGGCAACGCCAGCGAGGTCCAATCCCCTGCCTTCGCGCTTGCCTCTTATCATTTCTTTCAACTGCGCGGTTTCTCCGCCGCAGATGGTAATCCTCGCCTGTCTGGCTCCTTCGGCCAATCCTCTGCCAATCTGCTCGAGCACGTCAGCGTCGAGCTTTTCAGCAGCGATGTAGTCAACCATGGCAATCGGTTCCGCGCCAACGCAGAGGAGGTCGTTGACGTTCATGGCGACGCAGTCTATGCCAACGGTGTCGTATTTCCCCATCATCTCCGCCACGAGCATCTTGGTGCCAACGCCGTCGGCTGAGATTGCCAGGCCCTTTCCGCCTCCGAGGTCCAGAACGTTAGCGAAGTGCCACAATCCGAGAACGGGACAACCGCAAAGACCTTCCCTGAAAGGAAGCGTCGCCGAGACATGCTCAATCAACCCTTTCATCAGAGCTTCTTCCCGGTCGGTCTGCACACCTGCCGCTGCGTAGGTCATTTGATTTTCCATGTCATGTTATCCTCCGGCATCGCCTCAGATGAAGGCTAAGGGCTGAGCGGTTTTTGCTCAATCGCCGACCCGAGCTCTCTCTCACTATCAGAGACGCAAGGTCGAGGTCTCGCCTTGTGGTGATTTTCATGTTTTCGGGAGGAGCCTCGACGAGCCTGACTTTCTCGCCGAGTCCCAGGACGAGCTGAACATCGTCCGTTACATCTCGCAGCCCTTGCTCCCTGGCGGCGGTATGGGCCCGCCATATCAGATCGAACCTGAAGACCTGAGGCGTTTGAGCGTTGTACAGTGAGTGCCTCTCAGGAATAGAAATGATAAATCCTTCTCTGGCCTCCAGAACGGTGTCGGTGGTTTTGGTGGCGACGGCCGCGGCCCCGAACGCGTTCGCCTGGCGGACAGCTTCCTCGATTATTTCAGGGCTGATGAGCGGTCGGGCGGCATCGTGAATCGCCACAAGCCGCACGTCTCCCCTCTTTGACAATCGCTCCATGGCCCTGAACGAAGAATCCTGGCGTCTCCTGCCGCCGACCATGATTCTCACCGGCAGCCTGAGGGCGCACCCTTGCAGCATTAGCCTCATTGTGGCGGTCATCCCGGTGGGTACGACGACGAGTATCTCGTCTATGGAACGGCATGCGTCGAAAGCCTCGATTGAATAAAGGAAAATTGGTTTCCCCTCCAGTTTCACGAATTGCTTGGGCTTTTTGCCGGGGAACAGCCGCGTTCCTTTCCCCGCGCCGAGTATGACTCCGATGGTTTTTCCGGGAAGGTTCTCCTTTTCCATATCGCCATTACCCACGCAAGGCCAACCAGCTCGTAGTCTAATCGTAACAAAGCCTGTGCCCTTGGACAATCAAATTTGGCCTTTCGATGTAGCGCGCCGATAGCCGCAAGAGTCGGAAACGAGGTGCATTGCATTGCCGCAAGCGAAGAGGTAAGCTGAAAGGCGAAAAGATCGGTTCAGAGCGGTAACGCGACAGTCCGCCCGGAAATTATGAACTATCGGGAAGCCATTGAATATCTCTACTCAGTGCGCCTCTTCGGGACAAAGCTCGGTCTGGCGAACACCCAGTATCTGCTTGAGAAGCTCGGCGACCCGCAGGATAGGTTCTTCACCGTCCACGTTGCGGGGACCAACGGGAAGGGGTCGGTTTGCGCAATGCTCAGTTCGATTCTTTCGTCGGCGGGCTACAAGGTGGGGACGTTCACCTCGCCGCACATCCTCTCTTTTCGGGAGAGGATTGGGCTCGGAGAGGCGATGGTCCCGGAGGAAGCAGTTTGTCATCATTTGAGTCGGCTTCTACCGATTATGGAGAGCATGCCGGACAACCCAAAGCTGACCCACCCGACTTTTTTCGAGATTGTGACAGCTCTCGCCACCGACTACTTCGCCGCGAAGGGTGTGGACGTGGCAGTTATGGAGACGGGGATGGGCGGACGGCTGGATGCGACGAATGCTCTCCCGTCGCGGATTCAAGTCATCACGTCCGTCGGCCTGGAACACACCGCGTACCTCGGGAGCTCCGTCGCGGAAATTGCCTTCGAGAAGGCCGGCATTATCAAGGAAGGGGCGGTAGTGGTCGCCGGGGAACAGGATGAGAGCGCTCTGAGCGTCATCCGCAGAGTTGCGGATGAAAAAAAGGCGAGACTTCTGCAACTCGGCAAGGACATCACTGTTGGCAAGAGAGAGATAAGACTTCCGGTCCAGCAGCTTAGAATTGTCAGCGGGAGAACGTCCTACTTGGACGTTGCTCTTCCTCTCCTGGGCGAGCACCAGGCCGCGAACTGTTGCCTGGCGATTGCGGCGGCAGAGGAGATGGAGCACCATGGATTCGCCATAGGAAGCAAGAATATTTACGAGGGTTTGAAGAGAACCAAGTGGCCGGGGAGGTTCGAAATCATCCCGGGACGACCGAATTTCATTCTCGACGCCGCATGCAATCCTCACGCATGCGAGGCTCTTGCGAGGACGCTCTCGGAGGTGGTGGGGGAAAGGGAGCTGACCCTTGTTGTCGGAATCCTCGCGGACAAGGATTACAGGAGAATGTGCGAGATTCTTTTGCCGGTGGCGGACAACATAGTTCTGACGGAGCCGAGAAGCCAGCGTGCCTTGTCGGTGGAGGAGCTGCGAAAGGTCGCCGTGTCCATCGTGCCCGAAAAGCACATTTACTCCTTCGAGACTGTGGACCGCGCCATTTCCTGCGCGACGGGCCTCTCGCGTTCCGAGGAATCGTTTGTCTGCGTCGCCGGGTCAAACTATCTGCTCGGTCCCGCGAGGAAAGCTCTGGGACTGGACGACTTGCCCGAAGATTTTGTTCTCTCGGAGGCGTTTGGCAGAGAAAAGCCAGGGGCTATCCCACGACCGTGAGGATTACTTTCCCGGCGGGCTATTCTGCTGCTGTGGGGTCGAAGGGGGAGCGCCTTCTCCCGGCACCTCGAGCCACAGCGTTTGCGTTTTCCTTCCCCCGCTGAAAAACCTCATGACGTCATTGCGGGTGACGAAAAGGAAAAAGGCGACTATCAGGACGAAAAAGGCGTTGGTGATTGCGGTCATCGTTCTCTGGCGAACCGGCTTTCCGCGAATTTTTTCGACCGCGGAGAACATGATGTGCCCTCCATCGAAGATTGGGATGGGAAGAAGGTTGAGGACTGCGAAGTTCGCGCTTATGAAGCCGATGAAGTAAAGAAAGGTCGTGAAGGAAACCGATATGGATTTGGCTATCCAGCCGACGATCCCAACCGGGCCGCTAATTCCTTTTGCGGAGACCGTGCGGCTCATAAGCCCCTTCAGCGTCAGGACGACGTTTCTGATGACCGAGTATGTGGCGAAAAGGGGATTTTCTTTCTTAACCCCATAGAGCTCATCGGGGATGAATCCCAATATCGGGAAACTCTCCTGAAGAATTGCCCCGAGAACAGTGCTTTCGGGGGCGGGCTCCAGCTCGACGGCCGCTGTGGGCGTCTTCGCCCGCATGACCTCAACTTTGATTCTCTTGCCGGCGCTCTTGTTGACAACCTCCCGGAAGGAACGGATTGTCGAGATTTCCTGCCGGGCGGCTCTCAAAATGATGTCGCCGCGTTTCAGCCGGGCTTTTGCGGCCGAGGAGCCTTTCTCGACGAAAGCCACTTCGATGCCGTCTTCGGGTGGAGGAACAGTGAACGAAATTGTCAACTCGCCGGGTCTTTCGGTTGTGCGCCGAAGAACGAGGCTCACCTCTTTGCCGATGTTGTCCCTGAGGATTTCGCCAAACTGCTGTATATGGTAGATACGCTCGCCGGCAAGGGAGAGAAGCCTGTCGCCTTTCCTCAATCTTAGTTTCTCTGCCAGGGAACCCTTCTTGACTTCCGACACGACGATCTCCATGCTGCGGTAGATGCGCGGGTGGCGGAAGCCAGCCTCTCTGTCCCACTCCAGAAACACTTTCCTTTCAACGATTGTTGCGTTATGACTGGCGGTCAAATCAACGGGATTTCTCGTGCTGAAAGCCATGGCGCCTATGACGTCGGCCCACTCCTCCACAGGCTGGCCGTTGACTTTCAGGATAGCATCGCCGGGGACAAGGCCAGCTTTCCTGGCGGGACTATCTTCCTCGAGGTAGCCAATGGTGGTCGTCAATGCCCCCTTCGGAACCTTTGTCCCTGTGAACCAAAGAAGTGTGAAAACAGCCAACGCCAGAAGAACGTTCATCAGAGGAGCCGCAAACGCGATAAGCGCACGTCGCTCCGGTTTAGCTGCGAAAAAGCCCCCCTCGATTTCATGTGGCTCCTTGCCCTCTTCGGGTTCCATCCCCTTCATCTTAACGTACCCGCCGAACAGAAGGAGGCTGAGGCGGTACTCCGTTTCTCCCCTTTTGATTCCCCGTATCTTCGGGCCGAACCCGACGGAGAAAGCTTCGACTTTCACGCCCGCTTTTCTGGCGCTGATGAAATGGCCAAGCTCATGGACGATGACGACGAGGCTCAGAGCGATGATTGCCCCGACAACCATCAGCACGATTTTGACGACTTGCGCCGCAGAAACTGCGGCCACCACGATGACTATCACAAATACTTCTCCCTTCTGATGCGAGCGTCGGTGGCGAGGATGTCTTCGATGGTCGGATTAGGAATCGGGTCGTGGCTGGCCATGGCCGCCTCGATCCAGAGCGAAATGTCGGTGAATCGAATCTCTTGCTTTAGGAATTTTTCGACAGCGACTTCATTTGCAGCGTTGAGGACCGTGGGCATGGTTCCCCCGGCGGCGGCTGCTTCGCGGCCAAGCCTCAGGCAGGGAAATCTCTCTGCGTCGGCCCGGAAAAACCTAAGGGAGTTATTCTTCAGGAAGTCGAAAGGAACGGCCTTTCCCGGTTTCCGTTCGGGATAGGTCAGGGCATACTGGATGGGGATTCGCATATCCGGCTCGTTTATCTGGGCAATCATGGCGCCGTCCACAAACTCGACGAGAGAATGGATGATGCTCTCGGGATGGATGACTATGTCAATTTTGTCCAGCGTGATCCCGAAGAGCCATTTCGCCTCGATGACTTCCAGGGCCTTGTTCGTGAGAGTCGCTGAATCAATTGTCACCTTATTCCCCATATCCCATCGGGGATGCTGAAGAGCCTCGTGCGGTGTAACCTTGGATAGGTCTCTCCCGAAATCGGCGAAAAATGGTCCTCCAGAGGCGGTCAGGATCAAACGCCGGACGTTCTGTACATTCTCGCCGCGAAGGCATTGGCGGACGGCGCTGTGTTCGCTGTCAATCGGGATTATCTGGCAGCCATTTTGGCGTGCAAGGCGTGTCACAATTTCTCCGGCGGTAACGAGAACCTCCTTGTTGGCAAGAGCTATGTTCTTGCCAGACTTTATTGCCTCTATGACCGGCACTAACCCTGCTGCTCCGACGACCGAACAGACCACCAGGTCCGCTTCCTGAAGGGTCGCGACCCTTTTCAGCCCGTCGGTCCCCCCGAGGACTTCTGTCGTCGTCGTCGCCTTTTGCCTCAGTCTGTCGGCCGACCCCTCGTCAGCCATGGCGACCACGCGCGGCCGGAACTCTTCGATCTGGCGCAGCATCACCTCGACGCTCGACCTGGCAGCAAGTCCAACTACCTCAAGGTCATCTCGCAGTGACCGCACAACCTCGCAGGTCTTCAGGCCAATCGAGCCTGTCGAACCCAATATGACAAGCTTCTTCTTGTTTTTCATAAGACCATCGAAGGGGAAACGGTCAAATATATCCGCAACGAAGATGCGAGCCTTTGATGCCCGATCCCCCTTAACTATGCACTGTCCTCCGTTCCGGGGAAGTCATGCGTTAGCACGCCGAGTCCGAGACAACGGCCGCTCTTCCTTCGCCGACGGCTTTGTCTTCGAGCACCTTTCACGGGGCTGATGCCGAATCGTCTGTCAATGCACCAGACCCGCAGGGAATGCCGCTGGCTCAGGGCGCCTTCTCGGCGGTTGCCCGCACGCGGTATTATGCCGGACGACATTTACAGCGCGGGCTTTCTCGCGTTGAGGTTGGCACAACCAGCGCGGCGGCGCCACTGCCTATAACTATAAAGCGAACGAGCAGAAAGACCCTTTGCACCACCTCGGCTAATGCTCTCAGACCCACTCTCCCTCCTTCTGCCTTCTCTTCTCGGCGAGGTAGCTTTCGATGATAATAGCGGCTTTTTGCATCGCCTGGAATCTGTGGCTGACGCGGTTCTTCACGTCCGGGCCGAGCTCCGCGAAGGTTTTGTTGTATCCCGTCTTTACGAAAAGCGGGTCGTACCCGAAGCCGTGTTCTCCTCTCTCCTCGAAAGTAATGCTCCCGTCGCAGCTCCCTTCGACGACGCTTATCAGACCCTCGGGGTCTGCGACCGCTGCCGCGCAAACGAACCTGGCGCGTCGCAGTCCCTCCGGAACGTCCGCCATCTGCCGCAGCAGTTTTTCGTTATTTTCCTTGTCGGTTGCGTTTTCGCCAGCATATCTCGATGAGCAAACGCCGGGTGCTCCGCCAAGGGCGTCAACCACAAGACCCGAATCGTCGGCCACCGTCAGCATCCCTGTGGCTTTGGCGATTGTTGTGGCTTTCTTGACAGCATTTTCCTCGAAAGTCTTACCGTCCTCTTCGACTTCCGGGGCGTCGCTGACCTCATCCAGTGTGATGATGGTGACGTCAAGACCTTGAAGGCACGCCGTAAGCTCCTTAACCTTTTCTTTGTTCCGGCTCGCCAGTAATATCTGCACGTTGTTCAAGTTGGCCTCCGATACAGTTGATTCACACCTGTGAAAGGTAGTGCCCATCCCGCCTTTGCTTCTCGAGCAAGCAAAGGCCAACCACTATCTCGCATGAGGAAATCAGAGAGACAGTTGCCCTTGATCGCGTGGACCCGGATTGGCTCCTGCCCAAGCGAGAACCTCGCGACCGTCCCTCCTCCCTTTGTAATTATAGGGAAAAGCCGCTTTCTTTCAACTCGTTTTTCGGAGGAGCGCTGCGGTATGCCCCCGACCGTCGAATTTGTGTTGACAGATAGGGGAGACCCCGGCTATCGTTGCGTATCAATTTTCGCCCCACGGCGGGGAAACAGACTCCAACCGCACTTTGGCGAAGGAGCATTCTTTTGCCAACCACCAGCTTCAAAGGAGGAATTCATCCGCCTTACTTTAAGGAACCGACACGAGAGGCGGAGATAAGAAGGGCAGGGCTTCCGAAGATAGTCCGCATTCCGCTTCAGCAGCACATAGGGGCGGCCGCCAATCCGGTTGTCCAACTCGGACACCACGTCAAGAGGGGTCAGCTCATCGCGGAGCCGGGGGGTTACGTTTCAGCGGCGGTTCATTCGAGCGTTTCGGGGAGGGTTACAGCCATTCGCTCCTTCCCTCATCCGTCTGGAACCAAACTTCCCGCCATAGAAATAGAGTCCGATGGCTGGGACACGCCTTGCGAAGATTTAAGGCCTGTCGCGGATTATCTTTCCTTGTCCCCCCAGGAAATTGTGGAAAGGGTGCAGCGGGCAGGAATCGTCGGCTTGGGCGGCGCCACCTTCCCGACCCACGTTAAGCTCAGACCCCCTCAAGGAAAGAAGATTCACACCCTCGTCCTCAACGGCGCCGAATGCGAGCCGTTCCTTACTTGTGACTTCCGGCTAATGATGGAGAGGGCGGATGAAATCATTCAAGGAGCATTCTTGCTGAGAAAGGCTGTCTCAGCCGAAAGAGTCATCATCGCCATCGAAGATAACAAGCCGGAAGCGATAGAAAGGATGTCAGAGGCTGCCTTGCCCCTCGACGAAATTTCCGTGGAGGGACTGGAGGTCAAGTATCCGCAGGGAAGCGAGCTGCAACTGATAAAGTCCATCGCGGGGGTGGAGCTGCCGAAGAGCAAGCTTCCGCTGGAGGCAGGTTTCGTCGTGCAGAATGTTGGCACTGCGCTGGCGGCGTTTGAGGCTGTCGCGAAGGGGAAACCGCTTTATGAGCGGGTTGTCACCGTCGCGGGCGGCGGAGTGAACCAACCGTGCAACTTTCTCGCCCGCATCGGAACACTCTTCAGCGACCTGCTGGATCAGGCCGGCGGAATCGCCGAGGAGTCAGCGAAGGTCATCATGGGCGGGCCAATGATGGGACTGGCTCAGCACACCGTTGAGGTTCCCGTCGTAAAGGGAACCTCTGGCATACTTGTGTTTCGCCAGTCGGAGGTGGAAGTCTCGGAGGGCCTGGCGTGCATCCGCTGTGGCCGGTGCGAGACGCATTGTCCGGCGGGTCTTCCGACAGGGAGGATCGGGCTTGCCGTTGAATTTGGAAAATTCGGCATTGCCGAGAGGCTCGCGGCCATGGAATGCATCGAATGCGGATGCTGTTCCTACGTCTGCCCATCGAGACGCCCAATGACCCACTACCTGAGGGCCGCAAAGGCCGAAATCATGCGCAGAAGGGAAAGGGAGAGGGCGGTCGGTGCAAAATAGGCTTCTTGTTGTCTCCTCTTCGCCTCATTTCCGGGCGAAAGGCTCGACTGCGAGGATAATGTTCGACGTCGTCCTGGCGTTGCTTCCGGCGCTTGTGGGGTCCTGGCTATTCTTCCGGTGGCGAGCACTTGCCGTCGTTGCTGCGTCGGTGTCTGCGGCCGTTGGCACAGAATGGCTGATGCTCCGCATTCGCAAAAGAAAACCGACCGCGGCCGACGTCAATTCGGCTATCGTTACCGGAATTCTTTTGGCTTTCTGCTTGACGTCCACTTTGCCCTGGTGGGCCGCGGTCATCGGTTCGGCTTTTGGTATCGCTATCGCAAAGCATTGCTTCGGCGGGTTGGGTTTCAACATTTTCAATCCGGCTCTTGCGGGGCGTATCTTCCTGATGCACGCTTACCTCGTGCAGATGACTGACTGGACGCCCACCTATTTTGAGAAAAAGGAAGCGGGGGCGACCCGGGTAGCCCTTTCCCCGGAAGCCTCGCAGGGAGTGGATGGCGAGAGCTATGCAACGCCGCTGGGCATCCTCAAAGAGGCATTTCTTCAGAAGCGCCCCATCTCCGAAATCAGGGAAAGGTTGCCCGGCTACTGGCGTCTCTTCGTCGGCAACGTGGGAGGATGTCTCGGAGAGACTTCGGCACTTCTTCTTCTCGTCGGCGCGGCCTACCTGCTGTGGCGAAGAATCATCAGGCTTCATATCCCGCTGTCATTCCTGGTGTCTCTTGCCATGCTGACGTGGATCTTCGGAGGCGCTCGGATGGTAGGAGGCGAGCCGCGAATGCACCTCTTCCATGGCGACCCTCTTTTTCACGTCCTTGCCGGCGGAGCGGTTCTCGGCGCCTTTTTCATGGCGACCGACATGGTAACCTCCCCCATGACGCCGAAAGGAATGGTTATCTTCGGCTTCGGGTGCGGCGCAGTAACTGCGGTTATCCGCCTCTGGGGAGGCTTTCCGGAGGGAGTGTCATATTCCATTTTCTTGATGAACATGTGCGTCCCATTGATTGACCGGTTCACGATGCCAAAGCTTTTCGGGGCGAACTTCGGAAAATGAAGAAGACCCAAGACAGCGCATTCAATATGATCTCCGTGCTGGCTCTGGTCTGCGTGGCAGCGGGGCTTGCCCTTGGCGCCACGTATCGCGCCACACGCGACAGAATAGAATCGCAGCAGCGCCGCGAGAGGATGGACGCCCTCGGAATCGTCCTTCCCGGAGCAGACGGTTTCCGCGAAATGTCGGCTAACAAAAAACCGCTCTTTGCCGTTGACGGCAGATATTACGAGGCCTATGACAGACCCCTTTCGGACCCCTCCCGGAAACTAATCGGCTACGCGCTCGAAGCAGCCGGAACAGGTTACAGCAGCACCATCCGCGTTACAGTCGGCATTGACGCGAATGGAGAGGTCATCCGAGGAATCAAAATCACCTTCCAGAAGGAAACACCGGGGCTTGGCGCGAATTGCGAAGCGGTGGAAGTCGAAGGGACGCTCTGGAGCACCATCCGCGACGCCCTGCTCGGGAGGGGAAGAGAGGCCACGGCGACGGAACCGTGGTTTCAGAGTCAGTTCCGCGGCAAGAGAGCCGACACCTTCGTGAAGGTCGGCAACAAGTATCAGAACATTCAGGGAATCACCGGCGCAACTATTACGACCAATGCCGTCGCGGATGCCGTAGTAGCGGCTGTCGAGGAATTCAAAAAAAACGTCCTGAAATCTCCCGTCGAGAAGCAATGAGGTTTGTTGAAAACTTTTTATCGCGGGGGCGCGAAGGCAAAGATAGTTTGTCTCTTTGAATCAGCAAGCGGGTCCGGCCGACGATTTCTCAGCATTCTCAGTTTTTTCGCTGAGTGCCCCCGCTCCAGGGAGCGCGCAAACGGCAATGAGCAAATGGCGGATATTGAAGGGTGGTTTCTTCAAGGATAACCCGGTCTTTGTGGTCAACCTGGGGCTTTGTCCGACGCTGGCGATGTCCGCAAGCCTGGACAATGCGTTCGGGATGAGTCTTGCGCTCATCTTCGTCCTTGTCGGGTCAAATGTCATCGTTTCGGCAATAAGAAAAGCTGTCCCTAAGAGGGTTCGCATACCATGCTACATCGTCGTCATAGCGACCTTCGTGACAGTTGTAGAGCTTTTCCTTGCTGCATATCAGCCCGGCCTTTACAGGAGCCTCGGCATCTTCCTCCCATTAATCGTTGTCAATTGCATTGTCCTATACCGGGCAGAAGTCTTCGCGTCCAAAAACTCGGTCCTTGATTCTTTTCTCGACGGGATTGGGATGGGTGGGGGCTTCGCCCTCGCTCTTCTTCTCCTTGCTTTCATAAGAGAGAGCCTCGGGAAAGGGACACTATGGGGTTACAAATTGATTCCGGGATTTGAGCCGGCGGTGATAATGATTCTTCCGCCGGGGGCGTTTTTGACGATAGCTTTGCTCATGGGGTTCTTCAACTGGCGAAAGGGAAGGAAAAAGGCCGCCGGGCAGCGTCGCGCCCGGAAGAGCAATAGGGGAGAGCCCGGCCCTGCCACTGAAACAAACACCAACGGACGTGATAGGAATTGAAAAATGGACCTCGGCTCAATCTTCGCTATACTCATCGGTGTTATCCTGGTGAATAACTTCGTATTCGCCCGCTTTCTCGGCTTATGTCCCTACCTTGGCGTGACGAGGGAGACGTCATCCGCCATCGGGATGGGGATGGCGGTCATCTTTGTGATGACGATGGCTTCGATTGTAACGTGGCCGCTTTACCGCTACTTCCTTGCGCCGGATGCCGTGGTCAAGGGGCTGGAGTTGGCGCGGATTCTGCGGACAACCTCTTTCATACTCGTGATAGCCTCTCTCGTGCAGTTCATCGAAATGCTCCTCCAGAAGGTCAACCCGGCGCTATACAAAGCCCTCGGCATCTACCTCCCCATAATCACCACGAACTGCACAATTCTCGGGGTCGCCGTCCTCAACATTGACACTTTTTTCAAGGATGGCAAGCCCGTTCCGGGAAGCTACCTGGGCAGTATAGTTCAGGGGTTTGGGGCGGGACTTGGCTTCACCCTGGCGATGATTCTGATGTCCTCCGTCCGCGAGCGATTGGAGATGGCCAATATCCCGAAACCACTTCAGGGCATCCCCATCGCCTTCATCAACGCCTGTCTGATGTCCATGGGCTTCCTCGGCTTCTCGGGGCTGATAAAATGACGTGCGAAACGAAGGAGAACCCTACGTGATGTGGTTGATGATCGCACAAGGCAAGAGCATCCTCGTTCTCTCCGTCGTCGGCCTTGGCGGGCTCGCGGTGCTCTTCGGAGCGGCTCTCGCCTTCGCCTCAAAGAAATTCAGAACCGAGGTTGACCCTCGAATCGAGGAGATAGCTTCGGTCTTGCCCAACGCCAATTGCGGGGCGTGCGGCTTCCCCGGCTGCTCCGGCTATGCTGAGGCGCTGGTGAAGGGAATCGCCGACATCTCTTTGTGCCCTCCATCCTCGACGGAAGCTAACGCGAGAATAGCCGAGCTCCTCGGGAAAACCGCTGTTCAGCGAGAGAGAAACATCGCTTTCATTCACTGTGCGGGCGGCAAAGTCGCCAGGAGGAAATTCACCTACGACGGGATTCAGACATGCGCCGCAGCCAACCTTATCGCCGGGGGAGACCTCGGATGCGAATTCGGCTGCCTGGCTCTTTACGATTGCGTTCGGGTCTGCCCGTTCGATGCCATCGAGCTCGATGAAATAGGGATGCCACGCGTGAATCCTGCCAAATGCACCGGATGTGGCATCTGCGCGAAAAACTGCCCAAAGAATCTCTTCGAAATCGTCCCCGAAAACAAGACAATTCTCGTGGCATGCTCGAACACCGAGCGCGGCAGGTTCGTGAGACTGGTATGCGATATTGGGTGCATCGGCTGCGCCAAGTGCGCCAAGACCTGCCAGAAGGAGGCAATCGAAATGCGGGAAGGACTCGCCGTCATCCACTGGGAAAAATGCACGGTGTGCGGCGAGTGCATTCCGGTCTGCCCGAAAAACATCATCCACAACTTCGCGGAAGTGCATGCCGCTGCCGCCCCTCGTGGCTGAAAGGCCGAATTGCCGTCTCGGAGCAGACTCACCGTGACGTTCGTGCATAAGGTTCGGGAATCCCTGTGTCCTGGAGAAATTTGCCCGACACCGCCACGGCTCCATGGCACAAGCCATCCCCATCACCATCGCAGGCGCGGTTCAAAATCGGCTTTCGTTGACGTCTCGAGGGGCTCTTTGCTAACATTCTCGACCTATTCAGGTTAGGGTCATCCTTGTTCGGGCATGCCGGGTTGAGTTCCGAATACAATTGACCAGTTGTGAGAGTTCGACAATGGCGAAAATCGTGCACCGCTTGTCTGCTGCGATTTGTCTGGCAGCGCTCCTGGGCGGATGTTCTCAGCCGCAGCACAAAAGAGATGTCATATTCCAGAGTTCAACCATTATCAGTCTGCTCAAGGGCATCTATGATGGCGACACAACCTGCGAGGAGTTGAAAAAGCATGGCGATTTTGGGATAGGAACATTCAACGGCCTCGACGGCGAGATGGTTGTGCTCAATGGCAAAATCCACCAGATAAGAGCTGACGGTTCGGCACACCGTGCCCCCAGTTCACTCAGGACGCCGTTTGTGGTACTGACGTTCTTTGAGCCGGACCTAACGCTGCCTGTTGATACGTTTTCAAGCCAGGCCGAATTGCAGAAATTCCTGGACAATCGGTTGCCCACCAAAAATATCTTCTACGCTATCAAAATGCAAGGAGCTTTCGATTACGTCAGAACAAGGAGCGTACCGAGGCAAAGTAAGCCCTATCGGCGCCTTGCTGAGGTGGTGACGGATCAATCAATTTTTGATTTTCGCAACATACGAGGGACGATTGTGGGTTTCCGGATGCCTCAGTTTCTCGGCGGAATGAATATCCCGGGTTACCACTTTCACTTCATTACGCAAGACAATACAGCCGGCGGGCATTTGGTCGAATGCGCGGCTCGCAATCTGAAGGCGGAAGTTGACTGTACACATGCACTCTTTATCACATTGCCGCGAGGCAGCGAGTTTTATCAGTTAGATGCATCCAAAGATGACCAGAAAGAGGTTGAGAAAGTTGAAAGGTAGTTCATGGGTGACGCTCGCCTAAACCGGCCTCAGGAGGCAACTATCGAAGGGAAGGACTTTCCTCCGGTCCTGCGTGCGGCGTCCATCATTTCGCAGCAGCGCAACGGCTTCACTGATAATCGCAGTGCGATTTCTTTGGCCCCTTGGGGTCAAAGCACTGACCCAACAATGCAAGATTAACAACCGTAGTGCGATTCTGCCTGTGCGCACTCGTTTGCTGTCTGCGTTTCGAATATCGAAAACGACCGGCCGAGGAACGACCATTTGCAGCCTGAAATCCAAAGTCGCAACCTAAAAAGAAGCGCCCCCAGGCCAGAGAAGTTCCGCGGATTTCTCCTGCCAATAATCGTCTATGTTGTCTCAGGTCTGGCCTTTCTCAACTTCTATCGTTACCAACTGGACCCGGACGGAATCTCCTACATTTCCATCGCCCAAAAATATGCATGCGGCGATTTCCACGATGCCATCAACGGCTACTGGGGGCCGATGACCTCATGGTTTCTTGTTCCGTTTCTCGTTGTGGGAGTACCACCTCTGGTCTCCGCAAAACTTCTATCGCTCTGCATTGGCTGCTTGACCATAATAAGTTTCAAATCTTTTTCCTATAGGTTCCATATGTCTGAAAAGGTCAGGCGAACCACACTCTTGGTTACCATCCCTGTTGTGTTGCAATTTGCCGTGTGGATTTTCACACCCGACCTGCTGCTAACATGCGTTCTGCTCACCTATTTCAGCATCATCTTCCGCATGGATTACCCTGCACATCTCTTTCACGGCGCGCTGTGCGGGGGAATAGGAGCCATTGCCTACCTGGCAAAAAGTTCTGCCTTTCCTTTCTTTCTCTTGCATTTTCTTTTGTTAAGCGGTTTGCACTACAGAGGAGCGCTTACGAAAGGGAGAAAAAGCAAGGTTCTTTTGAGCTTTCTGTTAGGCCTGGCGGCCTTTGTGGCCCTGAGCACGCCGTGGGTATCCATAATAAGCAAGAAGTATGGCAACACGACGATAGGGACCGCAGGCCGATATAACTGGCAAATGGCTGGACCCGAATCGAAAGGCCAGGCTCACTTCTATCAGGGCTTCATAAAACCGCCGAACCAGTCTGCCATCAGTGGCTGGGAAGACCCCTCATATATAAGGACGACCCCATGGAGTCCCTTCGATTCATGGAGGAACTTTCTGCATGAACTGAGGCTCGTTCTGAGAAATGTATATGCAATCGTGATGGCATTTGAGTCGTTTTCTTTTCTATCAATGGCGATCATCCTGGGATTCATAGTGAGTTGTGCTGCGCCCCCCAGCAGAGTAAGCCTCCGAGGAGGCGCTCTTTTCGCCTTGCTGACGATTCTGTTGTACGCTGGAGGCTACACCCCCTTTCTGGTGCGCTCAAGGCATCTATTTGTGCTCTGTCTTTTGTTGGTGGCGATGGGAGGGAGTCTATTAGACAAACTTTTCTCGAGCGATTTCTTCACACAGGCGAGGCGAAAGATCACAATCTGTTTCTTTGTGGTATCGTTTGTTGGTGCTCCCACCGCCCAGTTGCTGAGGGATATAAATGTGGGAAAGGACATATATGAATTGAACCGGAGACTGCAAGAGACGTGTATGATAAAGGGGAATGTTGCATCATATAATAACTGGAGGGAATCGCTGTACTTGTCGTTTCATCTCAATGTCAGGTATTATGGTGTACCAAAACCAGGCATCGCGGACCCTGATTTGGAGATGGAGCTGAAGCGAAATGATATTGATTACTTTCTGGTTTGGGACCGAGCCTGGGAGGACATTGGGTTCCTGAGTGATTATCAAGAGGTAACAGAAGGAACGTTGCGTGGTCTGCACGTCTACTACATGGGAAATGGGGAAAAAAGGCAGGGGAGCTCTCTCGAGTAAGAAACCGGTTGTCTCCCAGAAATCACGGGAGCGGCAGAAGACCACGGCAGGCAAACTGGGGGTGCGTCTGTTGAACACGTTTGTCTTCCCTCGGGTGTTCACCAGAGGGACCATGCAAGCGAATGAATCGGGTCGAAGAAATGTTACTTGGAAAGACTGCAAATCCAGGCGGATACCGCGATGTTCTGCGCGTAGCTTTTCCGCTCGTTCTCAGCACGAGTTCGTGGGGACTGATGCACTTCGTGGACCGCGTTTTTCTGAGTTGGTACTCCAGCGATGCTCTTGCCGCGGCGCTGCCGGCAAGCATAACGAACTTTCTTCTGGTCTCGTTTTTCATGGGGACGGCCACTTACGTCAACACATTCATTGCTCAGTACATCGGAGCAAACAGGCCCCGGCAGGTCGGGTCGGTCTTGTGGCAGGGCATCTACTTCTCCATCTTCAGCGGGATTCTCCTTGTGGCGGCTATCCCTCTTGCTGGTAGTTTTTTCCGATTCGTAGGCCATGACCCCGCAGTTCGAGAAATGGAGGCCCAGTACTTCCGCATTCTTTGTTACGGCTCAGGAGCCAGCATTCTGGGCAGCACCCTTTCGTGCTTCTTCATAGGTCGAGGGAGGACACTGGTGGTCATGTGGGCCAACATTGCGTCCGCGGCGGCAAACATCCTTCTCGACTATGCCTGGATATTCGGCAACTGGGGTTTCCCGCGTGCTGGCATTCGCGGTGCAGCTTTGGCGACAGTCATGGCCACCCTACTACCCCTTGTTCTCTACATAACGATCATCTTCCTTCCCCACCACAGGCGGACGTATGCCACGGTTGCTGGCTGGAAGCCAAACTATCTGCTATTTCGCAGGCTCTTGCGGTTCGGTCTGCCAAGCGGACTTCACTTCATGCTTGATATCCTTGGCTTTTCCCTTTTCATTCTCCTCGTCGGCAAAATCGGCAAGCAGGCTCTGGCGGCCACCAATGTCGCTTTCAACATCAACTCCCTGGCCTTCACGCCAATGCTGGGGTTTGCCTTTGCCGTCTCGACGCTGGTAGGACAGTATCTTGGTGCTGACCGTCCTGACCTGGCAGAGCGGTCCGCCAACTCAGCCTTCAAGATGACGTGCGCTTATATGGGAACATTTTGCCTGCTATATGTTGCCATCCCGCGTGTTTTCGTTCGATTCTACGGGTCGAGAGAAAACCCCGCGGAATTCGATTCCATTCGCCCGACAGTGGTAATTCTGTTGAGGTTTGTGGCTGCCTACTCGCTTTTCGACATGCTCAACATAGTCTATGCCCACGCCATAAAAGGTGCCGGCGACACACGCTTTGTCATGTGGGTATCGGTGGGGCTGTCATGGGCAATCTTGGTTTTGCCGACTTACCTCACCTGCGTGGTCGTCAAGGGCAGTATCTTCACAGCCTGGGGATTCATGACATCCTACGTCATCCTTCTGGGAACCATTTTCTTCTTGAGGTTTCGAGGCGGAAAGTGGAAAGAAATGCGGGTCATCGAAGCGCCATCGCCGGCGCCCGGTCCTCTCCCTGAATTCCCGACGGCCGAGCTGGACTTCGGGCAACCGAGCAAAAAAGAGGACGCTCCGGAACGGCAAGACCATGCCTCTGCCCCTCTCGAAGAGAAGGCCTGCGCGTGACGCGGGAATGCTCGCTGATGTATTTGCTCGCGCGGGTCATGGCCTCATCATTCGGCGCGGCGGGGACGTCTTCAGCCTTCTGCGGAGATAAGCGGCGGTCAGCGGTCTTTGAGACATGAAGGTAACAATCATTCTGCCCGTCTACAACGAAGCAAATTCGCTCAGCCTTGTTTTGGAGAGAATCGAGCGGAGCGTGGTCCGGGTCCCCGTCGCCTACCGCATCATCTTGGTTGACGATGGAAGCACGGACGGAAGTCCGGCGATTGCCCGGTCCCTTGCTCGCGTCATCCCTATGCACATCGTGTCGCACGCAAGAAACGAAGGACTCGGAAAAACAGTCAGGGACGGACTCAGGCTCGCAACACAGGAATATTCTGACGATGCGATCGTCATCATGGACGCGGACAACTCTCAGCCGCCAGAGCTGATTCCAGAGATGCTCGCCCGCCTTCAAGCAGGATTCGACGTGGTCGTAGCGTCGAGGTACACGCCCGGCGCGAGAAGCCTGCGCGTTCCGCTTCATCGGAAGTTTTTCAGCAGGCTGGGCAACATTGCTTACTTTCTCTGGATTCGGGCAAAAGGAGTAAGGGATTACACCTGCGCCTTCCGCACCTATGAGGCGTCTTTTCTGAAAAAGGCATGGCATGTGTACGGAGATGGGTTGGTCAGCTCTTCGGGCTTCGAGTGCATGGCCGAAATCCTGATTAAGTTATGGTGGCTCGGCGCGCGCATCGTCGAAATCCCCTTCACTCTCGATTACGGCGCCAAGCCCAGCCTGAGCAAGATGAAATTGGCGCGGACTATCCCCGGCAACCTACGAGTGCTGGCCCTGACGAGGCGCTTACGCCGAACCGGCTCCAGCGTCCGGGCCTAATCCACTTGCTCGACGCGTCCACCCGCGATTCGAGATAGCGTGAATACCCCGAGCGTCGCCTGCACATCGGGGGATAAGGCACGCAACTACGTTGTGCCCGGTAGTCCTCGCTACCGAATGCAGGTAAAGCCGCCACCGGGTCCTCTCGTTGTGTGCGGCCGGGCAGGGCGCGAATGGTTTGCGGGAGTCTACCCAGGTTCTTAACCCTTCCACGCGCCCGCCCCCGTCAGGACTGTCCTAAAAGGACGACAGGGACGACGGCGAAGTCTTCCGAGGCGCACCAATCCATCCGGTTGAGCCGTCCCTGTACACCGCCAGCCAGCGTCTCCCGTGATTCTCCCCTTTTTCGCGTATCCACAGGCTCTTTCCGGGCATCCCGGGCTGCCAACCGGCGGCGAAAACTGCCTCCGTCTCGGCGTCCTGAGTGTCTGCTGGCTGCCCCTTGGCGACAAGGAGATAACTCGTCAGGGAGTCAATGTCATCCTTCCTTGTGATCTTCGGCCCTTTTGTCGCAGGGCACGTGAACACCTCGAAATCGTCCACGTACTCCGGGTAGAGGTCGGACAGCTTGTCGCTCAACCGTCCGGCGTGCTCTTCGGCGTACTTCCGCTCGGCGGCGTGAAGCCGCTCCAGGTTCCTCATGCATTCGTCCCAGGCGGCCCGCTCCTTCAAAAGCGCCTCGATCAATCGGTCGATGGCTTGCATCCTCGCTTTCGGCCCCTCTCCTGACAGGTTGATGATTCCATACATGGCGTCCTTTCTGTCCTGGACGTCCGAGGCCGAGACGAAAATTTCTTGCAGCTCCGCGATGGCTTCCTCATTCCTCTTCTGTTCCTGGAGAATCTCGACGAGAGTCCATCTCGCGGCGATGGTTGTCTCGTCGGCTGTGTTCTCCTCAATGACCTTCTTCAATTCCTTCAGCGCTTCCTCGTACATTCCGGCCTTGCGACATACCTTGGCCTTCTCAAACCGCAGGAGCGTCACCAGCCCCACGTCGCCTTGAGACCGCAAGACATAATCCAGCTCCTGCCTCCTCAGCTCGAGTATCCTCATTCCCCCGGGAACCCCAGGGCGCGGGACACTCTCCCCAGGCAGAACAGCCCCTATCATCGGCGGTGCAGCGAAAGGCTCAGGGAACGTTCCCTCCGCCATAGGAGGCGTGGGCGCCGGTTGCGACAGCCGCTGTGCCGCAAGGACTGGTTCCGGCAGCGAGATACCTAACTCGACGGTGGGTGTTCTTCTTCCTACGCTTCCGATTACCCTCGGCGGTTCTACTTTCAGCTCTACCTGCTTTGGGGCCTCCACGGGGGCCTCCGTACGAGACGGACTCTCCTTTCTGGTCTCCCGGATCTGAGAGCGCAGTTCCTCGATTTCCTTTTGCAGCGCCTCCAGTTGTTTGCGAAGCCCCTCCATCGTGGGAAGGGGGACTTCGGCAGTTGAGACGGAGGGCTCATCACGAGTTTCGCCTGCCCCTTCCTGGGCGAACAGGGAGCACCCGGTGGAAAAGACGAACCAGGCCGTCGTAAAGCAGACCATGACCAAGAATGTTGTCAGACCCTTCACGTTTCTTCCCTCCTTATCAGTTTGGTTTTCGATTCTATCATCGTCCTGAGCGTTTCTTCCGACTCCAGAGCGCACTGCTCGAGAAATGGCGGAAGCAAAGGTTCCCGCGGGTACGCTGGCGGCTTGTAAGGAAGCTCGGTGAAAGGCGCCTGTTTACGCTGCATCACTTCCGCCAGATGCTGCAAAGTTGCCGACGAAGAGGCCGCCGCCGTGGCCCGCGTTACGATTAGCGCGGCCGAGCCGCAGCCCCTCGGGGATTCGCCGTCCCGCCCCCTGAGCAGATACGCTGCCGAGACCCCAGCCATGGCCAGGGCAAGCCCAGCCGCTCCCGCCCATGCCGCGCGGAAACGCCGGCCTCGTCTCGCCGGAGCGAGTCCGCCAATTCGCATGGTCAGCCTGCTTTTTGGTTCGCGGCTCAGGCCGACCATTTCCATCAGCCGAAGCCGTTCTGCCGAGAGGGACCGCTCGAGTCTGCGCGAGACAGCCAGGAGTCTCCTGCATCTCTGGCATTCCGCCAGATGCTCGTAGACGGCCCGCTGGCTGCCTTCCAAGTCCCCCTCAGGCACGGTCAGGATGAATTTTCTAACTATTCGGCATCGCTTCCTCGCACCCATATCGAAATTCCCTCTGTAGTACCCGGCACAATCGTTTGCGAGCATTGAAAAGACGGGATTTGACCGTTCCCAAGCGGCAACCGAGAATTTGCGCTATTTCGTTCAACGGCAGACCGTCGAAGTAATGCATCGCCACGACCACCCGCAACTTGGCCGGCAGGGCATTTAACGCCCTCGCCATCAGTCCCCTTTCCTCCGAGTTCGCCAGCTCCTCCGATGGAGAGGAAAATCTCGATGTTACGACTTCAACCGGGACGGGGTTCGCATCCGCCCGAAGCAAGCCAAGCCGCCTGTGCAGGCTCTCTCTTCGCCAATGCTTGCAGCAGTTGTTAAGCATGATTCGATAGAGCCAGGTGAAAACGGATGACCTGAAGGAGAAGCCATCAAATTTCCTGAACGCTGAAACGAAAGTCTCCTGCACAATCTCCTCTGCGAGGTGCCTGTCGCGGGTCAAAGACAGCGCTGCGCGGAATATCCTTTCATAGTGAGCTTCGACTACTTCAGCGAATTGCTGACTCTTCTGCTGTCCGGACATTTCCGTTCATCTCGTGATAGTTAGAGCCGCGAGCGGCAGAAAGGTTCACTTTTGTTTATACGATTCAAGGCTCGCCTTGTGCGCCCCGCAGACGAAATCTGGCACATGACACGCAAGGCTGGCAAGGCCTGCATGAAGAAATCGTGCACCCTGTGTTTCGGGACGTCACGCGAGGTCTATTTTCGCCTCGAAATGCCCATTTCGCTCGTTTGGACGACGGAATCACCATGCCCTAAACGGACTGTTGAAACTGAGCTTCGCTCTGCAGTAGAATGGGGATAAGTTGAGGGCCGACCGGGCTGCGGCCCCGAGACCGCACGGGAAAGGTTTCGCCTCGATAGAGAACCTACGACTGAAATTCTCCGGCGCCCGAGCAAACAGCAGTGCCATGAAGCACAGCAGAGGACACGACAGCGGCGCAACGGGCGAGGAAGGTGTATCTCACGATGCCCGGCGTAATCCGCGAAGGGAAGTGAGGCGGTTTCTGCTCGCTGCCGTGTTGGTCTGCCTCGCAATTGCGGCGTTTGTCCTGGTGAGGGGTGCATGGCTGTCACAGCGCAAAAAAGAGGCTTTGCCCTCCCGCGCTGGTTCGGTTCCGGAGGCGCCGGAGCGGGCAGAGGAAACTGCGGAATCTCTAAAGGCGGAAGGACTCGCTGTCGCCCGGCGGCTCATGAAGGAATTCCCAGGCAAAGCTGACCCAATCCTCCTTATGGGACAGGTGCACTTCCGACACGGCGATTCGTCTGAAGCAATGGCATTTTGGAAAAGGGGTCTGAAGCTCGAACCAAAGCGAGCCGATGCTTACAACGGGATGGGATGGATTGCCATGCGAAAAGGGGATTATGAGACGGCGATTTCCCACTGGCGGAAAGCTCTTGAAATACAGCCAGATATGCCGGGGGTGCATAACAGTGTTGCCCGCGCGCTGATGGGGTTGAACCGCGTCCAGGAAGCGACCGCGGAGCTGCAAAAAGATGTCGAAATATCTCCCAGGTCGAGTTTGAGCTACTTCCTGCTCGGACAGTCCTATCTGCAATTAGAGAACTTTGACGGGGCTGAAAAGGCTTATCAGAAAGCCATCGAGATTGACCCCAATTGTACAAACGCATACTACGGCCTGGCGACAGCGCTGATGAGGCTGGGAAAGGGCGACAAGGCCAGGGAGTGCAGGAAAAAATTTCAGGAGCTGAAGGCCGAAGACATGAAGGTCCTTAAGGACCGCAACACGGCGTACGACGATCTGTTGCTGATGAAAGGGGTTCTGGCGCAGACGCACGAGGACGCAGGGCGAATCTACCGCAAGCACAGGAGAATCCCGGAAGCAGAAAAGCACTGGCGCCGGGCGGCAGCGCTCGACCCGAATGGCGCTACGGGGCGCCAGTGCCGTTTGCAATTGGCATCATTGTACGAAGGATCAGGCAGAATTCCGGAAGCCATCCGAATGTACGAGGAAGTCGAGCGGCTCGAACCGGAGGATGCGGGCTGCCGTATTGCTCTCGCCTCTCTTTACGGCCGCGTGGGCCGATTCTCCGACGCGGAGAAATGCCTCAGGAAAGCAATTGAGCTTGAGCCGCATCGCTCCTGGGCCTATGCCGCCCTGGCGGCACTGTACCTGAAAGCAAACAGAAACGTTCCGGAAGCAAAAGCTCTGGCCCGCAAAGCAGTCGGATTGGAGCCAACTGCACCTAACTACGATATTCTGGGCTGGGCCCTTTACGCCAATGGGGAGGTCGCAGAATCGCTATCTGCCATACAGCGGGCAATCGAATTGGAGCCGCACAACAAGGAGTACAGGCGGCGATATGAGCAGGTTCAGAGGAAGTTGTGATGGCATCTCTTCCGCGCACGGCGGCGCCACGCGTTTTTTTCTGCGCGTAATGGCGATCAGTCTGGCGTTCGGGGCCTCTATGCATCCATGGAGATGTCTGGGCCAAATCGTCCTTCGCGACGTTACGGCGAAAAGCGGCATCACCTTCAGGCACACAGATGGCGGGTGCGGCAGACGCTACGTCATGGAGACGGTCAGCGCCGGACTGGCGACCTTCGACTACGACGGCGATGGCGACATAGACATTTATTTCCTTAACGGCGCGCCGCTGTTGGGGACGAAAGCGGATGTCCGGCCAAAAAATGCGCTTTATCGAAACGACGGCGGATGGAAGTTCAGCGATGTCACCGATGAGGCTGGGGTCGGGGATACCGGATATGGGCTGGGGGTGGCGGTCGGCGACTACGATAACGATGGAGACCCAGATATTTACCTGAACAACTACGGCCCCAACGTCCTGTACCGGAACAACGGCGACGGGACTTTCAGCAACGTGACCGAGCAAGCCGGCGTGCCAGGGGTCAATAACGATACCAGGGTCGGTGCTGGAGCAGCTTTCCTTGATATTGACAAAGACGGAGACCTCGACCTGTACGTTTCCAACTATTTGGAATTCTCGTACGAGAAGCATGTCTCCTGCACGACGAACGGTGTGCCCGTCTACGCCAACCCGAGGCATTATGCGCCGCTGCCGGACACGCTTTACCGCAACAACGGCGACGGAACTTTCACCGACGCCAGCCTGGAATCGGGAGTCGGGTTGCATCCCGGCTGGGGGATGGGAATCGTCGCTGCCGATTACGACAACGACGGCGACACCGACGTGTTCGTCGCAAACGACGTGGCACAGAATTTCCTCTTCCGAAACGATGGAACCGGCAAGTTCGAGGAGGTGGGCTTGATTACCGGCTTTGCCTACGACCTCCACGGAGATGAGCAGGGGAGCATGGGCGTGGATTGCGGCGACTACGACAACGACGGCTGGCTCGATTTCTATGTTACTTCCTACCAGGATCAGTTGGCTACGCTCTACAAGAACCTTGGCGACGGAACGCTTCAGGACGTGACGCTCCTGACCGGCGCCGGCGCGGGGACTTTACCCCACGTTACATGGGGCAACAGCTTCGTGGACTTCGACAACGATGGCGATCGCGATCTCTTCGTCGCCTGCGGTCATCTCCAGGACAATGTCGAGCTTTACGACGACACTTCAACGTACCATGCACGGAACATTCTCCTGATGAACACCGGCGACGGGAAGTTCGTTGATGTCTCCGACAAGAGCGGCGACGGCCTTTTGGTGAAACTCAGCAGCCGCGGCGCCGCATTCGACGACCTCGATAACGACGGGGACGTAGACGTCGTCATTCTGAATTCCCGTGAAAAACCGACGATTCTGAGAAACGATACGGACAACGGGAATCACTGGATTCAGATTTGCCTGCGAGGCGTCAAAAGCAATCGTGACGGCGTTGGGGCAAGGGTTAAAGTCGTCGCTGGCGATTTGACCCAGATAGACGAGGTGCACGGTGGCCGGGGCTATCAGAGCCATTACGGAACGCGCCTCCACTTCGGCTTGGGCAAGCGGAATCACGTTGACCGCATCGAAGTCCACTGGATCGGCGGAGGGATGGATGTTCTGAAAGATGTTGGGGTGGAGCAACTCTTGACGATTACGGAAGGCGTAGGCCTGACCCAATGAGGCCCCCCGACGGCGGAAGAGGGGCGGAAACGGTGTCTCTCCGTCCGATACGGCGGCAGGAGGATTCGGGCAGATGCGAAATCAAAGCAGCCAACCCGACAAGCGAAAAGAGGAGATGAGTTCCACGGCAAGAGGCTCGTCGAGCCGGAAGAAGACCGCGCTCATTGTGAGTCTCGCAGTTTTGTGCCTTGCGGCTGCGGGAATTTTCCTGGCAACAGTCTTTCGCGGTGGCACCAAGCCTACGAAAGCTGAGCCTCATGCTCAATTCGTTGAGAAAGAATTGACCATCGAGGAGTCTGCGAAAGCATACAACGAAAGAGCAGTCCGGGTCGCGGAACGCCTTGTCAAAGAATTACCGAACTTTCCGGAGCCGATTTTCCTTCTCGGTTACGTCCATTACGAGCAGGAGAAGCACGCCGAGGCGGTGAAGGTCTGGGAGGAAGGGCTAAAGATTGACTCGTCGCGGCCGGATGCATACCAGGCCATGGGATTGATGGCGCTGGAAAGAGGCGACTACGACACGGCCATCTCGTACTGGCGCAGAGCGCTTCAGGCAGAACCAAACTGGCCGGGTGCTCGTCGAGCAATCGGTCTTGCTCTGATGCATCTCGGACGGGTTGCAGAGGCCGTGCCGGAACTCGAGGCAGACCTCGAGACCTCTCCGGACAGCGCCCAAACTCATTTCCTCCTCGGCGACGCGGCCTTTCAATTGGGCAAGCTCGAGGATGCCAGGAAGCACTACGAGGCGGCTATCAAGTTCCATCCAGGATTCACCAGCGCTTATTACGGTCTGTTCAAAACGCTTACGCGACTTGGGGAGGCGGAAGCCGCAAAACTGCCGCTGCAAAAGTTTCAAGCGATGAAGAGCCGAGAAAGGAAGGCAAAAAGAGAGGGAGAAGAGGCATACGACGATCTGGCTGCCCAGCGCAGGATTTTGGCGCGAACATACGACCGAGCCGGGATGGTCTGCGCTGCGTACGGCAAAGAGGAAAGCGCCGTCGGTCATTTTCGGGTCGCATCGAAACTCGACTCGACGAATGCAGAGTGCCGGTTTCACCTCGCCATGCTACACGAGAAGCGAGGGGAGGTTGAGGACGCCATAGGCATGTATCAAGAAGTGAGCAGGCTTCGGCCCGAGGACTTCGGCCCCTATCTCTCACTCGGCGCACTCTATGCCGGCCAAGGGAAGTTACTGGACGCGGAGCACTTTTTCAGCAGAGCAATCCGGTTTGCGCCAAACCATCCCGCTGGCTACCGTGAGCTGGCGACACTTTATCTCGCCGCCAGGAAGAAATTGGACGAAGCGGAGACGCTGGCAAAAAGGGCTGTTGACCTGCAGCCGAGCGCCGCCAACTACGACCTTCTCGCCTGGGCCTTTTATGTCAACGGGAAGTTTGACGAGGCACAGGACGCCGCACGTCGGGCTCTTGAGATGGAACCGGAAAATGAGGTTTACAGAAGCCGTTATGAGAATATCCGGGCGAGGCGTTAGTCAGGCCAGACCTTCGGGAAATAACCGGACAGCGGACTTCGGCAGGGTCCTTGCGGCCGGGCTGCTGCTTGTTGGGGGACCCTTCCGCCCGTTCGAGCTTTCGGGCCAGGTCATCTTCCACGACGCGACGGCTGAGACGGGCATTGCTTTCAGACACACCGATGGCAGCAGCGGCCGCCACTACATAATGGAAACGGTTACGGCAGGGCTGGCTCTGTTCGATTACGATAACGACGGCGATACCGACATTTATTTCCTGAATGGTTCGCCTCTCCCCGGTACAAAGGCGAGAGTCCGCCCCAAAAATGCGCTTTACCGCAATGATGGCGGATGGAAGTTCAGCGATGTTACCGATGCAGCAGGTGTGGGTGATACCGGCTTCGGGTTGGGGGTGGCTGTTGGCGATTGCGACAACGATGGCGACGCCGACATCTTCGTCAACAACTATGGCCCGGACGTCCTTTACCGCAACAACGGCGACGGCACATTCACAGACGTGACCGAACGGGCAGGCTTGGGAGGGGATGACAACTTCGCGGCAGGAGCGGCCTTTCTCGACATTGACGGCGACGGTGACCTGGACTTGTACGTGGCCAATTATCTGAAGTTCGCGTACGATCAGTACGGTCCGCGCTACATGCGCGGAATTCCCGTCTATCGCGACCCGAGGCAATACCCCGCCTCGCCGGATATCCTCTACCGCAACAATGGCGACGGGACTTTCACCGACATCAGCAGAGAATCGGGGATCGGCTTGCACGCCGGCTGGGGGATGGGGATGGTCTGCGCCGACTATGACAACGATGGCGATACCGATATTTTTGTTGCCAACGATGAGTCGCAGAATTTTCTCTTCCGAAACGATGGAACCGGAAGGTTTGAGGAAGTGGGGTTGATCGCAGGGATTGCCTACGACCTGCATGGAGACGAGCACGGAAGCATGGGAGTTGATTGCGGCGATTTCGACAACGACGGCTGGCTCGATTTTTACGTAACATCCTACCAGAGCCAGTTAGCGACGCTCTACAGGAATATGGGCGACGGGACGTTCCAGGATGTTACTCTGATGACCGGAGCCGGGGCGGGGACCTTCCCGAACGTAACCTGGGGGAACACCATCGCCGACTTCGATAACGATGGAGATAGGGACATTTTCGTAGCCTGCGGGCACCTCCAGGATAACATCGAAAAGTACAGCGATTCGTCAACCTACTATCAGCGAAACATCCTCCTGCTGAATACCGGCGATGGGAAATTTGTTAACGTGTCGGACGAAAGCGGCGACGGGCTTTTGGTCAAGCTAAGCAGCCGCGGCGCCGGATTCGACGACCTCGACAATGACGGCGACTTGGACGCGGTCATTCTGAATTCGCGGGAGAAGCCAACGGTTCTGAGGAACGAGACGAAAAACGCGAATCACTGGATTCAGGTTCGTCTCCGCGGCGTGAAGAGCAACCGCGATGGCGTGGGGGCGAGGGTAAGAGTCGTCGCCGGAGAACTTCTGCTGATAGACGAAGTGCACAGCGGGCGGGGCTATCAGAGCCATTACGGGACGCGGCTTCATTTCGGATTGGGTGAGCGCGACCGAATTGACCGTATAGAGGTTTACTGGATCGGCGGCGCTTCGGACGTTCTGCACGACCTACCTGCCGACCAGATTCTGACAATCACGGAAGGCGAAAGCCCCAGCGACTGAATCCCTGCTCGCCGGGAAAGGACGGATAGCACCGCCGACTCCATACCCTTCCCAAGTCGCCGGCAAACGCTGCAACCGAGAATTCAGCTTCAGGTCGTCTGCCCCTTCGAGAGTCGCCGCACACGGCGGAAGGACGAGGAGCGGAGCCTGAGCTCGCCTCAGGCCGTCCCTGAAATTCCCCTATCGGACAAACAGGCCTGAGCGACTCTTTCCCGGTGGATCTCGCTCCCTTTCCGCGGCCCGCGTACGAGTCAAGGGTGTTGACAGCCCCACGAGAATTGCCATAACATGAATCTGGGGTATGAAACGCGAAACGCGACAGCAAAGGCCCATTGAATTGTATTACGGTTAAGCCATCCCTGTGTGGGCTTTTTCCATGAGATGCGAATGTAGCTTTCAATCCGAAAAGACGGACGGCCCTTTTGTCCAACGCGAAAAAGGGAGAGAGAGAAGATGACATCGTCAGTAAGAAAAGACGAGAAGAAAGAAGCTTGCTTCGGTGGGCAAAGAAGGCCGATGCGACGGGTTGCCGTTGCGAAGAAGGGCGCCCGGTGGTGCGGGATTGCATCCCTCCTGATTACATTCTTCTCGTCAGGGTTTCCGGCGGTCGCTCACGCTCAGGACAAGGATTTGCGAGTTATCTCCATCAGGCGAGGTGAAGCACCGAATCGGGACGATGTCGTCATCGAATTCGACGGCCAGAGTGGAAACGTCTATGAAGTCTTTTTCAGCGACGATGTTTTTCGTCGGTTTGCCCTGTGGAAGCTCGCCGCCACAATCTCGGCGGGAGCTGGCGCGACGACGACCTGGACCGACCGCGGGGACGCTTCTCGTGTCCATCCCTCATTAGTTTCATTCCGCTACTATCAGCTTTACCTCCAGCGCGACACCGATAACGATGGCCTGACCGACGGAACAGAGAGCTTGATTTATCGAACGCCCCCGGACGACGCCGATGCGGACGGAGACACGCTTAACGATGGTCAGGAATTGGCCGCCGGGACGAATCCCTACGACGCCGACGCCGACAACGATTCCCTTTCCGATGGGGACGAATTGGCCGCCGGGACCGATCCGGCAAACTCCGATTCGGATGGCGACGGAATGCTGGATGGCTGGGAAGTAAACGCCGGGCTCGACCCCAACTCCAGCTCAGATGCAACTGGCGACCTCGACGGCGATGGCTTCACCAACGTTCAGGAGTTCAATCGCGGAACCGCTCCCACCAATCCCGACACCGACGGCGACGGTCTTCACGATGGCTGGGAAGCTCTCGTAGCTAACCTCAATCCAACCAGCAAAGACTCCGATAAGGACGGTCAGAGCGATGCGGCAGAGGACCCGGACGGCGATGGACTGAATAATCTGCAGGAGTTCCTCGGTGCGGACGGCGATTCTGCAACACCCGACGGTACGCACCCTCACGACACAGACACCGACGGCGACGGCATGCCCGACGGCTGGGAGCGACAGCACGGCTTCAATCCGGTATTCGCTTCGGATGGCTCGGGTGACTTCGACGGCGATGGACTGACGAACCGGCAAGAATACCAATTTGAGACTGCGTTCGGCCGACCCGGCGCCTACTCCGACGACGATTGTGATAACGACGGCATCAAGGACGGCTTTGAACCATTCTGGGATTCGGATATTGACCGAGACGGCCTAATTAATGCTCTCGACACCGACTCCGACGGTGACAGTCTGCTGGACGGTGACGAGGACGCCAATCGCGACGGCCGAATAAGCGGAGATGTCAACGGGAACAGAAGGCTCGACGCTGGCGAGAACTGGACCGAAACCGATCCCGCTAACCCGGAGAGCGATGGAGACGGACTCGACGACCGAGAGGAACGCCAATCCGGCGAAGACGGCTTCGTCACCAACCCGACTAACCCCGACACGGATGGAGATGGGCTGTGGGATTCAGAGAAATGGCGGGTGGTCTTTCGCACCAACGCCGTTGACGTTGATCAAGACAATATCAACGACTACCTTTCGCCCTCAAACGATGCAAGCTGGATCGCTGTGCCGATAGGTTCGGGCCTTGCCGGCTTCGGACGTGTCGACGGCCTGACTGTATCCGACAGCGCGATGACGAGCGCAGGGAGAAAGCTCACCTCCCTCGATGCATTTTCCGGTTCTCAGCGCGACGTTCAGAGTCCGGAGGGCTACTGCGTGTATTACCTGCCGGAGGAGAATGGGTTCACGCAAGCGGTTATAGACGTGTCCTCCGTCTTCCACGATGTCGGCTGGCGCCATGCATGGGGGGTTGCTTTCGTAGCCTGCGACGGCGGCAATGTGGGCCGATACTATCCATCTCAGGACCGGGTCTTTCAGTTCCTCGGCCCCGGAGATACGAAAACGAGCGTAGCCCTGCGCGCCATCGCCTGGCATCCCGGCGGCCAGTATTGCCTCGTCGTCGGCGACGGTGGCACCGTTCTTCGGATAAGGCCAGCCGGTGTCGTGGACAAATTCGACCAGAGCACAAGCCCTTCCACAGGCACGAGTCAGAACCTGACGGATGTCTGCTGGGCGTCTGACGGCTCCTTCGCGGTGATTGTTGGCGAAGGCGGAACCGTCATCAAATATCTGGATGAGCCGCGCTCTTTTTCGCAAGCGACGGGCACCTCCACGTCGCAATCCTTTTACGCCGTTTCCTGCCGTCCCGATACCCATTCGGCACTTCTGGTCGGGCGCATTTTCCCTGCCGATACTGCGTTACTTGCCAGTTTCAACGGCGACGCGAATAACCTCAGCGACCGCAGCAGTCTCCTACCGCACTCGGGCGTGATTTTGCGAGACGTCGCCTGGAAACCGAATGGCGAGCGAGCTCTTATCGTTGGCGAGGACGAGAACGATGATCCTGTTGTCCTGAAGTACAAGCCGGTGACTTCCTACCCGCCATACTCCGATGCGCTTTATTCGCAGCGCATTGATCAGAGCATCTCAAATTGTCCTGCACACCTCGAAGCCCATGTGGCTGCCTGGCACCCGGACAATCTCTATGCTCTTATCTTGGTGGAAGACCCCGTCAGCAATGTGTCCCTCGTACTCAGGTACATGGAAACGTCGCCGCAATCGGGTGTAGTCTTAGAGCTGAGGCGAGACTCTGGCTCGGGGTATCCGCGTTGGCGAGCAGCCGACTGGGATTGGTGGTACGGGGATTGCGCCCTATTGCTGGGAGAACACGCCTTCGTGCGTCTCGATTTCAGCCCCGAACGCGTTGGCATAGATGTTCCTGGCGACCTTAATCCTCTTTACGGTCGTCCGCCGGCTTTTTCGGAAGCGGCGGAAGCTTATCAGGCAGTGCTCTCCCAGGCACCGCAGCGCGCCTTCAGAGCTGGGAAGGAGACGCGGTGGAATTCCGGCTTGAGTCCTCTCAATCCCGACGCGGACGGAGATGGCTTGAAGGACGGAGAGGAGGTAGCCTTCCTCGGATACGCTGATCCCGACGGCGACAAGCTTGCGCCGCCCCTGGATTCCGACTCGGATAACGATGGCATCGCCGATGCTCATGACCTCTACGCATGGGTTGATGGATGGCGTTTCGATTCCGCTTCGGGAACCTGGGGGATTGACCCGAACCAGATAGATGGCGTCAGACAATCAATGGAATGGGTTCCGGTCTGGCATCAGGATTCCGACGGCGACACCCTTCCCAACGCTCTCGATAAGGACTCGGACAATGACGGAGTGGATGACGGCGTCGAAGACTCCAACAAGAACGGCAAGTTTGACGGTGCTCCTGAAACCGATCCGTTGAGCGGCGACCAGGATGGCGACGGGCTTTTGGATGGCAAGGAGCTTTCCTTCGGGCTTTCGGTCTCCCTTCTGGATGAGGATGGCGACGGGCGCGCCGATGGACTCGATTCCGACGGCGACGGACTCATAGACGGCCTTGAGCCCGGTTGGGACTCCGATACCGATGGCGACGGCCTCGTCAATGCGCTCGACCAGGACTCCGACAACGACGGCCTCCCCGACGGCTGGATTGATGGATGGAGCTACGATGCAGCCGCCGGAAACTGGGGCAGGTTCTCCGCGGAAGATGGAGCCCGCGACCCCCGGGAATGCGAGGACAGAGACCTCGACGGCAAACTCGACCCCGGGGAGACCGATCCCCGCTCGCCTGACTCCGATGGCGACTCGCTTGCCGATGGGCAAGAGATTCTCTGCGGCACCGATCCGCTCAACCCCGACACAGACGGGGACACATTGCCCGACGGGGAGGAGGTTACCGGCTGGACGATCTCCGTCGTTCGACAGATTATCGTTAGTCCCAACGCAGAGCCTGCATTCGCCACCGAAGACCGTGCCGTCCGTCCCGACCCCACGAAGGCCGACAGCGATGGCGATGGGCTGAGCGACGCGCACGAAAAGCTCGCTGGCTCTGACCCAAGCCAGGCCGACACGGACGGCGACGCCATGAGCGACCTTGAAGAGCTGCATTTCGGCTGCCTCAATCCCGCGAATGCGGATACCGATGGCGACGGGCTGCCCGACGGCGTGGAGCTTGCTCCCCGCATAGTCTTCGTCTATTCGGAAAAGACCGGCATGAAAGTCCAGGAGAAGTCCTCCGGGGATGTATCTTCGAATCCCTGCGTTGCTGACTATGATGGTGATGGGCTGGACGACCTCGCCGAGTTTGTTCTTGGGACGCATCCATTCAGACGCGACACCGACAGCGACGGCTTCAGGGACGATGTGGATCCGACTCCCTGCGGAGTAGAAAACGAGACGCCATCGTTCACCTGGAACAGTTGGGCTACCGACCTTTGGCCGAGCGATTACCTGCCGGTTAGAGCCACGTACCATCTGCGGGTGGTTGCCTCCGACAACGCCGGCCTCAGCAGCATCAAAATCAAGGATAGGACATGGACGTACAGCGACAGCCCCACAGGCAAGACCGAGGAATATACCCGGACGGTTTACGCGAGCAGTTCCTACGACTTGGACATCGTCGTCACTGACATCAACGGAAACTCTGCAAAGGCGACGGTTCATGTCCCTTCCGCCTTCCAGGTGGCGGATGACCTGCTCTTCGACGGCGCCGTCGGGGAAGCTCTCGATTTGCTGGAGGACTGGCTGGACAAACTCATAGGGGCCGCCAGGGAGCTCCTTGCGACGCTTATCCAGAACGCTCTGAGAGCGTTTTCCGAGATACAGTCCTACACAGCCGTTTTTGCGAATTCGGCATTAGACGCCGCGGCTGGAGAGATACAGAAGTACGTGCAGGTGGATTGCGGCGATTACGGGATTCGCATTACCGCTCCGGAGGCGCTGCGTGCCGCGCTGCAAACCATCTCGCCGGCCGTATCTGGATTCGGACACGAGGTTTTGCAGCAGGCTGTCGCTCTCGCTGGTCCCTTCATTGAAAAAGCATGGCTCTCGGTGGACGAATTGGAGGAAATCCTCTTCGAGGCACTTGAACATAATACCCCTGCTCAGGTCTCGGACCTCGTGGAAAGGCTTCGAGAAATCGTGCAAGCTCACCTTGATGACATCAGGTCCGGGGACATTGATGCCGTCAAGATTTTCCTTTGCGACATAGCATCCGAGCTTGTTGAGCTTGCCCGCGTCCAAAATGCGGGCGAGAACTGGGACGTGGTCGGACCCGCTGACCTCATAAAAGGCGTTCCACAAGGTCAGGATGCGGTTTGTCACCTTATCAACCGGGCGCTGGAAAATATAACCACCCTGACAACTGTCGGACAAATCGAAATACCCTGCATTGAAGGACTGATCAATGTGCACAACTACCCCCTGGGATTTGCGGACGACAAAGTGAGCACTAACATAGTCTCCGGGAAAATCTATTTGACATTCGCATTCACCCTTTCGCTCGACAAGTTCAAACCTCTCAGCTTCTCCATCTATTACCTGCACGGATTCCTCGACGATGGAAGGAAGTTTGCCGACGTTTACTTCGTTGCCGGCATAGGAGAGAGCATCTTCGTCTGGCAGCCGGAGGCAGAGCTGATAATTCCGGTTGACTTTAACTTTCAAATTAGCGTCAACGGTTCGGCCCGTGACCGAAGCGGCCCCGGCCTTTCTGCCGCTTACACGTCCTTTGCCCTCGACGAGAATTTCGATGCGACAGCCGTGGACGTATCATTAACCCACATGAGCTTCGGCGGGTTCAGCTATGCTTTCCCGCTTCTGCTCTGCAACGAGAGGAAGACCTCTCCCGGACCAGCTCCTTCGTTTGACAAGAGAAGCGAAAGCTTCTCGGCAGTGAGAATGGGCCGGGCAGCACGGTAACCGGCGGAGATAAGATGCTGCCCCCTCTTAGGTCGCGCAGGATGAAATCGCGCGGTCCCCCCCGCGCCGCGACTGAATGAGGGCGCAACACCATCGCGGGCCGTTGAGCGGCGCACACGGCATCGCGTGGCTCAAAGCGGCCTTTGCCCCACGTCGTGGAATTGATTTGCAGACCACCGTGCTCACATCGAGGATTTATCCCGAGCGGCGTCTGCCATGTGTCTTTCCTTCTCCATCTTTCAGGATAAGCGAGACCCTATCTCGCGGAGCGTCCGGCGCATTGACCTCAGGAAGCCACCGTGCTAACTCTCGCTTCACTTCCGTCCATTCCGGTTTCTCCGCAAGGTTGACCCACTCAAGCGGGTCATTCCGGTAGTCGTAGAGTTCCTCGCTGCCATCCCGATACCTGATGTAACGCCATCGCTCCGAGCGGACGCTGTGGTTGTTGCGCCCGTGCGTCGTCAGCGCAGGGCGCTCCCAGTCGGCCGAAGGATTCTTCAACAGCGGGACCAGGCTTCTTCCGCCCAATCCTTTCCGTGGCAAAAGCCCGCAAAGCTCGACGAGAGTCGAATAGATGTCAATCAAACTGACTGGCCGGCGGCACTTCGCCCCAGCTTTGGCAATCTTACGAGCGACGATGATCAATGGCACATGCGTAGCTTCCTCCCAGAGGGCAAATTTGCGCCAGTGGAGCTTCTCTCCGAGATGCCACCCGTTATCTCCCCAAAGCACCGTGACCGTATTTCTGGCATAAGGGCTGCTGTCGAGTGCGTCGAGCAGACGGCCAATGTTCGCGTCCGTGAAACTGATGCTTGCCAAGTATGCGGATATAGCCTTGCGCCAGTTGTCGGTTTCGAGGACCCTCTTATGGTCGCCCTCCGGCTTGGCGATTTGCTTCCCCATCGGCGGGACATCGTCGAGATCGTCCTCGTTCACTTTAGGGAGCGTAACCTTTTCCGGCGGGTACAACTCGAAGTACTTTCGCGGGACGTACCATGGCAGGTGCGGCCGGAACAGACCACAACCGAGGAAAAACGGCCTGTCGTGCCTTCGCTTGAGATAATCGGTCGCCCACCTCACTATCCTGGTATCACCCATTTCCTCGTCGGAGACGTCCATCGGCCCCCAGTCGAAATGTCCAGCTCCGCGTATTCCGTTGAGCGGCCTGAGCGGTGGCATTGGGTCCGGCCCTTGTTTGATGTACTCATGCCACGAGGCTGGGTCGGGATAAGCTCCGTGAAAAATCTTCCCACCTCCGACGACGTGGTATCCGTGAGCCATGAAATGCTGCGGAATTGTCACCACATCCGGCATCGCAGGACGCCACGGCTGGTCGTTGTGATAGACACCCGAAGTTGACGGCAAAATCCCTGTTAAGAGACTCGCCCGCGACGGATTGCATGCAGGGGCTGAGCAGTAGGCGTGCGTGAACAATACGCCTCGCTTCGCCAGGCGGTCAATGTTCGGAGTTCTCACGTCCGGATGTCCCGCCAGACATCCAACCCAATCGTTCAGGTCATCTACGGCGATAAACAGGATGTTAGGTTTGGCGCATCCAACCGACCTTTCCTTGGCGCCCAGCACTCTCTTTGTGCCTACGGCACCGAAGGCGTAGGCGGCGCCTTTCAAGGCTGTTGACAGAAACTGTCTTCGAGTTTGCATTATCGTTCCTCCCGACTGACTAAAATCATTTCGTAACGGGGATACTTATATCGTTCGCCGCATCCTTCCGGGACAAGGGCTGCGGCGATAATTCTACCGCTAAGAGCGCTTGCCTGATAGAATTATACCCCGCATGCTTGCGGCCGAAGGCTCCGCTTCGACTCTCGTAGTCGGCAGCCGCGTGGAAGCTGTGGCGATGGCCGAGGGGCTTCTCCGGTTGCACGGTTTTTTCTCCCGGGCTCAGTACAATCCCTATTCAACCCCTGGGAAGAGAGGCTGCGGCTCTGCTAAATCCTTCTGCCATTTCTTGAGGAGGAAATCCGATGAGAGTGCATAGTGACGTGCTGGCAGTGACAGTTTTGGCCTTCTCTTTTTTCCTGTGCTCGGTCGCCATTCCGCAGGAGGCTGACCTTATCCTTTACAACGGCAAGATAGTCACGGCTGATAAACATTTTCGCATTGAAGAGGCGATGGCTATCCGCGGCGGTCGCGTCCTTCGTGTCGGGAAGAGCGAGGATGTTTTGAAAACCGAGGGAAACCGCACGCAGATGCTTGACCTCGGCGGAAAGATGGTTCTGCCGGGACTCATAGACTCTCATGTTCATCCTTCGTCCGCGTGCATGACCGAGTTCGAGCACGCTGTCCCTCAGATGGAGACTATCCGCGATGTTCTCGACTACGTCAAATCGCGTGCTGATGCCCTTGGTGACGGCGAATGGGTCGTTGTGCAGCAGGTTTTCATCACACGCCTTCGGGAGCAGCGCTACCCGACGCGCGAGGAACTCGATCGAGTTGCCCCTGACAACCCTGTCGTCTTCCGCACGGGACCCGATGCATCTCTTAACACGCTTGCACTTAAACTCAGCGGCATTGACAGGGATTTTGAGGTGACGGATGGCGGGCCGGGGTACGTCGAGAAGGACCCACGCACCGGAGAACCGACGGGGATACTTCGCGGCTGCACCCGCTACATAAAAAGCAAGCCCAGCGGCACAGAGCCGACGGAGGAAGACCGCTACCGGAGGCTGCTCGAACTCCTGAAAGATTACAACTCCGTTGGAATTACGGCTATTTCTGACAGGGATGCCTCGCCCTCGGCCATCGAACGCTATAAAAGAATCCGCGATGACGGGAATCTGACGGTGCGCATTTACATTATGCAACACGTTGACACGCTTGGGCCGTTAGAGGAGGTCAAAGCCGGGGTCCGCGAAGTTGCCAAAAACCCCCTTTGCAGAGAAGACCCCATGTTACGGATAGGTGGGATAAAGACCTATCTCGACGGCGGGATGCTCACCGGCAGCGCTTACATGCGAACCCCCTGGGGCGTCAGCAAAATCTATTCGATTGATGACCCGAATTATCGCGGGGTTTTGTTCATTCCGAAAGAGCGACTTTTGCCGATCGTGCAGACGGCAGCCGAATGCGGCCTGCAATTTACGGCCCACTCCGTAGGGGACGGCGCCGTCCATACCTTGCTCGACGTTTATGAAGAAATAAGCAAGACCACCCCCATCCGGAATCTTCGCCCGTGCATCAGCCACTCCAATTTCATGAGCCGCGAAGCGGTGGAGAAACTCGCTGAGATTGGTGCGGTCGTCGACATCCAGCCGGCCTGGCTCTACCTGGACACGAGAACCCTGGTGAATCATTTCGGGTACGACCGCCTGCGGTACTTTCAGCCGCTACGGAGCATTTTCGAGGCGGGCGGCATCGCAGGGGGCGGTTCAGACCACATGCAGAAGATAGGGTCGCTGCGTGCCATTAACCCATACAGTCCATTCCTCGGGATGTGGATTGCCATCACTCGAAAGGCAAAATGGTACGAGGGAAGCCTTCACCCTGAAGAAACCCTCAGCCGCGAACAGGCGACCCGTTTTTACACTATCAACAATGCTTTTCTGCTCCGGTGGCAGGACAATATTGGCTCCCTCGAAGAGGGGAAAGCCGCCGACTTCGTTATCATTGACAGAGACATCCTCAACTGCCCTCTTGACGACATAAAAGAAACCGGGGTTCTAAAGACCTATCTCAGCGGAAAGCTCATCTACGAGCGACCGTAGAAGCTCCGGGGATAACGAGGGCTCTGTCCTTTGGCCGGCAGGAAAACTGGCATATCCCCCTGTTGTGCGGCGGGCATTCTGTGATATGGCATTATTTGTCGGAAGATTCGTGTTTCTCACACACGGTCTTCTCTGCACGACCGCGGAAGGCAGCAGGAAACGAATCTGGCGGTTATTTCCGGCGCGCACGGCAAGGCTCGAATCCCTTGGTCAGCATCTCCGGCCATGCCTATCGAATGCAGCATTATCCAGCCTTGCGTTAAGAAAGGAATCGGTCTGCCCTTTGCTTCCCAAGCTGGGTCGCGCGATTGCTTTGACGTGATAACAGGATAGGTCGAGTCCCGAATCCTGTTAATCATGTCAATCCCGCCTTTGGCGGGACATGCGGTCACGCCTGTCAGCATGCTCTATTACTCAAGCAAAGGTCACTAGCCGGGCGATCCGACCGAACAGGCAGACAAGGGATGCAACGTAGGGGGCATGCCGCGGAAGCTCGCTGCGAGAAACTGCTTGTTGAAATTGTGCGTCCTGTGGTATTGTATCAATGAGGATTCTCAAAGAGGCGGGATTTCGAGGAATAAGCCTGCTCGGCTCCGCAGTTGGTCGTCTTTTGGAACGAATTCAGGGGAGGAGGCCGGAATCATTTCAGCAACACTCAAATCGCCTCGGTGGTGAGTGTAGCTCAGGTGGATAGAGCACTGGACTGTGGCTCCAGTTGTCGTGGGTTCGAATCCCATCACTCACCCCACCTTCTCTTCCCGTTATCAGGCCACTTTCGCACCGTCGAATTCCCTTCCGCGGTTGACTCTGCTTGCCTCCGTATCGAGTTTGTAGGCCAAAAACACGCGAGGACTCTTGATAAAATCCTCATGTCATTGCTGAATGTGGGCACGCCTTGGAAAAGAGAAAGAGCCTACGGAGAGATTGTTTGGCGCACCCGATTTCGGCATCGTGGCAGGAAAATCTGCATCCCGACGAAGGCGAAGAGCGAGGAGGAGTGCCGACAGATAGAAGAGAAGATGAAGAGGGACCTAAGCGTCCGTCGAACGCATCTTCCGCGTGGCGGGCGTGTGAGGGATACTCCTCGGCGAGTTGCGTGTACGTGTCGCCGTCCGTCACGCGGCTATGGAGGTTGACATGAGGCAACGCCGGGAGAATGGAGATGGAAGGAGAAGGGAAGAGGCGCGATGTGGACAAGCAACGGCGTTGGCGGAGAACGATTCGCGAGGCGGCTCGGAGTGCGGTGTCCATTCGGGAGTCCTGTCTCGCCTTCGGCGAGACCCGTGATAGTGCATCCCGCCAAAGGCCGGATGCCGCGAGAGAGTCCACAGCGCTGCCCTCCTGCGCTCGGCAGAGGCTATGTTCCGGCCCCCAGGCGAGAACCTGTATCGAACTGGAAAGCCCCTGATGTGTTACTGCCAGAAGGGAGACCTCGAGATAGACAGCAACGGCGCCGAGCGAAGCCTGCCGGGAATCGCAGTCCGACGAGAGAATCCCGCCGTGTCGGGATTCCTTGGCAGCGACCGGGGTGGCCGAACCGCGGCCAGCCCCACCCGCTCCGTCACGACATGCAGGGGCTCCACATCACCCCCTTCGCCTACCACCGCCGCACTTTTGAGGCTGCCTTTGGCAGGCCCACCGTGTTAACCGCCTCGACGACCTCCTCCCCGACAACTGGAAAGACGCTCAGAACATAACCCAAGGCATTCTCGCCTAATCCCCCGAACCTCTGCACGTCTGCACGCAGACCGGATGTGTGTTCACCGGACGGCAGCGCTAAGCAAAAGTGCAACTCCGTCTCCAAGATTTCTCCCACCACGCCTGCGATACTCGCGAGCGTGTCCGTGAAATCTCCGCCCATCCCCTCGTCATTCAATTTCCCGTGAAAAGGCACGTGGGGAGAGACGGGACTCTATCGAGCCTCATCCGCGATTTCGATTTCCTTGAATCTGCAGAAATACTCAAGCTCCTTGCGAATATCTCCATAACAGGTGACGCGATGAATTCCGCTTCCCCAGTTTCTCCACAGTCTCTCGGCATCGCCATCAATCTTCACAGTAATCTTGGTACGACAACCTCTATCCGTTTCTGGCGTATCAACGATCTCACCTGTGAAAAACCGCAGCAAGGATGTGCCATCCAGTATCGCCGTCGTGACCCTTTGCCCAATGCGCATCTTCACTTGAGGCACGGCGCCCTCTCTACGCTCCATGACGCTGCGCAGCTTATACGGTGCGGCTGGCTTGTCCGGGCCATCCATTTTCCTCGTTCCGAGGCAATGAATCAGAGTGACCGCATTGCCTGAGAAATCAAACGTAGGGTTGCTGACAAATCCGGGTTTCCCCGCCAAGCCCTGGAAGAGAATATGTACGATGGCACAAGGAAGGTCCGACTGACAAATACCTCCAAACCCCATGTCGTTCAGACGAGTGAACCCAATGCACGGGTACGCCGGAGTCTTGTGGTACATGCTGCCATAGCAATCAACGGTCATCACGGTTGCGTCTTCTTCATCCAGCAGCATTTCGAAAGCGAGCGCCAACTTGCACGACTTGAAAATCTCTTCCCTGGAGGGCTCGACGACCTGTTCGGCCCCTCTGATCCACCGTTCAGCCTCCGCCTGTGCTTGGTCGTCGCTGACGGCCTCGTAAGCGTCCAGCGCTCGCTGGAGTTCGAGTCTTTTGATGGTCGTCCCGAACTTCCCCTCTATCGCGTCGGCATACTCGCCGAACGAGCCGGTCGTCAGGTTGAGTATCTTGGCTTCCCTCAAATGATGGATTGCCCGGAACGGCCTTATGGCAACTGCAAGCTGACCATAGTCGCTGGACAATATGCACTCCATTTTCTTCCCAAGCTCTTCTCGACGGAGAAAACTGAGGTCATACCATTCGTGACCGGAATAGGGAGCGGAAAAAACCATCGTGGGGTGCCTTAGAGCGACTATTTCCCTCAGAATCGGCATGACCCACAACGTAAGATGAATAACCAGGATGCCATCCACATCTTTCAGCCGGTCTTTCAGCGATCGAGCTTGCTCTACCGACGTAATCAACTCATCCACCGCGAAATCCACGTCGGACAATTCCTTTTCAAATTCGGTGAACCTGGATTCATAGGCTTTTACCTCATTTTTCAAGTCCAGTTCCGGGTTGGGATAGTGCGCCTCAGGAACTCCAACGTAAATCCGACCGACCTTTGATTTTCTGCAACCCGGGTTTATCAGTGGTGAGGTTCCTCCACAGGACCCAGGTGCCAGTACGCCCGAACCGCCGATGCACAAAGCGCCTCCTGCCGCTGCTAATTTCATAAACTCTCTTCGACTAATGCGCTCTTCCATCGCCATCACCTTTCTTGCTCGATTGTTAACCCTCTCTCTGAGTCTATTCATTCCCTCCCTACTCCGTCTTGACCCTGTAGAAGCGTCTTGCCCTGCCTGAGACTCCGGCGTCGGACCAGGTTGTCCCGGCTGTGGGCCACTGTTCAACCGGGGGCGCAAGTTGCCATGTGCCATCCGTCAACGATTCGGCAAACTCCACGCTGTACATGTACTCGCCCCCCATGTCGTCCCAGGTCAGAGAAACCGACCCGTCGCCGCTCAACCGGATGTCCTGCACCAGGAACTTCGCTGGTGCAGACCCTTCGACGGCAATCAGCTCAATACCCTCGCCGCCTCCCAAATTCCGGGAGTATTTTTTCTCCTGGGAATTGTTCCAGTGCTCGTGAACACCAAGACTTGGCAGCCTCTTGACGTTCCCCGAATGGTCTGGGTCATAGAATGTCCCTGAGGGGGGACTATCCGCCAAGGCTGCCTCGTGCAGATAATCGTCCACTCCCGAGCGACGTGGATAGTCGCTCCATTCCGTCCACAGGAAGTCAAAGGCAACCGAGTCAATAGCCACCGGGTCCTGCGATGCAAAGACACTGGAGGTCCAGTCCCCGTTGAAAGGCTTGGAATTCCACCTCAACGGTGCGGTATCTCTCGGATGGACCCCTGCGTAAAGTCCATCAATCACGTATAGCATCGTTTTGCCGCCTATGTGAGCGTGCCCCGTCAGGTCCACCAGGTTTCTGTATTTCCCCATCCCGGTGGCATACGTGCTCGTGTGAAGGTCATAGTAACCGCTCTCGGACGGAATCCGCACGAGGGAACCGTAGTGATTCTTGGCGCAGAGGGTGACCCCCGCCCCTGTGTGAGCCTTAAAATTCGCTACGTTGATCACGTACTCCGCCTGGGCAAAGTAGACCGGAGCATAGTCTTGACGGTAACCCTGCGGCCTGGAACTCCAGTACAGCGCAACCTTGGACCGTCCCGCCTGAACTCGCCCAAATTTCCCGGCACAATCCACGTACTGGACGTTCGGAAACTCCGCATGGAGCATGTTGTAGTACTCGTTCGCAAAATAGGCGAGGGTGTCCCCGACCGAGATATCTGACTCATTGACTCCGACCGTGTTTACAAGTTGTCGTAGCAGCGCCAGAATCACCTGCGGCGAGGTGTTCATGTAGTTCCTCTGGCTCTGGAGATTGTAGTTGTCCGGGTTGACGCCACCGCTGCCCTTGATGAAGCCTACGAAGTTCACCTTGATGCCGATCTTTTCTCCTGCGACATACCCAACGTCCCCCTTCCCGCGTTTCTGGTTGATGTACCGGAACAACTTGTCCCATGCGAGGGCGTCGCTGCGCTCGCCCGTCAGCTCACGAATGGCCCGCGACATCATCCGTCTCACCACTGCCTGGTCGGTATGGTTGCTTTGCCACCAATACCCGTCTCCGGGTCCAGCCCAGTTTGTCGCAACGGCGTCGTGCACCCAGACCACACGCCCCGGATGAACCCCCAGCCCAACTCCCTTCGGCTGGTTCGGACTCTGGGGTTCCGCTAACGCCTCATTTTCTTCGCCGCCAGTCAGAGACAACAACGTCGCCAGAATGCTCACAGCAAGGCACGCCAACCCGATAAGGTATCGCCTCCCCGCACCCCGCCGAAGGCGGGACGCCTTTCTGAACGCCGCCGCTGAGCCCAACGGCGCCAGAAGCCACGCCACAAACGCCCACGCCAGCGGCATCGCCACCTTCTGACATGGATACGTCGCCCGCGAGGGCTTTGGCACCACTCGTACCAGAAACCACATCAGAGACACCAACCCCGTAATCGGAAACAACAACATCGTCCAACGGCTCTTTCTTCTGCCTTCAGAACATCCACCTGGATGTGGGCGAACTGGCGCTGCATCTTCCGTTCGTCGTAATCGCATCTCTTGCCTCCCGATGTGTCAGCCACGCGCTTTGGCGAAACGTTCGACTCAAAGGGTACGTCGTTAACATCGCTCAAAACCTAATTATACCATCCGCCATAGCTTCCGCTCCTGCGGAACTTTTCTATTGACACCGGAGACGGCGTGTTGTTTAGTTTCGCGTTGTCCCTGGACTGGCGTTTAAGTCGCCTTTGCTACTGGCAGGTCTTGAGGGGCATACCTATATATCAGGTGTGGTAGAGGAGTGGTCCCGGAACAGGTCGCAAAAGCAGGCCAAGAGCTTTACGATTCGCAGCTCAAGCAGCTTTTAGAGCCCGGATCCAACGGGCGGTTTGTCGCCATTGAGCCCACCACTTCCAGCTATTTCATCGGCAGCACCGTGGTGGAGGCGCTGGAGAATGCGGAGCTGAAGTTTCCCAACGCGGACTTCCACGTTGTCCGCATCGGTTTTCCGGCAGCAGTCTCATTCAGTCACAAGGTTGTGGTGTGAGAGTAGACGGCCACTTCGATGTCCTTGGTTGCCCCAGAGTTCGGATTGAAGCAGCCACGGGGCAGTTTTTTGAGGCGGTTCTCAACACTGCTTTCACGGGGGAGCTGTGGATGCCGAAAAACATCTTGAAATCTCTCGGCTTTGTCTGCCGGGGTACGGTGAACGTCGAGTTCACCGACGGAACAATCAAACCAGCCGAGCTTTTTGCCGGAAGCATCAATTGGTTTGGTCACAAGCTGCGGGTTTCTGCTGTCGCGAGCGGCGACCAGTCCACCTGCGTGGGGATGGGCCTTCTGAAGAACGCTTCTCTCAGGATAGATCCCGCGAAGAGCCTTGTTTACCTTGAAGCACCATTCCGAGGAACGCCCCGGCCAAAGGGGTAGCTGCGGGCCTGCTGCACCTCAAACAGGTCCATACCACGAGACACTCCTGCAACCCCAATAGCGCCCCCTCCCCCTACTGACCTTTTTCTTCCTTTGGAGCTCGGACCGTCAGCACCGGACAGGGTGCGAGCCTCACAACCTTTTCGGCGACCGAGCCAAAGACCAAATGTCTCCAGCCGGTCATCCCATGAGTCGCAATAACGATAAGGTCAACATTCTCATCTCTGGCAATTCGGACGATCTCCCGAGCGGCGTCCCCATGCCCAACAATCTGGCGCACCGACAGTTCCCTGGGCACTCTTTGATTGACTGTTTCCTGGAGCGACTTCTGAGCGGAGGTCTCCAACTCCAGTTGGTGAGAACCAAGGTTGAATGCCTCCGGGACAGTAGGGGCTTCCAGCATTGGGACAGGGACTGACGGCACGATGTGGACCAGATACAACTCGGCAGAGAAATGCAATGCCAGCTCGTTCGCCGCCTTTAGACCTTCGTAAGATGGCTGACTGAAATCGGTCGGACATAGAATCCTTTTGACGGGCAACATCTTGGTTCTCCCTCCTCGTTTTACGTTGTCCTCCCACCACGCTTCAGACCCACCGGGCTTCTGTCTTGCGAGAGTCCCATAACCCCAGCCCCGAGCTGTTCTTGTGCCATTGCTCCTCTCCGTTGCGATTTTAGGCCGCTGGCAGTTCTGCGTCAACGCCCGAAATCCTCCAGCACGGAGCAGAATATTTCTTGACAACGCATGCCATATCGGACAGAAGTCTTAACAGTTCAAGCATCGAACAAGTATGAGCAGCGAAAGGAGAGTGAATATGAGTCTGACTTCATTGGTTAAGCTCGTAGTTCCGGCAGGTTTGATTTGCGTTCCAACGGCAGCCAGCGGCGTCGAGAGCGGGGAGTTTCATCCCATGGAGATGGTCCAGCAGGAGAAGGAAGGGCTCATCTCGCTCTTCACCGGCAAAGACCTGACTGGTTGGATACCATTTCTTGGCGACCCGAAGGCCAACCCGAAGGAAACGTGGTCGGTGCAGGACGGAGTTATCGTTTGCACTGGCCAGCCAGCCGGATACATCCGCACCGTGAGGCAGTACGAGAACTTCATCTTCTCCCTGGAATACAGAATGCTGAAGCCGGGAAACAGCGGCGTTCTCGTGCACACGGTCCTTCCCGACAAGGTCTGGCCGAAGATGGTGGAATGCCAGCTTTTCCACACCGAGGTGGGGAGAATCTTCGGTGCGGAGGGTGGCGAATTCAAAGGCGGGGAACTGCTCAAACGGCCTGCCAAGCCAATAGGCGATTGGAACTCCTATACCATCGTTAGCAAGGACGGCAATCTCGCAACGATCGTCAACGGCGAGCTGGTGGCCGCGGGAAGCGACGCACATCCCAGGAGGGGCTACATTTGCCTGCAATCGGAGGGCGTTCCGATTCACTTTCGCAACATCAGGGTCAAAGACCTCGACTCCGAGCCGGTCGTTCCCCTTTTCGATGGCAAAGACCTGGCGAGCTGGAAGCTCGACGAAGAAGCTGCGAAGCACTGGAAAGTCGAGGGAGGGGTGATAGATTACGACGGCAAAAACCGCGACCTCTGGACGAAGGAAGAGTTTGCGGACTTCATACTCTGGGTGGACTGGCGCCTGCCAAAAACCGGCGATAGCGGCATCTACCTGCGAGGAAGCAGCAAGAGCCAGGTCAACATCTGGTGCGACCCCATGGGCTCCGGCGAGGTGTGGGGATACAGGACCGACGAGGCGCTCCCCGAACAAATCCGCAAAGCCGTCACACCGATAATGCGAGCCGATAAGCCCGTCGGCCAGTGGAATACATTTGAAATAACCATCAAAGGAGACCGACTAACGGTCCTTCTGAACGGAACCAAAGTCATAGATGACGCTGCACTTCCCGGGGTCAGGCCCAGAGGACCGATCGCTCTCCAGCACCACGGCGACCCCGTGCAATTTGGCAACATTTACATCAAAGAGTTGACGGCGGTTGCCCCTCAGTAGGCCCCTGCTCTCCGCTACCATTCAGAGTGGGCTGGCTACCTGACCTCAACCCTATAGAACTTTGTCCCGACGAAGGCATCCGGAAGCGGTGTGCCCGTCGAAGTTCCACTATCAGTAAACGAAAGCACGCCACCCGTCCCTTCAATGACCTCCGAGCGTGGCTTCCAAATGGTCAGGTCGAAAAACCCTGCGTCTCGGTTCCCTGCGGAGTTCAACCTTCTTCCCCGCGGCGGTGAAAGGCTCTCCGCCACCGAAACGACATAACTCCGCCCCGTCACGGTCTGCCAGAATATGACTGCTCCGCCCCCCTCATCTCTCGTCGCGGATAAGGAAACGACCCTGAGGGACGACGACGGGTCGTTCGGGTCGGTGCCAGAAAGGTATTCGTCGCGGTTCGATTTCCCGTCAGCGTCCGAGTCGGCGAGGGCATCCAGAGAATCGGCCGGATTCAGGTTGTTTTCGATCTCCCATTCATCGGAGACGCCGTCGGCGTCCGCGTCCACAACGAATTCGCAAGCTCCCATATCGAAATAGGGGTATCTCCCGGCGCCTCTGTTAGGGGCGTGCGGGTCGTCCCATCGCACATAACCGGCGGCGTCGAGAACCGGCGCCATCTCGCTGGTTCCGGAATCAATGCACGGTGAACTGGCCCGCAGTCGAAAATCTCCCCTCGTCGGGTCCACGAACATGGGATTGAGGGAGATGTTTCCCTGGCCCGCATCTCCGTCCATCGTGTCGAGAAAGGAGCCGCTACACCCAACCAGGTCGTCCCCGTTGTTCCAGAGGATGCAATTGGTGATTTTCGGCGAGGCGTCCGGGGCGTAAACGCCGAACTGACACGCCACGATAGTGTTGTTTGCGATCAAGGGCGACCCGGAAGCTCCGCAGAAAACGCCGTAAGACGTGCCATAGATGACGTTGCCGCTGATGGAAACAGAGGAGGATTCGCATTTTATTCCCCCTGCCGGCCCTCCGTCGGGCGCTTTTCCAAGAATGCGGCAGTTCCGAATGCTCCCCGAGCTCGTCGGAGAGAAAATGAGAAAAGTGGGAGGCTCAACGGGCACCCGGAACTCTATCGTGGCTCGTTCGGCATGGAGATTCCCTGAGACCAGGAGGTCCACGCCGGCTTGTGCGAAGCAAACTCGCGCTTCGGGGCCAATTCGCAGAGTTGTCCCCTCCAGAACCGTCACGTCCTCCGTGATAAACTGCGGGCAGTCGTACCCGGGCCATATCGCATCTCCCGCTATCGAGCGATGGACAAGCCCGTCGTAGCCGTTCCCGTCGAAGATGTTTCCTGAAACAACCGGATACGCTCCTGCCTCGCAGAGAATCGGATACGTGCAACTGATATGCGTGTTGCCGGTTATCTCAGGAGAGCAATATTTGCCAGGGGCAGCATGGCAGAAAACGCCGTATTTGCAGACGATGAAAGCGTTCCCCGAAATTTTCGGAGAGCAGGACACGCAGTGAAATCCGTAATATGCATTCCTGACGATATTGTTTGTGAACTCTACATGCGAGCTTTGGCACTCAATTCCTCCCGAAAGCTCCTGAGAAGACCCCAGGACCGAAATCACCGAGTTGTCAATGGTCCCCGAGGCATCTTTGTCCAGGAGGATGTATGCTGAGCTTCCGGTCGGCAAGTCGAACTCGAATGTGACGCCCCGTGCCAGAATCCTTCCCCGGACGAAAAGGTCTCTCCTGTGTGTCTTGAACTGGACTACAACTCCAGGCTCGATCGTCAGTGTCACGGGGTTTGGTTCGTTGCCGGTCCCCACGTACAGGCTGCCGGCTATAACGTACGGATGCCCCTCCACATATCTCCACACTGTATCCTGAGTGAGAATTCCTCCCTGGGAGAAACCGAGAGTCAGGAAACTGTGCAGTTTTCCGCCATTGTCATCTACCGTGACGTTCCCAGCCCTGTCGTAACATTCGACTTTGAAGTAGTAGAACGACCGCGGCTCCAGGTCGCGAAGCATCACTTGATGAACCGAAGCTCGCGCCAGTTGTGAAGCAGTCCGGTTTAACTCCGCCGGATTGGTTCCGTAATAGACTGTTCCCTGGCACAGTTCATCGGTGGTCCACTTAATCATCGCAAACGAATCGCTTACCTGGGTTGATTGCAGGCCGCTTATCGTCGGGGCGATGAGGTCCGCCGTGGCCAGAGCAGGTTCCGCCCCCCCGTATGAGACAGTGATGGTGTCGTTATGTATGACGGCGATTTTGCCGTCCTTCACCGCCTTTCCCGTGGTGACCGGGATTTCGCCGACGAAGAACGGCGAATCCGGCCCCGTCTCCCTCAAAGCGATGACCTCTGGCACGGTCTCCTGCGCGCTCGATACCTCCACCGAGACGGTCTCGACGAGCAGTGGGTCGGTGTTGGCTGCGCCATCCAGAACGGTTGTGGAGACGATGTCTCCCCTCTTGTAACAGGACTTGTCGAGGTTCACCGTACCCATGGCCCGAACGACAGAAATATCGTCTATGTACCACCCGTCCCCTTCGCCAACGTCGGTGTTGTCATCGGACTCAATTCGAAATCTAATCCTTATCCTGTAGCCCACGTATTCCGAAAGGTCAAAGGTCACCCTCTCCCAGGGGATATTGCCGCTCCACCCTGGGACTGCTCCTGATGGATTGCCGGTGCTCAAGGGCATGAACGCCGTGCCCTCTATCATCTCCCCCTGCACCAGAGAACAGAAATCATCTGTCCCTTCCCTTTGAACCTGAACAAAGCCACCGTCCCAATCCGTCTCCGAAAGCATCCTGTGCCAGAAAGAAAGCCGCGCATTGGTCATCCCCCTCAGGTCAATCAAAGGCGAATCCAGGACGCTTGCAGAGGGGAAGGGATAATCGTCGCAATGCCAGCAGGAAGTCCCGGAGCGACAGTCCCGCGTGGTTATCTCCCAATCGCTGACTCCTCCAGAAACGACCCGGTGCGACCATTGCCCGGCCGCGGAAGCGCTCCCCTCCTCCACGTCGTCGGAGAAGATGTAAACCTGATGCTTTGTCCTGAACGAGTAGTACGCTCCGCCGTTGTCGTCAATGGTCTCGTTCCCCACAATGTCGGTGGTAATTGTCCTGAAAAGATAAGGCGTCTCTTTCTCCAGGCCGGAGACAGTTACTCTGTGAGCGTTGGTGAGGATGTCGGTGCTTGTCGTCGAACTGAAGGGAGGGGAAATGCCGAAGTCAACCCTGGCCGTGGCCGCCTCATCGCTATACCATTCGATGACCGCCCAGGTATCTCGCACATCCGTAACCCTGACGTAAAACACCTTTGGCGGGGAATCGTCTATCATGGCGGTTGCGGTAACGGTCCGCGAGAGACCGGTGCCATCGTCGGCCTCCTCGTATATTGCGGTAATTCTGTCCCGGTCCTCCACCTGGAGCACGCCGTCCAGGGCCGGTACGCCGGTGGACAGCGGTATTTCCGCTGCGAAGACCCCGGAATTGCACGTCGTTTCCAGAGCGAAGAGGGGCTCGAGATCACCCGGACTTTGAAGTACGAGGGAAGCCAACTCCGTCACCAAAGGGTCGGCATTGAGGTCAATGTCGGAGAGTTTTAGTCTAACGGACATTTTGGGGGAGTATGTCCCCCTGTCGAGGCGGAGGAGCGCTTTACGCGTCGCGGTGAACAAAGGGGTCTCTGGATCGCCCAGGAGATTCAGTTGGAAGTAGCACCAGCGGGTTGAACCCGTTTGAAGGACATCCCCGATATTGGCCTCCTTGGATTCCTGAAGAGCTCTTCCGAGGTTGGCAATTCCTTTCGTGAAAACTGCGTACAAAAACTCCCTGTCGAAAGTCTGCGATGTCCCCAGGGTCGTTTCGGGGGAATACCAGCCGTATCGAGAATTGGCTACCATCGCGAAGGCCCCCTTTTGGTTCTTGACGAAATGTTCCGCGATGGAATCGGTGTAGTCAAAAGCTCCCGCATCGCACCCCTGGGTATAAACGAAGAAAGGAAAGGCGTTGACGAGGCTTTCGACGTCTGACCTGGACATTTCCATAAGCTTCAGTTCCGTCGAATGCCCCAGGTGGTTGACTATATGGGGGGAGCTGTTCAATTCAGAGATTACCTTTCCCAGCCAAAATGTCCCCTGTTTCTGGTAGAGCCTCGTCACCTCAAATGTCTCCGGCAGAAGATAGACCAGCTCTTCCTTGTAATCGCACCCCCAGGTTTTGCTGTCGAGCGCCTCTCCAACCCACAGCGCTCTGTCAAGATTGGGAGACCTCTGCACCTCGTATTGAAGGGTCTTGCTGACGAAATTCTTGACTTCCGCAGGGTCACTGACGGGCGCCCTTCCGACGTACACCTCGGCCAGAAGGTCAACCTCTCCGCCGTCCTCGCCGTCGCCGTACTCACCGTAGATTCCGTCGCCATCGTAATCAAAGGTCCCGTCAAGACAGGCATAGTAGATGTCCGAAGGCATCCTCTGGTCGGTGTAGTCCCCCACCTCTCCATACATCCCTCTGTGCGGAACAATCTCCGAGTCTCCGCCCAGCAGCACGTACTCCGTGCCGAGGCTCTTGTAGCACTCGCGAACAAAATTCCTTATTTTCTCCTGAAGGTCTCTCCCGCTGTAGCTCTGTTCTATCTCCTCAACCCAGGCGACGCCGCCTGTCAGCCCTTTTTGCCGTTTCCAATCCACGAGAGGCTGAAATGAAGACGCGTAGGAAGACGCCGTGATGACTAAGTACCGGCAGGGATCAGGGGCCAGGGTTCGGGGACCAGGGGTCGGGTCGGCTGACCCCTCGAGGGGCATTTTTCGCCCCTCAACCCCGGGCCCGGAACCCTCAGCCCGGGCATAGCCTTTCAGCATTTCGGGATTGTCCACGAATTGGGCGACCGCTGCTTCGTCCTCGCTGTACCCCCGGAGCATCTGGTAGGGGTCAGGGGTCAGGGTCCCGGGGTCAGGGGTTAGGGTTTGGGGTTCAAGGGGAGACATCGCAATGGTAATTGTCAGCGTCTGGTAGTAGCTGACTCGCCCCTCGGATGCAAGATACTGAACCGGGAAGAGTCTCAGAATCGCTACTCGGTATCCCCGCATTTTTTGAACCGGTCCAAGCTCGTGGAGGCAACCCGGGAACGGCTTGTCCTGCGCGAAGTTAGGCGGTTCCGTGGAATCGGCCGCTCCATCGTTTCTTGAGACGGGCTGCATGGCCCGCCCCAGCTCAAGCTCGAAGCGCCCCGGAATGTCCTTTAGTCCCGACCCCGACACCTCAACTCTGGCGATGGCCCCGGAGGGGGGCAGAAGGATTCTGGCCGTCCGAAAAGGAACAACCGGCTTTCCCTCCTGCACGAGAAGCGACAAACCGGGCATGTTAGGCCGAGCACGCTTACGAACCTGAACGATTGATGGAGGCTGAAAAGTGTAGCTGACCGCGACGTAGGAGGGATCGGGCGTTAGGGTTTGGGCTTCAGGGTGAGAGATTGCAGGCGAGAGGAGACAGAAGACAAAGACCACGTACCGCCAGCGTCTCGCTGGCTGTCCTGCGGGCATCCTGCCCGCAGCGGGGGCGAGAGGCCCCCGGGACTCTCCCCCGCGGCACGCGGGGGAAGGCGGGGTTGCATTCCCGACGCGGGGTGCCGCCTCCTTTATCCCGCCGACCAAGTCGCGAAAGCTACGCATAAAAAAACTCCGGTCTCATATTCCGCCCCAACCTTCCTGTGACGCACTGGAAATCAATGATTTTTGCGTTGAGAAAGAAACGACGTGAAACGCAGAGTCCCGCCTTCGGCGGGAGGAGTCTGAGTTCCTCTGCGTCTTTGCCTTACTGACCCTTGCCCATACAACTCAACAGGCCATTTGGCCGACATAAAGGCGCCACGGGCACTCGACGGAAGCACGCTTGCGGACTTTTCGGCTGCTTTCACAATGCAAGGCTCGATAGAATTTGTTCCGGATAACCATACCGCTTTGGCCACGGACCCCTGAACCCCCATCCTGGGCTCGATGACGCGCTTTTTCAAATCCCCGTAGATCAAGCTCAGTTTGACGACCGCGTACAGGCTCACGACGGCTATTGCAAGCACCATACCGGCGTTCCAGAAGGCGCGCTTCGCTCCTGCAGGCATCGCCTCGCCCATATAGCTCTTCCTGTTGTGGAGAACCATGAAACAGATGTAGGCCATGGGGAGGAAAATCACGCACATCGAAGAAGCGAAAACTGCCACTCCGAACGGCAGCTCCTTCCAGGCGACGCCGAAGACGCCGATGGCCGGCGTCAGAACCATGAGTCGCCACCTCCACCCCGTCGCTTTAACACCGAACATCTCCGATATGATGAAGGCACACATTAGCATGTGGACGGTGATGCTTGATAAAGCGATGGCCAGCATCCCCAGACCGAAAATCACCCGCCCGAAGATGCGTCCGACTAAGGGCTCCAGAACCCGGGCAGCCTCGACGGCACTTCGCGTGATGACCCCCTGCTCATGGAGCGTGTTGGAAGTGGCCACAATCATCAGCCCCGTTCCCAGGACGAAAGGTATGAACATCCCGGTTATGAGGTCGAAGTAGGCAAGGCGGTTATGCTCTTTTCCCCACCCTCTGGCCATGAGCGAATAAGGGTAAAGGAAAACCATGTTCACACCGACCGACGCCCCCAGCAGCGCTATCATCAGGTTGGCCTGCTCACGGTCGAAGGAGCCGTCCGCCGAACGGGGCAGCCTTGGAACAAGCCCCTTGAAGAATTCTTTCCAGTTGACTCCTGTCTTCAGGACAACCAGCGCGAAAGCCACGACAATTAGCCAGACCAGAACCTTCAATGTCCTCTCGTATATTTTGATCCCCCGCAGGCCCCTGCCGTAGTTCCACGTAACAAGCGTAACGAAGATGAGAAATACCAGGCCGAGCACCCATGCTGGCAACGGGTCCTCTGTGCCCGTCACGAGGCGAGCAAGGTCATTGCCCACGGCTCCAGCCAGGGAATACTGGGGGAAATGCCATATCACTGATGCAAGAAGCGCGCTGAGACCGAACAGGAATGCAAAGGCGTAATGCAGTTCGTTCTTTATGGCCTCGTACGGGCGGCGGCCGACCGCAACGGTTTGCTTGGCCATGGCGAAGAACATGAACATCCCTAAGATCATCGCCAGGGGCTGCACCCACAGGAGGCGATACCCATACTGCGAGCCAGCGATAAGACAGCTCCCCGCGCTCCCCGCCCCGAGCGTCACCGCGCTCTGAATGAAGCCCGGCCCCGTCAGCTTGCTGAAACCAGCGATCCTTGAGAAAAAAGGCTTTTGGTTCAGCTCCTGAAGGACCTTCCTCTCCTCTTCCAGCCTCTGCGGGTCCATTGGTTTGCCCAACCCCGCCCCGGGCGGGACTCGTCGCTCGCTGGCTGGCTTCATCTCGCTTGGACTCCTTTCGCGCTCTTGCATCGGGGTCATTCCTTCTCACTTTCTGAGGGCGAGACGCCCTCAGGCCTGCCGCCCGGAGGGCAGCGCTACAGCAGAATGGGGACCATCACCGCTCTGTACAAACGCAATTCGAACCCCTGCGAGGGGAACGCTTCAAGCACCGCCCTTTCTGCACACCCTGCGGCATTGGCGGCAAGAATGTCAGAAAACTCACCGAACTTCAAGGGCTTTTGGTTTGCGGAGCTCCCATCTTCTCCGCTTCTTTCGCCGACCCCGCCTTCAGCGGGGCTGATCCGGCTGAGCAAATCCCTTGATTTTTGATGCTGCGGGTTTAGCTCCAGCGCGATGGTCAGCAGTTCGACCACCTTTTCCCTGTTGAAAGGCATAAGAGATTTCGCGCTCGCATACGCTGCCTCCGCCCCAATCTCCGCGTACTTCTTCGCCGACTTCTCGTCTCCGCTTTCGCCGAAGGCTTCCGCCATCAACTTGTAAATCACAGGGTCGTAAAGGTCGTGTCGCAGAGCCCGCTCAAGAATCTCTATCGCCTTATGGCAGTCCTTGCTGGAAAGGTAAATGGCAGCGAGCTTCTTGGAGGTTTCGGTGTTTTTCCGGTCAGCATTGGCTGCTCCTTCCAATGCTCGAATCATTCCCGGGTTGTCTTTCTCCTGAGAACATAGCTGAGCCAACGCGTACCAAACTCGAGGCGCCTGAGAATAGAGCGTTGCCGCCTTTTCCAGCTCAGCAATGGCTTCCTTCCTATCACCCATCCTTTGATAGACAACCCCCAGACAGTGATGCGCCGCGAAATCCTTTTCGTCAACCGCCATTGCCTGAAGCGCTGCGCTTTTCGCCTCATCGTACTTGCCGCGAGCAAGATAAATCTCCGCAAGAGTCGAGAAGGCACCGCGAGCCTGCGGACATTTTTTGGTAACTTTGCCCAGGATTTCCACAGCCTCGTCCAGGTTTGCCTCGCGCGCTGATGGAGAAAGTCCCGCCCCGCCCGCCCTGGCGGGGGATGCTTCCTGAAAAAGCCACCTTGCATGGGCAACATTCAGGAGAGAATCATCCGGCTTCTCCTTCAGTCCCTGCGCAATCCGTTCCCCGTCTCCGACCAAGAACAGTGGAGCGACGTTCTTCTCCCTCGCCTTAGAGAAGATGTATTCCTCAATCTTCTCCTCAAATTCGCTGTCCGTCATGGAAAGGCACTGGCGAATCACATCAGCGGTGAGGAAATTCTCGGCGTACATCCCTATCATTTTCCGCAAGACGTCCGGGCCATGTTTCTCACGGACGTATCGGCAGATGAGATTGGATTGGGCGTAGGCGGCTTGCTTGTTGTCGGGCGTTCTGGGGCGAGTGAAATAGCTGTTCAAATCCTTCAGAGGTATGATCTGACCGGTATAAGACATTCCCGATAGCAGCTCATCCCATATCGCCGGAAGCGGCGATTCTTCGTAAGAGGTGGCAAGCCCTTCCGTAAGCCAGAAAGGTATCTGCATCTTGCTCTGCTGGAGGTTTACGACGTGCACGAACTCGTGCCTCAGGACGTCCTTCCAGTCGAAGGAACCCCGCCCTTGGCGGGGCAAATCCGCTGCCACTACCTTTCCGAGACTTGCGCCGACCGTCGCGATGAAAGGCAATCCCACGATCCTCGCTGAGAACAAGTCGTGCGATTCGAAAATCTCCACCAGTGTGGGATTATTCGGCTCGTAACCGAACTGGCGGCAGACTTCCCCGTAAACCTTCTCGACGTGTTCAGGCAAAAAGAACCCCAGCACAGCCCCTTCTTCCCCATCCCACTTCAGGAGGAAATGTTCCGTGCGGGTAGTGACGAAATTCCTCTTCATATGTTCGAGAAGGTTGATGAAGTTCGTCGTCATCGGGTTGTAGCTGTCGAGCTGGTACGACTTCCGCAGGTACGTTTCAGCTTCTTCCTCTTCGCCCTCTCGCATCAGCAGGGCTCCAATGCTGGCATAGGCGGGAGCATAATCCGGTTTCAGGGCGACAGCTTCCCTCAACAGCTCGATAGCCTCCCGGTTTCGCCTCTTGTTCTCGCAAGCACGGGCGACCGTCAGATAGAACTCGCTGTAAACCGGATTAATCTCAAAGACCTTCGTTCGAGCATTCTCGTAGCCAATTTTGTCTCCCATGAGCCAATAACAGGATGCGAGAGAAGATAACCCGGACAGGGAACGCGGATTGATATCCAGAGCCTTCCTCGCAGTCTGCTCCGCTTCTTTGTAGTTGAAATCGAATAGCTGTATCGAGCAGAGAACCTCCAACCCGCGGATGAGGTTTGGATTGGTTTTCAAAGCCCGCTGGCAGCTTTCCCCGCCCAAGGCGGGGTTTGAACGGAGATAGATTTCCGCCGCCTCGGCATAGGCCTCCGGATGGTTGGGGTTTATGCTTAACAGCTTCTGAAGTTCCCGGATTGCGTCTTGCGGCTGATGCCGCTCCGCGAAAAGTCGTGCTTCCCAGAGGAGCGCTTCCGGATTCGTCGGGTCTCTCTTCAGAACGTGCTCGAGAACGTCTATAGCGTCCTGCGGATTGTCCGTCAGAGCGCACGCAATCGCCACGTCCAACATATCCCCTGGATGCACCGAATCAAGCTCGCCAATGTGCGCGTCCCAGAAGTCGTAAAGCTTCAGAAACTCCTCTTTCGCCAAGTCGAGCTTTCCGGTTTCCCTATACGAGAGCCCGAGCCCTAAAGTCGCGTCTGGACATCGTGGCTTCGCCGCAAGCGCTCTGTTAAAGTGCTCGCGCGAACATTCGTACTCGCCCAGATAATTCAGAACACGCCCCATAGCCACAAGCAGAATTGGGGAACCCGGCTGAAGTTCCAGCGATTTGGACAGCACCGCTCTCGCCTCCCGATACCTCCCCACTGAAAAGAGCGCCCTCGCTTTTCCATCGGCTGCCGCCGAGCTGTTCGGGTCGATTCCCAAAGCTTTCTCGAAGGCTTCTTCCGCACGAGTGTAATCGCCCGTCCGCAGAAAAAGCTCTCCCAGGGCCAGTGACGGTCCTATCTCTTCCGGATTGGATTCAGCCGCCCGCGACAGCTTATCCGCCGCTTCCGAGAACCTCCCGGACTTTGCCAGGCACTCCGCTGCTCCGACAAGCGCACGCAGGTTGTTCGCGTCCCGCTCGAGAATGTACCGGTAGGCTACTTCCGCCAGGCCGTGCTGCGACCGCTCAGCGCATTCAGCGGCAATTGTCTCAAGTCCCTCGACTGTCGAAGCAGGGCTATCTTTGAAAACCTCGATCCTCCTCCCTACTTCCTGAAAATCCCCCTGGGAAAGGAGGACGCCTACGAGCTTCTTCAGCGCAGACAGGTCATTCGGCTTTGTCGCTAAGACTCGCTCCAGAGCCGACCGGGCCTGACCCGGAAAATCGTTGGCAAGGGACACCTCGGCTATCAGTCCGATTTGCTCCGGAGTGAGGCTCTCCATCGCAAGTGCAAATTCGATCTCCCTCTTTGCCTCTTCTTCCCGCCCGGAGAGACGGGCAAGGAGCTCGACGAGCTTCAGCCTTGCGGTGAAGTTCCCCTCGTCGGCCTTCAGCGCCTCGCGGTACAGCTCCGCGGCAGCGGAATATCGTCCCGCTCTGAATGCGTCCTCGCCCATCCGGACAAGCTCAGCGCTGCTTTTCTCCTGCTTCGCGGAGGGCACGCCAGCGAATACCGTCGCTTGCTGAATGAAAAACAGAATAGCGGTCAATCGCAGCAGCAGCCCCAGGAAGCCTGCCCCGCCCGAAGGCGCGGCTGCACGGACATCTACGCAGCGCAGCCCAGATCCCTGGCTTCCCTTCCGCATTAAAGTTTTCCTGCTATGTCTTTGATTCATGTCTGCCAGCCTCAAACCAGACAGATGCCCGTTGGCCTGCCGTCGGGGCCTGTCGAATTCACGGCCTATCTATAAGATATTTCTTGGCCGACTCTTTTTCAAAGGGTATTCTTAAGTACGTTTGGCTGCGGTCGTTAAGCCCCCGGAATGGACGCATCGTTTAATCAGATAGGACAACCCGCTGAAAGCGGGCCAAAACGGGTTGAAATCCCCCGCCGAAGGCGAGGCCGCGGCCAACAAAGGGCCGGTCTCGTTGGCCGAGCGTCTCCGAGTCAGGTTTCAACCGAACAAAAAGTTGTGCGTGTCGTCTGAATTAAACGGTTGCCCTGCAACGCGGCATTTTGGAGTGCAGGGGGAGCAATGTGGCTGCCATGCAGGCAAAGGAGTTGGCGCGAGATAGAAGGAGAAGCAAAAAGATGCTGTCCCGAACTTTAAGGTTGTTTTTCCAGTCGGCTTCGCTGGCCTGTTTCTGTGCCATTCTGGGCTGCGGAGGTGGCGGAGGAGGAACTCTCAAGCCGCCGGTCGTAGACATCACCGGAACCTGGGAGGGGGAAGCCAAGGACCCCGGCGTCACCGGTGACTACTGGTACCCGATTGAGTTCACTTTCTTTCAGGAGGGGAACAGGGTCTCGGGCATCAGTTCGCTTCCGGGGCTGGCTCGCTTCGAAGGCAAGATTGATGGAAATGTTCTGACCATCGAGGGCACCGACATCTACGCATATATCAGCGTTGATGGTAAAGAGATTCGCGGTAGCTTCACTTCGAGCGGTGTCCCAGGCGAAGCAGGAGCCGCAGGCGGCGGGCAGACAGCCGTCTTCTATCTTAACAGGGTCACTGACGGCGGCATCCTGTTTGAGCTTCCTCCTGAGGAAGAGACTGAGACCTGACCCCGCCGAAAGGCGGGGCTGGCGGGGAATCGCTTCTTCGGAAGAAAAGCTTCTTCGAGAGGGACGCTCGCTACTTCACCGCCTTTTTGACCGGGCACTCGTCATCTTCGAGCATGACGAGGAGTCCCTTGCAGGCGCGGCGTTGCAGTCAGTTTCTTTGCTTTGTCACCGTCGCTCCCTTGTCAACAATTGACACCCTGTAAAAACGGGCCTCGTCGAAACCGGCTTTCCTTGAAGCGTCCTTCATCGCATTGAAGACCTGCCTCTCGGTTTTCGGCGTGGCCAGTGCGAATATGGATCCTCCTCCGCCGGCCCCGGTAAGCTTTGCGCCGAGTGCGCCGGCGTCATGCGCCGCCTTTATCAGCAAGTTGTTAGCCTCTCCAGCCCCGTCCGGGAAACCACAATACAGCATAATCTCATTAACGAGCTGATGATTCCTGTTCATGAGCTGCCCGAAACCCTCCAGGTCCCCTCTGAGGAGAAGAAACTTTCCGACCCACGCCGTTTTCGCAACTTCCTGGAACTTCTCCAGGATAGGCGAGCTGTAGTCGGGGTACGTCGCTTTCTTCTCATACTCAAGGAGGTATCGCCCGCGAAGAATTGAGTGAACACTCCCCGACTCCCTCACCACCCCGCTTGATGCCACGATGAACCTCATGTCCTTTGTCGGGGCGTTGAGGCGCTCGTAGGTGGCGAAAGGCTCATCATAGATGTTCTTGTGAAAGAGCTTACCGCGATAGTCCACGTACGCCAACCCTCCCATTTGCGCGACGTACCTGTCGGAAAACCCACAGGTTACTCCCAGGTCAATCTCCTCTATCCTCTGAGTCAGTTCCGCAAGGATGTAGTCGTTAAACTCCGTCTTCGGCATGTCATAAAATTCCCTGAGGGCGTTGAGGATAAGAAGAATGATTATTGAGGAGCCGCCCAGACCGCTTTGCCGAGGGACCTCCGTCCATATCCCAATCCTGACCTTGGTTTTTTCCATCTCTAACTTCAGCGGCGGATAGAACCTGAGCAAATGAGATATTGCCGCCTTAAACAACTTGAATTTGTCGTCTCGCTTGAAAGGTATTTGCCCGACGCGTGCGGTCTGCGAGTCTACGGGGTTGTCCAGGTCTCCCTTTTCCAAGAATTGGAATGTCAGCTTGTCGGCGGGTTCAATCACTCCCCCCGCAAACAGGCTTATCGCGGCGGAAATCGTGTGAAAATCACCCTCATTGGCATCGGTTGGGTTGCCCAGAACATTGATTCTGGCCGGAATCCTCAGAATATACCTCGCTTTCATGGTTCCTCTCCGAGGTCAATGACCTCCAGTTCCAGCTCCACACCGTGAACCTTCCTGACCCTTTCCCTCACTGCCTCGATAAGCCCCTTCACGTCGGCGTAACTCGCTCCCCCTCGGTTGACGATGAAATTGGCGTGCTTGCGAGATACTACCGCGCCTCCTCGCCGCATTCCCTTGCAGCCGGCAAGCTCGATAAGTCTCCCCGCAGCTTCTCCCGGAGGATTTTTGAACACGCTTCCGGCGCACCGGGCCCCTGTGGGTTGAGTATTCCGGCGAACCGCCAGCATTCTCTCCATCCTCTCCTTGATCGCCCGCGGTTCATCCTCCCGTAAAAGCAGACTCACCGTCGCCACAATCCCGCGAAAGTGGCGCAGGCTGCTTTCCCTGTAGCCAAAGCTAAGACTTCCTCTCGGGAAGGAAACCTCTCCTCCCGATGGCTCAAAACCAGATAGGTTCCCGACGAGATTCCCGATGCATTCGCCGTGCGCCCCTGCGTTCATGATCACCGCACCGCCAACCGACCCCGGAATACCGGCGCAAAACTCCATCCCCGCCAGCCCTCTTTCCGCGGCGGCACGCGCCAGCCTTCGCAGGGAGGCTCCCGCTTCAGCGACAACCCTTTCTCCGCTGAACCGGACCGTGCCCGCACGAACGCAAAGGACCATCCCGTCAAATCCGGAATCGGGTATCAGCACGTTTGTCCCGCGTCCAAGAACCGCGTAGGGAACCGCGTTGTCTCCGCAGAAGAGCAGAGCTTTTCTCAGCGTCGAGATTTCCTTCGCCCCCAGAAAAAGCGCCGCCTGCCCGCCGATCCGGAACGAGCAATGTTTCCCAAGCGGCTCGTCCTCGGCGACGTCATCGCCAAAAAGACGCTTTACCTCACGAACAATTCCCTCCCTCACGTTCAAACCTTGGCGAGCTTTGCTTTCACGTTGTCAAGAACTCCATTGACGAACTTGCCCGACTCAGCCGTCCCGTACTTCTTGGCTATGTCCACAGCCTCATTTATCGAGACAATCGGTGGTATGTCTCCCCTGAACACAAGCTCGCAGACTCCCAGCCGCAAGATGTTCCTGTCCACCGCCGATATTCGACCTATATCCCAGTTGATGACATGCTCCGAAATGATGCCGTCAATTCGCTCTTTCTTCTCAAGCGTGCCGCGAATCAGAGAATTCGCAAACTCCTTCACCTTATTGTCGGCCTTTCTGGTCTCCCAGAACTCGGCGAGCTTCTCCTCTGCGTCGCCCGGGTTGGCCTCGAAGCTGTAGAGGAATTGAATTGCAAGCTCTCTGGCGATTCTTCTGACAGTCATCCTGCAACACTCTTTCGCGCGTCCGTTGCCCATTCGGAACTTCCCCGGCTCGCCCCCTCAGGCGGTAACGCTGCCCTTCCCGCCTGTGGCGGGACAGTCTCGGGGGCGTCTCAGCCCAGGTGCGGGCAGGATGCCCGCACGACAGCCAGCGAGACGCTGGCGGTACCCTGAAGAGAGCTTACGCAAACGGACGGGCCGCGGTCAAGCGTTTACCTCGGGATAGCGCCTGTGCCCCGGACGCCTGAACAAAGCAGCGAGCACTCAATGAGACATCGTCCCTCTCTTCTGCTTATGAGGTACGGCTCAGAAGCCCTGTATGCTGGCAACGCTGCCCTTCCCGCCTGTGGCGGGGCGGTCTCGGGGGCGTCTCGCCCCCGGTGCGGGCAGGATGCCCCCGCGACAGCCAGCGAGACGCTGGCGGTACGATATCCCCCTCCTCGGGGGACCCTATCCTCATTGAATCATTGCCTCCACGACCTCGATGAGTTCCTCGCGCCCGGGTGTGCCCTCAGGAAAAAGCTCAACGAGCATCTTTGCAGCAGGAGTCTTGTTGTCCGCAAACTGGAGTGCCGAGAAAAGGAGCAGCATCCCCACCTCCCTGGCGTTCCGGAGGTCGGCCGATTGCAGAACGCTCTGCGCCGCGCGAATCATCTCAAGCCCCGGAGCCCACTCCCCGTGGCGATGCACAGACGCCACGACCTTCTGCCGGAATTCTTCGTCCACCGGCTCCGCGACAGTATCCGGAGGGAAGAGCAGAACGGAAACGTGATTTCGCTCATCGAAAAGAACCGCAGAGAAACCTTCCCGCGAGGTTTCATCGCCGAACTCAAAACCTTTCATCCACGGAGTCGAGACCTCGGCGACATACTGTTCCGCTCCCGGCGGAGCTATCAGGCGTTTCAAGTCTGCAAGGAAGAGCGTCGTCAGAGCTTCCCCGGCGCTGAGGTGCGCTGCATCCGCCACATCGAACGATGACCGCCAGAGCCGCCGGAAAAGCTCCAGGTCGTCCGCGAAGACAAATCCTTTGCTGAAGTCAGTGCATAGACGTTGGAGCGCACGGTCTGCTTTTACATCTTCTGAGACCAGAAGTTGCCTGCAGGTCTCTCTCACCTCTATGTTCAGGTCGTGATAGATAGCGTCGCGCCTTTCGATATAGCCGAGCCACACCCACCATCCGTTCTCGAGCACCACGGGCCCAAGATGCCCGCTTTCGAGCTGCTCCATAATTGAGTCCCATGGATAACCGGCGATCTGTCCTACGGGGAGCCTAACCGCATAATCAGCAAAGAATATGTCAACATGCGGGATTTCGTCGCCCCAGGTTTCTTGGTAAACGCGTACCTCCCCGTCGGCAGTGATGTGGACAACACGCTCCTTGAGGATTCCCTTCAGCCTCTCCGAGACCCTCGGCAAAATCAGCTTCTCCGCTGGCGCGGCCTCAACGATGGTAGGCTCCATTGCGACTGCCACTCGCCGTTGTGCACCGACAGGTTTCTCCTGCTCGACGCACGAGCAAACGAGCCCCGCCACGACTGATAGGCATAGGAGCATTTTATACGGGCCCACTCTGTGTTATCCCTCTTCAGTCGGCCTTCGAGCATGCGCGCCGCCAATGCCTGTAGAAAGCCCTTTGCAGAACCTCACGCCACGTCCAGTCCGCACGTGCCCGCCCTCCCCGCGTGTATCCTGTCTACCGTATTCTGTCCGGGGTAAACAGGCGACAGGACACACCCCCTGCGTTCCGCGGGGTAGCACCGCAACGTGCGCCACTTTACTGCATCGCGGTCGCGTCCGTCAACAGCCCTGCCACGCTGGGCATGGCTCACTATTCGTTTTGCAGCCATTTCCCCTTCCATGGGCCAGGACATTCCCCAAAATTTGCCAGGGTGGTGATGCGATTTATTGGTGGCGTGGGAGAAGTCGAAATTGGGAAGTGTCAGGGGCGCTTTTTTTGGAAAAGAATGGGGATACTTTTTTCTGAAAAACGAGACCCCCTGAGGTAGAAGATTTAGGTGAAAACTTGGTCACAACTACGTGGAGGTCTCGTATGGATCGTACACAAATGGGCTGGAAATTGAAAGCGCAGGTGAAGGGATTTTCGGGGAATCTTTCAAAGGGGTTATCCCGCCTTCCGGCGTGATGGGGAGGTTTGTGGGGGAGATGTTGTGCGGGATTTTGTGTCGCCAGTCGGCACGCGTGGCGGAGATCACCCGGTCACTGAA
>Ga0315312_1000318_pt1 | contig 66001 bp, 79 predicted proteins | sample TDP7_MG_FD_203629 | JGI IMG/M metagenome (GOLD analysis project Ga0315312, IMG submission 203629) | Freshwater sediment microbial communities from Lake Towuti, South Sulawesi, Indonesia - TDP7 | ecosystem: Environmental > Aquatic > Freshwater > Lake > Sediment | place: Indonesia: South Sulawesi... | reverse complement strand
GAAATCAAAAAACAAATTCGTAAAAACAGTCACTCTGAGTAAAAAGCAGGAAGACATCCTAAAGGAGCTCAGTCCCCGTCTATTGACAAAGTGTAGTGTATAAAATCGAGGGAAAAGTCAGGTAAATACTTTTAAGAAATATCTCTCAATCGTTTTTCTGATTTCATTTCTTCCTTCCTCGTCGATGGCCATACGCCCTATAGAATTGTATACATTGGCAAGTAATTCCTTGAAATCACATACTGTAATATATTCTACACTGTTATCGGGCATGAAATTTTCCCTTCCCTTTCTTTTGCTATACATGAAAGTACTTCAAATGTTTGCTTAACACTTTGCTCTGAAGCCTCCGAAACATTTACTAAAATAGGATCGTTAGATGTTAGGCCGATTCTACTGAGGGATATCAGATAGTCAAGCTCGCTCTTGAGCATCCGTTTTTGGAAAGTATGTTTGTAAATATTTGTCCCTGGTAGGGGGGATAAGATAAAATGGACGAGGAACGATTTGTTTCAAATTTTCCACTTCAAGCACTGTATGCTCAAGTGATTTTGTAGTTTCCCCTATAAGTCCTAAAAGGAAATAGCAAGTAATTTTCTGAATTCCAGAATCGATGGCTATTTGAATAACGTCCTTCATTTCATCTACTTTTATACCGCGGTGATTCATGTCCAAGACATGTTGGTCAAAAGATTCTACACCAAACCTGATATTCACGCATCCGTGTTCTTTAATGAATTTTAAAAATTGCGGTCTCAATTTCTCTGGTCGTGCAAAGCATCCCCACTTTATATCCAATTCTTTAAAAATCTCACAATAATCTTCGATTCCTTCTAGGTGTAAGAAATCGAGATCATTCAAAAGGACAGAATTCATAGCATAATTATCTTTCAGGTATAAAAGTTCTCTCTTAACCTTTTGCGGTGATTTGGTTCTTATCTTTCGGAATATAGGGTTGCAATAACTACATTTCCTATTGCATCCCCTACTTATCAGATAAGTAAAGGAAAACTTCTCTCTCAGGAGATTAGGATAAAATCTCCAATCGAGATCAGGGATAGCATCCAAATTGTCAAGAATAAGTGGAACACCTGGAGTGTAAATGTTTCCGTTCATTTTGTAGGCAATCCCGGCAGGAAACGGCGAGGAAGTACTGTGCAATACATCAAGGAGGGAAGGAAAACTCATTTCACCTTCGCCTACGATAACAAAATCAGAGGAGGTATGGTTTAAAAAAGTCTCGTACGCAAAAGTAGCCAATGGCCCCCCAAGGATGATTATACTTTCAGGGTAATATTTCTTTATAGAATCTGTAATTTCTGAAACGAATTTGAAGCTATCAAAAAAGGTAGTGATTCCAAATATCGTTTTTTCAAAGAAGCTATTTGAAATTACCCACTCTATTGGCTTTTCCTTATTCCTACAATCAAGGATTTTAAGCTCAAAAGATTTTTTTGAGATAATATTTGCTAGAATTGTTATACCCTCAAGAGGTGTATAGAGGAATTGTTCATATTTCATAAACTTGCTATATTTCGTTGGGGGAATTATCAAATTGACTGATCTATTCATATTTTACAAACTTTCCGCCTTGAACAGTTTTAAGAATAACGGGTTTCTCTACATCACCATTTGGAAGAAAGGTTGTTAGACCACTCACCCCTGGATAGTTTTTGACTTCTAACAATCCCTTACGAATATCCTCTGAAGTCGATCCATATTTTTCGGTCACCATCATTATAAGGTTAACATCATCATAAAACTGAGCAGCAAAAACTTCGGGTTCTCTGCCGTATATCTCCAAGTACTTTTTTCGGAACTTCTGAATGGCACGATCAGGGCTTTGCGGGTCAAATGCAGCCCGCGTATAGATTACTCCTTCTGCGGCTTTCCCAGCTATTGTTAGTATCTCTGGCGATTCCATAGATGGATCACTAAAAAATTTAGTCTTTATCCCCATCTCCTTTGCTTGTCTCAGCACATACCCTATTTCCTTATATCCCAAAACATATATTGCTTGTGGATTAGCATTTTTGACTTTAGTAAGCTGGGTTCTAAAATCGGTATCATCACGGTTGCCATTTTCAATCGCAACTACTTTCCCCCCCTTTATTTCGAAATTTGTTTTGAAAAATTCTTGCACTTTTAAATGAGCATCAACAATTAGACCAATTATTGCTACTTTTTTAATATTTAACTTTAAGCATAGTTCTATTATCTTCTCGGCATCTATTAGTAAATTAGTAGCATTTCGAAAAACATATTCTCCTAGATCGGCTGCTCCCGGATTGATGGTGCCTGTTATCAATACAATTTTATTTTTTTCTAATATAGGGGCTATTGCGGACGTTTCGCTTGTGGTCAAACATAAAATTACTGGGACATCTTTATAAGAAATAAACTTTTGAGCAATAGACACTGCATCTCCAGGGGCCCCCTTACTGTCCTCAAAAATAGCTTCGATCTTTTTACCTTCGCTTTGTAACTCATCTATTGCCAATTGAATCCCTTCTTTGGCATAATTGCCATACATAGCGGCTGGTCCTGTGAGAGGTAATATTGCCCCTATCTTAATCTTCTTCGGTTCTTTTGGAGTCTGGATTGTGACAAGCACGATGGCTAAAGCTACGACCACGGCAACTCCGACTCCAATCCATAATTTTTTCATCTTTTACTCCCTTTTCTTCTTAGGTAAAGTTTGGTTATTGGTTTTTCTAAACCTTATATAATCCCAAGTTCATTTCTGAGACTTGTTAAATCTTTTTCTACCATACTCCTGGCATCTTCAGGCTTAAAATAATCTGGCGCTGGTTTATCAACCCACTGAGGCATTCGCCCTGGTGCAACTCGGTAAAGACTGAGATAACGAGCAGTTTCACTTGCGTCCCTCAATTTCCTGAACCCAATAAAAGCCTTTTTGCTAAGCTCCCTTTCCAATATTCTTTCACGCCACGCATGAGGAGTATATTGAAGTCTGCCATCTTCTCCTATTGGAATGCTTGTTTCTGTATGTTTCTCTGGTTTATTAAAAAGCCAACACTCCAGAAAATGAATAGCAGCATAAAACGCAGCAGTTATCCCCCAGTCATGAAAAGGAGGATTTTTAACAAGATGATTTGCAACTTCCTCATTGTGTTTTGCTTGAGAAAGGTGCACAAAATAATCAGCCATGCTTACCTCGCATAGATACACTGGGCTTGAGGATGGATAAAGTCCTTTTTATCTGACATACCTACCGGAGGATAAAAGAATTCAAACACTATTTCCTGATATCTCTTCCGGATATCGTATTCAATGTCTAAAAGAGTATCAGTCAATTCGCTATCATACTGGGTAATTGTAAGAAGTATATAAACCTGTAGCTCTTCTCTGTACGTCTGAACATAGATGGATCTAACCTTTTCAATTTTACTAAACTCCCTTGCTATACTAAGAAGGGCTTCTTGCTCTAAATCTCCGGGCTCCCTTTCCTTCTTAAACCATAATCCTGTCGTAATGAAATCGTAAAGTTCTTTATAATCAATTTGGAGTTCCAAGGTCTTGGTGATTGCTTCCTTCCCAGAATAGCCGAGAACTTCGCGTAATAGCCAAAAATAAAGAAATCGCTCATCCCATGCTACATTTTCCAAAAGGGGTAATATTTGTTTTGCTTCTTCTTGAAATAAAGCTGGGAAATTGGTACATCCGGAAAGAGAAGGTTCGTCCATGGCTTCAAAATGTGCTAACTGAGCATCCATTATTAGCCCCCCATATTTTTCAAATGAATTTCAATTGTTTCATTAATAACCTTACTGCTTTGATCAAGGAATTTTCGCAAGGATTCACAATCAAAATTATAAGCTATTTCGGGTAATGTATTTATGTCAAGATGTAGAAAAACAAATTTGTTTTGTACCGGCTCGGATATTATACGAGCCGATTTTATATGAGTCCATTTATTAACTTGCAATCCTGAAATAGATTCTCTGCTAAGATAATGTAATTCTAATTCACGAGGCGTTATTATCGGCGTTTCACTTCGAATGTATTTTGAAAGGAGGAGCTCCGCAGCTGGAGTTTTTTCTAATTCAATAATCCAATTAGTAACGATAGCAAACCTTGTAATTTGGGTGTGGATGATTTCTTTAAAATACTGAAACAGTGTTAAAAATTTTTCGAAAAGACCAGGTATAGGAAACAACCTCTCCCTCTCATCTCTTCTATATCTAAATATAAAATCAAGCCTGCTTTTGGAAATGGATAAATTATACCGTCCATCTTTAGAATTCATCTGAATTCTTGGAATTTCAGCAGGTGCCTCTTCTGGAATTGGAAGTATTACAGGGTCCCCATCAAAAAGATCTGGCAAATCACCATTAATATCATTTGCTACTTTTAATTTATCTACAATTATAATTCCAGGACTGAAAGAAACTAACTGCGCATGATCAATTCTTATATCCATAATGTCTCCCTTTGAGCGAAGTCAAATCATTACCTGTGGAAACTTTAACCGAATGAATTTGCTATCAAATCCATTCGCCTTCCGATTAATGATTGCTAACGTGCATTGAAGCATAATTACTGTAAAATTGAGTAAATCCTGATAAAAAATAGCTCGGGTTCTGGTTAAATTTAATTATATCATGATTTTATTAAAAATGGAATGGGGAAATTCCAGCCCTGGTTGAGAACCATTTCGAGTTTTGCATCACATAACGCAGTAGCTTCATGGGAACCATTTGAAGAATTCGTTGATTTTTAGAAAAATTACCAAAACGGGATAAAGAATGCAACAAATATTTAGGAAAAGAATAGAGTAGTCATTTTTTTCTTGACATCAGAAATGGGTTAAGGTATAAAATGGTCTACAAAGGTAGACCATTTCAATAGACGACAGGGAATAGGCAATGGGGAAAGACCTCACCTCAAAACAAGAAAAAACCCTCGATTTTTTAAGGAATTACCTTCGAGAAAAGGGATTTCCGCCGACGCTTCGGGAGATTGCCTTTCATTTTGGGTTGAGGGGGCCTAAGGCACCCCAAAAGACACTCACTATATTGGAGAAGAAAGGGTACGTCCGAAGGGTCCCAGGGGGTTCGAGGGCGATTGAGATTTTGAGTTCTCCTCTTATCCATAAGACCCAGATAGTTCCTGTCCCAATTGTGGGAAGAGTGAAAGCAGGAGAACCCATCCTTGCTATTGAAAATATCGAAGGATATATCAACCTCGATCGAAATTTTCTCTCTTCAGAAGATGTCTTCCTTCTTCGAGTCCAAGGTAACAGCATGATTGATGCCCACATTCAAGACGGAGATTTTGCCTTAGTGAAGCCTCAACACAATGCGGAGAATGGGGAGATCATTGTTGCTTTGATAGATGATGAGGCCACAATTAAAAGGATTTTTAGGAAAAGGGATTTAATCCGCCTGGAGCCTGCAAACCCCAATACGGAGCCCATTATTGTCAAAAAAGGAGAGAAAAAAGTTACCATTGTGGGAAAAGTAGTAGGAATTTTTAGAAAACTGTAAGCAATTGCGGAATGCGAATTGCGGAATGAAAAAACAGAAAGAAAAAAAGGATAGAATTTAAAATCCGAAATCCGCAATCCGAAATGAAATATGGACCGAATCATTCTTCACATCGATATGGATGCCTTCTTTATTTCTGTTGAACAGAGGGACGATCCTTCGTTACGGGGAAAACCTGCGGCGGTTTGTGGATCTCTTTCTCGAAGTGTGGTCACCTCAGCCACCTACGAGGCAAGGCCCTTTGGAATCCGGGCAGGGATGTCCGTCCAGGAAGCCAAAAGACGATGCCCTCAATTGGTTCTTGTGGAGGGGGACCATTCCAAATATACGGAGACCGCTTCACGAATCTTTTCTGTTCTAAAAGATTATACACCCTTTGTTGAGGTGGCCTCTATTGACGAGGCATATCTCGACATCACCCAATCACAACTCCTCTTTAAATCTCCTTTGCACATTGCCCAATCGATCAAAGACCGAATCAGAGGGGGAGAACAACTGACCTGTTCCATTGGGATCGGTCCTAATAAACTTCTTGCCAAGCTTGGAAGCCGTCTAAAAAAACCGGATGGACTTGTGATGATTGAGAAGGAGAGAGTTGAAGAGGTATTAAAAGATCTACCTGTTTCGAGCCTTTTTGGCATTGGCCCAAAACTTACGGAAGAGTTGAATTCGATAGGAATCTATACCTGTGGCCCATTAGGTCGATGCCCTGTTTCAGTTTTAAATAAACGGTTTGGCGTAATCGGTGAACGGCTTCACGAGATGGGTTTGGGATTGGATGATACCCCAGTCGTGCCCTTTGATGAAGAGGAAGATGCGAAATCGATCAGCCATAGCGTCACCCTCGAAGAGGATACTTCTGATCTCAATATCCTGAGAAAAGTCCTCCTTCAACTTTCGGAAAAAGTTTCCAGGAGGATGCGTCGGGATTCTTTCTATGGAAGAAGAGTGACCCTGACTGTCCGTTATTCCGATTTCTATACCTTCACAAAACAGAAGACCCTTTCCCAGTGGATTAACACCGGTAACGAGATATTTCATCATGCCTCTGAAATTTTCGAATCGATTCTCCATCCTAAACCGATTCGGCTCTTAGGGGTCGGGGTCTCCCTATTGAAAAAAGAATGGTGCCAATTAGACCTTTTTGAGAAAAGGGATAAGAAGGACAAATTGCTCAAAGCGATGGATCGAGTGAACGAACGATTTGGAGACTGGACCCTAACCTGGGCATCGCTTTATTAAATGTGGAATGCTAATGGCCGTAATTTTAAAAATTGTAAATTTGGGCTTGAGACCACCCCAGAATAACCTACCTTTTTTCCCTGTTACCAGCAGTTGACAGGCTCTCCAAAAAGATGTAGATTTCAACTTGTAATCGATTGGAAAAATAAGAAGCAAATTATTCGCTCAAAGGTCGGGGGGTGAAGGAATGGAACTTTCTGCGAAGACAATCGAGCATTTCCGTAACCCCCAAAATGTGGGGGAAATTGAGAACCCAGAGGGAACCGGGACTATTGTTAATCCGATATGCGGAGATAAGACTGTACTTTATATGCGGATAAAAGAAGGGGTTATTAAAGATGCCAAATTCTTGTCTTTTGGTTGTGCCGTGACCATTGCCTCAGCCTCTGTTTTTACCCAAAAGATCAAAGAGCAGGAGATTTCTCAGCTCCTTTCGGGAAGTGATGATGAAGTCATCAGCCGGCTGGTAAGCCTCATTGAGAGCGAACTGGGAGAGATCCCTCCAGCAAAGCTTCACTGCCCACCCGCAACCGTTCAGGCCTTCCTCGAGGCGATTGCAGGATATTTTGAAAAAGAGGGAGAAACCCAGCTGAGCTCAAGAATAAAAAGGCTGATCCCGCAAGTATCTGACTATTACAAAAGGGGTGAGAAGGCGGAAGAGGCAGCCTAATTTCTATCTCAGGCCGTATTCTGACCCCATTTTTAAAATTATCGGGCTATCGGGCCCGATTTCTTTATTTCGACAGCAGAAGACCATAGACCTGCCCAATAGGCTCCATAAGGGGAGAAATGATTAGAATAGGGACGAGCGGCTTTTCCTTTCCGGATTGGAAAGGAACAATCTATCCCATCGGCATTCGAGAAAGCGATATGTTATCCTTTTACGAAAAAGGGTTGGGTTTTAATGCCCTGGAGGTAAACTTCACCTACTATGCGCTTCCTTCTCAAAAGAGCTTTATGGCGATGTCCAAAAAGACCTCCAAAGAGTTTGAATTTGTTGTGAAGTCTTTCAAAGGGATGACTCATGAGATTCGAGATAGAGAGACTGGTGCGATGGTCGATAATCAAGAAATCTTTAAGAAGTTTAAATACAGTCTTATTCCTCTGAGTGAGGATGGGAAGCTTGCCTGTGTCCTTGCCCAGTTTCCGTATGGCTTCTTTCCCAATCGGGAAAATTTTGAGTACCTCGAAAAGTTCAAGGAGGAGATGGGAGATATCCCGTTGGTCTTTGAATTCCGAAACCGGACTTGGGTGAGGGAGCCCACCTTTCAGTTTTTGGAGAAGAATGGCATAGGATTTTGCATCGTTGATGAACCCAAACTACCGAAGCTCATGCCGTATCTTCCGAGGGCTACCTCTGAGGTTGGTTATTTCCGTTTTCATGGTAGAAATCGCAATTGGTTCAATGTTCCAATAAAGGTCCGATATGACTATCTCTACAGCCAAGAAGAGTTGAAGGAATTCGTCCCGGACATCAAAGATATTTCTCAGAAGACTGCAAAGACCCTGATCTTTTTCAATAACTGTTATTCAGGGTCTGCAGCAAAAAATGCTGTCCAGATGGCCCGGCTGCTCGTAGAGCATCCATAATTGCAGATTGTAGAATGCGGAATGCGGAATTGAAATTCCCTGCCTGCGGCAGGCAGGCGAAATTCGCAATCCGAATTCCGCAATTGGAAGGGAGGCATGGTGATCGAGATCGATTTTAAGAAAGGGGAAGGCCTCGTCCCAGTGATCGTTCAGGATGCTTCAACGAATGAGGTGTTGATGTTGGGTTACATGAATCGAGAGGCATGGGAAAAGACGTTGAAGACGAAGCGATCATCATTCTGGTCGAGGTCCCGTAAGAAACTGTGGGTCAAAGGGGAGACCTCAGGCCATGTTCAGGAGGTGAGGGAGATCTATCTCGATTGTGATGGAGATACACTCCTGCTAAAAGTGGATCAGGTAGGAGGGGCGGCCTGCCATACAGGGTTTCGAAGCTGTTTCCACCACCGATATGTGAAAGGTGGGTGGAAGGTTTTTGGTAAGAGAGTTTTTGATCCAAAGGAGGTATATAAAAAGTGAAGGTGCTGAAGCTTGGAATTCCAAAAGGAAGTCTGGAGAATGCGACTATGGAACTCTTTAAAAAATCGGGGTGGAAGATTTCGGTGAGTTCCCGAAGTTACTTTCCCGTTGTGGATGACGATGAGCTTCGCTGCACGTTGGTTCGGGCGCAGGAGATGTCGAGGTTTGTGGAGATAGGGACCCTCGACGCGGGTTTGACCGGGAAGGACTGGGTACTGGAAAATGGTTCGGATGTGGTGGTGGTTCAAGATTTGATTTACTCCAAGACCGGTACAACTCCTGCAAGATGGGTCTTGGTGGTGGCGGAAGACTCGCCCATCCGTGAATTAAAAGACTTGGAAGGGAAAAAGATCTTCACGGAGCTGGTCAATTTTACGAGAAAGTACTTCGCCGAGCGGAAGATCAAGGTCGATGTGGAGTTTTCATGGGGGGCGACAGAGGGGAAGGTGATCGAAGGATTGGCTGATGCCATTGTAGAGGTGACGGAGACCGGTAGCACCCTTCGAGCGAATGGCCTCCGTATCGTTGAGGAGCTCTTGGTCACCAATACCCAACTGATCGCGAATCACGATGCCTATCGAGATCCGTGGAAGAGGGAGAAGATTGAGCAGATCTCGCTTCTTCTCCAGGGAGCCCTTCGAGCTGAGGGGATGGTCGGACTTAAGATGAACGTTTCGGCGAACGACCTAAAGAGCGTGATTGAAATCCTGCCGAGTATCACTGCACCTACGATCTCCAATCTTTTTCAGACGGATTGGTTCGCTGTGGAGGTGATGATCTCCGAAAAGGTCGTTCGAGAACTCATCCCTCAGTTGCAGAAACGCGGGGCAGTAGGGATCATTGAATATCCCCTCAACAAGGTGATTTGAGCAGCCCCACGACCTCCATGTGGTAAGTCTGTGGAAACATATCCACGAGGCTGAGCCTTTGGAGGCAGTATCCGGCCTCAGAAAAGAGACGAAGATCACGTGAGAAGGTCGATCCGGGCCACACCGTATCCTTTAAAAGCCATTGATTCGATCTTCACCTAAACCTCTTTCATCATCTCTTATAGATAGCACGGAGCCCAAGGAGATTCAATGTATCTAAGAATGGCGGATGCCTTGAAAAGAACGCAATGAATTGACATCTCGATCTGATTTTGTTAGGTTTACCCTGTCGGTTTAACCGGAATTTACTTATAGTTTGAGATTTGGCTCTGGGATTTCATTTTACAGGAAGAGAGGAATGACCCAAAGCGATGACGTGGTTTAAAAAGAGAGAGGAGGAGAAAGAAGAGAAAGAGAAGCGAGAGGAACTCGAGCTCTCCGACCACCTCTGGATCAAATGTAATTCCTGCAATGAGATCATCTACCGAAAGGTGATCGAACGAAACTTCCAGGTTTGCCCCAAGTGTAACTACCATTTTCAGATCCCCGCCCGGAAGAGAATCGATTGTCTGGTCGATCCAGGCACCCTCATCGAATATGACGCAGATCTCGTCTCCACCGATCCCTTGGAGTTCAAGGATCTGAAACGATATCCCCACCGGATCAAAGAATCACAAGAAGCGACAGGACAGAAGGATGCCGTCATCTGTGGGGAGGCGGAGATCGAAGGCCAGCCAGCAATGATTGGAATTTTCGAGTTTAATTTTATGGGAGGGAGTCTTGGGTCAGTGGTGGGGGAGAAGATCACCCGGTTGATCGAACGGGCTATTGAAAAAAGGATGGGCGTGGTCATCTTCTGTGCCTCGGGAGGAGCAAGGATGCAAGAGGGTATCATCTCCTTGATGCAGATGGCCAAGACGAGTGCTGCCCTTGCCAAACTCCATGAAGCAAGGCTTCCATATATCTCGGTCCTGACGGATCCTACCACGGGTGGGGTCTCGGCCAGTATCGGGATGTTAGGCGATGTCATTATTGCAGAACCGAGGGCGATGATCGGATTTGCAGGACCGAGGGTGATTAAGGAGACGATCCGAGCCGAACTGCCAGAGGGTTTTCAGCGAGCGGAATACCTTCTCCAACATGGGATGATTGACCTCATTGTAGAGCGAAAGGATCTCCGACATACCCTCGCCTCACTGTTAGAAATGCTCAGAATAGATGGTGGAAAGAATTAACGCATCCATGGGAAAAAACGCCTATCAACAGTCACTGGACTATCTTTACGGCCTCGAGAAGTTCGGAATGATCTTTGGCCTGACCCAGGTAGAGAGAATCCTGAAAGCCATTGGCAATCCCCATCAGGAGGTTCAGGCCATCCATATCGGGGGAACGAATGGAAAAGGGTCCACGGCTGCAATGATAGCCTCGGTCTTACAGAAGGAAGGGTATCGAGTCGGGCTTTATACTTCTCCTCATCTCATTCGATTCACCGAACGGATCAAGGTGAATGGAAAGGAGATCGAGGAAGAGGAGGTAGCGACATTGGCCGGATGGATGCGAGAGAGGATCGAAGAAGCTGGCATCCCCCCTCCTTTCACTTTTTTTGATTTTACGACAGCGATGGCTCTCTATTACTTTAAACAGAAGATGGTAGATCTGGCCGTTCTGGAGGTCGGTTTGGGAGGAAGACTCGATTCAACGAATGTGGTCGATCCGCTCCTCTCGGTCATCACCAACATCTCGAAAGACCACGAAGCGCATCTGGGCAAAAGCATCTTGAAGATTGCTGGAGAGAAGGCGGGCATTATCAAGAAAGGTCGACCGCTGGTCACCGCTGCCACGCAGGCCCAGGTGATCCGTCTCTTTTCAAAGATCTGCCGGGAGAAGGGATCTCCTTATTTCCGGGTCGGGAAAGAGTTCCGATACGTAGCGACAGAAGATGGAGACTTCCATTACGAAGGTCTACGCCGGAAATTATGGGGTCTCCGTCTAAATCTTAGGGGATTCCATCAGATCGTCAATGCCACGACAGCACTTGGGGCGCTGGAAGTATTGGAAGATTTGGGCTATCCCGTTTCTACCGATGCAATGGTGGGAGGCTTGAAAGAGGTGGATTGGCCAGGGAGGTTGGAGATGGTTGCCTTCTCACCTAAGGTCGTGCTCGACGGGGCTCACAATCCAGCGGGGGCCCTCGTACTGAAGGAGTCCTTGGAGAAAGAATTTCAGTACAACCACCTCATTCTCCTCATCGGTGTGATGAAAGACAAAGACATTCAGTCCATCCTCCGTCTCTTGGCCCCATTGGCAGATCGCATCATTCTCACCAAACCGAATAGCGAACGAGCCGCTCCTCCAGCCTTACTCAAAAAGGCATTGGGAAAAAATGGCAAGAGAGCGGCGATCATTGAAGATCTCAAGGGAGCGATTGAAAGAGGCCTCTCCATAACGGGAGAAGAAGACCTCCTCTGCATCACGGGGTCCCTTTATACGGTAGGTGAGGCCAGAGCCTATTTCCATCCCCAGAGAGGATCATGAGGTATCGCTGGTTCGTGATGAGTTCCATTGTTATCCTCTTCATCTTCTGCTCTCCCTATGCCCTCCATGCGAAGACGCCTGAGGTGAAGATGACGAAAGAGGAAGGCCCCGTGGATATCGAAGCAGACGAGCTCATCTATGACAGAGATACACAACTCTACCAAGCTCACGGAAATGTGAAAGTGATTCGAGGAAATCTCTCTCTGAAAGCAGATCATGCTCAACTGAATATGGCGACCAAAGAGTTGGCGGCCTGGGGAAATGTTTTATTGACAGAGGGAGAAGATGTGGTGGAGTGTGAGCGTCTGGAAGTCAACCTGGACACCCGACTGGGGAAGATATACGAGGCTAAGCTCTTTCTGAAGGATCAAAATTTTCATATCACCGGCCGAGAGATAGAAAAATTGGGGGAGAACCGGTATCGGATAAGAAACGGCTCTTTCACCACCTGCGATGCCAAACGTCCACCGTGGAAATTTACGGCGAAGGAGTTGGAGGTGACGTTAGGAGGATTTGGGATCGCGAAAGGGCCCGTCTTCTATCTTGAAGATATTCCCCTTCTCTATCTTCCCATGTGTGTTTTTCCTGTGAGGCCCGAAAGGCAAACCGGCTTCCTTCTCCCTCGAGTGGGGTATTCGAAAAGGTACGGACCTGAGATGAAGAACGCTTTTTTCTGGGCGATCTCAAAAGATATGGATGCAACGCTGTATTTCGACTGGCTGGGTGATCGAGGACATAAGGAGGGTTTAGAGTATCGATATGCTTTTACGCAAGACACAAGGGGAAGGGCTAACTTCTATTTCATCGATGATCAAGACTTAAATAGGAATCGATATGCCTTTTTTTTCCATCACGAACAGAAATTTCCATACGATTTCTACCTCAAAGGAGATATCAATCATGTAAGCGATCATCGTTACACCCAAGACTTTGACGAAGACCTCCCAAGGGAGGCGAAGATCGATTCGAGGAGCATAAGACAGTTGAGATCAAATCTCTTCGGCGGAAAGAACTGGGATCAATTCAGTTTTTTGGCGGGCGGTGTGGTTTTTAACGATCTGACAAAAGAGAGTAATGACGAGACGATTCAGAAACTCCCACAGATCAATTTTTATGCCCATCCTCAGTCCCTCTTTAAAACCCCATTCTTCTATGATGTCGCATCTTCCTATACGCATTTCTGGCGGGAGAAGGGTGTCAAAGCACACCGGGGTGATCTCTTTCCCAAGATTTCTTATCCGACGAGGCTCCTCAATGTGATAAAGCTGGAATCGAGTGTCGGATTGAGAGAAACCCTCTACCGAGCCTATAATGATCCAACTCATCAGTTTGAGGGGTGGAGATCCAGGGAGACTGTTGAGGCAGGAATGGAGATGTCCACGGAATTTTACAGGGTGTATGATGGGGCATCGGTTTCGAAGATTTCCAACCTTTACAAAGTTGCCAAATGGATGCATACCATTGAGCCCACGATCGGTTATCAATACAGCCCCCGAGTTAAGCAGCGTGATCTTCCCATTTTCGATGAAGTAGACCGGGTCCCTTATACGAATCAGATCACCTACGGAATCACCCAACGCCTTGTGGGAAAACCTGAGAAGGTGGGGACCGCTTCGGGGCCCTATGAGTATGGGAAGTTAACGATCTTTCAAAGTTATAGCTTTGGAGAACCCTTTCAAACAGATCCGCATGGCGGGGGGAGATACTTTTCAAATGTTGTGGGAGAACTTTGGTGGAATTTCGGCCCCTACGTTTCTGCGCAATGGGATGCGGAATTCAATTCTTATGAGAGACATTTCGACAGGTTGAATGCCGTCGTGAGTGTCAGGGATCAAAGAAAAGATGTAGTCAACATCGGCTACTATTATACTAAAGACAGTTCCAAGGCAATCAATGTAGATGCTCGGGTGAAGGTGATTGATCCTCTTCATCTTTATGGAGGAACTCGCTATAACATTTTAGAAAAGATGATAGTGGAGAATATCTTCGGGGCAGAGTACCAGGCCCAATGCTGGACATTGGGCCTGACGGTTGAAGATAGAAATCGATCGCCGGATGGGACCCAGAAAAAGGAGTTCAGGTTCCAGATTTATTTCAATCTGTTAGGTATCGGCTCGATTGGACGGATACCGCATTATATGAAATTATAGCGCCATCTTCCCTCTTTACTAAGGGAGAAATAGGTGGATGAATGAGGCAAGGAGGAGACAATGAAAGGAGTCATTTTGGCAGGAGGGTTAGGAACCCGGCTCTATCCATTGACGAAGGTGACCAATAAACACCTCCTTCCTGTCTACGATAAGCCGATGATTTATTATCCCATTCAAACTCTAATTAATGCAGGGATTGATGACATCCTCATTGTGACCGGCGGAAACAATGCCGGAGATTTTTTAAGACTGTTGGGAAATGGAAAGGAGTTTGGACTCAAACATATCAATTACACCTACCAGGAGGGAGAAGGGGGTATTGCTGAAGCCCTGGGCTTGGCAGAGTTCTTCGCTGCAGGGGATAAGATCTGTGTTGCATTGGGAGATAACATTATTGAAAAAAATATTCGAAAGGCTGCCGGGGCCTTTCAGAAGCAGAAGGAAGGGGCGAAGATTTTGCTAAAAGAGGTACCTGATCCACAACGATTCGGAGTTCCAGAGTTGAGGGGAGATCAGATCGTTTGCATTGAAGAGAAGCCAAAGAAGCCAAAGTCCAATTACGCGGTGATCGGGATCTATTTTTATGATGCGACGGTTTTCGATTTCATCAAAACCCTCAAACCCTCCGATCGGGGAGAGTTGGAGATTTCCGATGTGAACAATCTTTATATTGAAAAAGGACGGATGACGTGGGATAGCTTAGAGGGGTGGTGGACCGATGCAGGGACGTTTGAATCTCTGCTTCGCGCAAACCAATTAGTTGCCCAGACCGGTGCCAATAAGGTTTGACCCTTTACGGGTCAAACCTTAACCTCAAACCTTAATTTTTTGAGGAGGGATGATGATCCACGGAGTTAAGACCAAATTGTTGCGGGTAATTCCAGATGAACGGGGGAGAGTGATGGAGATCCTCAGGGCCGATGATGATCTGTTCCTGAAGTTCGGACAGGTCTATGTCACAACAACGTACCCCCAAGTGGTCAAGGCCTGGCATTATCACAAAATCCAAACCGATCACATCACTGCCATCGGGGGGATGATCAAATTGGTCCTCTACGACCCGCGGGAGGATTCTCCCACAAAGGGAGAGATCAACGAATTCTTCGTCGGTGTCCACAACGCTTTACTGGTTCAGGTACCCAACGGGATCTATCATGGGTGGAAATGCATCAGCGAGGAGGAAGCGATCGTGATTAACATCCCGACAGAGGTCTATGTCTATAGTGCGCCAGATGAATACCGGCTTTCACCTCATGGAAAAGATATCCCTTATGATTGGTCGAGAAAAGATGGATAATGCACCAATGACAAATTTCAAAACCCAAATGTCAAATGAATGTACAATGCCAAAATCAAAAAGGTTTGACATTGGAGCTTTGGATTTGATTTGAAATTTGAACTTTGGCATTTGACATTTTCATAGGAGTTCGACGAGATGCAGATCTTGGTGACGGGCGGTTCTGGGTTCATCGGGAGTAACTTCGTTCGCTATTTTTTGAAGACGTATCCGAGCGATTCTCTGATCAATGTGGACAAATTGACCTATGCCGGAAATTTAGAGAATCTCTCCGACGTTTCTGGTTCCCCTCGTTATCATTTCATCAGAGGAGACATTGCAGATGGACCTCGAATGGAGGAATTGATTAACAAGGGCGTGGACGCCATCATCAACTTTGCCGCCGAATCCCATGTGGATCGATCCATTGAGGATCCCAGCGCCTTTATGAAGACCAATGTCTTTGGAACCTTTGCGCTTCTGGAGGCGGTGCGGAAGGTCTTTCCAAAACAGCGCATCCGCTTCATCCACATCTCTACGGATGAAGTCTATGGATCCCTTGGTGAGACGGGTGCGTTTACAGAGGAAACACCCCTTGCCCCCAACAGCCCTTACTCGGCAAGTAAATCGGCGGCGGATATGTTGGTCAGAGTCTATCATCATACTTACGGGCTTCCCACCATCATCACACGATGTTCTAATAATTATGGCCCCTATCAATTTCCTGAGAAGCTGATTCCTCTCATGATCTCTAATGCGATCGAAGATAAAGAACTCCCAATCTATGGGGATGGGATGCATGTCCGGGATTGGATCTATGTGGAAGATCATTGTCGTGCTTTAGACGTGGTTCTCCAGCACGGCAGGGAAGGGGAGATTTATAATATAGGGGGTCGAAGCGAAAGGCCAAACCTCTCGGTGGCACAGACTATTTTAGACCGATTGGAGAAACCTCATTCCCTGATCCGGTTCATCACCGATCGGCCGGGCCACGACCGGCGTTATGCCATCGATTTCTCAAAGATCGAAAGAGAACTCCGATGGACCCCTTCCGTCTCCTTTGAAGAAGGGATCAGTCGAACTGTCGAATGGTACATGACCCATCAGGAATGGTGGAAGAAGATTAAGACGGGGGAGTACTTAGACTACTACGATCGTATGTATAAAAATCGTTAAAAAGTGGATAGGGATCGTGCAGGGTTGATTGTTAAGAGATGAGACGGATATTGGTGATTGGAGCGAAGGGAATGTTGGGAAGGGATCTGGTCAAGGTCCTTGACGCCAGTCTTCGCGTCGACAAGCACTCGAACTGGGAGATCTTAAAATGGGATATCGATGAGATTGATATCCGTGAAGAAAAGAAGACGGTTACCAAAATCGAGAGTTTCCAGCCGGAGATCGTGATCAATGTGGCCGGTTACACCGACGTGGATGGCTGCGAGTCGAACGAAGAGAAAGCCTTTGCCGTCAATGCAGAAGGCATGAAGCATGTGGCTCTGGGGGCCTTGCAATGCCGTGCAAAAGTGCTCTATCTCAGCACCGACTATGTCTTTGACGGGAGAAAGGGGAAACCCTATTTGGAAGATGACGCTCCCAATCCCCTCAATGTTTATGGCCGCTCTAAATTGAAGGGGGAACAATATGTTCAAGAGCTGGTAAAAGATGCTCTGATCGTTCGGACCCAGTGGCTCTATGGAAAATATGGAAATAATTTTGTCACCTCCATTCTCCGTCAGGTGAGGGAGAAGGAGGTTCTTTCAATCGTCATCGACCAGATCGGCTCGCCCACGTATACGGTCGATCTGTCTGAAGCCATTTCTATTCTGCTCCAGTCTGACGCCCACGGGATCTTCCACGTAGCCAACAGCGATCTTTGCACCTGGTACACCTTTAGCCAAGCAATATTGAAATTTTCAGGGATAGAAGGGGTGAAAGTCATCCCCATCTCTTCTAAGGAGCTCAGTCGACCAGCGACTCGACCTGCTTACTCTGTTCTCCACTGTCAAAAATTGAGGCAGGTGACCGGGATGACCTTGAGGCCTTGGTCCGAGGCCCTGAGGGATTTTCTCCAAACAGCTCATCGACAGATCGGCTAAGGGTTTTTAAGCTTGCATTTTTCGTAAGCCCATTTTAAATTTTCTAAAGATTCATCTTAAGGATTGGAGTTGACAATGAATATGTGCATCATCGGCACGGGTTATGTGGGGTTGGTGACAGGGGCCTGTTTGGCAGAGTTTGGGATGAGTTCTATCTGTGTGGATAACGATCAACAGAAGATCGATCAACTTAAACAGGGGAAGATTTCCTTCCACGAACCAGGGCTTGAAGACCTGGCTCAGAAAAATATGAGGGAAGGAAGGCTCGCTTTTTCGACGAGCATTCGAGAGGGAGTGACATCGAGTTTGGTCATCTTTATTGCTGTGGGGACGCCCTCCAAAAATGATGGTTCTGCGGATCTCAGTGCAGTGGAAGAGGTGGCCAAGGAGATCGCCAGGCATATGGATGGCTACAAAGTGGTCGTGGTCAAATCCACAGTTCCGGTTGGGACCTGTCGGAGGCTGAAACAGTTGATTCAGGACCATCAGCCCCAACCCATCCCCTTCGACATCGTCTGCAATCCGGAGTTTCAGAGGGAAGGGTCTGCCATTGAGGACTTTATGCGACCGGATCGCGTCACCATTGGTGCGGAGAGTGAGCAAGCCATCGCCATCATGAAGGACATTTACAGCGCCCTCTACCTCATTGAGACCCCTTTTGTCATCACCTCCTTGGAGACTGCGGAGATGATCAAATATGCGGCAAACACCTTTCTGGCCACCAAGGTCACCTTCATCAACGAGATCGCCAATCTCTGTGAAATTGTGGGCGCTGATGTCCATCATGTTGCCAAGGCCATGGGTTTAGATGGGAGGATCGGGAGGAAATTTCTCCATCCGGGTCCGGGCTTTGGAGGCTCCTGTTTTCCAAAAGACAGTCGGGCCCTTTCAAAGATAGCCCGAGACAGAGGATATATATTTAAGGTCCTGGAGTCTGTGATCGAGGTGAACGAGGAACAGAAACAGAGGATGGTGAAGAAAATCAAGGAGAAAGTCGGGGACCTCAGGGGAAAGACGGTAGGGGTTTTGGGGCTTTCTTTCAAACCCAATACAAACGACATTCGGGAGTCCTCTTCCATTGCCATCATCCAGAGCCTTTTAGAAATGGGAGCAAAGGTGAAGGCATACGATCCGGCGGCAATGGAGGAAACCAAAGCCATTCTTCCCGAATTGGAGTATGGGAAGGATGCCTATGATGTGGCCAAAGGAAGCGATGCATTGGTCTTGGCGACGGAGTGGAATCAATTTCGGCGGTTAGATCTACAACGCATCAAGGATCTGCTGAAAAGCCCGATCTTCATCGACCTGAGAAATGTCTACGATCCGGATCAGATGAAACGGTTGGGTTTTATCTACTCTGGCGTTGGAAGGTGAGGGGGCTGTCTTGACAGGTACCGAAAAGGACTGGATCTTCGTCTCGGATGCCCATTTCACCGGACGAGACTCCGAGGAGACGGAAGAGTTTCTCAGGTTCTTAGATTCGGAGGAGGAACGGATGGATCACCTGGTCATCCTGGGCGACCTCTTCGAATTCTTTTTCGGTTTTAAGAGTTTTCTCTCGTCAAAGAAGCCATTTACCTTTACCGATTACCTACCTGTTTTAGAACAGCTTCAAAGATTGCATCACCAAGGCATTCGGGTTAAGTATTTCGAAGGAAATCATGATTTCTTTCTTCGCTCATTCTTCTCGGAGCAATTAGGGATGGAAATCGAAGTTCACCCAGATGGCTATGAAGAGACGTTGGAAGGAAAGAGGACTTTCATCGCCCATGGCGATTTATCTAATCCAAAAGAATGGAAATATCGGACCTTCCGAAGAATCCTTAAGAATCGATGGACCTATCATCTCATCCATTTGGCAGGCCCTCGCCTCTCTCGTCGAATCGCCCAGAGGCTGAGCGAGATGAGTTACCAAAAATATCATGTCGATGTTGAACCAAACCCACCCCCCGCCTTCAAGGCCTTTGCGCATCAGAAGTTTCTGGAGGGGTTTCAGGTTGTGATTCTCGGCCATTCCCACTTCCCTGAGGAGGTCGAGGAGTGGATCGATGGAAGAAGATGTCTCTATTTTAATGTGGGGGATTGGAAAACGCGGCGATCTTTTTTGCGCTTCACTCCTCCCGAGCATTTTCAACTGAGTCGATTTGTATAATCCCCCCCTTTACTAAAGGGGGGTTTGGGGGATTAGAAGGTTATTTTCGGGATAATTCCAACATGGCACACCCAGTTGTATTTCTCGATCGAGATGGAACGATCAACGAAGAAGTGGGATATGTGAACCACCTCGAGCGTTTCGTTCTTCTCCCCCGTGTAGGTCAGGCGATACGATTATTGAACGAGCATGGTCTCAAGGCAGTGGTCATCACCAATCAATCTGGAGTGGCGAGGGGTTATTTCCCAGAATCTCTGGTCCATCTGGTTCACCAAAAGATGGAGAATCTCTTGAAGCTGGAAGGCGCCTATCTCGATGGAGTCTATTACTGTCCTCATCATCCTGAGGTGGGGAGTGCTCCCTATCGGCAGAAATGTCGATGTCGAAAGCCCGCCACAGGGTTGGTGGAAGAAGCCGTGAAGAATTTGGATATAGACTGTTCAAGAAGTTATGTGATCGGGGACCGAGGGGTCGATGTCGAATTCGCCCATCAGATTGGGGCAAAGGCGATCTTGGTTCTCACTGGGTACGGGAGAGGAGAGTGGGAGTATTTCAGAGAGCAGTGGAGGGTGAACCCTGACCATGTCGCCCCGGATCTCTATGAAGCAGTTCAATGGATTCTTTTTCAGAAAGGTGAAAGGTGAAGCTTCGCTTTCTAAAGAAGGAGGAATATGCCGCTCAGTAAAGAACTCTTAGAAATTTTGGCGTGTCCTAAGTGCAAAGGGGATATTTTCTTAAACCGAGCCGGAGATGGGTTGATCTGCAAGGCCTGTCGGCTCCTTTATCCTATTCGGGAAGATATCCCTGTGATGCTTATCGATGAGGCCCTTCCTTATCAGGGAGAGGACTAAAGTAAGCACCAAATTCCAAATACCAAATTTCAAATAAATCCCTCTGCCGGCAGGGCAGGAATCACCCAAATCCAAAACAGAATCTGTTTGGTCATTTGAAATTGGAATTTGGAGCTTATTTGGGATTTGGAGTTTGGGATTTGTAATTTGAGCGGAGGTTATTACGTTGTTCGGCTATCTACAATATTTGCTTCTCAGAGCTTTCAGCATCTTCATCAATCTTTTCCCAGAAGGTTTTTCCCTTTGGATGGGGAGACAGTTGGGAAGATTGGCTTATTACCTCGATCGGGAGCATCGAAAAGTAGCCCTTCAGAATCTTCTTATCGCCTTTGGTCAAGAGAAATCTGAAGAGGAACTCCATACCATTGCTAAAAAGACCTTTCAAAACCTGGGAATGATGGCCATTGAGTTTTTCCGGATTCCCAGGATGGATGTGGAGAATTTTAAGAAAAAACTGGTCGTGGAGGGGCTCGATAAGGCAATGGAGCTGCTTAAGAAGAAGAGGGGGGTTCTTCTACTCGTCTCCCATTTCGGGAATTGGGAGTTGATGGGTTTGATGTCGAAGGTGATCGGAAATCCCATCATGGTCATTGCCAAACCCATGAAGAATAGATATATAGATCAATTCATCACAGGGATAAGGCAGGCAGCAGGTCTTGAGGTCATCCCTCCTGAAAAGGCGAGCCGAAAGGTGATACGAGCCCTTTCTGAAAATCGAGCTGTTGGAATCTTGATCGATCAAAGGGCGAAGCGAAGCGAAGGGGTATGGGCTGAATTCTTCGGAAGAAAAGCACCGACAACCCCTGGTTTGGCCGTCTTGACACTGAAAACCGGGGCTCCTGTTTTGCCGGTTTTTATGATAAGGGATGGATTCGAGAAGCATCATCTGTTGGTTAAGGAGCCTCTTGAATTGATTCATACCGGAGATATGAAGAAGGATGTGGAGGCCAACACTCAACTTTTCAATCATACTCTTGAGGCAATGATCCGTCAGTATCCCGATCAATGGTTCTGGGTGCATCGGAGATGGGAGAGGAAAAGTAGGCCATAAGGCAAGAAATTAGCCTTGCAAAGAAGGAGTCATCGATATATAGTTTGAGAGGGAGAAAACTTCTTGAATAAATTACCTCAGAAGAGATCAGAATGCTCTTCAACAACAAAACCGATTCGTGAAAAACATACTTACCTTCGTGTCGGGGATAAGGTTTTCCATAAGAAGTTTAAATCCTGGGGAGGTGGGGTTGTGATTGAGACATGGTCCTCTGATCTGCCCGGCGGATTATGTTTCGTTCGTATCCTATTCCAGGATGGAAAGAAGAGGGTTTTCGATAACAGTTTCGATAGCGCCTGCTGTTGTTACTATACTGGAATTACCCTCCTGAACCGCATCGAATTATGACCGTTCATATCGAATCCCATAAATCCAACTATTAATTTTGTTTGACCTCCTAACCAATATTTGATAAAAATATAAAAAGGTCTATTGAGAGATGAGGTGATCCATTTGATCGGTTTAAAAAAGATGTTTTTAATCCTTGTTCCTTTTTTATTGTTTCATACCCAGAATGTTTGCGGAGGAGGTGCTATGGAAATTACATCTTCAGCATTTAAAGATCAAGGTAAGATTCCAATTCAGTATGTCATGCCTGGAGCCGGAGGAAAGAATATTTCAGTACCGGTCACTTGGAAGAATGTACCTGCAGGGACAAAATCCTTTGCCTTATCGATTGTAGATCCCCACCCAGTAGCCCAAAACTGGGTTCATTGGCTTGTGATCAACATTCCAAAAGAGGCCTTCTCGATTGAGGAAGGGGCATCGAGAAAAAAGATGCCTACTGGGTCTTTGGAACTGAAGAACTCCTTTGGGGGTATCGGCTATGGAGGTCCCCAACCCCCTAAAGGAACGGGTGACCATCCCTATGTGGTGACCCTCTATGCCCTCAAGGTGGAGAAGCTCGATCTGGGGGTGAGCACTTCCCTCTCTGCTTTTAAAAAGGCAATTGAGGGAAAAGTGATTGAGTCAGCCACGATCACTGGAATGTACGGTCGATAAATGAAACCCTTACTTTCCATCTCTTAGATATTGGCCGAGGAGATCTCTGCTATGTTCGTCATCATGGCAGTAGACGCATAGATTTTCCCAATTAGATCCATCAGGGGGATTATTCATGTGATTTCCATCTTTATGATGCACAGTAAGGAGATGCTTCGTTTTCTCATCAAACTCTCTCCCACACTTGGCACAGATGAGGCCATGTATCTTGAGTGAGCGTTCTCTGTAATCACTGCCTTTAAAACCTGGTTTTTGCAATTCCTCAAGAACCTTATCAATCGATTCGTAACTGCCTATCTTTTGGGGTTGCTTCCTTTGTATTCGGTAGAGTCTTTTTTTCATATTAATGTTCCCCTATCATCCCACCCCTGCCTACCAGCAGGCAGGCGCGCTCTCCCCCATCTGAAGAGGGGGAATAAAAAGGAAGTTCAGGGGCATATCGAGCATTGCCTCACGACTCCTGCCCAGTCATTGTCATAACGCACATCAATAATAATCAAGTCAGGATTGCCAAGCAATCCCTTGAGTTCTTCTTTTGTCATCTTGGGGGCATCCGAAAAAGAATGCATAACTATTAAAATTAACAAATAGATCCCCTGAAATCAAGAGTTGGGAATAAAAATCACTTGTTTAGGGATAGAAATTTTGGTATCTATGTATTTAAATGCTAAGCCCTTAGCCTGCCTACCGCAGGCAGGCGCTATGCGCATAGCGGAGTTAAATTAATTAAGGAGGTGGTTGATCATGATTACTGTTCCAGCCCATAAGGTCAGACAGTTTGGCGTAGAATTCTATCAAACCTCTTTTACATCGGGTGATGTTCAGAAGTTGGTTAAATTTGAGGTATTAAATTATCCATCCATAGAGGAGGGAGAAAAGAGAAGAAAAACTGCCAAAACCTCGGCCATCAATTGGGAGATGTTAGAGAAACGAATCGCACGGAGCGAAGCCGCTTTTCAGAGACCAGTGATTCGAAAGAAGATTCGGGAACTGGTCCAGTATTATCTGGACTGTCAGGAGGCCCAGAATCTGCCTGCCATTCCAGGAGCTGTGATCATGATCACAGAAAAACGGCTCAATTTCTCCGCCATTGGAAAGAACCCCAACTTAGGAATGCTTCAGATCCCTGAGGAACCTGGGATCATGCGATGCTTAGATGGTCAGCACCGACTGTTGGCCCTTAGTGCCCAAACAGGGAAGAGCGTGGAGATCGATGTCCCTGCCGTGGTTTTCGATACGTTGGACGCTCGCCAGATTGTCGAGCTTTTTGTGACCATCAACGCCAAACATACAAGGCTCAATCCCTCGCATCTAATTTCCCTGGCCGGGCGAAGGCTCTATGCCGATCCCCATCAGGCCTTAGCCCATGACATCATTCGTCGGCTCAACGAGGAAGAAGCCTCTCCTTTGCGAGGAGACATTAAAGTCTTGGGGGTTGGAAAGGGCCGTGTGTCTCAGGCCTCACTTGCTGATGAGATGGGCGACCTTTTTAGCAACATCGAGAAGATCGGAGGGGCGAACAGATTCAAGGAATTCGAACAGAACGCAAAGCGTTTCTTTTTGAACTACTTTAAGGCGATTCAAGCTCTCTTTCCAAAGGCCTGGGCAGGTCGAAAGTATAGTATTAAGACAGGAGCAGCGCTGCGGGCCTTCATCCGGGTGAGCCCGGATGTGATGGCCCGATCGAAGGAACTGAAGAATGACCCCTTCGACCATTTTGGAATTCGAGAGGCGATCAAACCTTGGGGCGATAGAATTGGAGAGGTAAGGTTCGAGACCGATGGAGAGTGGCGGAAGAAGTTAGCAGGAGGGACAAGGGGTACAGCAGAGCTCCTCACCCGGGAGCTTCGGGATGCCATGAAAGCTCCTTGATCAGACGTCGATAGTGAATGCCAATGCTGCAAGAGCAACAGATACAGAAGCAAGCAGGGGGATCTATGCCTATGATTCACTGCTTATGGCGACAGGAGGCCTTGCCTTTGTCCCGCCGATTAAAGGGGTGGAGAAGAGGGGTGTCTTCACCCTCCGGTCCATGGAGGATGCGATCAATATGAAGGAATTTTCAAAAGAGGTCAATCAGGCGATCCTTATTGGAGGCGGACTCGTGGGATCTGGCCAGCTGCCCAAAGGCAGGGAGAGATTGCTGGTGTCAACATGGCAGGAGGAGATTTAATCTATGAGGGCACGGTCATCTCCAACACGCTGAAAGTGGTGGGGATTGCCCGCACGTCTGTAGGTGATATCGATCCAGAAAGGAAATTGGAATGTGTGGTGAGAAGCGACCGAGAAAAGCGTAAGTATTGCAAGGTGACCTTCTAAGAGGATCGAATCGTTGGTTGCATTTTTCTCGGAAGAACGGAGGGTGTTTCAGAGGTAATGAACGCCATCGAAAAGAAGATCAACGTGAAGGACATGAAAGAGTCGATTCTCGAGGAACATTTCGACTTTAAGAAGCTGAAGTCAACAATAAAAAATCCACCGAACTCATTGAATTCGGTGGATTCCCTTGGATTAAAGGGCTAAGGAGGAGGAAAGAGATTTTTTCTTCTTATTCAAATCTACTATACACTATTTACATTAAAAGAAGATTAAAACCGGATTAAAATTTTCTAATCTTTTATGCCTCATGTACCACATAGGGTGCATGACAATCCTGAACCTTACATGGTTCAGGGCTCCTCTCTTGAGGCAGGGAGAGGAATAGAAAGGGCGAGGGAGGTGGCCCATGATGGAAGAGGAGAGGAAGCTAACCGAGGAAGAATTTGTCATCCAGGCGATCAAGAAACTGAGAAAAGACCCATTCCGAGGAATCCACAGTGTGTACAGCGGCTTCAACGAAGCATTCAGGAAGTATTTTGGAACGAGTCCCGTGGAGGCCACTTCCAGATTGGCTGCTGAGGGGAAGATTGAGACAAGACCTTTTAAGGGAGGGGCGATGCTCTTTCTTCCGGGCGAAGCTCCAAAAAGACCTTCAGCAGAAGAGATCATAAAATGGATATTGGAGCCAGGGAACCGAAACCTTTCTGAGGAGGAGTTTGTCATCGAGGGAATAAAAAAGCTGAGAAAAGACCCCTACAAGGGGATCAGCAGCGTCTTCAGCGGGTTCAACGAGGCCTTCCGAAAACATTTCAGCAAAGACCCGATCGAATTCACAAGCAAGATGGCGTCTGAGGGAAAGATCGAAATCATTCCAATGAAGAGCGGAAAAGGAGTAATGCTCTACCTTCCAGGAGAAGGGCCAAGAGGACGAAAGACCGAGGAAACTCTAAAAAAGATCTTGGGGTAACCTATTGAGCCTTGGTCAATTCCTCCAAGGCTTCTTCATAAACATGATGGGTCTTTGAATCGAAAAGAACGAACCGGACAAGCTTAATCTCGGGGTGGTCCTTCAAGTAGTCGCCTACCGTCTTTACGGCAATTCGCGACGCCTCCTCCACTGGGTACCCATAGACTCCTGTGCTGATCGAAGGGAGTGAGATCGAAGAAATCTTGTGTTGGGTGCACAACTCCAAACTCTTTCGGTAAGCGCTGGACAAAAGCTCGGCATCCTTTGGTGACCCAGAATATCTTGGGCCCACTGCGTGGATCACATATTTGGCCTTGAGATTTCCTCCACCCGTAATGACCGCCGATCCAGTGGGGCAGCCTTTATATTTTGCTTTCAGTTCGGCCATGATGGCAGGCCCACCTGCTCGATGGATGGCGCCATCTACTCCTCCACCTCCTGCCAGCGCTGAGTTGGCAGCATTGCCGATGGCCTCTGTCTCCTGCTGGGTGATATCCCCTTGGACAACTTCCAATTGGGGTTTATTCACAGTTGCTTCCATATGGTTTGATTCATATCAAAAATGGGTGAATCCGTCAACCCCCACCTCATCCCTCAATAAAATAAGGTTAGAAATCTCCTTTTGTCCTTTTAGATAGGAACCCGCTACCCTGCAACAAACGGGTAAAAAGGGGAAACACGTCTAATGGTTATTTTGAACTCCGAACTCATAACTCCGAACTCTTAAACTCTATTAGAGGGTTGTGTGATATAGAACCCAACTACCCGATGACCCCGCTTGCCAAAGACGACCCTCCATCTCGCCCGTTCAGATAGGGGTGCAAGCTGCCGGGAAGAAGGTGATGATCAGATGATATTTCCCATAATACTCCTCTGCATAACTGATCACCCGATCGGACGTGGAGGGAAGGGTAAATATGTAAGGAAATCGTAATCCATTTTTCCCCATTTTGCAATGTACAAAAACGGCTTGCAAGAATGGATGGAAGAGTGTTAAATTGACCAAGGAGGGAAAGATGATTGCGTTTGATCTTTTCTGTTCAAATGGTCATAGGTTTGAGTGCTGGTTCAAAGACAGCGCCTCTTTCGAAGAACAGAGATCTTCGGGCGTGATCAATTGCCCTTTCTGTAACGATAATAAAGTGGAGAAGGCCTTCTCGCCCTTTGCAATTAAAAGGAGTGGAGAACAGAAGAAAGAAGACGCCATTTCTTACGAGGCCCTTCAAGGGATTCAGGAATATTTGGATAAACATTTTGAAGACGTAGGCCGTGATTTTGCTAAAGAAGCTCTCAAGATTCATTACGGGGAGTCAGAAAAGAGAAATATTAAGGGAACGGCTACGCCGAGCGAGGAGGTCCTACTAAAGGAGGAAGGGGTTCCGTTTGTCAAGATCCCCATCATAAAACGCCTGCTTAGTTGAGGTCCAAACAAAAATAAGCAAAGCGCAGAGAGCATAGCGAATAGATTTAACGCAATCGTTTGTTAATTCCGCAATCCCTGCCTGCGGTAGGCAGGGCAGGCAGGCGAAATCCGAAATTTGATTGGGAGGTTTAGGGTTTTACCGATAGATTCACTTCCTGAAATTTATCATTTCTAAAAAGTGTAATCCGAACCGCACTGCCCACCTTGATACTGTCGAGGGTTTCTTCAAATTCCTGAACGTTGCTTATCTCTTTAGCGTTGAGTTTGGTAATGATATCCCCAGCCTTCATTCCAGAGGCCTCTGACGGACTTCCTGAAATGACTTCTGAAACCAATATGCCCTTTTCGCCCCTGAAGTTAAAGTGGGAGGCTAAAGAAGGAGTGAGCTCCTGAACTCGAATCCCGTATCGCTCTCCCATACTCTTCTTGGCAAGGGTGATTCCCTGGGCATCGAGAATCTTGGCTAAGACGAAGATCGAAGTTTTAGATTTCAAGGCAATGATAATGGCATCGCTTGGTCGAGCATCGACTTCAATCAGCTTCTGGTTCAATATTAGAAAGAGCCTCGCATAGTAAGTATGGTCTTTTAAATCGACAATCCTTACTTCCTTCACCTTCACGTGAGCTTGCGCCAGAATAGAATGGATGAGGTCGTGGGTCATAGGTCTCGGGGAGGTGATGTTATTTAGTTCTCTTTCGATGGCATTCGCCTCAGGAAGACCGATCCAGATGGGGAGGGCTCTTTTGCCATCCTTATCGGCCAGGATGACAACGGGATTTTGTCCGATGGCATCGAGCCTCAACCCTTTCACCTCCATTTCAATGAAGGGAGGAAGTGTCTCCTTGCTAATCGAGATAAACACCAAAAAAGTGAAAAGTAAAACACCCGCAAGACCGATCATCAAATACTTTCTCATGAATTTCTCCTTTTCCCCTCCCTTTTTCCCTCCCCACTTGCGGGGGAGGGGGAGCCTGCCTGCCGGTAGGCAGGGGTGGGGGATGCTCTTTTTCTCAATATGGCCATCAGACCAATGATGATCTTCTGTCCGTCCCGCTTGGTCAGGGGATCGGGTCTTTTAATGATCCTCTGACAGAAGGCATGGTAATGCCGTTCCTCCCAGTTCAATCTTTCTAAGAGATAGGAAATGAAATCATGTTGGCTTGAGGTGATCGATTCGAAACCTTGAGGACTGTCAGAGGGGATGAGCCGACCTTTCGGTACGGGATGATAGGGGTATAGGAGGAGGCCTTTGAAGCCCATCTCTTGAAAACGTTTCATCACCTTCTCAAAACCTTCTCTTGTCAACCGGGTTGAACTCTCCACCCCCGCAACTCCTTTTAGGATCTGTCGATAAGACTCTTCATCGAGATGGAGGTCATCTTTGGCGATATGGATGAGAGCCTTCTTCTTTCGACCAATGACCATTCTTACCACCAAATAAATTATAAAGCAAACCGTATTGAAAATAAAAATGAATTATCTATTGGAAGTTAATAGTTCTGTTATGAGGAAATCTGAGTGGGTGACATTGACAGAAAATCCATTTTTAAATACCATATGCCCAACCAGCAAGTGGCCACATGGGATTTCGAGTCCCTCTTTTCTTATTCTTGCCGTTATCTTTCTTGCCCTTTTTATTAGTAGGGGATGAGAGAAACTATACCACGAACAGCAGGATCTCTCTGGAAAATCTCAAGGGGCATGTACAAAATCTACATTATGATCGAAATCCATATGACTGTTTTCCTGAGTTAGAAAAGGCGGGAGACTATATTTATAGCGAGCTTTCGAAGGTCGGCCTGAAAGTATGGAAAGAGTCTTTTGAGTGGGAGGGGAAAAGGTTCAATAATATCGTAGCGGAGAAGAAGGGGCTTGGATCAACAGATAGAATTTTTATTCTGGGTGCCCATTATGACACCGTTCCAGGTTCTCCAGGAGCTGACGACAATGCCAGCGCCGTGGCCGTTCTTCTTGAGGTGGCGAGAAATATTCAAAAGGTCAGTTTGGATTCCACGATAAGATTGATTGCCTTCAGCCTCGAAGAATACGGTTACATTGGGAGCACCTATTATGCCGAGAGGGCAAAAAGAGAAGGGGAAAAGATTGTGGGGATGATCTCTTTGGAGATGGTCGGTTTCACGAACTCGAGACAAAATTATCCTTCTTACATCAATCCGAAATATTATCCCAACGTGGGTGATTTCATCGGAATCATTGGAAATGAGGGATCAAAGGCATTATTAGAAAAGGTTTATCGGTGTTTCAGAACCTATGTCCCTCGACTCCCAATGGAGTTCCTTCTCGTTCCTGGGAATGGGGAGAGGATGGAAGAGGTGAGGTTGAGCGACCATAGTCCCTTTTGGGATCATGGCTTTCCAGCCCTAATGGTCACCGATACGGCATTTCTTAGAAACCCGAATTACCATCTCCCTTCGGACACGATGGAAACACTCGATTTTGAATTTATGAGAAAGGTAGCAATTGGAATCTTTTATTCATTGGTGGAATTGGCCAAATGAATAATCCCCCCTTTGCCCCCCTTTACTAAAGGGGGGTGTGGGGGGATTTGTCGGGGTTTGAGATGAAGATCGGTGTGCTTTCAGATACCCACTTAAGGGAACCCGATTCTGAATTCAAGAGGGTGATTGAATTCCATTTCAGAGATGTGGAGAAGATATTTCATGCAGGAGACTTTGTGGATTGGAGTGTTGCAGAATATCTTTCAAGCCTGAAAGAACTCATTGCTGTCTGTGGCAATATGGACCCACCGGATATTCGGAAAGCCTTTCCCCAAAAGAGGATCATCGAACTTGGAGGTTTCCGCATCGGCCTGATGCATGGAGGAGGTTCGCCATTTGGGATCGAGTCACGAGTAAGAGAGGCGTTTGAGGGCGTCGATGCGATCCTCTATGGCCATACCCACACGCCAGCCAATCATCAGGTAAAGAATATTCTATTCTTCAACTCTGGTTCCCCCACACGCTCTTTTATTCGTCGGGCCACCCTCGGTATCTTACATATCGGAGAGAAGATTGAAGGCGAGATCATACACATTTAAATAACCAATGATCAATGTCAAATCAATGACAAATGCCTTAATTCCAAAACATTTGGCATTTGAACTTTGGATTTTGAAATTCATTTGAACTTTGAGCTTTGACATTTGAAATTCGGTTCATATTTGCGTTTTCGTGCTTCGGATTTGGAGAGCTATGCTTCGAACTTCTGGTGGATTTCCTTCAGGCGTTCTGGGATAGGAACGCCAAAGGGGCAACGCTCCAGGCATTGCTCACAGGATGAACATGCCCCTCCCTTAACTGGGAGAAGGCGATATTGCTCTACGGCCCATCTTTTCATCCCATAGCGTTCAAAGTAACTCTCGAACCGAAAGATGTCGGGGATCGAGATGCCTTCTGGACAAGGAAGACAGTAGCCGCAATTTCTACAGAACCCTTTTCCAACTTCTCCCACCCAGTCCATCAATATACCAATCTCTTCAGAGTTTAAATTCCTAATGTCCTCTCCAACCTTCACGTTTTCCTCCAGCTCATTTAGGCTGGTCATTCCAGGGATGGCACAGGTGAGGTGAGGATTGGTGAGGACGTATCGAAGGGAGATCTGAGCGGGTGATTCCCCTTTAAAAAATTTTCGATCCCATCCCCTTGAGGGTTCAGCCAATTTTCCACCGGCGAGGGGTTTCATGGCGACCACGCCTATTCCCTTTTGGTGGGCCAAAGGGATGAGGTCAGCAGTCAGGCGATCTTCATCGATTGCACTGTATGCGACCATTAGGGCCGAAAATACTCCTGACTCGATTGCCTTTTTCATCATGGAGATGGATTGATGGATACTGATTCCAATCTGCAACACTTTCCCTTGTTCTCTCGCCTTTTCAAGAGCTTCAAGACCACCTTTCTCAAATATCTTCTCATATTCAGAACCACGAACATCGTGAAAAAGGACGAGGTCGATCCGATCGGTTTTCAGCCGTTGAAGGCAACGCTCTAATTTTTTCATTACCCCAAAACCATCTCGCTCGTCCACTTTGGTCGATAGGTAAAATTCTTTCCTTCTCCTGCTTAAGGTTTTACCAATCTTCTCTTCACTATCACCATAACAATCTGCTGTGTCCACAAAGTTGATCCCAAGATCGATGGCCCGATTTAGGAGGGTATCACACTCTTTCTGGCTCAGGTTCGGCAATTTAATTGCCCCAAAACCGATGACAGAAATCCTCCAGCCTGTCTTCCCGAGAGTTCTCTTTCTCATCAGAATCTCGACGTTACTTTTTCAGCTTTTCTAATTGATTTACAAGATCTTCCAAAAGGGGTCTTTTGTTGATATCATGGATGTCGATATACCGAACGATCCCCTTTTTATCAATAATAAATAGGGCCCTTTCAGAGACTCCGTTTGAACGCAACACACCATATTTTTTGGCTACTGCACCATGGGGCCAGAAGTCGGAAAGGACCGGAAACCATAACTTACCCATCTGATTGGTCCATGCAAAAAGGGTTGGGATGTTGTCTACCGTAATCCCAAGGAGTATGGCATCATTTTGGCCAAAAATATCTTTGACGATATTGTAACCGGGCCACTGGTCTGAACAGACAGGCGTCCAGGCGGCAGGAACGAAAGAGAGAACCACATTCTTTTTTCCCTGGTACTGTTTCAGGGAAATCTTTTCCCCGGAAACCGCAGGAAGAGTGAATTCAGGAGCCCGGTCCCCAACTTTCACTTTGAGTACGCTATCATTCGGTTTGAGGATCCCTACTTTATAAATATTTTCTTTGAATGCCTCTGAAATGGAATAGGTTACGGGGATAAAGGAAAAGACTGAGAGAACTCCAGTGATCATAATGAGATTGGGTAATCTTTTCTTTTGCATGGCTCCTCCTATTTTAGACCAGAAGCCTTGAGTATCAACTCCAGAAATGGTTCGGCCCCCTGGAAATCACCCAATTGGGAATGCACAATCTGATGAGTCCCATCGTCATTGATTTTGGTAGCAACAAAGTATGGGGTTCTGACCTCTCCTAATAGCTTATGGATGGAAAAATCCTTATCTGCAAAAAGGGGAAATGGGACACGATATGTTTTCTTAAATACCTCGACTTCAAAGGGGGAGTTTCCTGCACCAATACCGATTATTTTGATTTTGTTTTTAAGATCTGGATTATTTTCTATGACTTGATACATTTCGTTTATCCTGGGCGCATCCTTCTGGCAGTAAGGGCAGTACATGCTAAAAACTTCAAGGATCACCACCTTGGCTTTGATCTGTGGTATTCTGAAAGTGCCCACTCCTGGAAGCCCCAAGTAGGCTTTCTCAGCAGGATTCTTAGGGATTGGAAGGTTGATCTTCGGCAACACATCACCTTTTGATGGAGGAGGATTGGACGCAAGAGTGGAAGAGGAAAACACTGAAAACGAGATGATAATGGCTAACGAAGGCATCAAGATTTTTTTCATTCTTTTCAACTCCTTTCAGAGATGTTACTATTAATCATAATTTTGAACTCTCTTGTTATCAAGTCTTTTTTCAATTTCGAAATGATGACTTTATGGTTGCCCAATTCTTGTAAATCTGGTTGAATACGCCTTAATGTTGCATTGAAGAGGTGGTTGGGTGTGTTTCCAAACCTTTACCAAGCGGGTTTTTGAAATGTTTTATGGGCAACATGCGATATCACCTAAGGTGACTTCTGAAATACATGTGGAAAGTTGGTAGCAAAACGTTTAGAGGTGCCGCTGTAAAGGTTTTCCAACACACTCAACCGCCTTTTAGAACATTTTTATGCAACTGTTGAGTACAGTTTAAATTGAAGATGGTATAAATTGGGTGAAAGGAGAAAAAGATGGCAAAACGTCATCCATTGAAGATTACGGTAATAAAGAAGTTGAGCTCAAAAGAGGTTTATGGACAAGCACTTCCAGAAGTTTCAGAGGAGATGACTCCTTATTGCGATCGTCTCGAAGTGGGACAAGAATTTATTGTAGAAGAGTCGGGAGCAATACCCTCCGGCTTTTGCACCTGGGCATGGCATGATATTTATCCGGCAGTGACCGGGCTGAGATTTGGGGGAAACTATCCTTGGATGAAAAAGGAAGGATTGATCTATTCTTGTTGTAGCGATGGTGTACGGCCCGTCTTCTTCAAGATCGAGAGACTATGAAGACACCTTGAGCAGGTTATTCCAATCAAAGGCCGGATAGGTTTTTCCTTACGGTTCAAACGTTCCCTTCGCCAGGACGTGACCCTGGTGAATCATCATTTTGCCCCTGGCTATGACCGTTTCTATAGTTAGATTCTGATCTAAAATTAATAAGTCGGCGTCTTTTCCTTCTTCAATACCCCCCTTGGAGTGATAAATCCCAGCCCTCTTTGCAGGATTGGATGTCACCATTTTTAGGACATCCTCAAACAAGAATCCTTCTCTCACTAAACCTTTACATTCATGATAGAGGTTTTGAATATCTCCAACGGTCAGCTTAATCACATTTCCCTTCTCATCGAAGATTGGCATGGACCCATTCGAATCGGAGCTCAATGTGATCTGTTCTACAGGAACTCCTTCTTCGAGAGCCATTCGGAGTGCCTTTCCAGTTGTCAAAGGGAAATTTAGTTCCTGTCCTTTCACAGTGATATCGATATTTCCACCCATCTTTGCGAACTGGATCGATTGCTCGAGAAGTGATTGTGTCCGGGTCACGTGGGTGGGGAGAAACTGGCCGATGGGAATCTCTGTCTCTTTAACAATCCGAATGATGGGATCGAGCATCCTCTGGCCGCTGCCCATGTGAAGGTGAACCAATCCCGCTTTGCCCCCAAGCATTCCTCCAACCCGGGCCTCCGCAGCGACACGACAGAGCTCGTCAAAAGTTGGTTGAGAGGATCGGTGGTCAGAAACAGCGATCTCGGCCACGCCAATTACTTTTGGAATGAGGGCGATATCCTTTCGGACACCCCCCGTTATAGTTGCAAGGGGGAATTGATAAGATCCAGTGTAGATATAGGTCGAGATCCCTTCCTCCTCAAGCTGCATGGCCTTGGCCAAGAGGGTTTCGGGTCTCCGTGAAACATCGTCCGTGCCAAGGCATCCCACGACTGTAGTCACCCCCGCACGGGTTATCTTTGAAAAGGTGATTTCCGGTGTCCTCGTTTTAGGCCCTCCTTCGCCTCCTCCACCTAAGAGATGGACGTGGAGGTCGATCAAACCTGGTGTGACAATCTTCCCGGAGGCTGAGAGTATTCGGAAGTTGAAATCTCCTGGCAGATCGATACGATCCGAAATCTTAGCAATCATCCTTCCAACGATGAGGATATCTTTGATCCCCATCTTTTCAGGTCCATAGAGTGTCCCACCTTTGATCAATTTAAACATCGATACCTCCTTCATTCTAAGTTCGGAGTTAAGAGTTCAGAGTTCGGAGCAAAAACTAAATACTCCGAACTATCTATTCTGCAAGGTGGCAAGCCACCCATCGCCCATCCTCTACTTGATGAAAGAAAGGTTCCTCTTCGTAACACCTTGGAAGGGCATAACGGCATCGGGTATGGAAACGGCATCCCGAGGGAGGATTGATTGGACTGGGGACATCCCCTTCCAGGATGACTTCATCTCTCTTTCTTCTCGGATCTAGGGATGGGACAGCAGCTAAGAGGGCCTTTGTGTAAGGATGAGCCGGTGATTCAAAAAGGACATTCTTTTCTGCCATTTCGACAATCTTCCCGAGATACATAACCGCTACCCTGTCACTGATGTGGCGAATCACGCTGATGTTATGGGAGATGAAGAGATAGGTCAGTCCAAACTCCTTCTGGAGTTGTTTCATAAGATTCAGGATCTGGGCCTGGACGGAAACATCGAGAGCAGAAGTTGGTTCATCGGCAACAATCAGTCTCGGTTGGGTGGCCAGTGCCCTGGCGATGCCGATACGCTGACGCTGCCCTCCAGAGAATTCATGCGGGTACCGGGTGAGATGTTCCTTCATAAGTCCGACTGCCTCGAGCAGTTGAAAGGCTCGCTCATCCCTCTCAGATCGCTCCACCAGTCCATGGATTTCCATGGGTCTACCCACGATTTCGCCAACGGTCATCCGGGGATTGAGAGAGGCGAAGGGATCCTGGAAGATGATCTGAAAGGCTCGCCTCATGGGATGAATTCCTTTCTTATCCAAACGGGCAAGGTTTTTACCTTCAAAGAGGATTTCCCCATCGGTCGGTTCGATCAGTTTGAGGATGAGCCTCCCAACCGTTGTCTTCCCACATCCTGATTCTCCGACTAAGCCCAAGGTCTCCCCACGATCGATCGAAAAATCGATGCCGTCTACGGCATGGACGAAGGCCTTTTCCTGCCTCCATCCCCTCGCGATGGGAAAGTGCTTTTTGAGTCCCTTCACTTTTAGCAGAGGTTCGCTCTGATGTTGCATTGAAGAGCTAGTCAAGTGTGCCTCCAAACCTTTACAAAGCGGTTATTATTCATGATTCTTACCCCCTCCGTAGAGGTAGCAGGAGACGAGATGTTCGGGTGAGGGTTGAAAAAGCGGAGGGATCGCACGGTCGCAGGGATCGAACCGATAAGCACATCGGGGATTGAATTTACATCCTTCTGGAGGTTGACTCAGGTCCGGGACCGTACCGGGAATGACGGCCAGCGTATCCTTTTCGCGATCCATAAGAGGAATGGCCCCCCACAGCCCCTGTGTATAAGGATGCCTCGGATTCTCAAAGATTTCTTCTACGCTCGCCTGCTCGACGATAGAACCTGCATACATCACAGCCACCCAGTCACACAGCTCAGCGATTACTCCCAAGTCGTGGGTGATCAACAGGATAGAGGTGTGAAACTCCCTCCTCATCTCCTTGATGAGCCTGAGAATCTGCGCCTGAATGGTTACGTCCAAAGCGGTTGTGGGTTCGTCTGCGATCAGCAGATGGGGATGGCATGAGAGTTCCATGGCGATCATTACCCTCTGCCTCATTCCACCGCTCAACTGATGAGGAAACTGTTTTGCAACTCTTCGGGCCTCGGGGATATGAACCCGTTCGAGCATCTCGATGGTCTTCTCAAAAGCCTGAGATCTATCCAGCTTCTGGTGGAGCGTGATAACCTCTATTATCTGGTCTCCAATACGAAAGACAGGATTTAAAGAGGTCATCGGTTCTTGAAAGATCATGGAGATTTCTTTACCCCGAACGGATCGCATCTCCTCCTCTGAAAGATCGAGAAGATTCCTCCCGCTGAAGCGGATTTCTCCTTCTACGATCTTACCCGGAGGATAAGGGATGAGCCTCAGGATCGAAAGCGCTGTGACTGATTTTCCGCAGCCTGTTTCGCCAACTAATCCAAAGGCAGACCCTTCCTCAATATCGAAGCTCACTCCATCGAGGGCCTTAACGGTCCTTCCCGCCGAATAGAACTGGGTCCTTAAATTCTTAACACTTAAGAGCGTACCCATCTTTATGAAAATCCGCGGGGTGATCAGTCTTTAAGCCTCGGATCGAGTGAGTCTCTGAGGCCATCACCGAAGAGATTAAACCCCATCACTACCAGCATGATCGCCAGACCTGGAACAGTAGCTACATGGGGGGCAGTAATCAGATAGGCTCTCGCATTCGAGAGCATGGCGCCCCACTCAGCCGTCGGAGGTTGTACTCCGAGGCCAAGAAAACTGAGGCCCGAGGCAGTGAGAAGCACCGTTGCCATCCGAAGCGTTGTCTGGACGATGATGGGTGCCATGGAATTGGGCAACAGATAACGAAAGAGAATATTGAAATCGTTTTCCCCAACCGCTCGGGCTGCCTCAATGAACTCCTTCTCTTTCAAGGAGATCACAGAGCCCCGAACAATTCTTGCAAACTGAGGAATCGAGTAGATACCGGCAGCAAGCATCAAGTTCGTCAGACCGCTACCGAGTACAGCGATGATGGAGATAGCGAGAAAGATCCCTGGGAAAGCGAGGAGGATATCCATGAGTCTCATAATTAGATGATCAAATTTCCCGCCAAAGTAACCACCGACCATTCCGAGGACCGTTCCAATCACCATTGCAATGGAAACAGCGACCACCTGAATCTGAAGGGAAATACGGGCCCCATAGATCACCCGGCTTAACAGATCCCTTCCCAGAGGGTCCGTCCCCAAGAGATGTTCCTTGCTCGGAGGTTTCAGCCGTTTCATCAGATCTCCTTCATTGGGTGGGTAGGGGGATATATAAGGTGCCAGAATAGCAATAAGGACGAAGAGAAGGACGATGACGCCTCCGAGGATGGCTGCCCGGTTTCGTTTGAGCCTTCGCCAGACCTCTGCCGTCTGACTCGTCTTCAGTGCCTTTGTCTCATTCATAACGTATTTTTGGATCAAAAAAGGCATAGGCAATATCGGTCAAAAGATTCACCAGTACAAAAGTCGTTGCGACCAGGAGCATCGAACCCTGAACGACCGGGTAATCTCGTTGGAAGATCCCTTCCACCATTAACCTTCCAACTCCAGGAAGAGAAAAGACGGTCTCGGTCAGAACCGCGCCGCCGAGCATATATCCAAATTCAAGGCCAAAGACGGTGATCACCGGGATCATCGCATTCTTCAGGGCGTGTTTATAGATGACGATGAACTCGCGAAGGCCATTGGCCCGGGCAGTGCGAATATAGTCCTGTCGGATGACCTCAAGCATGGAAGCCCTTGTCATTCGAGCAATGACTGCCGATCCAGCAGCACCCAAGGCGATCGCTGGAAGGATGAGGTGTATGATCGTTCCCTTCCCTCCCGCTGGAAACCATCTCAGGTGCACAGAGAAGACAAGCATGAGCAGTAAGCCAAACCAGAAAATGGGCATAGAGATGCCAAAAAGAGCACCCACCATGCTGACGTTATCAAAGAGGGAATATTGCTTCGTTGAAGAGATAACCCCTGCGATCAGACCAATGAAGCCAGCAATCAATATGGAGAGAAAAGAGAGCTGAACGGTAAAGAGAAAACGCTCCTTAAGAAGTTTGATGACGGGTTCACGATTTCTGATCGATATTCCAAAATCCCCACGGACGACATGAGAAACGAAATGAAGATACTGGATATAGAGGGGTTTATCCAGGCCGTATTCCTTTCGGAGAGCTTGAATGAAGTCCGGATTGGCGTCCTCTCCTGCCAATAATTCGGCTGGGTCTCCGGGGACCATATGGAGGAGTGAAAAGGAGATAAGTGAAACTCCAAAGAGGACAGGGAGAAGCATGAAGATTCTTTTTAGGATGTAGCGGGACATCTCTTTCTCGCAATAAAGAAAAGGGCGACCGAGATTTGGCCGCCCTAAGAGTTTGAAATGAGTGAATCAAATCCCCTTATCATTTCTCAATATAGGTCTGGTGGTCAAAATAGGTCAGTTCAAGTGGTGAATTGATGACTCCTTTGAGTTTATTTGAATAGCCAATGGTCTCCTTGGTCACCAGGAGAAAGATCGAAGGGGCCTCCTTGACGAGTAATTCCTGAGCCTCCTTCAGATATTTATCCATCTCCGCTTTGGTCGTCGCCCGAGTAAATTTGTTCACCAGGTCATCAAACTCTTTATTGGAGAAGAAGCTTCGATTATTCCCTTTTGGGACCCATTGCTCGGTGGTGTAGAGGGGATAGAGAATCCAACGAGCTTCAGCCGTTGAAGGGGCCCATCCGATCAGGAAGAGTTCAGACTCATTTTCCTCAGGCGGTTTACGGGTCGCTGCTAAATAGGCGGCCCACTCCATTGTATCGAGGGTGCAGTCAATTCCCACCTTCTTCAACTGCTGTTGCACGGCTTGGGCCATTTCAAAATCTTTGGGATAGCGGCCCTGGGGACTCCACAGTTTTGCCTTAAATCCTTGGGAAAAACCCGCCTCAGCAAGAAGCCTTTTTGCCTTTTCTGGATTGTATGAATATCCCTTAACAGGAAAGTGGCCAGTGGTCAAAGGTGCAACGATTCCTGAAGCGGCTAAAGCTCTTCCCTGATAGATGCTCTTGACAATCGCTTCTTTATCGACAGCGTAATTGAGAGCTTGTCGGACCCGAACGTCTGTAAAGGGTTTTTTGTAACAATTGATTCCGATATACAATACACGCAGTGTCTCGGTGGAATCGAGTTTGATCTTTGGATCTTTTTCCAGCCTGGGAATGTCTTCTGGAGGGATCCGGACGATCAGATGGGCGTCCCCTGACTGAAGCATCATCACCCGGGCACTATCTTCTTTAACCGTCTTCACAATGATCTTATCAACGTAGGGTTTTCCTCCCCAATAGTCATCATTTCTGACCATGGTCAGATGGTCCCCATGAATCCATTCAACAAATTTAAATGGGCCTGTTCCGACCGGTTTCCGTGCGATGTCCTTTCCCAAAGTCTTCAAGGCTGTCGGACTGATGATTCCCGAGGCGCTGTGACCTAAGTTATTGAGAAAAAAGGCAAAAGGTGCTTTCAGATTGATCTTTATGGTGAATTCATCTAAGATCTCAACTGAACTCACAAAGGGAACATAGAGTCCAGCTCGGGAAGGTTTCTCCGGTCCGATCATCCTCTCAATAAAGACTTTGACAGCCTCTGCGTTGAAAGGAGTTCCGTCATGGAATTTCACCCCTTTTCTGAGGTAGAAAGTCCATGTCAATCCATCTTTTGACTGCTCCCATTTGGTTGCCAACCCAGGGACGATTCTTAGCTTTTCGTCAAATTTGACAAGGTTCTCGTACATCATTCGGTTCATAGCCTCAGCGGGGTTACTTTCTGCATTGGCAGGATCGAGGCGGTCTGGGTCCGCACCAGCAGCATAGATGACCGTCCCTCCGTAGACTTGGGCAAAGCTTGAAGTTGGAGTGATGAAGAGAAGTGAGATAAAAATTATACCAACATAACCTAACCATCGTTTCATAGAAATCCCTCCTTTCTTATCATTTCTTCGTCTCTCAAACAGAAAACAGGTAAATCCCGCCTTCTATTCTCTTTAAAATATCAAAAAATTCTTTTTTCTGCAAGCAATGTTTATCTATCGTTTTTTAAGAGTAGCGATCGTGGCGCCCCAAAAGCCAGACTCTAAGGGAGCCAATTTAAACGATTCAACAAGGGGGCTCTTTTTGAGGAAAGAGTGGACGATCTTCATCTGAACTCCTTTTCCCTTCCCGTGAATGATTCGCACCTCTTTAAAACCCTTCTTTTGACATTCCCAAAGGTATTCCTCTAAAAGAGATGGTATCTCTTTTGGTGAGAAAGTGTGAAGATCGATCCAATCCTCAATGGGAAGACGAACAACCATAACCCAAAGTTTAAGGTTTAAAGTTTAATGTCCTAAATCTTCATTTAACCTGTTTCTTAACCTAAAACTTGAAACCCGAAACTTGAGACTTGAGACTTAAAACTTAAAACTTAAAACTTAAAACTTAAAACTTCTCTTTGGCCATTTTAAAAATCTGGTGAAACATCCCTCTGGTCAGTTTACCGGTCTGTGTGTTTTGCTGGCTCGGATGGTATGTGGTGATCAGAGTAATCGTTGGGAGTTCGTAGGGGCGATTCATGAATCGCCCGTACAGAGTTCTGAGTTCTGTCCTTTTTGAAAGCAGATAGACCTTTCCATGTCCAAAGGTTAGAGGAGGAATTTCAATCCCTCGCATTCTCAGAGATTTCAGTGTTTGGGTGAAGGCAATCTGACCCAGTGGAACCAAGATCTTAACTTTGTTCAAAAGGTCAAGTTCTTTTAAGAAGTAGGGTCGGCAGTTCTCTATCTCTTCGGGTAAGGGTCTATTTTCCGGTGGGGCACATCGAATCGTTGCTGTAATATAACAATCCCTCAAAGCAAAGTCATCATCTCGACGAGAAGAATTGGGTTGGTTAGCAAAACCGAACTTATGGAGAGCGCCAAATAGCCACTCTCCGCTCCGATCTCCGGTGAACATTCGGCCTGTCCGGTTCCCTCCATTAGCTGCAGGAGCAAGTCCGATGATGAGAAGCTGGGCGTCAGGGTCTCCGAAACTGGGAAGGGGTTTTGACCAGTAATCCCAATCTCGGTATCTCTTTGGTTTATGCTTCGAGATCTTTCGAATATGGTTGACCAGTCTCGGACATTTCCCGCATTGAATAACAGTCTTTTGCAATTTTTCCAACTCGGTCTTTATTTTCATAGACGAATGGAATGGCTTCGATATTTCAATCATATCTGTTAAGGCCGTATTTTTTCAACAAGAAAGTTACATTTTGACAGAATCTCGTTTTCTTGTTAAGAATAATTGACAAGAAAGAAATCGTGCATAAAGGAGGTGAAGGATGCCAACCTACTCCCATTCACAACTTACTGCCTATGAGACCTGTCCTCACCAATATAAATTCGCCTATATCGACAAGATCGAAGTGGAAACAGAAAGCATCGAGGCCTTCATGGGTTCAAGGGTTCATGATGCCCTGGAGAAACTCTACCGAGACCTGAAAGTGACCAAGCTTAATACCCTGGAGGATATTCTCAGCTTTTACCATCAGAGTTGGGAAAAGAACTGGAATGAAATGGTTCAGATTATACGAAAGGAGTACAGTGCTGAGGATTACCGCCGTTTGGGAGAGAAATGTATCTCCGATTATTACAGACGTTATTATCCATTCGATCAAGGAAGGACATTGGGTCTTGAAGAAAATATTTACTTCCCTCTGGAAGAGGAAAAAGGTTATTGGATTCGAGGTTTCATTGATCGTTTGACACTCGTTGATAATTCCATCCTGGAAATCCACGATTACAAGACCTCCAATAGACTTCCTACCGAGGAGGAGATCAAATCCGACCGGCAATTAGCTTTCTATCAGATGGGAGTGGAGGGAAGATGGAAGGGTATTCGAGAAATCAGATTGATTTGGCACTACCTCTCCTTCGATAGCGAAATACAATCTTCAAGGGCCCGAGAGGAACTCCATCAGCTTCGTCGGGAAACCTTAGGGCTTATCCAGAAGATTGAGGCGGACAGACATTTCGTTCCAAAAGAAAGCCCTCTCTGCGATTGGTGTGATTATCAAGGGCTGTGCCCAAGACGAAGGCATCTGATCATGGTAGGCAGCCTTCCGCCTAATGAGTATCTGAATGAAGAAGGGGTGACCTTGGTCAATCGTTATGTGGAGTTGAAGGAGAGAAAAAGAGTCTTGAATGAAGAGATCGATGCCGAATTGGCCAAGGTTGAAGAAGCCCTTTGTGCCTATGTCCAAAAGGAGGAGATCGAGGCGATCTTTGGAAGCGATCATGTGGCGAGAATTAGGATCGAGATGAAGGAAAAGTATCCTTTAAAGGGAGATCCCAATCGAAAGGTGTTGGATGAGATCGTCAAGAATGCGGGGAAGTGGATGGAGGTTTCAGATTTAAACCCCTGGATGCTGGCCAAAGTGATCGGTCGAGGGGGTTGGCCTCCTTCGTTAGTTAAAAAGGTGAAGGAATTTTCTACCTTGGAGGAAAGTCGTTCCATCACGGTATCCAAGTTGAAAGAAAGAGAATAGTAGTTGGTGAGGCAATGTCAAATGTCAAAGTTCAAAGGTCAAATATAAGTTCAAATTCCAAAGTTTAATGCAGCATGTCAAATATTTTGACATTTAGGCATTTGTCATTGATTTGAAATTTACCTGCCTGCCCTGCCTACCGCAGGCAGGCGCAGGCAGGGATTTTGGCATTTGAACTTTTATTTTGGATTCAACATCGTGAGATCCAACGGAGAGCGTTATGGATATTCGAGTTCAGAAAGGCAGGGCTGAGAAATATCCTTGTGAACTTCTTCTTCTCTTCTCTTTCGAACATCCTGAGCAGCTGGAAGGCCCTATTCGGAATGTGGATTCGGAGTGGAAAGGGTTTATCACCCATCTGATGAAACAAGGAGATTTTAAGGGAGAGTTATTTCAATGTCGGCTGTTCCACACCCAAGGCGCTCTCCCTGCCCAAAGGGTGTTACTCACCGGTCTGGGTAAAAGAGGGGAGTTTGATCTTGAGAAGTGGCGTGGGGCTTCCTCAAAGGCCGGACAGTTCATCCGTGATTCAGGGATCAAACAACTCGCCTTTCCGATAGAGAAATTGGATGGCCTCTTAGAAGAGGAATTGGCCGAATCCTTTGTGACCGGACTCCTCCTTGGAACCTATCAGTTTAAGGAGTTTAAAACGCTTGAGAGGGATAAAATCAAGGAGATCGAGGATGTGATCATCCTCGGAGAGACAGCCGAGGAGATGAAATTGCTTGGGGAGGGGATAAGAACGGGGAAAATTATTTCAGAATCGGTCTATATGGCGAGAGATCTCATCAACGGACCGAGCAATCAAATCACTCCAAGCGCCCTGGCTGAAAAGGCTCAACAGATTGCGAGAGATCAAGCCATGGAGATTCAAGTGTTGGAGGTGAACCAGGCAGAGGTCATGGGCATGGGGGCATTTGTTGCCGTTGCCAAAGGAAGTCAGGAGCCGGGAAAATTTATCGTCCTTGAATATAACAAAGGCAAAGGATGGGATACGGTTGCTTTGGTAGGAAAAGGGATCACCTTCGACAGCGGCGGGATCTCGATCAAACCTTCAGAGAAGATGGAACGGATGAAGGACGATATGTCAGGCGCTGCTGCTGTTTTGGCCATCATGCGAGCAGCCTCAAAGCTCCAGATTCCTCTTCATCTGGTAGGGATTATCCCGGCGACAGAAAATCTTCCAAGTGGTAAGGCTTATAAGCCCGGAGATGTTTTGAAGACCCTCTCAGGGCAGACCGTTGAGGTGATCAGTACTGATGCGGAAGGAAGGCTCATCCTCTCAGACGCCCTGACATACAGCTTGCGGTATCAACCGAAGGCAATCATCGATCTGGCGACTCTAACCGGAGCGTGTGTGATCGCCCTGGGAGATTATGTCATCGGCCTTTTTGGTAATGACGAGACCCTTTTGAAGCGAGTCGAAGAAGCTTCGGCGAAGACCGGGGAGAAGGTCTGGAGATTACCCCTCTGGGATGAATATTTCGAATATTTGAAAAGTGATGTCGCCGATTTCAGGAATGTGGGAAGTCGATCAGCAGGTGCCATCATCGGTGGAATCTTTTTGAGTAAATTTATTGGGAAAACCCCATGGGTCCATTTGGATATTGCTGGCCCAGCTTACATTGAAAAAGAAAAGCCTTACACGCCAAAAGGAGGCACCGGGGTTGGCGCAAGATTGCTGGTGCAAATGTTAAGGGATTGGAAAAATTTTTGAAATTCGAAGCACGAAATCCGAAATTCGAAACAAATTCGAATGATCAAAAGCTTAAAATTCAAAACAAAAGAATGAATTCCGTTTTAGAAATTTGGTAATTCGGATTTGAGATTTGTTTCGAGTTTCGATATTCGAATTTCGAATTTATTGTTTCAGGGTCATGTGATGAACAAGACGGGAAAGCAATACCCATTCCTCATGGCCTGCCATCGGCAGCCCACAGAGTTTGCCCCCATCTGGCTCATGCGCCAGGCAGGTCGGTATATGAAGGAGTACCGAGCTCTCCGAAAGAAATTCTCCTTTTTGGAAATGTGTAAAAGCCCCGAACTGGCAGCGAAAGTAACACTCCTTCCCATTGAAAAATTTAAGGTTGATGCCGCCATCATCTTTTCCGATATACTGCTTCCTTTGGAGCCGATGGGGGTAAAATTGGAGTTTACAAAGGACGAAGGTCCAGTCTTTCGCGATCCCGTTCGGGAAACGAAGCAGATCGATCGGCTGCGAATGATCGAGCCGGAAGAGGATCTTCCCTTTCTCATGGAGGCAATTCGTATCGTACGGAAGGAGTTGGAAGACAAGATTCCGTTGATCGGATTTTCAGGGGCTCCCTTCACCCTTGCCAGTTATATCATCGAAGGAGGTCATTCAAAGAACTATGTCCTCACAAAATGTATGATGTACCAAAACCGTTCGGGATGGGATCGGTTGATGGAGAAGCTTTCGGATGTATTGATCCGATGTCTCAACGCACAAATTCGCTCTGGTGTACAAGCCATCCAACTTTTCGATTCTTGGGTGGGATGCTTGAGCCCAAGCGATTACGAAGAGTATGTGCTTCCTTATTCCAAGAAGGTGATTGAGGGACTAAACGGGAGCGTTCCCATCATCCACTTCGCTACCTCCTCCTCAACACTCTTGGAAGAGATGAAGAGAGCGGGTGGAGATGTTATTGGGGTGGATTGGCGAGTAAATCTGGGCGAGGCTTGGGCACGCCTCGGGTACGATGTAGCCATCCAAGGAAACCTCGACCCCCTCGTTCTCCTCGGTGGACCTGATCTGATTGAGAAAGAAGTTAAGCGGATTCTTGATGAGGCAGGAGGTCGGCCTGGCCATATCTTCAACCTCGGCCATGGCATCCTTCCCAACACACCGGTCGATCATGTGGCCTTCTTAATTGAAACGGTTCATCGCTACAGTTCAAAGTGATTTTCGATGAGAATATTTCCCTGTTCGGAGTCAAGTACAATCGATGAAATAAGATATTTCCCCCTCTCCCTTTGAGGGGAGGGGATATTTTTTAGAGCTCGAGGATAATCGGATGAAAGCCCTTCTCCTTTTGGCATTCGGAGGGCCTCGATCCTTAGAGGAGGTTGAATCTTTTTTGACTCGTCTCTTTGGAGGGAAAGAACCTTCTCCAGAGCAATTGGAGAGGATCAAAGAGCGGTATCGTTTAATCGGAGGTTCTTCTCCACTCCTTGAAATCACATGGGGACAGGCGCGGGCCTTAGAAGCGAAGCTCAATGCCAAGGGGTATGCCTTCAAATCTTATGTAGGAATGCGTTATGGGTATCCATTCATAGAAGAGACTCTGAAAGAAATTCTGCAGCATGGGATCCGAGAAGTCGTTGCTATTCCCATGGTACCTTTTCGGTCCAGTGCCAGCACAGGAGCTTATATCGAAGAGGTGAATCGGGTAAAAAATAATATGGGAGAGGGGTTAAAGATCTCTTTTGTCGAGGGATGGCATTTGCATCCTCTATTCCTTGAAGCAGTCCGAGAGAAAATTCGGGAAGGGTTAAGGGGATTTGATCCAGAAGAGAGAAAGAGGGTTCACCTCATCTTCACTGCCCACAGCCTTCCGAAAACGATCATTGAGGGTGACCCCTATCTCAACGATTTTGAAGCGAGTGTTAAAGGAGTTCTTGAGGGTCTCGAACCACTAAAATGGTATATGGCCGTTCAGAGTAAGGGCGGTGGACCTGAAGAGTGGGCAGGCCCGGATGTAGAATCGATCCTTAAAGAACTCTCCGAAGATAAAGTTTGCGAGGTTCTCATCGTTCCGATCGGGTTTGTCTCAGATCATATCGAGATCCTTTATGACATCGACATCGTGTATCGGAAAAGAGCAGAATCTTTGGGAATGGCACTAAAACGATCTCCTTCTCTTAATTTTTCAGAACGATTCGTAGAGGCGCTTTCGGACATTGTGGAAAAACATTTAAGAGGGTTCGAGGATTCCAGGGTTCAAGGGGGCTAGTAGTCGATGAGTTCAGAGTTCGGAGATTCTAAATCAAACACTCCGAACTCCTAACTGATTACTCCAAATTTATTCAGTTTTGAGGAGGTTACGTGAAACGAATAGTCATTGTAGGGGGTGGCATCGCTGGACTGGCAGCTGCCTACTATGCTCTTGAGAAGGCAAAGAAATTAGGTGAATCTATCCATCTTCAACTTTTAGAGGAAAAAGATCGTCTGGGTGGATGTATCCTGACGGAGAAGGCCGATGGCTTTGTCATCGAGGGAGGTCCGGACTGTTTCCTTTCCGAAAAGCCCTGGGCCCTTGCCCTTTGCGAAAGATTGGGATTAGGAGATCGGCTCTTAAATACGAATGAGAATCGGACAACCTATATTCTTTCAAAAGGCAAGCTTCATGAATTGCCCGAAGGGTTCATGCTCATGGTTCCCACCGGCTTCATGCCCTTCATCAAAAGTTCTCTCATCTCCTGGCCTGGGAAGATCCGGATGGGAATGGATCTCTTCATTCCAAAGAAGCGGTTCGATCAAGAGGAGAGCCTTGCAGATTTTGTGAGGCGCCGTTTGGGTGAAGAGGCATTGGAGAAGATTGCAGAACCCTTGGTGGCCGGGATCCATGCTGGAACACCTGAGGCAATGAGCCTTATCAGCACCTTCCCTCGGTTCATCGAGCTCGAGGAGAAGTACGGAAGCCTCATCAAGGGAATGTTAGCAAGAAGGAAGATTGCTCACCACTGGGAAGGCCGAGGAGGACACAAGAGAACCATGTTTGTGACCCTTAAAGATGGGCTGGGTGAGTGGGTCGACTGTTTAGAGAGAAAGATTGGGGAGGAGAGAATTGACGTTAAAAAGAAGGTGGTTGGGATAAGGAGGATGGAGAAGGGCAATTATCAACTCCAATTATCAGATGGTACATCCCTTGAAGCTGATGGGGTCATCTTGGCAACCCCTGCCTTCGTCACAGCGAAGATTGTCCAGGGCATAGATCCAAAGCTATCTGATCTCCTTCTTACCATCCCCTACGTTTCGAGTGCCACTGTATCCTTAGCCTACCGTCCATCCCAGATTCTTCGCCCCTTGGACGCATTCGGTTTCGTCATCCCTCGAACGGAGAAGAGAAAGATCATGGCCTCCACATGGACCTCGATCAAGTTTAATTACCGGGCTCCGAAAGATGCGGTCTTGCTCAGGACCTTTGTAGGCGGTGTGAACAATGAAGGCCTCGTCAGTCTTGACGATGAGGAAATGCTCAGGATCGTCCAAGAGGAGTTAAGGGATATTATGGGTGTTGAAGGTGACCCTATTCGGACGAGGATCTATCGATGGGAGAAGTCGATGCCTCAGTATCTGGTAGGTCATGGTGAAAGATTGTCTCGAATGGAAGAGAGGGTGAGTCTTCTACCAGGGATCTTTATCACAGGCTGTGCCTACAAGGGAATCGGGATTAGCGATTCTGTTCACGATGCGGAGATCGTCGCTGAGAAAGCCGTAGATTATCTCAAGAAGGTGAAAGGTGACATTGAGAAGGGTCTTACCTAATTATAATTTGCATAAAAACCTGTATTCGTGGTAATAAAAATGTATATGGTGAGAAGGTTGGAAGAGAAAGAGCGTTTTGAAATCGTTTTTGATTTTTTAGACCGCCTGGTTAAAGCTCTCAAAAGCACCCTTGGAGAGAATTTAATTTCTGTTGTCCTCTATGGTTCTTATGCTCGGGGCCAAATTGAGCCTGAGTCAGATGTCGATGTACTTATTATAGCCGATGGGCTTGTTCATTCTTCCATAGAACGCCAGGTATTCTTCACGCAAATCCTTAGTAAAGTGGAAGGCCCCTTGAGGCAAACCCTTAGCAAAACAGGTTGGTTTCCTTATATTTCTGCCATCTTAAAGACTCCTCAAGAAGCCGATTGTATTTCCCGTATCTATTTCGATATGATCGATGAAGCTAAGATCATTTTTGATAAGAGAGATTTTTTTAAGTCCGTTTTGAAGAAGACCAGGAGGAGGTTGGAAGAATTGGGTGCCAAAAGGATTCAAGTGGGCAAGATGTGGTATTGGGATCTTAAGCCAGATTATCGACCTGGGGAAGTTTTTGAAATATGACTAATGAAGAGTTGGCTCAAGGGCTTTTTCGACAAGCCATAAGCCGATATAAGACAATGAATGAATCCTTCCAAAACGAGGACCATGCTTATGCTGTTAGAACAGCCCAGGAATGCGTTGAGCTTTGCCTGAAGGCACTATTAATCTCCGCGGGGATAGATCCGCCGAAATGGCATGATGTAGGGACGATTCTGCAGGAGTACGCCTCACGTTTTCCATCGATAAGTAAACCAGATATCGACGAAATAGCTTTTATCTCAAGAAATCTCAGAGGAGACCGAGAAAAAAGCATGTATGGAGATGATATTTTACGTCTGCCACCGGACCGCATTTACTCAAAATTGGATGCCGAAACGGCAAAAAACTGGGCTGAAAAAGTTTTTACCACGTGCTCTCAATTCTTCAGGAAGAAATCTGCGTAAAGATCTTCTTAAGACTCATTGGAACCAATTAACTTTTTAAATCTCCTTACGACTCTTTATGAGCTTACTTTGTGAACCTTTTCCCGTTGACGAAGGTAAAGAACCTGCCTAAAATAATCCCAAATTTTCTCTTGATTGTGGAAGTTTAGGTTGACTTTTAAGAAAATAGGGGATAGATTGGGCTTCTATGAAAAAGAAAGGGACTGTTTTGGAAAAGAAAAAGAAGAAACCCTCTAAGCCAGGGATTAACAAGGGAGATATTTCAGATTCACTAAAAGAGTTTTATAAAGAGAGTCTCGAACCAAAGTTTATTCAGATTGATAATCGATTTGACCAGGTTGATAATCGATTTGAGCGTATCGAAAATCGATTGGAGCAGCACGATAAACGGTTTGAACAGATAGATAGAAGGTTTGAGCAGGTTGATAAAAGATTTGATCAAGTTGATAAGCGGTTTGAGCAGATCGATGCCCGATTTGAGAAGGTTGATTCCCGATTTACTGAATTTAGAGAAGATATTATTCACCAATTCCATGTCATATCGGAAGATTTGGTCGATAAGGTCAAGCAAGTTGCAGAAGGCGTTGCCATGGTCAATGAGAAACTTGATAGGACCAGGCAAGAATTAAAAGGGGAAATTCAGGAAAGTAAGCAGGAGGTTTTAGCAGCTATTAAATTTTCTTATGCTGAACTCGATAAGAGGATAACAGCTCTTGAAGGGGAAATGGAAAATCTAAAACGTCGAATGGATATATTGGAACGTAGATCTGTTTCATGAATTGAATGGGGAATAAAGGGATTTGGCGATGGGATGGCAGTTTTAGAATAATGGAGAAAAAATTAGGGAAGCATGACGATAGGCTTATAGATATTTTAAAGAGGATTCATCAATGATATCAGAAGATTGGAACCGTAGACTTCGACAAATTGCAGAAGGTGTTGTCAATTTGGATGAAAAATTTGATCCCTGTTTCGATGGACTCAATAAAAAGATTGATGAAAATACCCAGGATGTTTTGGCCACCATCAATGCTCTTGTCGAAAGTTAGAAAGTGTTCATCAGAAAGGGGATGTGATAAATAAGCGAGAATTTTAAGGCATTTATGGAGTTAGACGAAAGTCAATATGTTAATGAATATGTGATAATTGTTAAAGGGAGGGTAGTTGCTCATGGTATGGTGAAGATGCTGAAAAACTTCTATATGATGTACGAAAAAATTTCCTCAAGAGACTCCATTGATTGCAAAGATACCACCAGAAGAGGTGCTGATCTTATGATTGTATTTAAGTACCGCAGACAGAAGTCGTCTTCTTTTGGAGATATATTACGGCCAATCGCTGATGTAATAGTGGAATTCAATGGTAATCAAATAGAAGTCCCGATGTATATCGATTCGGGTGCGGATATTACTCTTCTTCCATTTACGATGGGTAAAGCCCTTGGTTTTAAAGAGGAAGCCGATGAGATAAAACAAATGAAGGGGATATCTGGTGCTGGAGTTCCGTTTGTAGCTAAAACAATTAGCATATTTTTAAGTAACGAGAGGATTGAGGCAAAGATCGCCTGGTCAATGGTAGAAGACGTTCCACCGCTTTTAGGACGAATGGATGTCTTTCCAAGATTTAAGATCTTGTTTGATGAGGCAAATGAACAAATGAAGAGGTGAGGTTTGAATAATTTTTAAAGGCAGGGAAAGGCTTTAAGATTTTTAACATAAGCAATGCATGATGCAGAGTTTATTTCTTATGAATTGAAGTAAGAGATTTTTCACCCCCACACTCGGCCTCCCCTGTTAAGGGGGAGGGATGGGGTGTGAGGGAGGTGGTTATTTTAATTGGCTTTAATCTTTGCTAAGTCCAGATCGTCGAGGATGACGACTCCTTTGGCCTTCATTTCCTCGATTGCCTTTTGAGAGGTGTCCGGAGCAACTCCCCTGCATAGATTCTTGATTAGAACTACTTTATACTTTAAAGCGGCCGCATCGAGGGCGGTTGCCCTGACACAATAATCAGTTGCAATGCCATAAACAATCAGCTTTTTAATCTTATCATTTTTCAGAATCTTGTCCAACTCGGTCTTTTTTCCGCCATCGTCCTGAAAGCCAGAATAACTATCGTACCTGGGGTCCATTCCCTTTTTCACCACGGCTTTAAATAACTTTTTATCCAATAAGATCTCCGCACCAGGGGTCTTCTGGACACAATGTGGTGGCCACAGAACCTGGTCCTTTCCATGAAGTTTAATCACATCAAAGGCCTTCTTCCCTTTATGATTGGTGAAAAAGGAGGCATGATTTTTGGGATGCCAATCCTGGGTGGCATAGGTTGGGAAACCTGCGGCCTTCAATTTTTTTGTATTCTCTTCGACTGCTGTGATATATGCCTCATCAGTGCCTTCCACGGCTAATGAACCATATTTGAATTTTGTAAAATCTCCCTGGATATCAACTACAATGACACCGATTTTCCCTGTCTCCTTGGCCATAGCCATCCCTCCTAAAACCATCGTCCAAAATAATGCCCATACCCATGTTTTTACTCCCCAATCTTCCATGATGCACCTCCTTACAAAATTATAAAGTTGAATGTTTAAAGTTCAAAGTTAAAATCCTTAATCCGCAATCAAGTTTCAACCATTTCTTTTGCTACTTCCCTTGTTGCTTTGATAATTCTCTCAATATCTTCATCTGAGTGAGCTATTGACAGACCGCCACCTCCATGCATCACATACACGCCTTTCGTCAACATTCTGATTCGAAACTCGACCTCTCTTTTCTCCATATTGGTAACCCGTTGGATCGAGTGAGGGGAGTCGAGCGTTATCCCTTTTTGCAAAGGGAAGTGGGTCTGGAAGAGAGAGCCGATTCCTGTGACAATGGCATCTATTCCTTCAAGACGGAGGGATTCCTGTACCCCCTCTCTTACCCTTTCCCCTCTGGTTTCTAAAATGGGATAGACCTCATCCGCATCATCCTTCAGGTAGCGTAGCATGGCCAATCCTGCTGCAACGGTTAATGGATGGGAAGAGAAAGTACCGCCACCGATCAAAAATTTTTCCCACTTGTTACCTTGTTTTTCTGGAGATGTTTTTTCAAGGATCTCCCATTTTCCCACCAATGCACCTACGGGCAACCCACCGCCCGCGATCTTTCCCAGTGTAGTCAGGTCAGGGATGACATTGAATCTCTGCTGAGCTCCGCCTAAAGCAACACGAAATCCCGAGATCACTTCGTCAAAGATGAGAAGGGTCCCCAATCGCTCTGTTTCGGAACGGAGCATTTTCAGATATTCGATGGTGGCAGGGATGAATCCTCCCTCACCAATGACAGGTTCGAGGATAATGCCAGCCAGGTCATCTTTGTTTTGATGGATCACCTCCAGTGTCCCGGCAAGATCATTAAAAGGAATCAACTTTGTGTACTGCTGAAGTTCGGGCAGCAGACCAAGGCTCTCCCCTTCTTCGTAGGGCATCTTGATGCCAATAGAAAGGTCGGAGTTGGCTCCATGCCAGCCACCAGCAATCTTTAAAATAATTTTCCTTCCTGTGAAGGCGCGGGCAAGGCGGACTGCATACATGGTCGCTTCTGTTCCAGAACAGCAAAATCGGACCATTTCAGCAGAAGGGATCAACTCTTGAATCACTTCTGCCCACTCGATCTGTTTTTCAAAGAGGATGCCCCAGTGGATTCCTTCTTTCAATTGTTGCTCAATCGCTTCCACCACAATCTCAGAATGATGGCCCAGAATATGGGTATAATGTCCCATCCAGAGGTCTACATATTCATTTCCATCCGCATCCCAGATCCTGGAACCTTTCGCTTTCTTTAGAAAAAATGGGTAGGGTGGAAAATAGTGGATGTTATGAGAAATTCCTCCCGGCATCACTTCTTTAGCCCTTTTGAAAAGTTTTTCTGAAAGAGATGTTTTTTGTTGGTAAGCGTCAAAGAGATTCTTCATTTTAAAGCCCTCCGCAAATGATAGGTTTTTTAATACCATATTTTTTATGAATTGCAAATGGCCTCGTAGACGAGCGCTTCGGAACCGAAAAACATTTGACAAGTCCCTAAAATTTTTATAAAAAGAAATATGATGAAGGAAGGGAGGTGAAGCTCAGAGACCGAATTCTTCTAAGTCTTTATTTTTTCAAACAAATTTTAACTGAGGAAAGGAGGAGGATTTGTAATGAGAAAAAAGGGGTTTATCTGGGTCTTGGTCGTAGGTCTTCTATTTCTATTTTCTACATTCCACACTGATTTGGCATACAGTGCGAGGAAGTATGTATCCATTGCTTCAGGATGGGTTGTCGGTGTTTATTTCCCATTAGCAGGGGCAATTTCAAGGATCGCTCATGAAAAACTTCCTGACATCAAGATTACGGTCGAGTCCTCTGGTGCCTCCGTTGCCAATGCCAAGTTAATCGCCTCAGGTGATGCAGATCTGGCCATCTTGCAGAATGATATCGCCTTTTATGCGTTCCAAGGGGTGAAACCCATGTTTGACAAGCCAGTGACAAACATTCGGGGCATGGCTACTCTCTATCCGGAGCACATCCAGATTCATGCACGGAAAGATGCCAAGATCATGTCGGTTAAGGATCTTAAAGGAAAGAGGGTTGCCGTGGGGCCTCTGGGCAGTGGAACAGAGCAGAATACAATCCAGATTCTTGAGATGTATGGGTTCAAGTTTGAGGACTTAGGAAGGGTTGAGCGTCTGTCGGCTGCTGAGTCGGCTGATTTTCTTAAGGATGGACGAATCGATGCCGCCTTTTACACAACAGGAGTGGGTGCTTCTGCGATCGTGGATCCAGCCATGATGATAGAGACCACCATTGTCCCGATTGAAGGTCCCCAAGCTGATGCGCTGATCAAAAAATACCCCTTTTACTCTAAGGACAAGGTACCTGGAGGGGTCTATAAAGGAATTGACAAAGATGTTCCTACCGTAGCCGTATTAGCGATCTTAGTGGCCAAGGCTGAGTTGGAAGAGGATATTGTTTACAGGATTACCAAAGCGATGTTTGAGAATATAGGAAGGTTAGAAAGCGCCCATGCTAAAGGGAAAGAAGTGAAGCTGGAAAAGGCAATGGTAGGCATTCCCATTCCTTTTCATCCAGGAGCAGAGAAATTTTACAAAGAGAAAGGAATAAAGAAATAACCTATAAGAGGGGAGGAGGGATCTTATGTTTAGGGTAAAATGGATATACCTCCTCCCCTTATTTTTCTTGGCTGTTTTCCTTTACCCAGTTCCCGTCCTTGAGGTGAAGGCAAAGAAAAGTGATCAGATCTTATTTTTGAGGAAGGTTTCTCCAGGTGACCAATTCGAGTTCCAATATATCCATTCTGTTGAAAAAATCCCAGTCGCCGGCCTTTTTGTTGTCACACCTAAAAGACTGATCAAACCCATCGAAACCCAATTCCCATCTCACGGACCAGGTCTTCCTTTTATGGGGGGTGAAGTGGTGCTTGAGAAAGGTATCATGAGGGCAGGGGCTGAGGTCGGAGAGATGAAGCAATTCTCCTTTTTCGTTTCTCCATTTACCAGGCAATCTTTAATATTTAAGAATCAAAAGCTTGATCTTTCTACAGTGAAAGAAGGGGAAGTGGTCACTGTTGTGGTAAAGAAATACCCAATAGGGAGGGTGCTTTTTAAACATGGGAGATAATAAGATGACATCGGATAAACAGTATTTAGAGAAGTCGAAAGAGATTGCAGAGGGGGCGGACTATGGGGCACGTCGACTCTCAGGTCCACTTTTCTATATCTCGGCAGGAATTGCCTTTGCAATGTCCTGTTTTCAACTCTATACAGCAACTTTTGGGACATTGACTGGAATGCTTCAACGCTCTGTCCATTTATGCTTCGCCGTTATTCTCTGTTTTCTTTTCTATCCAATGACCAAAAGGTCAAAGACAAAGGCAATCCCCATTTATGACTTGGTTTTTGCTGCAATGGGTGGATGGGCAGCTATTTATATCACTGTTTTTTATGCAGATTTGGTTCAAAGGACCGGCAACCCAACCTTTTTCGATATGCTGATGGGGGTCTTGACAATCCTCTTCATTCTGGAGGCAGCGCGAAGAGCTGTGGGGCTTCCTCTTCCTCTGATTTCGGCCATTTTTATCGTCTATGCGTTAGCCGGGCCTCATCTGCCTGATATCCTTGCCCACAGAGGCTACAGCATTCGAAGGGTGATCGACCACCTTTACTTAACGATGGAAGGAATTTTTGGCGTTCCCCTTTGGGTCTCCTCTACATTCGTTTTTGCCTTCGTGCTTTTTGGAGCCATCATTGAGAAGACAGGGGCGATGGATTACTTCATGAAGATAGCCTTTTCGCTCGTAGGGAACACACGAGGTGGTCCAGCAAAGGTTGCAGTGGTGTCCAGTGCTTTCATGGGAACGATCTCAGGAAGTGGCGTGGCCAATGTCGTGACTACAGGCTCTGTAACCATCCCTTTGATGAAGCGACTCGGTTTTAAACCGGAGATCGCAGGGGCAATAGAGACCGCGGCAAGTGGAAATGGCCAATTGATGCCACCTGTGATGGGAGCGGCGGCCTTCATCATGGCTGAATTTTTAGGAATTCCCTATGTTCAGGTCTGTATCGCTGCTGCGCTTCCTGCAGTGATCGATCAGCTGGCCCTTTTAGGTGCGGTTCACCTCCTCTCTGTCAAGTTCGGTTTGAAAGGTATGCCGAGAAAGGACCTTCCAAAATTCTTTCCGGTATTGATCCGGGGAACTCACTTCCTCATTCCCATCGGTGTTCTCTTCTACTATCTGATTGTTAGGAGGGCCACACCTCTTACTTCTGCCGCGATGGGAGTTGTTACGACCATCATCATGTTTCTTATTCAGTCTTTGATAGTAAGCCTCGGATGGATTCAGCAAGGTGCGCAGAAAATGGATATTAGGAAAGAGATTTCACTGGAACCGATAACATCATACTTTGTGAAAATGGCCGGGGCCATGTATATGGCTGCCAGGATGATGGCAGGGATCGGGGCCACCTGTGCCTGCGCCGGCATTGTCGTGGGAGTTGTGACGCTTACCGGGGCTGGATTAAACATGACAAACATTATTATAGGGCTTTCTGGCGGCAACCTCTATTTTGGACTTTTTCTCACGATGGTCGCCTGTCTCATTCTCGGTATGGGAGTCCCCACCACTGCCAATTATGTCATTATGGCTACGATTATGGCTCCCGCACTGGTAGCGATGAATCCTAATGTTCCCGTCATTGCAATTCACCTCTTCGTATTCTATTTTGGGATTCTTGCGGATGGGACTCCTCCAGTTTGCGTTGCGGCCTACGCCGCTGCAGGAATTGCGGGCTCTGATCCTCTTAAGACAGGGGTAAATGCCTTTAAACTGGATATGAGGACTTTTCTCTTACCCTTTATGTTCATCACCGCCCCTGAAATGCTGCTCATCAATACTAACTTTATTGAAGCATCGTGGATTTTCATCTCCGCCTCCATTGGCATGTATGCCTTGGCGGCTTCGATGCAGGGGTTCCTTCTGACCGATTTGAAATGGTGGGAGCGAGTTATTCTGTTTGCTGCTGCTGTCGCTTTAGTCAAACCAGGGCTCATTACGGATGCCTTGGGGCTGATAGGATTTGCGATTATCTACATTCTTCAGAAAAGGCAGATGAAGGGGGCCATCATTTAAATTAAAATTTGGGAATGCGGATTGCGGAATTGATTAATCCAGAAGTGAGAGAAGTTCTGTTTTATTATTCGAAGGCGATCTCTTTGTTTCGCTCGATCACCTTCATATAGTCATTGAATTCGATTCCATCACAGCGGGTCTATTTCTTTATTAATTTATATCCATAGTCACACCCCTTGCGAATGGAACATTGCTCACATAAAGGGTTTTTCGCCGTGCAGGTCCTTCGGCCATGCCAGATGAGGAGGTTTGAGAAATGGGTCCATTCTTCCTTTGGTACGATCTCCATTAGGTCGAACTCAATCTTGGCCGGATCATCGTTCTTTGTCAAACCGATTCTCTGACTCACCCTATGGACATGGGTATCGACGACAATCCCAGGTATTCCAAAAGCACTCCCTAAGAGGACATTGGCTGTCTTTCTTCCCACACCAGGAAGGGTCACCAACTCTTCTAAGGTATTTGGAACTCTTCCTTCAAATCGAGCCACTAACTCCTGACAACACCTCTGGATAGACTTCGCCTTATTGCGATAGAATCCTGTGGGTCGAATGTCCTCCTCCAGTTCTGCTAAATCGGCCTCTGCATAATCTTTTGGGAAGCGATACTTCTCGAATAGATCTTTCGTCACCTGATTCACCTTGACATCGGTGCATTGAGCGGAAAGGACGGTAGCGATCAAGAGTTCAAGAGGACTGGAGAATCTCAAGGCGATTCTGGAATCCGGGATTTCCTTCGAGAGAATTTTGATGATCTCTTTCACCCTCTTTACATTGGATACTTTTTTCATAGGCCCTCCAATTCAAGTATGAACAATGACTATGAACTATGAACCGAAAAAGGGTTCCTCCGTTTCAAAAATTCCTTCATCTCCTCAAGATCCGTGGTGTTGAAGATGTCTCCGGGTTCCAGCCAGCCTTTCCGGCCGATTCCGACTCCAAAATAGGTATCCTTCGGTCCCTCTGCGTCGCGGGCATCTGGGTTGACAGCGATTTTAAGCCCTCTCTTTTTGGCATATTTGCATAATCTTCGATCAATGTCCAGTCGGTAAGGATGGGTATGTAAAAATATTGATATCACCAAATATTTCTTTTTGAGAGGGCGACACTTCTCCCCTGACCACCCAGCCAAAAAATTGCATATCGCTGGAAACTTTCTACTTCAGGTTTCTGTTCTTTATTTCCCCCTATCTCCCTTCTTTTTCTTGGGAGGAGACGGCTCCTTGCATTGGGACCTCTCCCATTCCTCAAGCAGCCTTCTTAGGATTTCCTGTTGGTGCTGGATGGCGAAGCTCGCATATTTGGGATCCCGCTTACCATAATTCCTTTGGATGAAGGCGATGGAGTTTTTGGCGCTTCGGATTTGGGAAAGGATCATCTCACACTTCTTCAATCCCCACCGGGCCTCGATGGAGTCCTCGGGATGAGGGGAAAGCCAGAGATAGTTTTGATAAAGGTGATAGAATGTGACAGACCGACCTTTCGAGATAGAAATGTGGGTCGCCTCCATCTTTTCTCTCAACTTCTCTTTGTCAAGCTGATTCGATTCGATGATCTGAGAGAGGTGATCCATCAGCAGGACGATCATCCCATCGCGGCCGGGAGTACTATAGATCTCCCATAGATTCGACCCTTCCGGGCAGCCACCTTTTCGGCACCGCTGATATCCTGCCAAGACAATGGGGACCCTTTCGTGGAGGAAACGCGCGATGGTTTCCGTTACCTTTTCCACCTTCTCCCAAGGATCGTAGCGTGTGGGATCAAATCCTCTTTGCGACTGCCTCAACGAAGTCAGCATAGCCTTCATGGAAATCGGAGGCATACTGTTCTTCAGAATAAAAATGGTGTTCCCTAACAGGAAGGTATTCCCACCGTCCTTTCTGGAAGACCGGCCAGCGGAACTTCAGCAGGCCTGAGTAGATGGTTGATTCCGGTCTTGGGGAAATAAAATTTCTCTGGTTCATCTTCTGAATCCTTACCGGGAGTGTGGCCTCATATGTCTGAAGGGGATGGGCATGGCTTCCATCTAAGATGAGACGGCTGATGATCCCGGAATGGGATTCGGTGATGAAGAAAACCGTTCCCGGTGTGACCGAATCGGGTGCGATTCGAACGGGATAGGTATCGAGAGGAAGCGTTCGGGTGGTCGTCTCTTTAAGCATATGGAGGAGGGCCTTACGAAACCGGAGATCCTTGTGCCATTCGGAATGGGTGGGAAGATGTTTCCACTCCGTTGACCAGTGGCCGATCAGTTGTCCTTCCTTTGTTGTCGCAGCAGCAGGGAGATGGGCAATCCGCGCGTAGATCCACCGGATGGCATAAGGGACATCTGCACAATCAATGGGGATTTTATAGTGGATAAAGAAGTCCTCCGTTATATTGGCCTCCACCCATTTGCCATAATTCAGCTCCTCCTCAACCGTCCATTGCCGATCGCTCACTTGCCAAATCTCAGGAAAAGATCCCTTCACCCTTTCACCAAAAGAGGGCGTGGATAGAAAAATGAAAAGAAACAGAATAAAAATAATCATATAGTTATATTAAAAAGATTGATAGAAGATTGTCAATCAGGTGTAGAAAAATGAAAATATCGTTGCAAAAAAATTTAAATTTTGATTTATTAGATTTGCTTTTGGCGTAGGAAGCAATGAATAAAAAAGGAGGGGAGGATGAAGATGCAAACAATGAAGGAGTGGTTAAAAAGACAGGGGATTTTTGCAGTTTTGGTCATTTTCTTGGTGTTGATGGTAACCTCAGCCTGGGCCGATGCGAATAAGATCATCTCCACCATTGATTCAGCCAACGCGAATTGTAGGGTGGTTTCTCAAAAAATCTTCGACTTTAAGGAACTCGGCCAGCAGGAATTTAAGAGCTCCCAACTTTTGATGGAGGAATTGCGAAAGCTTGGCTTCAAAGTTACAGGTGACCTGAAGGTTCCGGCAGATCTGGTCAAGGATGGGATTGCGAGAACTGCGTTTCGAGCTGAAATGGTGGGAAAAGGACCAGGGCCCACGATCACGATCATGCTCGAATATGACGCCCTTAAGAACGGCCATGCCTGTGGTCATAACTTAATTGCAACCTCCGGGCTTCTCGCTGCTGCTGGCTTGGCCCAGATCATGCAGGAGACACCCGGTCGCATCCTCGTCATCGGTACTCCGGATGAGGAGAGGGGTTCCCTCGGCGGAGGGAAGATTGCTCTCATGGAGGGAGGACATTTTGACGGGTCAGATATCGTCTTGATCACGCATCCCGATGACCGTTGGAGCGTTGATCAGAAGCTTCTGGCCATGAAAAGGGCCACATTTATCTTTAAGGGTAAGGCTGCTCATGCGGCTGCAGCGCCTCATAAAGGAATCAGCGCACTCGATGCAGCCATTCTCACCTTTAATGCAACAGATATGCTTCGAGAGCATGTCCGGCAGGATGTGCGGATTCATGGGATCATTAAAAAAGGTGGAGACCTGGTCAATGTCGTTCCTGAGTTGGCAGAGGCTGAGTTTGCCGTTCGGGCACTGGATACAGCTACAATGGAGCAAACTTATCAGAAGGTTATAAACTGCGCTAAAGCAGGAGAATTAGCCACAGGTGCGAAGCTCGAATTCAAAGAGCCCCGCACCTCCCTAAAAGCTCCAATCGCAGTCCCGGCATTCACGAAGATGGTGATGGATCAGGTAAGATTTCTTGGTATCCCTCAAAGTGAGATTAAGGATCGGACAGATGTCGGTTCGTCGGATCTTGGAAATGTAGGACATGCCTATCCAACCGTAAACCTAAGCTTCAAAATCGCACCGGATGGAACTGCGCTCCACTCCGATGCATTTCGAGAGGCTGCGGCCTCCGAGGAGGGATGGAAGGCAACGGTGATTGCAGGAAAGGTTATTGCCCTTGCGGCCTACGATCTTTTGACTCATCCCGACAAGGTTAGGGAGATTCAGGAGAAATTCAAGGAATTGAAGGCCAAAGAGGGAAAATAAAATAAGCCAACTCATATACTTCATTGAGTTGAGGCACGAGCTTTAAATGAGGTGGGAAAATTGCTCCGTAAAGGTCTTTAAACAAAACATCCGTTAAGGGCATCTTCAATTCGTGAAATGGTTTTACAGAAGACATCTTGACCCTATTATTTCTTTTTTTCAAGGGGCTTTAATAATTTCTCAAGGTCAGATTTGCGATACAATCGGTAGCTATTTAATGGATGTCTTATTGACACCAGTTTTTTACACCGATCCCAATTTCTTAAGGTCGTAGGAGTAACGCCCAAAAACTTCGCTGCCTCTTTTATGGTTAAGAAATCTTTAAAGGTTTCCATAATATAGGCCAATTTTCTAAACCTTACAAAACAATATAAAACTTTATTTAACCCTTGTCAAGCGAAATTTTTATAATCCTGCGGCTATCGTTATCTTTTTAATTTCTTATTGACCATTGATCATTAGTCACTTCTTACTTCCCATTTCCTATTCGTTCTTTGGACTTTCCAATGTGAACCCGTCCCCAATTTATTATATTGAGCGCATCATCCGCAGCAAAGAATTACAAAATAAGCAATAATCAAGGTCACTGGGAAGCCCAAGCCAAGCGGCTTCCCTTATGGGGTCGAATCTTTATTCTTGACTAAATTTTAATCATGTCCTTTCAAAGAATTAGAAATTCAAAGATATAGCTTTGATATCATAAAGAAGTTGGCCCCCTTTCTTCTGGACCAATTTATAATCGGTCGGGGCTTACCCTGAGGAGATCAGGGTTACCCAAAAGGTGCTCGTTTAGGGCATAGAGAAAGGAAGCCACTATGATGATACACCTTGGGATCGATTTGCACAAGAATTTTTCTTTCATTACCGCCATGGATGAACGAGGGCATCTTTTGGCGAAGTCGAGAGTTGCAAATGAGAGGGAGGCCTTTGGGGAATTTTTGGCTTCTTATCCTGCTTCGAGGTCTCAGGTTGTATTGGAAGCCACCTGGAATTGGTATTGGCTTTGGGATCCTTTAGAGGAGAAAGGGTATCGGGCACAGTTAGCCCATCCGTTGAAGACCAAGGCGATTGCCTCTGCCCGGATTAAGACGGACAAGATCGATTCGGAGATCCTGGCTCATTTGTCTCGGTCGAATTTAGTTCCTCAGGCTTATGTCGTGGATCGGGAGACGAGGTTTCAGCGGGAGCTGATTCGGTACCGAGCCTCTCTGGTAAGGCTTCGAGCCCAGATTCGTAATAAGGTTCATGCCCTCCTGGCCAGGAACGGATTAGGATGTCCCTACCGAGATATTTTTGGTAAGAAGTGTACGCAGTGGCTTCTTTCGTTGGATGTAGGTTTGGTCTACAAGGAGGCCCTTGGTGGGTATCTTCGAGTGGTGGAGGCTCTTGGGGTGGAGATCGATCAGGTGAGCGAGAGGATTCAGATCACATCGGAGCAGGATCGCAGGGCGTCTCGACTTCTTTCTATTTATGGGATTGGGAGATGGACAGCTCTTTTGATTGTGAGCGAGATCGGAGAGATTGGCCGATTTCCCAGTGCCAAACACCTCTGTTCCTATGCGGGATTGGTTCCCAGTGTTCATGTCTCTGGGAATACCTCTTACACGGGGCACATTACGAAGCAAGGGTCGAAGTGGCTAATGGAAGCGGCTCATCATGCGCTTCGGAAGCCTCCTTATCGAGCCTTCTATCAGAAGGCCGCCAGACAGAGAGGGAAGCCGATTGCGGTAGTGGCAGTGGCCCGAAAGCTCTTAAAAGTCATCTATCATATCCTTCGAGAGGAAGAATCGTCTTTTGCTATGTAACAAAGGGAGACAGGAATTTGCCTTGGGCGAGCTCGCCGTGGGGTCATGGTCCAGTAAGGATCGGAGCGTTTGATTGGGCAGTCCAAGGCGACCGCAAGATTTCATGTGAGAGATACGGATGGATGACTGGATGAAAATCCGAGTTGAAGGAAAGCAGTAAACAATTTGTTTAGCCCTGAATGAACACCTTAAGCCAAACAACGAATTACATCCTCTTAGGTCAAATAACCCTTTTTGACCGAAAGGAATACTTTCGACTTGACAATGCCAACTTTTTTATGGATGACCCCAAGTGATTCCAAGTGGGAACAGAACCATTACTCGAATTCTACCGACCGCTTCTGATGGCAAGAGGGACAGAATTAATACTAAATTGAAAGTGCTTCTTTCCTCAATACGGATGCTCGCTAACCAGAGCTTTGATGGCAAGGACCAAAACGTGAGTGGTGCTCTATAAGAACTTGCGCGAGGCTGCTTTCGTTTTGTAAATCATGCGTTGCCCCAGGAAGATAAAGAGAAAACCCAGGAATAGGAAGAGCATAATCCCATAGGAAGACGTAACAATGCCTTGAGCAATCATTATCTCAGGCCTCGCGGCTGAACCTGGGGGACCTAGGATGCCGCACATTAACCAGGAAGCCACTATAAGGAAACCGTAGCCCACCACTTTCAAGTCACCTGCCCTCTTCACGGTGCCTTTCTCAAGTCGGCCGTACCTCATCCAATACCACACCATCCCAAGAAAGAGAACTGTCATTAAGCCGCCCAGAATTCCGAAGTACCAGGAGACAAGCCCCAAACCTTCATGCACCCCCTTTCCCGTCCTTAGTGTAGATCAGCCCACCAAGGATAGCGAATATAACTCCTGCAGGCAAAGCCACAATCCAAACCAAGACAACTACGGGCGTATTGCCGATCAAGGTCTGCGGCCAAACATGTTCTACGAACTCCTCCGTCCATCCGTATTGTATGTATAGGGGATGCAGGAACCAGGGAAGCAACGAGCTCACCGCCATCAAGACTGCACCAAACGTGAAAATAGCAAACCCAACCGAGCGATTCCGCTCTCTCAACTTCCAAGACCTCAGACCTTGGGAATCAACCATATCGCAACAACCTTCTTTTGAGTATATTTCTTGATAACAAATAACTTTAGGATGAGTTTGATATACGAAAAACGGAGTTTAATGTCAATAAAAAAGTTGAATGTCAATAAAAAAATTGATAGGGACGTAATGCCTCAGAAGTTGTGAAAAAATTTGAAGGGATCTCTGATGGTACTCTCTTGAGCCCTCTGCTGAATAAATCTTTGCCTTTGGAATATGAGAATACTAAGTCAATCTTTAAGTCTGAAATTTGGTGGAAATTTGGTGTCACCCATTAAAAGGCACCTGTCAAGAGAAAAAAGTATTTCTATTGTAAGAAAAGTATCTTCTTCCCCTCCGTCGTATCTGAAAGGGTAATGTCCTTTGATAGAGGGGCCTAACGCAGGGGACGTAGGTTCTAAAGCATTTTTAAATTCCCCCCATTCCGCATAAACTCAAGTAATAGCCATCAAGTCTATTTTCTTAGCGTTCACCTCTTCCACCAAATCCCGCCAACACTAGAGACTCTAGAAACTGATCCTGCATTCGCTCCCCACTTCAATAAAATCTTCTGTCAAATTTCAAGACAAGGCACCAATTACTGCCGATTAAATGTATTATTGCAAGACCTGACCCTTTCATTTTGAGGTACCAGTTACTTCAAAAGGTGCTCGATCTCATCATCCGTGAAGCCGAATTGTCTGAAAATGCGGAGGACATAAGGCGGGGACAATTCTCTTGCTCCCATGTCAATCGGGACCACCCTCTTTTGGTTTCCAAAGGTGCGAATGTAGATCGAGTGATCCCCTTTATCTTCCCTAAAAAATGAGCAACCACCCTTCTCCAACAGACGGACAAGTTCCCTGGGTTTTAGAGAAGGAATATTCTTAGGCATTTACTGCCCTTAATTCAAAGGTCTGTGAGACAAGTTTTTCCCCCTCTATTGTCAGAAATTCGTGGAGTTCCTTGATCGATATGGGCGCGTTATATACACCCTCTTCAGTTTTTCTAACGTCCTCAAAACACTCAATCGCTTCCTTTAACTTTCTAATTGATTCTTCTTTTGTCACTCCTTGCCCTACCAATCCATTCTCCAAGCACAAGGCTACCCAATCGTTACCGCTTTTCCTTAGTACCATAGTATAAAAGTCCATTGTTTTACCTCCATCGCCGTCAACATTTTTTCTTATTTTAGCATAGATCTGAGCGGAGTGACACTGTTTTGTCAAACCGTATGCTGAAATGTTTTCAATGCTTCTTTCCTCATAAAAATGGGATGACTCCCCACTCGAACAGCAGGTCCAGATAGTTCGTCCCCTTCTTCTTTTCATGGGGATTAAGTCTATTTTCTTAGCGTTCACCTTTTCCACTAAATTCTGCTGATATTAAAGACTGTCCTGTATTTGTGCTCTTATCAATGTCAAGCACGCTCTGCATGAACGTCCCTCTTTTCCGGATCTTCCAGCCTTCTGATTTTCCTTCGATCGAGGGCTTCAGCAAGAATAGGTAAAAGAAAGGAACCTCCGGGAAGAGAGAAGATAGCGACTGCTGGGATGGCCTTCGCTATGTTTTTCAGATGCCTCTTTATCTCTTTCTTCTCCTCCCTTGTCCATTTTTCTTCAGTGTTCCGGGTTTTCATAAGAAGTTGCATAAGTCCCCTTATCGAAAAGACTTCCATCAGAAGGGCTTCCTTATTAATATTGATCAGCCTCTTAATATACTTTTTGATCATCTTTCTCCAATCTATAATGTGAGGCTAAGTCTATTTTCTTAGCGTTCACCTCTTCCACCCAATTCCACCAACATTGAAGACCTGATCCTACATTTTTCTCCAAGGTTAATCTGCAACTCTGATAATCATATAAAAGGCACCTGAACATACCACGCATTGTGTGGTATACCTGGGCAAAGAGACAAATCTAAACCCAAGGAGGTGCCTTATGAGAGCATTATATGCAGGTTTTGATCTTCATGGC
>Ga0315312_1000317_pt1 | contig 66135 bp, 63 predicted proteins | sample TDP7_MG_FD_203629 | JGI IMG/M metagenome (GOLD analysis project Ga0315312, IMG submission 203629) | Freshwater sediment microbial communities from Lake Towuti, South Sulawesi, Indonesia - TDP7 | ecosystem: Environmental > Aquatic > Freshwater > Lake > Sediment | place: Indonesia: South Sulawesi... | reverse complement strand
ATTACCCCAAAGTCCACTTCGCCCTTCGTTACTGAACTCTGAGATGTCTTTACGGTCCCGTGGAAGTAGGTGGCCTGATACCACTGAGTCGCAGCATACACAACCGTAGTGCTAGCCACAAGGGCCAGCAGTATGATGAGCCAGACCCTTTTCCCAGTCAAGAAACCGCCAATCTTCATACCCCCTCACCCCAGACTCTTCGCGATAATGGACAATATTTAAAATCTTCCTTATGCGGTATAGTTAATACATATCATAAGGAAGTGTCATAGTGCAGAAAACGGACACTGAGGTCCTGAGATACCTGCGGCAGCAGGACTGGCCGGTGACCACGGAGATGGTCTCCAAGAAGCTGAAGATCTCCTGGAACACGGCGCAGATTCATCTCTACAAGCTCCAGGCCGAGGGCCTTGTGAGAGGGAAGAAGGTGGGCAGACAGAACCAGTGGATGATAACGGAGAAAGGCAGAGAAGAGTTCATATAAAGGCAGAATCAGAATCTAGATTCTAGATCAAATCCTAATCGATTAGTAATTATCACTAACAACGCGCATCCCTGTGTGTGAAACTTAAATGTTTAAATGTACAAAAGATAATTATTTGTTAATCAAAGCCGTGATAAATGGGAGCGGAAACAAGTTGATATGATAGTGAGATAAGGTACAGCGATAACGAAGAAACTTTCCGTCAATTCCAAAAGGCATCGCAATTCAAGTTAGCGATATAGAAGATATTTGGAAAAGGTTGACTTATGCCAGGAAAGAAAGAAAGAAAGATGCTATTTTGTTGTATTTGACGACGATATGAATATACTATATAACTTAGAGTTCTCTTTAGACGACCTCAGAGATTCATCAATTTATCCGACACTTATCGATATAAAAGCCGAGGTATCGGAAAAAGAAGATTCATGGGCATATGAAGGTGAGAGAATAGGGTCTTTTCTCAATAAACTGAAATCTGCAAAAAATTCTCCAGCCTATGAAGAATTGATAAGAGGCCTTTCTGCTCTTGACCAGGACAGATGTATCTATTACGGCTTTGGTCTTCCTCCTTGGAAGGAGTTCAAGTATCTAAGAAGTAGAGGCGTCTGTTCCAAACCTTACTTTGGTCGTTTTAATCACCCGCTTTCCCAAGCACTTATCAGACTCCAGAGAATTCTAGATAAAGTAGGAGAATCCGAGTAAACCATGGCAATGGCCAGCTATTGCCTTTTAATGCAGAAATCTTTCGTTGTTTTCCGTTGCTGTCGCTGTCTTCTAAAGCGACAAAGATCATCTGTCGTTTCTAGACTCCATCCTTCGGATCTAAAAGCCGATATCATTGCCCCCGCACGAATCAGAGAATCCTTCCTTAGTACAGCATTCAGATATTCATTTACTCCGAGTTCCTTGTATGGTAGAAGTCGCCATTCATTTCTACCATTCCCCAGATCACGTATCATATTTCTCAACATTCCCAAGATCCTGTAAAATCTGATTGTCCCTCGTCGAGGATCTAAAGTTCGCACCTCTAGTGCCTCAGTAAAATATTCTGTTGGATTTATATCCTTCACTGCAAAGATGTATTCGCCCCTTCCTGATAGGTATTCTTTCAGCTCACTAAGAGCCACTTCTATTGCTCCCTGCAAATTTAATCGATGCTCACAATTACTAATGAATTCTTTGAGGAAATTATTAAACTTGGTGGGAAATTTATATGTGTCCCTCTGTTTTTGGATGTTAACACTTATGTCCGAACTATGTCTTCCTATCGCAATTGGGATTAAGTTACCATCGCTATTATTGACAAGATGAGCGCCCTCTATTGTGCCACACGCATCAATACTGAATTTCACCCGCTCGTTCTTCCTCTTCACGATTGCAGTACGGCCACATAGGTAACAACTATCCGTGACAAAACCTTTCAGGTTATAGGGGTAAAGAATAGGGCGAAGATGGCTGCACTTGTATCTTGTGACTCTCCAACCCTGCATTGTTTTCACAGTCCGCCGTAGAGTTGAATTCAGATCTATAGGTCTGTCCAGACTAAGCATTATACTTCGCGGAAAAATACTTAATTCGTTCTTAATTCTATTTTCTACGGTCTTATAGCCTTCTCGTACATTCAAATTCTCAAGGAGAGCCTTAAGTATGTCGCAACTCTCTTTAGAAAGGTCACAAAGCGTCTCTATGGATTGTTCGATGTTGACAGGGAAAATATCGTGGTAACTTTCGATTCTGGTTAGGTCTAAATCCAGTGTCCAAGACGAATTTCTCAGCCGACGAGTTTCTCGTTTATTTATTGATAACGAAACAAACGATCCATCGTTTGTGCTGAAATGGGTGCTTATTCGTGCAAACCAACCCATATCCACAATTGGGAATTGTGTTGGGCTTTCGATTTTGATTTTTGATTGCCTTATGAAACACGATAGTCTATTTTCGGCTTCCTTTAGATCCATGTTGTCAGGAAGTTCCAATTCTACACGACAACATAGATAATGATTATTTAGGAGTTCAGAATCATATGTATCTTCAAGATCCAGCTTGATTCCATCTGACCTCTCACGTCTATGGGGGAGCATATTCATCAAATCTGGGTTTTCGAAACTGCTAAACTTCATTCGCTTAATGAAATTTGCTTTATTAGCCGTCTTCTCTGTCCTATCATTGTCGTCAAGCTTCTCGTCGATGTCTACTTCGTTCTCCCCGAAAAACGGGTCCGTAATTTGTGGCCGGATAGTGAAAGTGTCTTGTGCTCTAGGAGCGATTGGTTTGTCAGATACATCTAGCATTTTTTTCTTTCACTAATTATGCGGATGACGGTGTTCAACCTATTCACTATATTTTTCAATAGATTCAAGAATTTCATATAGCGCTCCGAGTTTCTTGGTCAGCGTATGATTTCGTTCTATCCAGTATATTCTTACTCCATATTTTTTTTCAGTTTTGAATACCTCTCGAAGCTTTTCATCCTTCGTCAGTTCATTCATTATCCTACTGACTGTCATCTCCGTCGCGCCTGATTTCTGGGCTAGCTCAGACTGCTGGATAGGTTCTTCTTTTTTTAATAACTCTTTGACGACTCTCCACTGAACAGGCCCACTACCTATGGCTTTTTCAGATAGCAATTTCGGCTTAACGCGACCCATTGCCGGCATCCCTATCGTTCAGACAAGCTACTATGGAGGGGCCTTCTATTTAACTGTTATTAAGCATGCGTAATAGTGCGCCCGTAATGCTTATTAGTATTAAGTAACAGTAATGATATCCGTTGATGGGGTTGAAAGCGGCAAAACTCTGTACGAGGACTCCTCCTCAAGAGGCCGCGCTTCTGAAAGACCTAGAGCGAAACCCATCGAAGAAGGCTCGGGAATGAGCTGGGAGATGTAAGGAATGCAGATCCTCAAGCACTCGACCCTGCCCTGCCTGAGGCAGACGTGGAACCTCGACCCCTTCCAGGGCCGATGCACCCACCAATGTGCCTACTGCTACACACAGAGCTGGAGAACGCCACTCTATCGTATGGGATCTCCTGAACCCAAACCTAACATCCTTGAGAGGCTGGAGCATGATCTCCGACTCCTCAACCGTCGGGGAGATAGCTTCCCATACGTCTCAACAGCCACCGACTTAATTCAGCATGACAATAGGGAGCTCTATCCCTATACCCTCGAAATCCTACGCCTCATCAACCGCCACAACCTGTGAAAAAGGAGGAAAGCAAATTATATAGAAAAAGGGGATTGACCAAGGGTTACATAGACTACCTAAAGGTAGCTGTTTTGATTCATGATAAACAAGGTTTAGCTATTAATGAAGTGGCCTGTCAACTAAGTCTTTCCTACAAAGCTACTCACCGTCATCTAAGGAAATTGCGTGAACGTGGAAAACTCTTCGTAAGTATTAAAAATGATAATAAGCATAGGTATTATCCTATTTCTGAAGAAGCCAAGTTTTTTGATTCGGCTAGAGACCTATTGAGGAAACTTGATGAGTTTGACTCTTCATTTGGGGGTAAGGATAATATCTGAACTTGGCGAACTCGGTCGATTGATTGAAATTATCTGCAACGACATCCTCGGCGTCCGACCGATTCCACGCTATGTCAAAGATGAAGCCAAACGCGTCCTCATTGCAGTATCTAACCGCTACATAACGCAGGGGAGACGCCTTGAAGCCTTTGTTATAGCTTCCCTGGGAATCGCCCGCGGAGATAAGACTCCGGCCCAACTAAAGGACTTAGCATATCGAGCTGAATACATCCTCGGAGAGAGAATACCCAAAGGACAAATCGACAACACCTTCAATGAGCTGCTGACCTTCTGGAAATTCAGACACCTGTACGAGTGGCGGCGCTATCATGAATCCGCACGCCTGACATCTGAGGAAAGAAGGCTCCTATTGTTTCTCAGATCCGAGGAAAGATTCCCCGCAAGATGAGAATTCTTCCACCTTACTGAGACTTCCCTCATCATATGGATGAGGTGAAGCGAGATGGAAATAGAAAGGAACCAGAAGAGCGCGAGAAAACTGGCCCTCAACCTCATCCTCCACTCAAGAAGAGGATCACAGCCAATAGGCATGGAGGTGCCCGCATCGACGACTCCGCAGAAGCTTGCCGAAACCGTGGTCGATGCTCAAGGTGGAACCAACCCGCTGGATATCAAAACGATGACCGACAGCCGAGGCAGGAACCTTTTGGAGTCACAGTTTAGGAATCGGAGCCTCGATGAGCTGGGGATCCAAGACGGCGAGATGCTGGATCTGTCGGGCGACATAGTTCAGGGGTAGAGATAGCAGATGGCATACTCCATAGAGAACAGGGGATACAAGGGATGGCTGGAGAGGAACTACAAGGACATCATGAATTTCCAGAGGAAGTACGCGAGATTGGTGACCGTCGTCCCGCGGAAAGGCGGCAAGGAGTTCAAGGTCACGGCACGAGGTAGGGGAAGATTCGCGTCTGGCAGACTGTGCTTCGTATGCAGCTACCCTAACCCTGGGCAGCCACCGACCCTCGAAAACATATCGATATCTGGAGCTGGAGACCATCCGCACATCAATGACTTATACTTCTGTGTCAAGGCCGCTTGGACGCCTGCTTCGCCAATCACGGTATCACTGGAAGCTGCGATGGCCGCTTGGTGGTATCCCAATGTTTGACAGACTCTTCAAAAGAGCCAGTCGTAAACCGGTGCAGGAAGAAGGCTCAGGCATTACCTTCACCACGGACATCGGGCCGAAGAGGATAAAGGCGCTTGAGGTCAAGGTCGGTGAGTTCGCCAGCTTCCTAAACTTTGCGGTCAAGTACTGCGACAGAGAGGTGATGGCCATCGGCACGGGCGAGTTCCACCAAGAAGAAGCACTAGTCCGCATCACCTCTCTCTACCCCGTCAAGGCCGGCAGCGCCGGCTCTGTGGTGCTCTTCGGCCATGAGCAACGCGAGTTAGACAGGCTCTTGGACAGGTGGAACGAGAGCGACGAGATGCTCATCATCCACAGCCATCCAGGGTTCACGAGCAGGAAGTCCAGCATAGATGACGGCCGCGGGATTAGGATGGCCTCGCTCTTATTCGGCGGCAAGGCGGTGATGGCGATAGTGGATCCGTTCAGCGGTTCTGGTGTGGACATCTCTGCATACGCGATAAATCCGGAGACCAAGGAAGTCGAGAGGATAAACTTCGGGTTGGTGCCTTAGATGGACTATAGCAGAGTCATAGGGCTCATCGGCGAAGACGGCTATCGCAAGGTGAGGACGCTGAAGGTTGGTGTGGCCGGGCTGGGTGTGGTCGGACTTCCACTGGCCGTGACCCTTGCCAGGTTGGGGGTGCGTGAGCTGAGGCTCCTGGACAACGATGTGGTCAAACTCCACAACCTTCCCAATGGTTTTCTCCTATCCAAGAGGCACGTCGGCATGACAAAGGATAGAGCTGCCCTGGAAGTTGCCAGGCGATTCGCCCTAGATCACATCGATGCAAGGGCATACCACTTTGACATCACCGACCAGCATCGGTTCAAATATCTCCTCAAGTTCGTGAGCAGCCTCGACCTCATCTACGGCTGTTTCGACAATGTCCCTGCCCGTCTGAGCCTCAACACAGCAGCAGTCCTCAAGGCCGTCAAGTACGTTGACATAGGCATAGGAGGGTTTGATGGCAGGGTCAGGCTGATAGACAGAGACAGGGGCTGCTATGCATGCGACCCGCTTGCCAACGAGGAAGACCTCAAAGTCATCCACAAACTCTCCAAGGACGCGGACTGCGACTATGCTCCAACTTTCACCATCCTACCGGTCTGCTCAGCAGCCGTCAGCCACGCACTCGTGGAAGGTCTGAAGTTCCTCGGCATAGTCGGCCAGCCGCAGTGGTACAATTACCTCTACTTCGACTTCCTGACACCCAGCAACCCGGTCAGGACTAGGGTAACCAAGAGGACTGACTGCCCTATCTGTGGAGAAGGAGGCATGGTATCATGGTAGAATGGCTGTTCTTGGTATTGCAGATCATCGGCAGTCTCTTCGCGTTGTTCATCGTCATCCTCTTCGCGAAGTACATATTCTGGGGGAAGGGATCGCGTGCGTTCCCATTCGATGATGCGCGCGATGCGGCAGACGTACTGCATCTACCTCAAGCCGATCCGTTCGACGTAGCTCCCACAATGCAGTTCAGGGCAACAGACGGGAAACTTAGATGGATGCCGACGCCGACCACCCAATCACAACGGCTTACAGAGCAGTACGTGGCAATAGGGATAGAGTGCCCCAAGTCAGTGGACAAAGGTTCGGAGATGAGAGTGGATGTCGATGTCAGCAACAACCATCTGATGACGCGTTTAGTTGACAATGCTCTCCTCATCTTGACGAAGCCAAGCGGAGCGCAGAGATTTTTCGGGCCTGATAGCATTGAGCTTAATCCTCATGGCGACACGAGTACCATCACCTACCTCTTCTGCTTGCCATACATCAAAGGCAACTACACCATCGAGTTCAGACTCCTCAAGATCGGCGCCAAATCCGAGAGGATACTGGTGGCGAGGTAGTGAGGAGATGGAAGAACTGACCAAGCTCCTGAGGGCGATGAACGAGAAGCTTGGACAGATGGACGAGCGACTGTCGAAGCTCGAGGGTTCGAAGGTTGTGCTGGACGAGAGGAAGGTCATAGCTGCCAAGGGCGAGCTTGAGGGAAAGACCTACTTCTCGACCGGGGACGGGGGCATAGTGAAGGAGCTCAGAGTTCCAGTCTGCGACGCCTGCGGCAAAGCATCGTCCGAGTTCAACGCGTGCACCGGCTGCGGCAAGAAACTCTGCCCGCAGTGCAGCATCACCTTCCAGGCTACGATGTACTGTGTTGACTGCCTCAACGGAATAATACCCCTTAGCAAGCAAGAGTTCAAGCTCCTATCAGCGATGGCCGCAGACCTTGGCCAGGACGCCATCCATGACCTCATCAAGATGCCGAAGGACGATCTGAAGACGTGCGAGGCTAACTTGGTCGAGAGGCAGATGATAGAGAAGAAGGGCTTCCTATTCTTCCAAGAGTGCAAAGTTCTAGACAGAGGAATCGAGGCGCTGGCCGCCTATCGCCAGGTCTACGGACGAGAAGAGGACATCACCAACCTGGAGGAGAAGCTAAGGAGAAGGAAAGATGGAGAGGAGTGAGCGGGCCGTACTTAGCTTCGTCGTCATCGGTATCATCGCCTTCGGCCTGGGCATAATCCTCTACGTCAGACGGATGATGGCCGAGTTCGGCATGGGTTGGGATCTCCAGCTCGCCTTCCTAGGTCTAATCATATTCTTGCTTGGACTGATGGTCTCCAAGATTCTGTCGAAGGTGAGCACCTGATGGAAGAATATGAGATGGAGTGGATACGCGAAGTAAGGGAGAATGCTGGCAAACTGGCTTCGCATATCGACAAGGATGCCATGGATAGACTTCTGTTAATTTACACACTTGAAAGCGATAACAAAGAAGAGATAAAGCAAGAGATAGACTCCTTAATCGACACTTTCTCCGACGAACTTCTGTTATCAAACAAACCGGTTCTAGAGTATCCTAGCAGAATAGAGGCTGAGGGAGAAATAGAAATCGGAAGGATAATGCAGGGCGATAAGACGCTTCATTCATTTGGTCTCAACCTGAACGAATTGACGAGGCACGTTGGGATATACGGTCAGACTGGTCACGGGAAAACAAGCCTGCTCTACTCGATAATGGACCAGCTCATAGAACTCAACATTCCCTTTACTTACTTCGACTTAAAAAGGGACGGCAGATGTTTGCTGAGGCAACACAGAAATTTAATCGTGATCCCATGGAGAGAGTTGAAGTGGAATCCACTCAGAAACCCTCCAGGCATGAGTCTCAAGTCTTATTGGCAGTTGTACGCAGAAGTATGCGGGCATGTGTGGGGGATATATCATGCAGGAGTTAACTATATCCTCGAATACTTGGATCGGATGTACGAGGAACTAAAGAATGGACTTCCGACTCTAGTGGATCTCTACAAGCTGATGGTAGTCACTCAAGAAACTACGAGGAAGCGATTGGAATACTTTGATGTGATGTACAATCGCGTGAGAGCTTTGGTTTCCATCCTCGGCTCAGTTATCGACGTTCAAACAGGGATCAAATTGGAAGAGTTGTTGAATTATCCTGTGGTCATCGAACTTGACCAGTTGAGGGCTGATGAGCAGAACTGGATAGTTGAAGTCATGCTCACATGGATATACGCCTACCGTATGGTTCAAGGCCATCGTTCAGAGAAGTTGAGACACTGCGTGATAATCGATGAAGCCCATCGCATATTCGACGTGAATAAGGAGTTTCGTGAAACGACAAGGGAAATGGGCATGCCCACCATCAACCTATTCCCGACTCAATTTAGAGATTTTGGCGAAAGCCTCATGGTCACTTCACAAGAACCTAGCAAAGTAACAGATTCCATCCACGCCAACACGCTCGTTAAGATAGTAGGCAACCTAGGCTCCGGCAAAGATGTCAAGGCGATAAGCGAAGCGATGAACCTCAGCGACGAGGAGAAGGCTCGCATACCTATGCTTCAGCGCGGTGAGTGGCTTGCCAAGATGTCAGACAGGTACACAAAACCTTTCCTGGTTGCCACACCTTATCATCCAGCGGACAAGGATGTGACAGACGAAGAAGTTAGGCAGAGAATGCAGCCATTTCTGTTAAAGGTAATGGATGAAGTAACGAAGGATAGACTTGAGCTTTTGAAGCAAGGATCAACTGCACCTCAGCTCATGGAACAGGAGACGCATGAAGCCATCGAGCCAAGCTTGACTCTATCAGAAGACGGCTGGGCTCTGCTGCTGGACATAAACTCCCACCCGTTCCGAGGTTTAACGGGTCGCTATAAAGGCCTCAACCTCTCAGGGAGGAAGGCGAACTCTGCAAAGAACGAGCTCGTCCAAAAGGGGCTTGTTGTCGAAGTCAGCGTAGCGCTAGGAAGCAACAGGCCGGTGAAATTCCTTACATTAACAAACATGGCGATCACAGCGTTGGAAAGCATCGGCCATGATGTGAGGCTGTGGAAACACACGGTCGGTCACATGGGCTTCAAGCATCAACTGTACTCGGTGTTGATCGCATACACTTTCCGCGAGGCGGGGTACCAGACCTTCATCGAGAAGAACATGGGGAACAACAGGAGGGTCGATGTTCTCGTGTTACTTGGTGGTGAGAAGGTTGCCATAGAGGTTGAGACAGGAGTCGGCATAGACATCGACAACAAACTGAAAGTCCTTGACGAAGTAGATGAACTCATCATAGTCGTAGACGAGAGGAGAGACGTCCCTTGGGTTCGAGAGGCAGTAGGAGATTTTCCTCCCGGCAGAGTACAGGTCTATCATGTCATCGATTACCTACGCTACCTGAAGGCCAATTATAGTAAAGATACGGTTGGAAACAGGTATAAAAACTCTGACAAGCCCGATTTTCGCCTTAATTCTGGAGACAAAGTTGGAAGAAAGAGGAAATAACCAGAAATGGTCAAATATCGGAGCGTCAGAAGACCAACCAGCTATCGGTCAGACAAAGGCCACAACACAGCATCAAGAAACCTATACAGGATGACAGATCTCTACCGCCGCCTATCTGACCTTTATGGACGGCCTAAGCTGCGGCGAGGCTATAGTTCAGGATCATATTTCCCGAGCCGCAGACAAGGTTACTCAGGCAGCAGCCCAAGCTACAGACCTAGGACAGCATACCGACCGAGGATACAGTACCGACCGGAGCCGCCATACCGACCGCAGCCTCGGCAGAGCATTACCAGAAGCAGTGACAAACCTTGGATAGAGCCAAGTAGATACACGCCGCAGAGGATTCGCACAGAGCCAGACGTAGAGAAGATGCTCAAGGAGCTGGAGAAGCGGTTCGACGAGAAGCTGGAAGAGCGCATCCTCGAACGGATGGAAGTAGAGTTCCAAGAACTCCAAGAAGCCATGAAGAGCGAAGCCGTCAGTCCGGAATCCCAAGAGCAGGAAGCGAGAATCGAAACCGCTGAAGCAACCAACAAGGAAGCACGACCCGAAAAACCAGACAACATAGAAGCCAACCAAGTCCATGAAGTAGCCAACGCCATCGAAACTGGAAAGGAATCAGAGCCGCAGACCAAAGCAGAAGTGCCAGCCGAGAAGGCCAAAGCCGAAGAGCTGCCGACCGAAGATGAGCTGTTTGAGCCAGAGGATGAGCTGGAGTGGCTGAGGGAGCAGACGGGCGAAGCAGAAGCAGGTGCAGAGACCAAAGCGACAGAGTCGGAGCAGACGTCAGGAGAACTTGTGGAGAAAACACTAGAACCTACAGCAAGCCAAGAGCCGATAGAGCCGCTCGAAAATCAGCCGTTGGACGAAGCCGCTTCTCTAGAAAACCCTGTGGCCATCGGACCTGAGCAACTGGAAGGGCTGGAAGAACTCCTAGACCAGATAGAGCCACTTGATGAAATTGAACCTACGGAAATAGGCATAGAAAGCATGCCCGGACTCTTGCCCGAGGTTCTGCCAGAAGAAGTAGCAGATGAAGCCGCGGAGGGCGAAGCGTATTGAAGGCTGTCATGAGAGAGAAGGAGAAAGCGCGCATTAGGATAAACATGACTTTGGAAGGCGAGCCTGCCGTCTGGATTGGCGAATGGAAGCGAAGAGGCCTAATCACGAGTTACACCGACGGAGTCATCCAGGCATTGCGAGCCCTGCATGAGAAGGTGACTGAGCAGGACCTGAAGTCAGCACAGCTAGGGAACATCAGAGGGGATGCAGAATGGTAGAGATGGAAAGATTCCTTAAGAGCTCGCAAATATTGAAGATTCATAACCCGTTCGAGTCGAGGGAGCTGCATGGATGCAGGTTCAGGCTGGTGGTCAACACCTACAAAGGATGCCAGTACAAATGCCTCTACTGCTACACGTATTCGTATACCATGCACCCTGACATCTTAGTGCCGAAGTGCAAGGTCAACTTCAAAGCAAGGCTGGACGAGGACATTGAGAAGTACCAAGAGAGCGGGCTTCCCAAGAGACTTGTCTACGTCTCTTCGAACTGCGAGCCGTTCCAGCCCAAGCTGGAGGATGAGCACAAGCACTCCCTCTATGCCCTCCAAAGGCTGGGTGAGGCAGGTTTCCGAACCATAGTCATGACGAAAAACCCTGGCAGACTCCTTGAGCAACCATACCGAGAAGCCATCGACCGGTCAAGAACCATAGTCCATGTTACAATCCCATTCCTAGACAGCCGTTTCGAGCCATCTGCACCACCACCGCAAGACAGGCTTCAAGCGGTCCATGAGCTTGTGAAGTCAGGATTCAAAGTAGTTGTGAGAGTTGATCCAAGGATACCCGTATGCAATGGAATAGCCGGGCAGACAAGTGACGAACTCAGCTCGCTCTTCGAGCAACTGCACTCAGATGGTGTGACCGATATCGTTTCAAAATGCCTTCGCCTTTCGATAGGCATTAAGAAGCTTTATCCCGACTTCTATGAGCGGTTGAAACCATATTACGTGGCAAATGGCTTCAGGGAGAGCCGTTCTGTCTACGTGCTAAACCCAGATGCCAAGAGGCAGCTTCTAGCGCCAGTCTACGAGTCATGTAATAGGTATAGGATGAGGCTATGGACTTGCATGGATGATGTGGGATTTGCTGGAACTGCAATATGCGATGGCAGTGAAGAAATACTAAAAGAAATGCGGGGATGAGAGGAGGGTTCAATCCCCTCCCAGCATCGTAGTTATCGCCTTGCTCGCTTCCTCTTTGGTCATCTTGTCGATGTCAGACTCCGTCAGTCTGAAACCTCTGTCCTTCGCTAGCTCCCTCAAGTACTCCTTCTGCCTCTCGGTCGCCAGCTCGCTGTTTTCCTTCGAGCCGTTGAGTCTCTGAGCCCTCAAATCCTTCCTGTAGATTGCGTATAGGGTCACCAAATCGCTTACTGTAGCCTCTATCCCTTTCCTCGCGAGTTCAAACCGGAACTCCCAGAAATCCTTCACAAATCCTTCAGACTTATACATTTATCTCACCTCTTTTTCTATAAGACGGCGTGAAGAGCCTCAATCTTGCATACTTCTTGTGAGCGGGTGCGATGTTCTGAAGAATCTCATAGAGCCTGTTTTGGCTTTCCTCAAGTTTTTGGATATTCCTCTGCATCGCCTTCACTGTAATGTCCCTTACTTCTTCGAGAACCTTCGCCCGATATATCTTCGGCTTGCTGCTCACGAGTTCTACGAATCCTTTCTCTTCCAAGTCATCTAAGACGCTGTAAGCTTTGCTCTGCGGAACAGAGGCTTTTGTTGTTGTCAGTCCAACCTTCGCCTCACCCATAGCCAGAAGGGTAAAGTACATTCTCGCCTCGTACTCGCACAAGCCGAAACCACTCAGCATATTTACAACCTCTCTTTCATTACCATTCAAGACTTGCACTCCAATCACCTCTACGCGCTAATGACGGGAAGCCCGCCATCTGCTCTTAGCGAAAGCGACCTCGGAGAGGGAAGAGGAGAATGAGCCGGGCTGACCATGAAGGAAGGGTGAAAGGGAAACGCAGTGTCCCTTAGCGAGATTCAAAAGGACTCAAGAACAAAAGTCTGACATCGGTTGTTCGAAATGTTTGAAGTCTATCCGAACCTTTTCATAGGGACAGAAAATGAAGCGATAATTTCCGGAATCGCGGTTCGGACGCCGATAGTTTTCCGCGTGAGAGTTCGAAGGTCTAGGCATGGTGGTGAAAGTAAGAAATTCTTGGATGATGTATAGGAATGTCTACAAAAGAAATGTCGAAAAGAGTCAAAGACAAGAACCACTATTGCGAGACACATGAAAATGATCACGGATCTAATGTTCAAAAAGGAAAGGAGAGGACAACGCCCGGGATAACAGAAGTAGACGAATTGATAGAGGAATACAAAAACCCAGACATCCATATAAAGACTAATGCAAATTTTCGTTATAATCTTTCAGGTCTTGTAAGTTATATTCTTGTCTCTCAACTCAAACAATACTCTCTTGAACAGTACATCGAGTTAGGACACAAAGAGATAGCTCAAGCTCATGTTTCCGGTGATCTCCACGTTCATAACCTTCATCATGCATTCCTGTGTGGATACTGCACAGGGTGGAATCTAAGCGACATTTTACAACGCGGTCTGGAATTTGAGGGCTTGGATAGTTTACCAGCTGGCCATTTTGATGTTGCCATTGATCACATGATTAATTTTGCGTGCTGTGCCGCTCAGGAGTGGCAATAAATCGCCGAAGAAGTAGCCGGGAGGTTTGCGAAACTAGACAATTATCCTAGAGATTTCTATACTAACAGTTATCATTGCCAAGTTGACGGCGATTTATCTCTTATAGAGCGCATAGAAGTGGAATCACAATTTCATCCTCTTACAACTGGAGGTACCGTTTTTCATGCATTCTTAGGTGAAAGGGTTCCTGAAGATGTCATGGCAAAACTTATTCGACGCATACTCACCAATTATCAAATCGCATATCTAAGTATGACTCCTACATTGTCCATATGTACAAAATGTGGAAAAACATACTATGGAACTGTAAAGAAATGCTGCGAATGTAACGCAGATAACGAAATATGGTCTCGTATCGTAGGTTACTATCGTCCAATCGCTAGATGGAATGAAGCAAAACTCAAAGAATTTAATGCACGCATACAATATACTCAGCAAAGATTTGAACAAGGGTGTAAGAAATGAAAGCTTTCGTTGCAGGTATTCAGGACCTGAGTACGATCGATTATCCGGGAAAAATTTCCGCAGTTGTATTTTTGGCTGGATGCAATTTCCGTTGCAGATATTGCTTTAACTCGGAATTATTAGAATCCAAAGAAGAGTTCCTCAGAGACATAAAAGAAATAATAGAGAGTATAGAGAAGAATCTCCCTATTTTAGACGCCGTTGTGTTTTCCGGTGGGGAACCACTATTGCAGGAAAAAGCCTTGGTTGAAATCTCAAACTGGGCGCAACGTGGAGGATTAAGTATGGGAATGGAAACTAACGGAACTAGACCGCAGACATTGGAAAAAATGCTGAACTTAGAATTACTAGATTTCATAGCAGTTGATATTAAAGCAGCCTTTGGGAGATATGGAGAGGTTACACAAGTAGAGGATGACGTCGCTGAAAAGATTACTGAGAGTGTGGAAATTATCAGAAACTCAGGTATTGAACGTGAATTTAGAACTACTTTTGTACCAGGGTTAGTTGGTGTAGACGATATTGAGAGCATTAGTAGGGTCGTCGGTCAAGATAAATGGGTATGGCAAAGATTCAGATACGATTTGGGCGTAATTTTAGATAAACAGCTTCTGGGACGTGATTTTTCTGGGGCAGAGATGAAGAGGTTCAAATATATGTCAAAGCAATACAGAAACGTTATTTTACGATTCTGAAGAGATGTACTGATTACTTTGTATCATTCTTGTTAGCTCTGTGATGATCTGGTGTTGAACTTCTATTGAGAACGAATCGAACTATTTTTTTGAAATTTTTTTTGAATTGAAACTAATCGCTCTTTTGGTTGCGGAAAAGTGTTGCAGGGGTCCCATAGGCTCGATATGATTGATGTGAGTGATCTCTCTCGTGCTTCTCTAAAGAAACTCACGCAATCTCAAGTATCTTCTCAAATTCATAAACTTCTCTATTTTTCTCAGTAATCTTTTCAAGTATCTCCTCAGCCTTTGCGGCGTTCTCCCAAATGGCTTCTAGTAGTTCGCGGACTTCCTTCTCATCTCTCGCTATGCGGCAGATTCTTTGGACAGTCACCTCTTTCGGAACGCCTCTCTCACGAAGCTTTTCGTTGAAGTCCGAAGCCTTCAGCAACTGAATGTTCATCCTAGATGCATAGGTTGCCAAGCTGACCTCATTCTCATCCTTCAATCGAACCTTCTCATTTGGCTTGAAGGCACTGCCTGCAAAGATGCCAATTACTCCCTGCTTCACCTGTCTGCCTTCGGGCGTGTCAACACCAAAGTCCTTGCTCCACCTCAGCACGTCTAGGAAATCGTCCACGTCGCTCTTACGCACCAATCCCCACTTGCACGAGAGCACGTAGGTGATCGGTTGAGCAAACAAGCCGGGCGTAACCTCCCAGACTCGGTCGACCTCAGCGTTGCTTATCCTTCCGCGGATAGATTTGATGAGGTGGATAGTTATTCGTCTTGAATCCATTCGAGCGGTCCTATGCTCCTGTGTCCAGAACCTTGCGCCTGTTGTGAAGCGGTCGATGAACCATTCTGGGACGGCTTCCCAGTTGTGGCCGATGCGGTTGGCGCTGCCCTTTGTCAGCCGGATGTAGTTCTTCTTCATCTCGATGGCTGCATTGAGGTCCGCCTCCTCCATAGATGCGAGATAGTAGTACCTGTACGCCCCAAACAGCTTGAGCTCCTTCAGGTCCGGGTATAGTTGAAGCGCCCTTACGACGGCAGTCTCGGCCTCGTACTCTGTGCAGCCGAGTTTGTCTTGAAGGAAAGAGAAGCTTACTAAGTCTCGCAACTTAGTGGATTCCACTATTGCATCTCTTATGGAATGGACTCGTTGTATGATCGGGTTCGTGGAACTCCTCTCTTCTAGGACGGCGCTTGTCCTTTCAATAGCCTGCTCCACTGCCTTGTCTCTAGGTTTGTCCTGATCGACCCAAGTAATGAGGTAGCCGTTCCGGAAGGGCGTCTGCCTGTCATGCATCCTATAGCCCCGAACGTAGACTAGGCCCTTCCTCTCGTACCTCTTAACGTTCGCCATTATGTCGCCGATCCTCACGCCCTTCTCCTTCAAGGCTTCGGCTATCTCAGTCGAGTACCAAGCCTTGTCTCGGTTCTGCTCGATGAAGTTGAGGATCATCTTGGCCTTACTCTTGCCTCGACCGCCACGCGCATCCAGATGCTCTTCAGAGTAGCCGACGTACTCATGCCCACCAATCCTAACAGAATCCTTCTCTCGCTTCAAGACGTACAGATGATACGGCCGAGTGTTCGACGAGAATCCGCCCCTTCCTTTGAAGACCTTCTCAGCCTCGTAGATAGGCTCCTCAGTCCTCAGAAGGAGCCCACCCGTCCAGCACCTCAGCAGACCATTCGCAACCGCCGAGCCACTCAGCCCCGTCGCTTTCCTGATATCCCTATGACTCTGAGGCTTACCGTCCCCTAAACTGGAAAGAATCAGATCCCTCGTCCTGCTAGGCCGAACCATCCCACGTCAAGCACTAAGAGGATTACGGTAAATTTAAACCTTCTTGTGAAATCCTCGAAATCATACAGAAACGAAGCTGGATTTAGAGCGAATATCTGCCAAAAAGAAGCATGAAATGAGCCGATTTCAGGGCAGAAGAATGGTGCCCAGGGAGAGATTTGAACTCTCGACAACCCGGTCTTCAGCCGGGCGCTCTCCCAGTCTGAGCTACCTGGGCGGACCAAACAAAGTCCTTGGCAGCGCCACTTAACTATTTCGCAGCACGAGGACACGGCCGGAACCGTTCGAGGAAACTCTTTTATTCCTAACGCATGAAAGGTGGACCTGGAGGGGTATTATGGTAAGGCTGCATGAATACCAAGGAAAACAGCTGCTGAGGGACGCCAAGATTCCAGTACCCGCTGGAAGGGTTGCATCCACCCCTGCTGAGGCAAGGAGCATCACCGCAGAGGTTGGGAAACCCGTGGTGGTCAAGGCTCAGATCTGGGCTACAGGACGTTTCAAGGCCGGTGGAATCAAGTTCGCCAACAACCCTGACGAGGCGGAGAAAGTCGCAGGAGAACTTCTGAGTGCCGAGATCAAGGGCATCAAGGTAGAGAGGGTGCTGGTCGAGGAGAAGCTTGACATAGAGAAGGAGTTCTACACCGGGGTTATCGTCGACACCTCCCGGGAGGTTAGTGGCCCCGTAGTCATGTTCAGTACTGAGGGAGGAGTCGACATTGAGCAGGTGGCAAGAGAGTCGCCTGAGAAGGTGGCTCGTATGAACGTGGATTACCTCCGGGGCGTCAGGTCATATGACGCTGCCGAACTCGTGTTAGAAGTGGAAGCCCCAAGGCACTTGCTGGTGCCCCTAAGCGCTGCCGTCTGCGGCATATACGAGGTCTTTACAAAATATGAGGCCCGTTCAGCCGAGATAAACCCCCTAGTCTTGACGAAGGATGGAAAGGTAATCGCGGCGGACTGCCGTATCACCGTTGACGACTCTGCCATATTCCGCCACCCAGAACTCGGGATAAGAGTAGCCCGGGAGTTCCAGAGGGAGCCTGCCCCCCTAGAGATGGTCGCCTGGACGATAGAGGAGGGCGATTACAGGGGCAACGCGTACTTCTCGCAGATGGTCCCCAAGATCGAGGGGCTAGGCTACATCGGTTACCACGGCATCGGCGGCGGAGGGGCTATCTTAGGGGTTGACGCCCTGAACAGAAGGGGACTGAAGATCGCCAATTACTCCGACTCCAGCGGCGACCCCACCGCCTCCAAGGTATACCGTTTGGCCAAGACGATTCTAGCGATACCAGGGATCGAAGGATACTTGCTAGGAGGTTTCATAGTGGCGAACCAAGAGCAGTGGCACCACGCCCATGCGCTCGTTAAGGCGTTCAGGGAGGAACTTGCCGACAAACCCGGCTTCCCAGTCGTGCTCCTGATCTGTGGGAACCGGGAGAAGGAGTCTCATGCCATCTTGGAAGAGGGGCTGAAGGGCCTGCCAATACGCTATGAGATATACGGAAGCGAATACGTCTTCAACCCCGACTTCATCGCCGAGAGGATGAGGGCGCTCGTAGACGAGTACAGAAAGGAAAGAGGGGTTGCATAGATGCTAGAGTTCAAAGAAAGGACGATAAAGGTGATCATCGACGACAGCAAATGCCCAAACTGCAAGACGAAGGCGTGCATCAAGGGCTGCAGCCTCTACGATCGCGGTATCCTAAGGCTTCAAGCGGGGAAACCAGCGATCCTGATGAGCCCCAGCGAGGCGGCGAGGACGGGAACAGAGTGCCTGGCATGTGAATACGAGTGCTGGTTCAGAGGATTGAACGCCATTAAGATAGAAGCTCCGATGCCAGAGTTGGACGAATTCAAAAAGTCATTATCCAGCTTGGGGGGATGAAAAATGGGGATACTCATAGATGAGAACACTACCGCGATAGTGCAAGGCATCACCGGACGAGCTGGGGAGGCCTTCACCAGATACATGAGGGAATACGGCACAAAGGTCCTAGCAGGAGTCACGCCAGGCCGGGGAGGATCGATGGCAGCTGAGGTCCCGGTCTATGACACAGTGAAGGAGGCCGTCCAGAAGCACGGGCCCATCGATGCGAGCGTCACCTTCGTCCCAGGTCCAGCCCTCAAGGATGCGGTGCTCGAGGCGATAGATGCGGGGATAAAGTTGATAGTTTCACCTGTCGAGCGAGTACCACTGCACGACATAATGGTGATGGTCGCTACGGCAAAGCGAAGGGGGGTTCGGATGATAGGGCCAGGGACGATAGGTGTCATAACCTCTGGCAAGGCTGTGCTCGGCTGGGTTGGGGGCTCGGCTGAGAGAGCAGCGCAAGTATTCGAACCTGGCCCGGTGGGAATTCTATCACGAAGTGGAGGGCAGTCCGGAACCCTCCCTTGGATCATCAGGAGAGCCGGGTACGGCTGTAGCACACTTGTGCACGAGGGGACGGAGCCAATCATAGGAACATCCTTCGGGGATCTGTTACCCCTCTTCGAGGCTGATGAGCAGACGAAGGCGGTCGCGATGTTTGGGGAGCTCGGAGGCACTACAGAGGAAGAAGCTGCTGTGGAGATGAAGAAGGGACGCTTCACGAAGCCACTGGTAGCCTACATCGCTGGGGCTTGGGCCCCGGAGGGTATGCGGTTCTCACACGCCAGCAGCATCATAGAGCATGGCAGGGGATCGGCCAAGAGCAAGATAGAGGCCCTCAAGGACGCGGGGGCCTATGTGGTCGAGAAGCCAGCTGAGATCCCCACAAAGATCGTAGAGGTCCTCAAAAGTATAGGGCAATAAGTATATAGAGTAGAAAGCCAACTTGCGGGAGAGGTGAAGTAGTTTGGTTGTTATGAGATCGGTGATGTATACCCCTGGCAACAACTACAGGATGATAGAGAAGTTGCCGACGCTGGGTGCGGACGTGATGGTCCTCGATTTGGAGGACTCGGTGCCGCCAGCCGAGAAGGAGACGGCAAGATTCATGGTCCGGGACTCGATACCGAATGTGGCGAAGTGTGGAGCGTACGTCTACAGCCGAATTAATGACTGGAGGACCGGCCTAACGGAAGGCGATGTCGAGGCCATAGTCCAAGAGGGGCTCGACGGCGTTGTCCTCTCCAAGACGGAGGGCAAGGATGATGTCACTAGGCTTGACGACAAGCTGACGAAGCTGGAGAAGGAACTGGGTTTAAAGCCTGGCAGAGTAGCCATGCAGTGTCTGATCGAGACTGCCAAGGGGGTTGTCAATGCGTACGAGTCAGCCATCGCGAGCAAGCGCGTCAACTCCCTAGTGTTCGGGGCTGTAGACTACACCCGTGACATGCGCATCACACTGACCAAGGAGGGCGGTGAGATACTGGTTGCGCGATGTTGGACTGCTATAGCCGCCAGGGCAGCTGGATGTATAGCGATAGACCCGCCCTATCCCGCCTATAGAGACATGGAGGGATTCATAAAGGATTCACGGGCGGGACGACAATTTGGCTTTGAGGGGAGGATGCTGATCCACCCATCGCAGATCGAGCCCAGTCACGAGGTATACGCGCCGACGAAGGAGCAGATGGAGTACGCCAAGGAGGTTGTGAAGGTCTTCGAGGACGGGATGAAGGCTGGGATGGCATCTGTTCCCCTTCGGGGGCAGATGCTCGACATCGCGGTCTACCGAACGCAGAGGGATATCTTGGCTGCGGCAGAGGCTGTCGAAGCATGGCTTAAGGAGAAGGAGGAAAGGAGGAAGCGGTATAGTACCTAGGCTACTAGCCTAACTTAATACGCCTCTTTACAAATTTCTTCTCCCATTTTCTGTGTCGAAAAGGTGTAGCTACAACCCCTGAACGGCACCTGTGTGGGTGTGGACGGTGGGTTGGATTTCTCACTTAGCCATAGTAATAGCACTAGGAGCAATCAGGAACAACGAATCCATAGACATTGCAATAGGGAGTATGGAATAGAAGCATCGCTCGCTTGGCGGTATCTTTGGATCATCTACTACTCGCGCTTCGGGTCCAGCATCTCAGACACCTCTTGGCCTCCTTCACCGCTGCCTCCTCGTCGTAGCCGAGTTCAACTTCATTAAAGTTCAAGCGCCGTTCCTCTAGCGGGAGCTTTGGCATCCTCTCCCGAGTCTTCTTCTCGCTCTTGGCAATCTCCTCACCAGCCAATACGATTACAGGCTCTACCTTCTCCTCTACAACCTTCAGCTCGAGCCCCCTTAGGTATCGGTCAATTATCTCTGCCGCCTTCTTCCCAGCGGCTATCGCTTCAATTACAGTGGCTGGTCCTGTCACGCAGTCTCCGCCGGCAAATATCCCTGGCTTATTCGTCTGGAGCGTCTCTGGATCAATGATGAAGGTATTCCATTTGGAAATGTTGAAGCCGTGGTCCTTGGGAAGGAATGAGAGGTCCGGTTGTTGGCTTATCGCTGGTATTATCGTGTCAGCCTCCACAGTGAACTCAGATCCTTCGATCGGAACTGGGCTCCTCCTCCCGCTTGAATCGGGCTCTCCGAGCCTGTTTCTGATGCATTCCATCCCTACAACCTGTCCGTTCTCTCCGAGGATTCTTACAGGTGAAGCCAGATAGTGTATTCTGACCCCTTCCGCCTCGGCCTCCTCGATCTCTTTGGGGTTCGCTGGCATCTCCTTTCTGGAGCGCCTGTAGACCATGTTGACGTCCCTGCACCCGAGTCGGAGGGCCGTTCTCGCCGCATCGATAGCTGCGTTACCACCACCTATGACGCATACCCTATCTCCTGGCCTACTCCTGTCCCCTAGGTTGACATTTCGCAGGAACGTGAGGCAGTCCATGAACCCTTTGTACTCGTCTTCGCCCGGCACTCTGAGCTTCAGGCCTTTGTAAGCTCCAACAGCAATGAATATGGCCTTGAAACCTTGCTGGGAAAGTTCTTCGAAGGATATGTCCTTCCCGACGGTGACTCCTGTCTTCATCTCCACCCCCAGGGCCTTGATTCTGTTGATCTCATATTCTATGACGTCTCGGGGCAGACGGTTCGGTGGGATGCCAAGTACCAACATGCCGCCGAGGATAGGGGCTGACTCGAGAACCGTCACTCCGTATCCTCTTAGAACGAGGTGGTAGGCAGCGGTAAGCCCCGCGGGACCTGATCCGACAATGGCGACCTTCTCTGCTCTACTCCTCTTCACTGGCGAAGGCATGTGGGGGTTGTTCTTCCTCTCATAGTCTGCGATAAACCTCTTTAAGTAAGCGATAGCTAAGCCCTCGTCGATTCTTCGCCTTTCACAGGCCTCTTCACAAGGGTGGGTACAGACCCTCCCAGATATCCCTGGGATGGGATTGTCCCTCCTTACAAGATCCAAAGCTTCCTGGAATCTTCCTTGAGCTATCAGCGCGATATACCCATGCGATCTCGTATGAACTGGGCAGGCGGCCCAACAAGCAGGAATCCCGCGAGTAGTCATCCCTACTCTTTCCCTAACTTTTTTTCTCAGAACGATTCAAGACACCTTGCATCGATATAAGTACACGTTCTCTCCTAACTGGCCAGTCCGTCAGCTCCTACTTTATCCAGAGGATCGAGAACTCAGCCCATAGAAGATCTCTCCATCTAGGAGGGGTGGGCTGTGTGAACGCTATATTATGAGCCCAGAGAAGACGCCCATGATAACAAGGCTGTTATTCATAGCCCCAAGAAAGGGTGCAGCGCTGAGCAGAATCGTAAAGATGCGCACGATTCTGGTTCTGGGAAGAGTCCTCACTACCGCGATGAGTGACCAGAAGATCGCCAATGCGAGTATGGGGTTATAGTTTGGGTGCGTCTCATAGAACCCCATGGAGAGGCCGATGATCGTAGTTAAGGCGTCGAGTATCACACCTAGAGCCGAAATGGCGAACGGAATCACTTCTCTAGCATTCACTAATAGGGATTCTGGTTATGTACTTCAAAACCATATCGCTCCTCAGGAGTCATTGAATAGAGGAAGGTGAAGGAGTAGGTACGAGTTCCAGGGGATGGAGCAAATTTAGCCCTCCTTTGGCCACCGAATATAGCTTAGATTCTTAGACAAAACATGGTTTCCTCGGATAGGGATCGGATAAGGAGATAGAATATGGGTTTGGACTCTAGGTCAAGAATTCATGTTTGCGCTACTTATTGCCTGATTCTACGGGTTGTTTATGCTTTTACCTACCGAATCCGTATTCATAATCGTTTACTCCTAGAACGAGGCAATCCATCCCCGGTGAAACAATGGAGGTTCAGATGCAACAGAACTACAAACTACAGCAGGAGCAAGAACGCCTCGAAGAATTTGCTCGTCTCGCAAAGCCCTCCGTTTCGGTGATAGGTCTCGGCGGTGCAGGCTCGAACATCGTCTCATGGATCAAGGAACGAGGTATGGTTGGTGGCAGGCTCATAGCCATCAATACAGACGCTAACCACCTCGCAATAACCAAGGCAGACAGGCGAATCCTCATCGGTGAGAAGACTACAGGCGGCCTAGGCTGTGGTGGCTACGCTGAGAAAGGTGAAGAATCTTTCAGGGAGAGCCAAGATGCAGTGCTGAGCGAACTAGAAGGAGCAAGGATAGTCTTCCTCGTTGCTGGGCTTGGTGGTGGTACCGGTACAGGTGCTTCATGCGCTTTAGCAGAAACCCTGAAGGGAAAGGTGCCTTTGATCGTGGGCGTTGTCACTCTCCCATTCGCAGTTGAAAGGGTCAGGATGGAGACCGCCCGCAAGGGAATAAGAAGGCTCCGAGAAGCCTGCGACACCGTAGTCGTCATCGACAACAACAAATTGGTTCGAGTCGCGGGTGACCTATCGTTCCAACAGGGTCTGGGCGTAGCCAACGAACTCGTCGGCGTCTTCGTCAAGGATATCACGGAAACGATAACCACTGCGAGCTTGATCAACCTGGACTTCATGGACCTTAGAGCTATCACAGAGAAGAGGGGGATCGCAGCTATCGGGGCAGGATATGGCAAAGGCGAAGAAAGGGTGGAGAAGGCAGTCAAGATTGCCTTGGAAGGTCAGTTGCTCGACATCAACGACATCACAAAGGCCTATGGTGTCCTCATCCACGTCTCCGGCGGCGAGGACATGACCCTTTCGGAGGTCTACCGCGCCGGGGAACTGGTGACGCGCACAATCTCGCCTAAAGCCAAGATAGTCTGGGGTGCGAGGGTCAATCCAGCCATGGAAGGTACCGCCCACGTCTTTGTCTGCCTGACAGGTGTTGAAAGCGGCTTCTTGTCTCAGCAACCAACACGAAAGTTTGGGCTTGGGAAGCTATTCTAGAATAGTATTCCCCTCCTTTTTCTATCTCTTTTCTCTGCTCAATGAACAGTGAGCTTACCTTGTTGATGACGTGATTGTCAGCCTGAAGACGGGATGTCTTGAAGCGCAAAGGAAAGTATGCTACTTGTAGAGGCTCCTCGCCGGGTAGGACCTGTAGGCCTCTCTCAGGAAAAGGCTGGGAGGAGAGAACATCTGGGGGAGGAAGGAAGGCTCCCTGAAACAGTTAATGAGGCAGTCGTTGCATCGGACATTCTTTAGGAACCTTGGGGTCTCACCTTTGAGGGCATTGAAGAGCTTCTCCTTCTTCAGGAAGCAGGGATAGACATCCCCCAACCAGTCCACGTACATCACGTCTTCCCCACCCCGACAGTAGAAGTTAGGGTGGGGGCTGGGGAAGTTGACGGCGTCCTCGACATAGCAGAAGAGGTTTGCAATCTCCCTCCCCTCCTTCTTCAACTCCAGTATTCTCTGCACCTGGTCGCCCAAGCGGATTGAAGGTGATTGTTTAGCCAGTTCTCCGCCGAGGAAGTAACTGTTGGCATCGCAGTTGGTTGGGTAACAGAAGCCGAAAGGGACTCCCAACTCATCATTGGTGAAGACCACAAGTTTCTCAACACCGTCCTCGACGAGAATGGGGTTAAGGTAAACCAAGGCGTAGGTTCGAAGTCCAATCTCCTTCATGTATCTAAGGGTGGTCACCTGCTTCTCGAAGATGCCCTTATGATTTCGAATCCTTTCACAGATGTCGGGGTCCCAGTGGTCGAGTGAGACGCTAAGGAGGTAGAGGCCTGCATCCTTCAGCTCGGATAAAAGGGCCTTGCTGGGCGTGCCATTCGTCGTCATGGTGGTGACAAGACCTAGCCCATCGGCGTAGGATACGATTTCCACTATATCAGGGTGGAGGGTGGGCTCGCCCCCTGTGAAGTATGCTATCAGGAATCCGTTTGCTGCAAGCGTGTCGAGGACTTTCTTGGCGTCCTTGAGGCCAATATCTTGGGGAGCTAGCCTGTGCATATCACACATTATGCACTTGCAGTTGCATCGGGAAGTCAGAGCGAAGACCGCTGTCTTCCTTCTGCCCCGGAGTAAGCTAATACACACCTGTCTAAGCGAAGGCAAGATCCTCCATCCTGCCGTACCCTAGGCGAACACTTCTGGTCGCCTCGATATTAACCTTAGGAATGTCCCTCTCCTCCTGACATTGACTTGATTCGCCTTTGAAGAAGTTCGCTGAGTCTCTTTGCATCAACCTTACCCCTAAGTTCTCTCATAAGGGTTCCCATTAATGGGCTGAGGGCGCTGGCTCCCCGCTCATCGATCAACTTCTTGTTCTCCTCAACTACTCTAGCGACTACAGCCTCCAGCTCCTCTTGCGACAAAGTTTCGAGCCCTAGCGACCTCAAGGCTTCCTGGACAGGCTTAGAGGGATTCCTCGCAAGCCAGGTCAATATGTCGGGAATGACTTCCTTAGCTGCCTGCCCAGAGTCGACGACCTTGAAGACGTCATAGATGGTCTCCTCAGTCAGGTTCGACACCTCAACGCCTTCTCTCCGGAGGCTCTTCGTCGTCTCCACTAGGGTCGCAGCTAGGAAGGAAGGCGATATGGTCGTGTCTTTAGCTGCTCTCTCAAAGAGGTCCGTATACTCAGATGAGAGGATCTGTGAAGCCACCCTCTCATTCAGGTCGTAGTCCTTCATGAGTTGCCCCAATTTCACCTCTGGAGGAGGCGGCAACCTCTCCCTTATTCGTTGGAGCCGGTGTGGATCGATCACGACGGGAGGGACGTCTGTCTCTGGATACATTCTGGCGGCTCCAGGTCTCGGCCTGGAGAAGTGTGTAATGCCATTGGGCTGGGCGGCTCTGGTCTCACTAGGCACTCCTCTTACTGCTGCTCTGGCCCTCTCGAGGACTGCTCGGAGGGCGTCCAGGGCTGCTTGTTCCTCATCTGCTATGAGGACGACGACGTCCTCCGCCTTCGCTCCGGTTGCCTCTTTCAGCTTGAGCACCTCTTCCATGGTTATTCCATAGGCTGGCAGTTCGTCGCTATGGAAGAGCCAACCAACTCTCCCCCAAAACTTGGCATGGTCTGAAAGCTCCGTCCCAAGACGTAGGCCATGAACCAATTCTCGCCCAAGGAGGCCTGAGAACCCTGTTAGGCGAAGAGCCAAGGCCGTTCCCCCCTTCTCCAAGGCCGTCCTTACGACCTTGCACTTGGTTGTCTCGAAGACCTCGGAGACATCGACGAATTCTTCACTCAAACTCCCCACGTCCACCCCTCTCTTCTTCAATTCCGAAGCAATCTGCAGCAGACCCAACTGGCGCCGAACCTCCATCTCAATGACAGGTGCGACTAGGTCAAGCTCTTGAACGCCTTTGACCTCCGTCAAGGCCCCACCATTAATGGATATGTTCAGGTCTTGCCGGATGGTTCCTAGCCCCCTCCGCACCTTTCGGGTTGTGCGGAGAACTCGACCTAAGGCCAAGGCAACCTTCTCCGCTTCCTCAGGGGTGGAGATTTCAGGGGCCGTCGCGATTTCGATGAGGGGGATGCAGAGGCGATCGAGCCTGTAAAAGGTTATTGCGCCCTTCTCCCCTGTCTTGCGGGCGGCGTCCTCCTCGAGACTTGTTGTCTGAAGGCCTATGCTTTTTCCCTCGACCTTCACCTCCCCTCCTAGGGCGATGACGCAGGTGCGCTGGAAGCCCGTTGTGTTGGAGCCGTCGATGACTATCTTCCTCATAACATGGATCTCGTCAACCGGTCTAGCATTAAGCATCAAGGCAGCTTCGAGGCAGGCATCAATGGCCTCCTCATTGAGGGAGTGAGGAGGCTCCTCGTCCATCTCCACGAGGCAGGATGTTTCGTCGTCGACCTCGTACTGGAATCCTCTTCCCCGCTGGAATTCGAAGGCTGCGGCTGGGTCGACGACTCCTAGTTCGCTTTGGGTGGGTCTCAGTCCTCGGTAGAAGGTGAACTCAGGCGGGTTCGTGGATAGTTCGGCCTTGCATCCGCAGAAGAGTTTGGTGGAGGTGGCTAATTGCTGATGTATCTCTATTCCAACCTTCAGGCCCACGCGGGAATAATCGATGCTCAAGGCGGCTCCTCCCGCGCTATCCTACGCTCAGACATTTCACCGGCAAGATTCGTGGTAAGGAGCCTAGTGGCTTCATCTCTGTCCCTCGTCTGACCAAAGCACCACATCATCTTCACTAAAGCCGTCTCAGGGAGCATGTCCTCCAACGGGATGACCCCCGCCCTCTGCAGGTACATTCCCGTGTCGTAGACGTTCATGTTCACCTTCCCCCACAGGCATTGAGAAGTCATGACCACTAGGAGTCCCTCATTGATAGCCTCCCTCACAGCGTCGATGAGGTACGTTCCCACGTGTCCTAGACCCGTGCCTTCTAGAACCAACCCCCTATACCCTTCTTTCACGTACCACCCTAAGGCTTCATGCCTCATGCCGGGGAAGAACTTCACGAGCGCCGCCCTCTCATCGAAGTCTGGCCTCACCTCGACTTTCCGCGAGGCATCCCTCCTAGGGAGCCCCTCGTGGAGAACTTGGACCTCGTCGCCCTCTAGGCGAGCGATGGGTGGAACGTTCACCGATCTGAACGCGTCTCTCCTACTGGTATGGCATTTTCTGACCTTGGTCCCCCAGTGTAGGATCGTAGTGGTGTCTGAGGTGTTCTCATGCATCCCCACTAAGACTCCCGCGATTGGCAGGGTCGCGGCGGCTCTCACCGCGGCCGAAAGGTTCATGGGGGCATCTGAGCTGGGTCTGTCTGAGGAGCGTTGCGACCCTACAAGGACTACGGGCACTGGAAGATTCCGGAGGGCGAAGCTGAGGGCTGCGGCGGTGTAGGCCATGGTGTCCGTGCCATGGCAGATGACGATCCCGTCCACCCTGTCCTGAATGAACTTGGCTGCAGACAGGGCCATCTGAGTCCAGTGGGGGGCGTGGACGTTTTCGCTTAGGAGGCTGTACAGTATCTCGGTTCGGATGTTGGCGATGTTGGAGAGCTCCGGGACCACGCTGATAAGGTCGCTGGCGGATAGGGCCGGGCGCACCGCTCCTGTGACATAGTCCACTCGACTGGCGATTGTTCCTCCTGTGCTGATGACAGCGACGGTGGGTAGACCCTTCTTCTCCATGGATAGTGGTTGAGCGATGAAGGTTGGCTTGGCCCCCTCACCCAGCCGCTCTATTCTCACCTTTCCCTCTACGTTTATTCCGATGTTGTAGCCATTCCTCAGCTTGAGGACGACGTGCTTGTCGTCGGCGAGCTCGTAGCGTGGCATCAGTATGCCTTCGTAGGACTCGGCTCCTCGAGTGATTCTCACTAGGTCGCCGACATCGACTTTCGCCTCTTCAAGAAGTCTCCTAGCTTCTCCACGGTATCCTTGGAGATGCCCCGACATCTCATCACGGAGAGGATGTAGAGAGGACCGTGAACTTAAATATACATTTGCCTGATACCGACCGCATCCACGCACGGAGGTAATTCTCCTCACGAAGACTGTTGGGGCGGCCAGAGGCAGCGTTACCTCCTTGGCCATGGTCTCCACTGCCCACGCCACCACTCACATCTATCAACTGACTCCACCAATCATAGCCGTGAAGATTGGACGGGAGTACGGCCTAACGCTTTTTGAAGTTGGTCTGGTATTGGCCGTCTTCAATCTCTCCTACGCCGTTTTCCAAGTTCCATTCGGGGCCTTGTCGAGGCGGTTGGGGAGGAAGCGACTGATGGTAGCGGGATTCTTAGTCAACGCGATGGCTTTCGCGGTAGTTAGTGTCTCTGGAGATGTGGTGTCTCTGGCCGTCCTGCTATTTGTCGCCGGAATTGGAGGCAGTACATATCATCCCATGGGTATACCCCTGATATCCGACTTGTTTCCAACGAAGCGGGGAGAAGCCTTGGGCTACCACCAGACAGGTGGTTCCGTAGGCTCCTTCATAGCCCCCCTTATCGTGGGAGTCCTCGCGGAAACTTTGGGTTGGCGTTCAGCTTTTCTCACACTATCGATGTTTGGGTTTGTGTTGGTGCCTGTTCTATGGAAGCGCCTAGGTGATTTGCCCGTCAAGGTTGTCGGAGGCTCCAAGCCTAGCCTTGGTGAACTGAGGAAACCCCTCACCTTGGTTCTGGCTGCTTCGATGTATATCGTGGCTTCCCGAGGGCTGCAGTCATTCGGCACTTACTACTTCTTAGAGGGTAAAGACTTGGGTGCTCAAGCCTACGTATTGCTTTCACTCTCGCATGTCGCTGGCATCTTCAGCGGACCCATCTGCGGCCGTCTCTCGGATATGATGGGTAGGAAGGAGGTTATTCTCTCTCTCGTACTCTTAGAAGGCGTCTCAGCTTTCGGCATCGCTCTCCTCACAGGAATCCCCCTATACCTGATAGTAGTGGTCTTCGGCTTCTCAGTCTATGGGCTCCTCGCGACCATGGATGCATTCATAGCCGATGTCACGCGGCCTCAACTCTTTGGAACAATCATTGGAATAAACATGGCTTCGAGCTTCGTCGTGTTATCTGTTCTCCCTCCCGCCTTGGGAGCATCCATCAGCGCCTATGGATACGACTTCTCATTCGCTCTCCTTGCCGTGTTTCCCTTCCTCAGCGTTCCACTAATCCTATTCATTAAGCATGGCAGAGAAAAACAGTAATAGCCTCCACCACATCTGCTACAGAGGTGCTTAGGATATGAAGGCAGAGATCACTTTGAGTCCAGCTGAGTCCAAGAGGCTGATCGCCAAGGCCGTAGTCGCTATGGATGTTGTCCGTAGGGCCAGGGAGAAGGGAATCCTGGTCATCTGCAGAGGGAGCACGAATGCCTACATCCTCGAAGAGATCCAAGGCTCAAAGGTTGAGAAGGGAAAGTATACTGCGGGATATGTAGGGCCACGAGGCCTTGAGGTCAACCCAAACATCCCCACAGAGACGATCCTCGTCGACGGCAAACTTAAGGAAGGCGCCCTCTTCGCGGATGTCGCCAAGGAACTTAAGACGGGTGATGTCGTCATAAAGGGGGCCAACGCGATCGGCCCCGATGGTATCCCAGGTATCCTCATAGGCAGAAGGAATCCGAAGACGACTGGAGGTACCTTGGGAATATTCCAGATGACCGTCATGGCTAGGGGTGTCGATGTCATTGTTCCGGTCGGTCTCGAAAAATGCATCCCCGTCTCCGTTCTGGTGGGATCGAAGAAGGTCTCCAAGGGTCAAGTAGACTATGCGACAGGAATGCCATGCGGCCTTATACCCATCTTCGGGACCGTGGTGACCGAGGTGGAGGCCTTGAAGATGATGGCTGATGTCGAGGTCACGCCCATCGCCGCCGGAGGAATCGGGGGAGGCGAGGGAAGCATCACCCTCCTCGTGGAGGGAGCTGAGGCTCAGGTTAGGAAGGTTATTGGCATCGTCGAGAGTATCAAGGGGGAGTCTCCAGTTCAAGAACCGGAGTAGCTACCAATTTCGGCAGAAATAACGGGAAAAAATTTGCTCCCATCTCGAAGCTGTCGGCGTAGGGTCTCTGAGCTTGCGAGAAGGCGTCGATTTCGATGCCTGGTGTCTCTGGCTTGACCCTTCCTCAGAAGACGCTGGCTACATGCTGAAGACTCCGAAGGCCTTCGTCAGGTTTATGCTCTCCAGCTCGCCCCCCTCGCCGATACCGTAGTAGTAACCTCCTGTGATAGTCGGTATCTGCATCAGAAGCTCCGTCGGCTCAAGCCACACCTTGCCCGTCGTCTTCATTATCTCTGCCTTGTAGAGAGATGTTTGAGAGGCTCCCACAGGCACGTGGGATGGGTTGATGACTAGGGTTCGAACCCCTTCACGTTGAAGCAGAAAGGCGGCGTCGATGACGTCGGCTTGGGCGTGGTTCAGGAATCTGCTCCTGGTGAAGGGCGAAAGGGGCGAGGTCAGGGTGACGTTCGCTATTCCGTCTGAGATTATTGCTAGGACGGGGACTATGTCCTTGTTCTTAATCTTCTCGTTCCTTAGGAGCCGCCAGCTCTGGAACATCCCCACAGCCAGAGGGGTCAGGTCGCTGGCACCCAGGTCCTTGAGCCTTGCCACGATCAGGTTCAGGTTTGCTGTCGGGGGTTGAAGGGTCTCGGCGCCTGACCCCTTAAAGACGACAAGGCCGACACGGTCGTGCTTCTTGTAGGCGATGTCGTGCATGCTGAGAACGGCGTTTCGGATGTTCGGAAGGGCGATGCTCATGGACTCACTCATGTCCAAGAGGAGGACGATGGTCAGCGGGGACCGCAGCTCCCTGACCTTGACCCTCACGTCCTCTATCTTTACCCTCAAGCGGAGCTTCCCCGGTTCTCTTAACGTTTGGTAGATCGCTGCGGCTCTCAGCGTCGGCCCGAGGGCCAAGTCCCAGGGCTTCCGTTTAGGAAATTCGTAGGAAACGTACCGCCCTCTCTCAGAGGGCGCTTCGGTCTTCGCCTGTCTACCGACGGCTCCCCTTTTCCTCCTTTCCTTGCGCCTCTCCAAGGAGAACCTGTATCGCTTTTCCTCCTCTTCTCGGCTCTTGCCCGGGAGCTTTGGGCCACGATTCAGAACGAGCTTGTAGAGGCGGCCTATGGAGGCGTAGAGGGGTATGTTAATGATCTTGTTGAATCTACCGCTCTGGGCTTCCCTGTCCTTCCGCTCCTCAGCATCCACCCCTTCAGGGTACTCCCTCTGGCGCTGCACTCGGACTAGGCGCCTCTGGAACCCCCTCCCTAAGGATTCGTAGAAGAAGACCGCGGGTCTCTGGGTCCGAGTGGGGAAGAGGAGGGCCAAGGCTGCCAAGAAGAGGGCGGATAAACCCATAGTCAGGAGGATGTCATTTGGCGTCACAGCCTCCACTATCCCCCCAGGGGGCATACCAAAGAGGAGGGCTCTGAACACTAGTACGGCGATGCTAACGAAGAAGAGGAAGACCACCATGAGCCCGATGAGGATGGCGTAAGACAGGACAGCAGGGATCTCTCGCTGCCGTCGCCTACGTCGAAACGCACTCGGCCTTGGAGGCGGGAGATCCCGGAGGAGTGCCTCCTTTGTGGGAGGCAGAAGTTTGGCCACCTCTTCTGCAGATCCTTCGACTGGTACCTCCTTGAACAGAATATCCCTGAAGCTTTGCTCGATAGCCTGTCTCCCCGCTGGCTCTCGCCCACCTCCACGAGTTCGATGACCCAACGCAAGTTCAGAAACTTGGAGAACATCCTCTGGCTCGACAACATCCCTTCCCTTGAAAGCAGCCAGGGCTCGCGCTGCCTTCACCACCGAAAGGTCGGGCCTGACCCCATCGACTCTGAGTTCAGTGGTGGTCTTGGAGATGGCGCCTAGGATTTCGTCGCTAACCTTTACTCTAGGAAGAACTCTCCTAGCCCTCAAAATTCTGTCTCTAAGGAGTTCTTGCCCCTGCTCGTAGTTCTTCCAGAATGTCGTGGGGTCCTCCTCGAAGGCTAGGTTCCGACGAACTATCTCGACCCTCATCTTGGGATCTGTTACTATCTCCATCCTCGCACTGAGGGCAAAGCGATCCAGTATCTGAGGTCTGAGTTCTCCCTCCTCGGGATTCATGGAAGCAACCAGGGTGAAACGTGCTGGGTGGGCTAGGGAGAGCCCTTCTCTTTGAACAACGTTCCATCCTGAGGCCGCAGGGTCGAGGATACAGTTGACTAGGTAGTCAGGGAGTAGGTTAACCTCATCGATGTAGAGAATGTTCTGGTTCGCTTCGGCAAGCAAACCTGGCCGGAGGGCCTTAACCCCCTCCCTTAGGGCCTCTTCCACATCGAGGGTTCCTAGTAACCCGTCCTCTGTTGCGCTGAGAGGCAGCTCCACAATTCGCATCTGGGCCTCTTCACTAGGGAGCTTCCCCTCCTTGGCCAAGCGGTCCTTGCAGGAGGGGCAGAGACCTGTGGCGTCCCTCGAGTTGCAGTTGAACTGGCAACCCTCGACCCGATCTATGGGAGGCAGAATCTCTCCAAAGGCCCTTACGATGGAGGACTTGCCTGAGCCCTTCGGCCCGGCAATGAGGACGCCGCCGAGCCTCGGGTCGACAGCATTCAACAGGAGAGATATCTTAACCTTTTCCTGCCCAATGATTGCAGAGAAGGGGAGGACTGGCTTAACCATCCATTATTCCTTCATCGGGGTCTTTTGAGTGAGTTCCAGGGCCTTCCTGAACTCCTCCTCAATCTGTCGGTCTGTTGCTGGAGGTTCAACTCCCATGTTCCTCGTCCTGTGACTCAAGGTCAGAAAGGCACAATCGAGAATATCTTGAGGCACAACCTCATCTCTCCCACTAAAGGCGGCCAAGGTTCTGGCCGCCTTAACAATTATGATGTCTGGTCTATGCCCATCGGCTTGAAGGTTAATACACATCCTCGCAACGGCCTCGTAGAGTTGGTCGGAGACGTGGGTCTTAGGGAAGATCTCCTTCGCTTTCAGGATTCTCATCATCAGTTCATCCTGCCGTTCCCGATGCTTCTCTATGAAGCCTACAGGATCGTCCTCGAACTCTATGTTCGTCTTCATGACTTCAACCCTGAGACCTGGGTCGAGGACAGTGAAGACCTCGGTATGGAGCGCCATCCTGTCAAGCAGTTGGGGTCTGAGCTCACCCTCCTCGGGGTTCATGGTGCCCACGAGGATGAATCTGGCGGGGTGTTTCACGGATATCCCTTCACGCTCCACGATGTTCCAACCTGACGCCGCAGCGTCCAAGATGACATCGGCTATGTGGTCGGGTAGGAGGTTTACCTCATCTACGTAGAGCACGTTCTGGTTCGCCTCTGCGAGAACCCCTGGCTCTAAGGCCTTGACCCCCTCCCTTATCGCCTTCTCTATGTCAAGGGTGCCGACGACCCTGTCTTCCGTCGCGCCTATAGGAAGATCCACCACCCTCATCTTCCTTCGGGCGACCAGCAGGTTTTCCCCCCTTTCAATCCTGGATCGGCAGACCTCGCACATGTTGGTTGGGTCGCGTGGACTGCAGCTGAAGAGGCAGTCTTCAACGACTTCCACCCCGGGCAAGAGGTCGGCTAGGGCCCGGACTGCCGTGCTCTTTCCAGTTCCCTTGGCTCCGCGGATTAGAACCCCTCCGATGCGAGGATTGATGGCGTTGAGGAGCAGGCCGAGCTTCAGGCGTTCTTGATCCACAAAGGCCGTAAAAGGTAGGACAGTTCTCCAGCTACTCACTGGCAAGCTCATCTAGATCGTCCACTATAAGTTTGGGCGCAGAACGTAAAAACTTATTGGGAGGTGCGATGTCAACGAACCAATCGTTCAAGAGAGGTGTCGAGAAATTCCACACGTAGTTGTTGACCACAAGAAATGCACCGGCGAAGCAACCTGCATTAACATCTGTCCAGTGAACGTCTTCGAGATACAGAACCTACCCGAGTATCCGAACTCACCTAAAGCAGTGCCTGTCCGCGAGGCGGACTGCATCCAATGCCTAGCATGCGTGGCCTCCTGTCCGGAAAGCGCCATAACCGTGTCAGAGTAAGCATTCCAACCATATCTCCGGCTGCCGGGCTTTCGGGCATCTGGAACAGTACGAGGCCTAATTCACCCTCTTTGTCGCCTGGCATCTGAGGGTCTAAGCCTCTACAACCCAAAAGGCGTAGCCCATCTGATGAGGTCTCTGATCGATTGGTCTACGTATTCACCTAGACTCCGCACGATGTCCTTTGACGTGATCGCGCCGTAGATAATCCCATCCCTGACGACGGGCAGGCGCCGGATGTTGTGTTTATGCATGAGCTCTGAGGCCTTGAGAAGGTTCTCGTCTGGGTCGATGGTTATTAGAGGCGAAGACATGATCTCGCCTACAGAGACCTTCGTTGGGTCCTTCTGGCCTACGATGACCTTGTCTACGAAGTCATGCTCCGTGACGATGCCTGCCGGCTGGGCTTCCTTGAGAACGACCAGGAACCCCCTCCCAGACTTCATCATGGTCTTGGCAGCATCGATCACCGACGTGCGTTCGTTTATGGTTGGAACTTCCTTCCTCATGTAGTGCTTCACAAGGTACGACATCGATACCACCAATGGTGAACCTCTATATCAAGTCTCCCACATGATAGCTGTGGCTACAGCTTCTTCTAGTATCCTCACGCATTCCATGTGCCTTGGCCCGCTCCGGCATGGAAGTACTCGATTGGTTCTCTCATGCCCCTTCGGTTTGGGCGAGTTTCTCCTCGATTCCTGAGGAGAAGCCTCTGGAGAATTATGGTTGATCCAGACGACGTAAAGGGGTGAAGGAAAGCTGGACGGTCCATACCCCTTTCCGCGAATAGACATATGATCTTACCGAGCGCTCAGGGAACGGACTTTGGTGACTTATAGTCAAGGGCTTCTGCATATATTTCTCCGAAGCGTGTCAGAGTGACTCGCTTCTCACGCTGGGCTGAGGTCTTCTTCACGAAGCCCTTCTTGTCAAGCCGGGTTACGATGCGGCTGAAACGATTCTTCGCTACTGGATCGGCTGGATCTTCGTCGCACCACCTCATTAGGGTAACCAACGCATCGGCTGATCCGCCATGCTCCTTCAACGTCGCTAGAATCTTCTCTTCATCCCGTCTCGGCCTCTCAAATCGTTCCCCTGGGAGGTAGATTTCTAGGGGATCGAGGCCTGAGATGTTTCGTGTCCTCCTGAACCATTCTTGGAAATTCGGGTCTTGCGGGGACGGTACATACCAACCCCTTTCTCTTGGAGGCACGACGTATATCCTGACGCCTTTGAACATTAGAGAGACCGTAACTACAGCTCCGTAAGCCTCTTTCGTCGTCGAAGTCGTGTCTATCAGGACACGCCTTCTGAGTTGTTCGGCCTCACGGTGCAGAATCGGATGAATGGTGCAAAATACGTTTGCGAAGTCTTGGGGGTTGCACCCGATGGCGGTGGGTCTGCTGTACCGAAGGCTGAACGCCTTAACTAACTCTTCGGCATTGGCTCGGGAGACGAATCCGTACTTGTCCTGTTTATTATCGTAAAGGAGATAAAGGCTCTCAATCTTGTCATCCCTACCCCAGTACTCGACCCCGTCGAGGATGCGTTGGTAATCATTTCCCACCATACACATGACGCAGACCATAGGTCATCTTCCCATCGCCAACAACCTGGTGCCAACAGACGTTTATTTCAAGGATATTTAGGACTGCCTACCGAGAACTCCACTCCTACGAGGAGTCCTCCTCCCCCTCATCTTCGAGAGTTCTTCGACCAAGGGAAAACTTGGATCATTGACTTTTTCGATGGTTCCAAACTTCCCGATGTTCAGTTGCAATCGGCCCTTGAAGCGGCGGACATAACCATTCTCCATGTCGATTACATCTCCCTCCTCCACTTCACGGATCCTCTCGTCCCATAGGCTCAGCCTGATGGTTCCTGTTCTGTCTCCGACCAAGGCATCAACAACAGAATGCTCTTGCCCGTTTCGGGTCTTCACTGATCGAGGCTCCTCCTTCGAGAGGACGCGTAATCTTATGCTGATCCCACCCAGTTTGTCTTCCAGATCCCGAACAGTGTAGATGACCATGACCAGCCTGCCCACCGAACACTCCGTATGAAATGACACCACCTGCATAAAAAGGGTTAGAACAAACTAGAACCAACGTAGTCGAAAATTCGCTGTAGGAGCGTGAGGGAGTCCCTACCCCTTCTCTCCCCGCATCAACTTCCCCTCACACCCTTCTAAGCTCCTACCGGCTTACGCCTCAGCTTCCTCGGGGTGTTGGATTCCGTATCCACGGGGCGTCCTTTCGGCAGATTTTTCTACCCGATTCCGGTCGGATAGCTAACCGCTGTTCCTGCTAGGCCGATGTCGACCTTCGCTAGGATCAGCCGCCGGGACTACCTACTATCCTGGGGCTGCGAAGCTCCCAGAACTTCGGCTCTGGACGACCGCTCCTACGGAGCGTATAATGGATGTCAGTCGTATTTACACTTTGCGTTTCTGTGGTGAGAGCAAAGGACAAAGTTTTGCGACAATCTAATATCAACCGTTGACGGGCGAAGGCTCGAAAATTTACTGGAGACCGTTGATTCTTCCAAGACGGATAAACGCAAATGTGTCAAAAAGATTCTCCGCAGCATATTTGGCTATCGGAAAACCCTTTTATCGTTGACGTATCCATGACTGCCCAAGGATAGTGGGTTGGTTGAAGATTCCCTCTACTATGGCGACGCAACACCCAGACTCAGCGACAAGATGTGTGCGTGTGAGTGAGGAAGTAGATGAGGCCCTGCACTGTCTGAGGCAGAGTGATGATGGTCTCGGATTCGATGAGTACCTCATAGATTACATGGGCAAGCTGACCCCATACCATCAGATCGGCCAAATCATACGTGCCATGGGCAGAGAGGCAGGCAGGATTCCCGGAAGAGACGTATTCCTAACGCCTAGAATGGTGAGTAGCTTCAGGGATGAACCGTTCCGACAGATAATGACCCTCGCCGCCGTCATGGAGGGGATCTACAACAGCACCCAGATCTGCGGCGAGCCCGGCGTCCGCGAGATGGTCCACGCCATGACGACCGTCGATGAGTTAAAGAGGACTCGCGACCGTGCCCGAAGCATCCTCAAGATGATGCAGAGGGACCTCAAGTTCGCCGAGGGGAGCGATATCCAAGTAATACCCCTCTTCGAGGGAGTACCCGAACTATTATCCTTGCGAATCATTCTACCCAAGTTCACTGAGGAGCTGAGAGGACAACGTCTCTTCCTCGGGAAATCAGAGACATCCCTTGTCTATGGGCATGCGGCTACATCATTGGCCTTTAAGATTGCTTTGGCCGATATAGCCTCAGTGGCCAATACCCTTGGTACTTCCTACTACCCAATCTTCGGCGGGGGTTCTTTGCCTTTCCGAGGTCACATTACATTGGAGAACATTGAGAACGTCCTCGCCGAGTATAAGGGTGTGAGGACGTACACTGTACAGTCTGGTATGAGATATGACCATGGCCCAGAGAAGACTCGGTATCTAGTGGAGAAGATCCGCTCGGGGGTCGGTGGCAAAGATTCCTTCGAATTCAGTGATGATGATCGAGATCTAATAGTGAAGAGCATTGTAGTCTTTGCGAAGAACTACCTCGAAGACCTCCTAGAGATCGCAGATAAGGTTGTGGAGGTTTCAACGTTCGTCCCCAACCAGCGGGAGCGCCTCCTCGAATCTACCGATGTTGCATATTATCAGGCGATAAGGGACGTAGACACGTTTCTACAGTTCTGCTCAGACTCTGAGGACCGAAATCAAATTGCAAGGCTCGACCATAAGAAGCTCCTGACTCTTCCAAGGAGTATTCGCTTCACGGCAGCTCTATACACGGTGGGTCTCCCTCCGGAGCTCCTAGGTATGGGCGCAGCTCTGACGGAGATTGGGGAGAAGCTCGGGCAGGCTTGGCTCGACCATCTGCTGGACGAGGTCTTCCCTTCCCTCAGAGGAGACTTGGCCTTCGCTTCGATGTTCCTCAGGGAAGATTCGACTGATGATCCTTTCATAACGAAGAGGATAAGGACGGGTCTGGGAACTCTTAGGGATTTGGTTGGGTTCAAGGAACCTGAAAGTAGCTACGCTAGCCTATGTCGAGTTGCGATGTCATGCCTCCGTGACTTCTGGAGCGGGAAGAATACCATGCCGGAGAGGTTCGCCATCATGCTCTCGAACGGATCCGTCTCGGAGTACGTCAACGCATCAATTCAGGAGAATCTGTCTAAACTGATACTTGACATGGGGAGGATGCGCGGTTCCCTAGGGTAGAGACCTGACCCTAGCCGGTCGCTACCCTTATGATCATATTTCGGACGTTCTCGACGCTCGCGATAGTATTCACCAAATACGGCTCCGCGATCTCGAAGAGCTTCTTGAAGAGTTCCGCCCTCCTCGCGTCCTTCCTCACGCCGAAGGTGGTCAGATAGTTGTTGTACCACTTCTCGGGCGCGTTGCTGAGGATTTCCACTGCCTCTTCAGGCTCAAGGGACCGGATGACCATCTTCTCCTTTGGGTCGCGAGCGAGGAGGAACGTCTTGTAGATGCGTATCTCGTTCACGACCTTCTCCGCGCTCACTATGTGCTTAGGGTCAACCATGACCCTGGGAAGGCCCGGGAGAAAACTCTCCTTCGGCGCGTCTGGGCTCACGTTCTCAAGCTTGTTCATTCGGAAAGTCGATTCGAGCCAGGGGAAGTTCTCAATTGAGTTTGTGCGCATATAGAACTTCCTTTCAGAGGCGTAGCCGAAGGCCTTGCCGGCGAAGAAGCTAACGAAGATCCAGTCGTCTTGGTGAAACTCACCTTTCGGGTGGTAAAATATGGGGCCGTATGAATGAGTCGTCTTTCCGGCATTGGTGGGACCTATCAGGAGATAGCCTTTCCCGTCGATGGCAGCCGAGGCCCCATGGACAGAGAGCACGCCAAACCGGTCTTCGAGGATGTCAGCCGCCATAGACAGGCTCGTGGGCTTTGTCTCTCCATAGTAGTCCGTATTCAGGACTATGGTCGTCTTCGCCTCAGGGTTGTAGACGGCGCCAGCGTTTATCATGGGCTTGTCCACAGGTTTCTCGAAGATGTCCTCAACAGGTATCTTGCCGCCGTCGTCGATGGTGTAGATTTCGGCGTGGCTCCGCATGTCAGGGCATGCTGTAAACCAGTTCTCTACCCAGAAGTCGTAGACGTGGTAGATGTTGGTTTTCAGGCGTATCTTGATACCGCCGAACGAGGCTTCGCTTTCGTATTTCACGAATTGCTGACAGTAGTCAACCAGTTGATCTCTTCTCTTGATTGAAATAAGCATGTTTTCGTCGTATTCACGTATTCGACCAGGGTACTTGGTGTGGACGAAGCTCATTCACTGTTCCAAAGCCCCGAGAGACAACTTCACAATATTTAAACCTTCTCAGAGAGTGGCTGAAGGCTCCTAGGAAAATACTGTGATGAAGATGAAAACAGAGCCAACCAAGATCAGTACTAGGGAAGAGACAACGGCGATATGCCTGCCCCTGCTCCCTCCAAAATGCCTGCGTCCACGGTACGATGAGTAGCCCAAGAACCCGTACCAAGCGAGGTCAGCCATCCAATGACCAGCAACCCACAGGAGAGCCCCCGTCAGGGCGCTACTCCTCATCGCGTACCCCAGTTGCTGAAGCCCCACCGTCCCCCACCAAAGAGGGACCGTCCCGTTGAGGATAGAGAGTGTAATGCCGCCTAGGAAAGCGCCTTTTCCTACCTCAATCTTCCCAACCTCATCGCCATTCTTGCCTTTCCTGAGGAGGGCTGAGGCCCCGAAGAGGATGAGGGCCCCACCACCAGCTATGTTCAGGAGACGAAAAGGAGCAGTCTCAAAAACTGTCATCAGACCCAGCACAATAGCGAATATGATGCCTGCCTCTATGGCGCAGTGGCCTAGAGCCGAAAGAATGCCGTGAAATCGGCTACCACCGGAGAGGCCGTTCGTTATGACGAAGGCAGTGAGGGGGCCCGGAATGGCGGCGCCCGTGAAGCCTATGATGAACCCCAGGCCGAATTGTGTGAGGACCTCGAGCAAGGCGGTTGCGCTTCCTCTTGGTTGCTCTTTGTACCGTCACGGAAAGGTCTTTCGGTTCTAGACCACTAGGTGTTTCCCAAGCTCTTCTCGGTTTAGCCTGATACCGAGCCCAGGTTTGTTCGGGACTTCTATCTGCCCATCTTGGATCGGCACAGGCATGTCTAGGATTCTGTCCCTCCACTCGACATCACCAAGCTGGAATTCGAGGACCAGGAAGTTGGGGATGCAGGCACAAACTTGTGCGCTAGCCACAGTGGCTACAGGCCCAACCATATTGTGGGGCGCCACCGGAATGTAGTATGTTTCAGCGCTTGCAGCGATCTTCTGGAGTTCAAGGACTCCTCCCGTCCTCGCCACGTCGGGCATGATAATGTCTGCGGCCTCCTGTTCAAAGAGTTCCCTGAACTCGAAGCGCGTCTTGAGGAGTTCACCCGTGCAGATGGGCGTCTCGGAGCTTCGGCAGACCTTGGCCATGGCCTTGAGGTTGTTCTGGGGCACTGGATCTTCGATCCACATAAGGTCATAAGGCTGAAGCCTTCGGCAGAGGGCCATCGCGGTGGTGGTGTTGAAGGCACCATGGCAGTCGATGGCTAGGCGTACATCGCTACCTACGGCTTCCCTTACGGCTCTCACCATCTTCGCCGTGTATTCCATGTCCTTGGGGGTGAGGGTTCGATTGATACTGTGGCCAGAGGGTATGGGCTCGTCGACATCCATCTTCAAGGCCCTGAAGCCCTGCCCCACCGCGTCTAGCGCCTTTTCGACGTACTCATCCTCAACATACTTGGCGCCTCTGAAGAACCCGTCGACGTATACCTCTACCTTATCCCGGCATCTCCCTCCCAGAAGGGCGTGAATGGGCGCGTTGAGGCTTTGGCCTAGGACGTCCCAGAGAGCCATCTCCACCCCACTTATGGCAGCTGTATCGAAGCCTTCCCGGAACAACTCCTCCCAGAGAAGCATAATCTGCGTCGGGTCTCTACCGACCAGTCTGTTTCGAATGGCGTTTAGGCTGTCGTAGACGCCACTGGAGCGGTAGTGGAGAGCCTCTCCTAGGCCTGTTATCCCTTCGTCTGTTTCGACCTCCACGAAGAGCCATGGGAACCCGGGCCAGTGTCTTCCTCTGATTCGGTGGACTTTGATGTCCGTGATCCTCAAATTCTACACCGGATAGCATTGTTGGCCATAACCCTACATAGCGTTATCTAAGCCACTATGCTTGAGGAGACGATCCATGATATTATATCCGCCCAATCTAGAAGTAAATTCTCGCTTACTTTCCACCTCACTGTGGAGATGCTTAGCAACCTTGCAGTTAAGCCTTGGCGCCCAGTCTCTTTCGAAGCTCCATCCCCTTGCTGAGAAACTTCTCCAACGCATCCGTCGTTTGAGCTAGAAGTACCCCGCGCAGGTCTTTCTTCAGGGACTCATACTCTTGGCATATGGGGAAGCCTCCTGATCGAAGCTCCGTAATCCTCAATACCGCTGGGAAGGCCTCGTCCCACAGGTGTTCAAAGAGTTCTCTCAGCACCGCTACGTGCCGAGGGCTATCGGTCCAAATGCAGAAAGGTTCTTCGCCTTGGTCGGGGATCGCCCCAAGGAGGGCTTCGGAGCAATCGATAATGTCCATGTGAAGGTTCATGGGACTGAGGTGACGGAGTTCGACTCTCCCTACAATTCTAGATGTGTCTTGCAGGTTCTCCTCATGAATTTGGGTAACTCCTCTTAGTCTGATTCCCTCTATGTCAAACTTATGCCTTAGGGCTACTAGTTCCTCCTTCACCATGACTCGTATCTGGGCTTGATCCCGTGTGAGCAAGATTTCTTTCTTGGCATTACTCCACATTTGGTGGGTTGTCTCAAGGAGACTCTTGGTTCCTTCGATGAGTCGGAAGTGGGCCCGCTCCTCAACCTCATATCGGCTGGCTGAGATGCTCCTGAGCCAACGGGCCGTCTCTTGTTTTGCATCCTTCAACTCCACCAGCCTTGTAGCCACCTTGTCGATGAGGAATTGAATCCCCTTGCTGGGCGGGACTGGTTGGAAAAGGGTAGGTCGCCCCATGAACTCCTCGACTAATCCAAGCTTCTTAAGTCGTCTGAGGGCGCGATAGGCTTCAACCCTGTGTATCCTAGCAATCTTGGCAACTCTGTAAGCCGAAGCTGTCCCAGTCTGGAGTAGGCCAGCATAGACCCTAGCTTCTAAAGGTGTGAGACCGAACTGAACGAGTTGACCGATCTTGTGGTCGAACCTCTCGTAGCCAGCCAAAGCGTTTGGAGGAAGTTAGTCACAATACAACTTACTCTACTTATTATATGTCCGAGAATACATGTCCTTAAAAAGGTAGTTAAACAGTATGGTAACAGTTAAATAATTGAAGAGTCCTCCTGTTTAACTATGAACCCCTAGGGCTCCGAAAGGAGGGGTCAGGCGAATCATGTTGAAGAGGCAAATGAACCACGGCAGAGGTCTTCTGAGTTCGGTGGACGAGGTCCTTGACATCCTCGGAGAGACTTCGAAGCGAGCTATATACTACCACCTCGAGACGACTTTTTCCCTCCCCAGGGAGGCCATTCCTGAGAGGCCGGAGGTTCTTGCCCATGCCCTCGAGGTCATGTTGGGGAAGGGAGGCGTGCTTCTGCAGAGGAGGATATTGGCGAGTTACTATGAGAAGCTGGGCTTGCCTCTCGAGGAGCGGCAGGGCTTCAGCTTCGCCGATTACGTCTGGCAGGCTAGACGGGCACAGGTCTTCGTCAGGACGAATCCGCGTGAACGCGGTAGGGGGAGAATCTACTAGGTCCCGTAGCGTCTCGTTAATCCTTCCCAGGCGTGTGGCGTCCAGAAAGACTTTAAGCGTGAATCTCAGAGCAGAGCTTGGAAGATGAAATATGAGAGTAGTGGACTTGAGAAGTGATACGGTTACTATTCCTCCCAAGGAGATGCTCGAGACTATCCCTAAAGCGAGGCTCGGAGACGATGTCTACGGAGAAGATGCTACTGTCAACGCCCTCGAGGCACTGGCTGCAAAAATCTTCGACAAGGAAGCTGCGCTCCTCGTGACCAGCGGGACACAGGCCAACACAGTCTCCCTGTTGGCTCAGACCAAGCCGGGGGACGCCATCATCTTGGAGTCTGAATGCCACATCTATCACTATGAGCTCGGCAACTTCGCCACCTTGGGAGGCCTACTACCAAGACTCGTCACTGGAAGGCTAGGTTGCCCAGACCCCATTGAGATCGAAGCCATGATTCAGCCCGAAACCGATCATAGGGCGGGGACCAAGCTCATCTGCCTCGAGAATACCCACAACAGAGCCGGAGGGACAATCCTTCCTACCAGCAAGATGCGTGCCATCCACGAGGTCGCCATGAGACATGGCATACCTGTCCATCTAGATGGCGCCAGAATCTTCAACGCCGCTGTCGCTAGCAATCTAGATGTTAAGGAGTTCAGTCGTCATGTGGACACTATGATGTTCTGTCTCTCGAAGGGGCTGGCAGCACCTGTTGGTTCTGTTGTCCTCGGCGACAGGGAGTTCATCGTCAGGGCTCGAAGGGTTAGGAAGATGTTGGGTGGAGGGATGAGGAAGGCTGGAGTGATCGCTGCCCCAGGGATCTACGCACTGGAGAATATGGTGGATCGGCTACGGGAGGACCATGAGAACGCTCGCCTACTAGCCGAGGGGATTCGAGATATACCGGGCATCGAGTTGGACATGGAGACTGTTCAGACAAATATGGTAAGGTACGGTGTCGCCGGTTTGGGCATGACGACTCGGGAGTACACCGTCGAACTCCGTGAGAAGGGTGTGAAGGCCTCGGAGAGTGGGACACACATCAGGATGGTCACCCACTATGGCATAACCCGGGAAGATATAGACTATGCCATCGAGGCCATCCATCAGGTAGCTAAGAACAGGTGATAACAAGATCGGGGAAGCGAGTATGTGCAGCGAAGGCTATGGGTCTCCGCTGCATTCCGCCAAGAGCTGGAAACCTTCGAGTTGTTTCAGCGCTTCCCGGTCGTCTCTCCCTGCCGGTTCCCTTGGGTTATGATGACTAGAGATGTTTGGGATCGACCTTAGTTTTTGGCTCTTGGAGAAACTCATATAGCTACAGATATGCTTTCGACCCTAGCTTACCAGGTCAGCGAATGAACCCATTGTCTCGCCGCCCTTTGTCTTCTTGCAACTCCGCTCGATCGTTTGCATGAGTGGGACGCGGGGTCATATATAGGGGAAAGCTTATATTTCATCCATAAAATATCAACTCGGGATGTGGAGAGCTGACCTAGGAAAGGTCAGAGACCTGCTAAAGTCTCTCTTCATCGAGTCGGAGAAGGCCTTGGAGTTTGACATCAAGACCTTCGTTCTCACGTACTACCTCGTCCTCTTCGCATACTCCTTCGTCCACTCCCTAGTCGTCCACTCCGTCATAGGATGGGAAGGCATGATCAGAGCCCTGATGAGGATCGTACTCTCCTGCTCCCTCTCCTTGGCCGTGGCACTTCCAGCCGTCTTCGGCTATTATGTAGTCACCCCCAGGGCTGGCTTCGACAGCGCTGTGAAGAAATTCCTCTTCTACTTCGGGAGCGTCATGCTGATGACGCTCCTTGGAGAGACCTTCGCGGCCAAGTTCATCGCCCTCACCAACCTCAAGGCTCAGCCCCTCGTGACGTTCATTGCTGGCCTGCTCAGCCTTGCTCTACTCGCCCGGGCTGTGAAGAATGCACGGGAGCCCCTGATCATGCTTCTCATCTCATTCATCTCGCAGGTTCAGGCCTACTGGATAATCGATGACCTTTTGCCCTACCCCTACGCCGAGCGGATAGCTTCGCCCCTCATTGTGTGGATGAAGAACCTCATAAGCATAGGGAGACTTTGGTAAGGCTCACAGCCGCAAAAGCATAAAAGGGCCTAGCGAAACGACGGCACTCTCTAGGCTAGGCACTCAGTTCCCTGTCTTTGTTAGGGCTTGTGGATATTGTTTCGTTAGGAGGCGGGCTGAGAAGAAGAGTTGTAGAAAGTGTAATGGTTCTGGCGCGTAGGAATAGGAGTACATCCTCATGCAGGTTCTGAGGCAGATGTTGCAGTTTTCCGCGGAGTGGGTGTGTTTCCGGTAGAGGTCACTCGCAAAATACTCCCTCAATGAGGCTTGCCGAAGGTCGAAGGTATGGTCATAGGTGCATGAGAAGACCTTCCCCTCTGGTGAGACGTAGAGGAATATCCTTGGGAAGAGGCACTTGTACCTTCGGCCGAGGCAGTAGTCCTCAAGAACCTTCTCCGTCTCCATGAGAGGGTAGCCCCGTCTCTTGAGGTCTAAGAGAGTCTGGTAGAAGGCGTTGAGCTGATCGGGTGGAAGACCATAGTCCTCAACAGGCGAGTCCGTCCTCCCCTCCTCGAAGCTCGTCGAGACTGTCGGTTCAACCGTGTTGTAGGAGATTCCAACACCAAGCTTGTCAGCGAGTTCAGCCATCGCCACCATCTTATCAAAATTCAGCCGACTGATAGTGCTGACCAGCGTAACCATCGTCCTCCCATTCTCATACAGAGCACCTATCCCCTCCAAGACCTCCCTGAAGGAACCCCTTCTCCCTCTGATGACATCGTGGTACTCGTTCGGATAATCGAGCGAGATGAAGGCGAAGTCTAGGTTTGGGCCGAGACCAGCTGCTAACTGCCTCAGGAGCGAGCCATTCGTATTAATCATGGTTAGGAAACCCAAATCCTTAGCGAATCTGAGGATGTCTGCGAGGTCTCGTCGGACTAGGGGCTCGCCCCCGAAGACGTAGTAGCCGCGCATCCCAAAGGAGTAGGCATCTTGCAGGAGGTCCTTGACCTGAGTTGTGGAGAGGTCTTCCTTCATCCTGTGGGACATCTTCCAGTAGGTACACGTCTTGCACTGGGCGTTGCAACCATAGGTTATGCTGTGGGCGAGGACGAAGGGAAAGTGGGTTATTAGTCGTGAGCGGATGTATGCCACTAAGGTTCCAAAGTAACGCTGCTGATCTCTGAACGACATGGTGGTCTCATGAACCTCCGCATACCCTTATGTAAAGGTTCTTCCCCTGTCCTAAAAGGACTATTCAGATAGGAGAATGAGTCTCTGGGAAGGTGAGACAGTTATGACTATGGGAGGAAAAGACCGTGCGTCGGATCCAAGGCGAAGACATCACAGAAAGAAAGAGGTGACTATCACTCTGAAATCAGAGCCTCTCAAGCCAGCCTCGGGGACTTCAATTCACCCTACTCCAGAGACGAAGCGCAGGCCACGTGACTTCAAGAAGAAGGGTGCTCGAGGTCCATCATGGATCGGCTGAGAGGCGGATGCTTGACGACCGAACTCATCGGATCTTGCTTACCATGTTCTCCATGGTTCTGAGACAGGCCTGCTTTATTGCTCCTTCTACGCTCCCAAAGGTTATGAGGCGGAGTCCATTCTCGATGAGATTCCTAACGTTCTCAACCGTCACGGGTTGAGCGAGGTACGATATTTCGGACATCACTGGTATTCCCCTGCTCTTAGCCACAGCCATGACGTGCATGAGGCTTCCCAAGACCTCTGGGTTTTGATACTGGCCCGGCAGGCCTAGGGAGAGAGAAAGGTCAGCTGGGCCCAGCAGGAGGGCGTCGACTCCCCGAACCTCAGCTATCTCCTCTATGTTCTCTACAGCCTCCTTCTCCTCAATTAGGGGGATGACAGTAGTTCCTTCATTGGAGCACCTCGCGTATTCGGCGAGTCCCTTCTCTGGAAATCCGAACTTGTTAGACCGGACCATTGTTCCTACGCCTCTGATTCCCTCGGGTGGAAACTTGGCGGCTTGAACCGCTCTGAGCGCGTCTTCCCGACTGTTCACGTGGGGGATGATGACACCTTCGGCCCCAATCTCCAATACCCTCCTTATGTGGGAGGGGTGGTTATCAGGGACTCTGACGATAGCGGCTATGCCTGATAACTCCGATGCGACGATCAGGTTGGAGAGGTCTTCTAGGCTTATGGTCGTATGCTCCGTGTCGATGAAGACGAAGTCGAAGCCGGAGTATCCGAGAATCTCGACAAATGTCGGGGCAGGGGTTGAAAGGCTCATCCCGCAAAGGACCCTACCCTCCCTAACGGCCTCTTTGAGGAAATATTCCTTCAAGTCGAATCCTCCTCTTTGCTCCGAGTTTCGGCTCACACCTATTTCAACCTCACCTCAAGACTTGAACAGTAACTATTCAGACTCCCCACCCCCCATTTCGGTAGCTGCTATGAACAGATGACCAAGTAAATCCGAGCTAGTCGCAGAGAACGTATCATGGCAGAATTCTAGGTGAGACCTAGGAGATGGTTGGATTCAGGATTGCTTTCAGGGCTGGGTTCACGTCTTTGTTTATCAAAGAATCGTGAGCATGAAGGGCTTATCTTCAGTGGTGCCAGCCTAATCCTGGGTTAAGGAAATGAATCTCTTTGCGTCTTCCCTCATGGTGATATTGTTGAAGAGGCAGTAAACCCTCGTCTCAGGACCGAGGCCCCGAACCCAACCCTTGAGGAGCGCCAAGTCCTCATCAGAGTACCGGTAATCGTACAGCTTTTTCCCGGGAGGCTTTCCATGAAACCGCAGGTACACCGTCCCCTGAAAGAGAGGAATAGGCCTTGCAAAGGGGTCGACGCACAGGATCAAGTCAAGTTCTCTGCAGAGAGCCTCTGCCAGTTCGTCTATCCATGTTGGTCCTCGAGGTTCCCAAGCGACGTGTATTCCTCCTCTTTCTATCTTGGAGAGGAAACGCCTCATATTTGCGAGGTTGGCATCAGAGGCGTCGAAGCGTGCGGGGCACTGTAATAAACATATATTGGCATCCAATGTTTCACAAATTTCCCGAGTCCGGTTCCAAGCCTCGATGACCTCGTTCGTTGGTCTGAAGAACCCATAGTTTTCCTGTTTTTCCAGTGGAATCTGTATACGTGTCCTTCTCCATGTGGGCATGGTTGGTAGATGCGTGATCCCCTGCCACGCCTTGACGGTGAACTCGAAGTCTCTAGGCGCCTTCTTTCTCCAGTTCTGGGCTGTCTCGACCTTTGGGAGGTCATAGAAGGTTGTCTGGACCTCGACTACTTTGAATTCCTTGAAGTACCTTTCCATCCCGCCCAGGAAACCGCAACATCCTACCTTCAGCAAGGTTGCATGGCACATCCGCGAATTGGCTTCAAACCCTCCAGACGGAGCACCCTCCTAAGGACATTTTCCTTGAAGTCAAGATTCATCGGATGTCGAACTCGTCCAAGATTCCCATGACCTTTCGAGCCATGGAGTCGGCTTCCAACTTGGCCTCAGGTCGACCAGACGGTGGAATGACGACTCCCCCCTTCACGACTAGGCTGGGACTTCTCAAGACTCGAATGTCCTCCAAAGGGTCGCCCTCCACGGCTATCAAGTCAGCTTCTTTTCCGGTCTCGAGGGTTCCTACGATATTCTCCATCCCCGAGGCTTCTGCTGACCTTATTGTGGCTGCCTGTATAGCCTTCATGGGGCTCATTCCACCTCGAACCATCATCTCAAGGACGAAGGGCAGTCCCGCAGTCTTATACAATCCGAGGCCGTCTGTCCCCGCTATGATCTTGGCCCCGAGGCGCCTCAACTCTCTGAAGTTCTCGAAGCACCATTCGAGACGATCTCGATCCGTTGTGGCTATGAGAACATTATCAGCGTATATTCCCTTCCTAATCATTTCTCGGGCAATGTCTTCGTAGAAGACGTGCCTCAGGCCCTTCCCATCAGGCTCAACGAAGGTGCAATGCTCAATCACATCCACCCCAGCCTCGACGGAGTTCACTATGGCCTGTGTGGCGTGGCAGTGAGCCGTCACCGTCTTCCCCTGACCGTGGGCCTCATCCGTGGCTCCCCTCAGCTCTTCAATGCTGTAGGAGGCTCTCTGCCGTAGGGTACCTTGGGTGGCGCCGCCAGAAGCCATTATCTTTATGAAGTCCACCCCCTCCTTCAGGAGCTGCCTAGTAGCTCTTCTGACTCCTTCATACCCGTCAGCCTCGGCATTGCAGAAGTGGAAGTGGCCACCGGTCATTGTTATGGACCTGCCACAGACAAGGAGTCGAGGCGCGAGGATGATGTCCCTTCGGGCCGCCTCTCTTAGGTCGAGGGCCACCCTGTTTCTGGCTCCGCAGTCTCTCGCTGTGGTAACGCCTGACTCAAGTGTGAAGCGGGCGTTGACGACGCCTGTGACAAGCTGAAGGCTGTCCGGCCACTGGAACATCTCCTCATAGTTTGCGCCAGCCCCTAAGGCGAAGTGGAGGTGGGTGTCTACGAGCCCTGGGAGAACAGTCTTCTTGGAGCAGTCCACCTCTTCAACATCCCCCGCCTTAGGTATGTCTACAGTGGATTCTTCGCCCACTTGGGCGAGCTTGGAACCATCGATGACGACGACTGCGTTCTCGAGCGGGCGCTCCCCCCTTCCGTCAATTAGTCTCCCACACCTCACAACCTTCAAGATCGTTTATCACCTTCCACATCCTGCTGGTTTCATGCCTCAAATATTTATGAGACACCATCCAAGAGGCTGTCGTCCTAATTCAAAGTCTGGGCGCCATCCAATTAATTGAAGGCTTCTGTGCATTCATGATCTATCCCTAGAATCCATACCGTTCACAGGAGAACTGTTAACACATAGGAAATAATGACCGCCCACACTAGATAGGGGATGTACGAAGCTAGATTCCTACTAATCACCTCACCCTCCTACTCCTCCATCCCTAGAGCCGTCGTCATAACTATGTCGGAGGGACCCTGTCGCCTCCCAAGCCATGCAACCTATAGTCTGGCCCAAGCCCACCCCAATCTTTGATAACGCCCACTTCTCGGCTACCTTGAAATCCGCCAGAGAATACTTCTGAGCCGCTAGTGCTGCCATTTATTTCCATATTTAAGGCAGCAAGTGTAGCCCTACTCGTTTTTCGCCTCTTGCGTCCGGGGACTGAGTGGGAAGGCTCAGGGCAAACAGTCTATAGTATGACCGCAATCTTCATATGCTATACAAAGGGACGCAAAGCATACGTATGCGACGAACGTGAATGGACTTGGATAGCAGGAAAGGTGAAGGGGCTTGAAGATAGTAAGCTGGGAAGAGTACACCACGCTACTGAAGAAACTCCACGAAGACCTTGGGCTTCGAACTTTCGACGGCATAGTAGCCATAGGCAGAGGAGGCTCAATGATCGGAGCTTACCTCGCCTCGAAGCTGGGACTACCAACATTCTACCCAGTCTTCGTGAGGCACGTGGGAAGAGGAAAAGAGATGAAGATAGTGGCTCATTATATAGGCCAGGTTAAGTCTCTGAGAGGAAGGCTGCTCGTGGTGGACGACTGGCTGGCTGAGGGGAGAGCAATGAGATTCGTCCTGGACCTAATCCCAAAGGAAGCGTCGGTGACGACTATGGTCATGCTCAACCGAACTGGCTCAGAGTTCAAACCAGATTTCGTAGGGAAGTATGTCGAAGAGGGAGAGCGAGAGATCCTGTTCCCCTACGACCCCGTCGGATAACTCCACACGAAATAGACAACTGAGAACTCGGCCAGATCCAAGCAAGACCAAGGTCGGAGATAACCCCGACCACTTCAGCGGCTTCATGCTCGACATTATAAGGGTCGCCATAAAACAAACTACCTTGGCTAGAAACAAGAGGTCTGATGGGATGGTAGTCGTTTCGTCTAGACTCATTCTTGACCACTTGGAGGAGTCACGCGTCAAACAGATGTTCCATTTGTTGGAGAATGATGCTGAGGTGCAAGGCTATCTGAGGATGTCCAATGTCATGGCTGTTGACCGGTTAGTGTACAACGACCATGGTCCAGTCCACTCTAGGATCTCAGCGGGCAGCGCCTTGGAGATCTTCGATATCTTGACCAAGAGGGTCAAGCCAACGACCGTTGAGAATGGGACGTGCGGTTTTGGGGACGCCCAACTGATCGTCCTCTGTGGAGCTTACCTTCACGACATTGGAAACTCGGTCCACAGGGAGACACATGAGATTCACGGATGCTACATTGCCAGCCCCATATTGGATAGGCTTCTCCACGAGGTTTATCGGGACAATCCGGAGCTTGCTCTCCGGCTGAAGTGCGAGATTCTCCACTCCATCTTCGCCCACGACGAGGAAGTCCAATGCCTAAGCCTAGAGTCGGGCTCGGCGAAGGTTGCCGATGGGACGGATATGGCTGAGGGAAGGGCTAGGATTCCTTACAAGACGGGGAAGGTGGACATCCACTCGCTCTCAGCACTCGCCATCAAGAGGGTCGAGATCGAGGAGGGCGATCAGAAGCCGGTTCGGATTCTGGTGCATATGGACAATCCGGCGGGGGTCTTCCAGATCGAGGAGGGTATTGGCCGGAAGATCAAGACTTCGGGTATTGAGCATCTGGTGGAAGTGGTGGCCCTAGAGAAGGGGAAAGAAATAAAGACATTCTGAGAAACCGATGCAGAGAACAGTCTAGTACAAGTCAGTAGACACCTTGAACAAGCCACAAACTTCGCCGCCATAGGAGTTTGGAATCCTAGCGGAGTATTGGCTTCCGAGTCTCTTCGATGATCCTGAGACAAGAGTGAGGTGGAAAACCACCTACACCCAGGTGATCACGACTTTTCCGGTCTGCCCGGCCTCGAAGACCTTGTAAGCCTCCGGTGCCTGCTCCAGGGGGAAGCGATGAGTGATGATCTTCTTCAGCGGCACCTTGTGATCGACCACGTAGTTGGCCACCTCCGCTAGACCTACGGTGCTCATAGTCCAAGAGCCGTGGATGGTGAGCTGCTTGTGAATGATGTCCCGGCTGACGTGGAAAGTTGTATCACCGCCCTCTCCGACGAAGCAGGCCCGACCATATATCCTAGCGCTCCTTATGGTGTTGACTCGGGGCTCTGGAATACCAGTGCAATCAAGGGTAGCATCGGCCCCTTCGCCATGGGTCAACCCCTTTATAGCTTCTACAGGGTCCGTCTCCAGGGGGTCTATGGCGACCTCGCATCCGAGGCTCTTTGCCAATTCCCGCCTGTAGGGGATGGGTTCTACCACGATGACCCGCGCGCCGGTGGCCACGCCGAAGAGGGTAGCACTTAGGCCGACAGGCCCCTGACCGTAGATGGCGAAGGTGTCCCGGCCCGAGACATTTAGCTTCTTCACCGCGTCGTACGCTGTGCCAGTTCCGCACGCGCAGGCCGCTCCTTCCTCGTAACTCAGCTGCTCTGGCATGTGCACGCAGGCGGTCTCGTGGACTGCTATGCGGTCGGCGTGGCCTCCGTGATTGGTTCCACCGTAATAGATCTTCTTGGCGTTAGGGTCTATGCACATCTGAGAGTAGCCCACCTTGCACCATTTGCATTGTCCGCAGCCGAGGTAATGGTGGACGATAACCCGATCCCCACCCTTCACGTGGCGGACACCGGGGCCTACCTGCGTCACTTGGCCGCAGGGCTCATGGCCACTGGCTTTTAGCTGTCTCGGTTCTCCGCGCTCTTTGCTGGGCGCTCTGTAGGGCCGAAGGTCGCTGCCGCAGAGTCCGGAGGCACGCATTTCGACGATTACCTCGGAAAACTCGGGTGTTGGATCAGGGAATTCCCTCAGTTCCAACTGCCGCTCGCCAAGGAATACAACCCCTCTCATTTTGACCTCCTGCATGGGGCTTAAAAGCACTCAGCTAATAAGACTATCCAGCTGCTGAGGGCGTCAAGCGGGATACCCACTGGACGGGCGGAAACTTAGGCGTCTGACAGATGAGGTGCTGAAATCGGCACTTAATCGCAAGGAGTCATGGGTCGAGGTCTTTTCCTCTGAAGGAATCGATGTCAAACACTCAGGTCTCTACGGATTCTAGAATCCGCGCAATGGTAGAGAAGCAGGCCGTCACTCGCTCTAGGGTAGGTGCAACCTCATCTTCGCCTTTTCGGAAATACTTTTCAGCAGAGTCACCATCTCTTCGAGCCCATAAGGTGAGGGGTTTGGCCACCGAGGCGCTAATGGAGAAAGAGGGGACGAGAACTTCGAAGCTGCCCTATCAGATTACCGTCGTCGGCTCCACGCATATGGACTTCATCGCATACATGGAGAAGTTTCCCGAACCTGGGGAAACGGTCATTGGAGAAAGTTTCGCCACATCGCCGGGAGGAAAGGGTGCAAATCAGGCGGTAGCGATCGCGAGGCTCAGGGCGAGATCCCATTTCATAAGCAAGGTTGGGACGGACTTCGTGGGTGATATGCTCCTTGAGAACCTGAGGAGGGAAGGAGTCGGTGTAGAAGATGTGACGAGGGATTCTCGGGCGAGTAGTGGCGTCGCCTTGATATATGTCAACTCCTCGGGTGAGAACATGATAGCCGTTGCTCCCGGAGTAGACCGCCTCATAGAGCCTGGAGATGTCAAGAGAGCTGAGAGGACGATAGAAGGTTCGAAGGTCGTGCTTTCTCAGCTCGAGGTTCCCATGGAAACAATGGAATTCGCTATGAGGCTCGCCAGGAGAAAGGGCAAGCTATCGCTCCTAAACCCCGCCCCAGCCACATCCCTACGCCCTGAGGTCTTCAGGTCAGTTGATGTGTTGACGCCCAATAGGGTTGAGCTTGAAGCCGTTACAGGAGGCACAACCGTTACCGATCAGGATATCCTCGAATCCGCTCTTAGCCTAGTCAAGAAGGGCATAAAGTACGTCGTCGTCACATTGGGAGGTAGGGGCGCTATGGTAGTGACCGAATCCGAGCACAGGGTTGTCCCATCCTGCCGGGTAGAGGTGGTGGACACTGTGGGTGCCGGAGACGCCTTCAACGGTGCCCTGGCCATCGCCCTTTCCCTAGACGAAGAAATCTTCGAGGCCGTGAGGTTCGCTAACCTCGTGGCCTCCCTCAAGGTAACCATGCGGGGGGCTCAGACAGGGCTCCCAACGCTGGCACAAGTCATTGAGTTCTCTGAGGCTAAAGGCTTGGGCGGAATCCCTAGGTCCCTCTTGAGCCTCGTCTAGAGAGGGGGCTCACCTGCTACGTCTATGGGATACATAAACAACAACCGCAGGATCGGAAGAAGCCAGACAGTCTCTAGCTCCCTCTACCCTCGTTTGCCATTATTCGGATGAGGTCTTCAGAAGCAAGGTGGGGCCTCGCCTTCGCCAAGAATTCCTGAAGAGTCTGCTCAGGGGTTAGGTTGGTCGTATCGATCCTGATCTTTGCGTGGATCGTTGAGACTCGAAACTCCTCCTCAAACTTCTCCAAGAGGAGAGATATATCTTCTTTCTTGACGACTTGGTATTCATGGGGTTTCTTCCTCATGCGCTCCGCAATGACCTCCGGAGACGCTGTCAGGAGGACCAGGATCGTATCGCTTGGTAGCTCCTTTTCGAGCTCTCTCCCCTGCCTTATAGCCAAGAACTCGGGCTTGTAACCATAGTAGAGCGGTCCATATATGGTGTCCTCGCTGTAGAAGCCCACCTCTATGGCGTCGCGGTAGAGTCGAATGATCCGGACGTGGTAGACCGCTTGGAAGCGTTGGAAACGCTCCTTAAAGGCTGGGCTCAAGGTTAGCATGACCTCTCTATCTTCCTTGGATAGAGAGGCATCGGGTATTGTAAAATGGTCGTCCAAGTGGAAGGCCATGTCGTGTTTTCTTCCCCATTCCAAGAGGCTCTCCGCGAAAGCGCTCTTACCCGAATACTCGCATCCAATTACAATGACTTTCAACTTCCGACCACCAAAATTGAATCGACAATAAATGCAGATAAGTTTAATCCCCATTAACGTAAAATGCGTAATTGACTCAAAATATGTGGAAAGGGGACTTGGTTCATCTGAAGAGCTCCTCGGCATCTGGATCTCTTTTCAAAATTTCTTTCTCGTTGAGTTCGTAGCCGAGACCCGGCTTGCTGGGAAGAATTATTCGACCCTTGTTGATGACCGGCCCCTCCCACTCTATGACTTCACCCCACCCCTTGACTCTAGTGCCGTGCCACTCAAGGACGAGGAAGTTAGGGATACTCGCGCAGAAGTGGGCCATAGCCACGGTGGCCATCGGGCCGCAGTTGTTGTGGGGCGCGACTGGGACATAGTAGAGGTCTGCTAGGTCTGCGATCCTCTTCCCTTCTATGATTCCGCCCACCTTGGCTATGTCGGGCATTATGATGCTCGCGGCCTGCTTCTCTAGGAGGTCCTTGAAGCCCCATTTGGAGTAGAGGTTCTCCCCTGTGCAGATGGGGGTCGAGGTGGACATCTTGACCTCCCTCATGGCATCAACGTTCTCCGGAGGCACAGGCTCCTCCAACCACATCAGCCTGAATGGTTCCAGTGCCTTGGCTATCTTGATGCCTGAGGGTGTGTTGTACCTCATGTGGAGGTCGAAGGCTAGGTCGACTTTGTAGCCTATGGCCTCCCTTACCGTAGTAGCGATGTCCACCATCCTCTCGAGTTCCTCTCCGGCTACGGTCTCATTGTACGGGTCGTATCCTGCCTTCCTCCTCTCCTCTCCAAAACCCAGGTCCAAGTCGAACTTGATCGCATCGAAGCCCTTGTTCACGGCCTCTATCGCGTTCTTCCTGAAGGTCTCAACACTTGGCCCTCCAGCCGTGTCCTGATACACTCGAACCTCGGCGCGGTAGCCCCCACCGACCACCCGGTACCCAGGAATGCCTAGAATCTTGCCCTTCAGATCAACCAAGGCGAAGTCGAGTCCACTTAGGGTGCATCCGACGACGCCGCCCATGGGTTGGAAGAAGCGGCTTCCTACCCAAATTTCGCGAAGGATCCTCTCTATATCCATGGGATCCTTCCCGATGACAACATGCTTCCAGCGTTCGCCCATGATCTTCCCTAGGTCGCCGGTCCCCGCTTCACCGATCTCACCGTAGCCGGAGACCCCTTCCTCGGTAGTGACCTTTACTATGCCCCTTCTTTCCTCGGCATGGCATGTGATGGGCACGACGACGAGGTTTTTTATCTTCATGCACAGCCACCTTTGGATCCGAACTTGTGGTTGTTGGGATAGAAATTGTTTACGCATCTTTTCATTCCTTATGCCGATGGCACTGTCAACAAGCTCAAGGACAGTCCGTTTGTGGAAGAGCATGGCTGCATGTTCCCTCCAAAGACTGAAATGTCGGGAGAGAAGAACTAGCGTCCACAGCTTAGAAGTATTCGGGATGAGATGCCTTGAAGATAACGGATGTAGAGATCATCGGTAACAGGAAACCCGTGACCCTTCCTGAACCCTGGAGGCCTGCATGGCATGAGCCCGACATTGGGCCGCAAGGGGCCACCTATTTCTCCTTCTTTAAGATTCACACCAACGAGGGAATAACGGGCATAGGACCTAGCATGCCCATCGATTCCCTCCCACCTAGCTACATTGCCTTCGTGAAGAATACCCTAATCGGCTCTGACCCCTTCAATGTGGGGCGCTTCTTTGAGACGAATATGAGTGGACGCGAGGCCACAAGCAGCTCCCTCGGAGGCGTCGACGCAGCCCTCTGGGACATCGTCGGGAAGGCCTCGGGTAAACCCGTCCACAAGCTCCTCGGCGCATACCGCGATAGAATCCCTGTATACATCGCCACGGCACAGTTACACTCCCCTGAGGAGCATGCGAGGGAAGCCATCAAGTATAGGAATGAGGGGGTGAGAGCGATCAAGCTCCGCCTCCACAGGCCTGACTATAAGGACGACTTAGCCGTGGTCAAGGCTGTCAGGGATGCTGTAGGGGACGATATGGAGATAATGGTGGACGCGAATCAGAACAACTACGCGCCCAGCTACAACTACTGGTCCCGTCGGACGGCCATGTGGATGGCAAAGAAGCTGGACGCCTTGAACGTCTACTTCCTCGAAGACCCCCTTCCCCTACGGGATGTGGAAGGAGTCAAGCAACTCGCCGACGCCGTGGACATGGCCATCTCCGGTGGGGAACACGCGAAGGACGTCTATCACTTCAGGGACCTACTCTTCAGCGGAGCCTATGACATCGTCCAACCAGACATCATAATCGGCAACCCCGGGATAGGCATGTCGGGCGTCAAGAGGGTCGCCCAGATAGCTGACTCCGTTGGAAGGATGATAGTGCCCCACGTCTACACCGGCGGCATAAGCGGCCTCCACCTCGCAGCGACCCTACAGATTATGGGAACCGTCAAGAACTGCCCCTTCGTCGAGTACCCCTTGGAGCCCCCGGCCCTGACGGTAGAGACACAGCACGGTCTCTTGAAGGAACCCATCCGCATCGACATGGACGGCTGCGTCCAAGTACCCCAGCTACCTGGCATAGGCGTTGAAATCAACCAGGAGTTCGTCGAGAGGTACCTGTGATGAGGGTCTACGGGAACACGGGCAAGCTCCTCAGAATCAACCTATCCTCCTCAAAGACCTCCGTAGAGGACCTAGACTCGAAGACGCTCTCAATGTACCTAGGCGGAAAGTGCTTAGGGTCAAAGCTCCTCTTCGACGAAGTACCGCCCGAGGCAGACCCACTGGGCGAGGAGAACAGGCTGATATTCACGGCAGGCCCGCTCCAAGGAACAACTGTTCCAGGCTCCGGAAGGTTCGCTGTACTGTTTAAGTCGCCCTTGACCGACGGCTATGGTGAGGCCCAGGGGGGAGGAACCTTCGGCCCCATCATGAAGATGTCCGGCTACGACGCCATCATTGTGCAGGGAGTGTCTGCGAGTCCGGTCTTCTTGGATATCTCCCGAGGTGTAGCTACCATAGAGGACGCTTCAGGGCTGTGGGGAAAGGACGTTTGGCAGACCGAGAAGGTTCTGAAGAAGGGCAGGAAGGGGCTGAATAGCATCGTATCCATAGGACCTGCCGGAGAGAGGGGGGTCAAGTTCTCAGCCATCATCAACGACCTCGGAAGGGCCGCTGCCCGCGGAGGGCCCGGAGCGGTGATGGGATCGAAGAAGCTGAAGGCCATAATCGTGGAGGGGGACGGTAAGGCGCCTTTGGCCCAGGAGGATGAGTTAAGGGCGACCGCTAGGAGGGCCGTGGAGAGGATCAGAGTCCTACCCGCCATGGTGAATCGGAGATTAAACGGCACTCCAAGCCTCGTCGAGCCTCTGAACGCCCTTGGGATCCTTCCCACCAAGAACTTCAGGGAAGGCGTCTTCCAAGGAGCGGACAAGATCGACGCCGAAGCCGTGAAGAACAGGATTCTGGTCGGCAGAAAAGCCTGCTTCGCTTGCCCCGTCGGCTGTGGCAGACAGGTCGAGGTGAAGATCGGACCCTTCGCACCAGTTCATAAGGAGATCGGTGGGCCGGAGTATGAGACCCTTGCCTCCTTTGGTTCACTCCTCCTGAACGACGATCTTGAATCCATCGCCAAGGCAAATGAACTCTGCAACCTGATGGGCATCGACACAATTTCCGCAGGCGTGGTCCTCGCCTACGCCATGGAGTGCTACGAGAAGGGGGTTCTGAACAGGGACGATTTGGACGACTTAAATCTGACATGGGGGAACGCGCAGGCAGCCCTAACCCTACTGGATAAAATTGCCTCAAGGAAGGATGTGGGGGATGTCTTGTCGGAGGGGGTGAAAAGGGCCTCTGAGAGGATCGGAAAAGGCTCCGAGGATTTCGCCATGCATGTGAAAGGTCTGGAGTTACCCCTCCACGAGGGCAGAGGAAAGAAGGGAGTCGGACTCCTCTACGCCGTCAGCAACGCCGGCGCCAAGCACCTCGAAGCGGAGCACGACACAGCCTTCGAGCGACCCGACGCCGCGCCCGAAATAGGTGTGACCGAACCCATCAGCAGGTTCTCCCTTGAGGGCCAACTCCATCGTATCGTAAGAACCCAGAGCCTCTGGGCCTTGGTCGACAGCCTCATCCTCTGCAAGTTCATAGCGCCCGTAAGGGCCATGACCTTCAGCGAGATGGTTGAGATGACGAATCTGGCCACGGGACGCGAGTATACCTTGGACGAACTCATGTTAGTAGGAGACAGAGCTATCAACATAGGCAGAGCCTTCAACATCCGAGAAGGCTTCTCAAGGGAGGATGATCACCTTCCTCCGAGGTTGTATCAGCCCCTACAAGGGGGCTCGTCAGCTGGCAACCGCTTCACGGTCAAAGAGTTTGAGAAAGGGTTGGACGAGTTCTATGCACTGAGAGGCTGGGACCTTAAGACAGGAAGACCGAGGAAAGAGACTCTTCTAAAGCTCGGCTTGGCCGACGTAGCTGTGGATTTGGAGGCCAGAAGCCTGCTTCCATCCGATTGAGTAGACAACAGTCCCGCCTAGTCTTTCAGGCGGGGTTTGTCCCGCTAACGGTTCGATCATATCGGACACCTGTCGAAAAGGTATTTTGTCTCGAATCTTAGGCCAAGTCTTCTAGAAATTTCCTGCTCATAGCATAATACGTAGGAGTACCGATTACGTCTGTTGTCAAAGAGCTTCACAAGTGCTCTTCTATGCAGAACTTGCTGGAACTCTCCTACCCTAGCATACCTCTCTGCCAAGTTCTGACAGACAGCGCTAGAAGGTTCCCCGATAAGCCTTTCATACTATATCCTCGAGAGCTAACCTTCGGGCAGATAGATGTCTTAAGCGACCGCCTAGCCACAGCCCTGACAAACCTCGAGGTGAAGAAGGGTTCGGTTGTAGCCCTCTTCCTCTGGAACTCTCCCGAGTTCATCATCAGTCTTTTCGGAGCATTGAAGGCTGGGGCAACGGTCACTCCAATGAATCCCACCTTGAGTCGACAGGAGTTTGAGTATCAAGTTGGGGACTCGGGCTCCAAGGTTGTCATTATGGATGAGAGAGGGTATCAAAAGATGAGGATGCTCCAGGAACCCATCCCTACACTGGATACTCTAGTCTTAACAGGAAACGAGAGGCATAAGGGAACTCGTTCGTTTAAGGAGCTTCTGAAGACTGTTGCAGTCCCGCCTCAGATTAGCATCGATCCACATGAGGATCTGGCCCTCCTCATGTACACGTCGGGAACTACAGGGCGCCCCCGCGGATGTATGCTCACCCATTACAACATTGTAAGCAACATAGTCCAGCGCTATAGAACGTACCGCAACTCATCGGATGAGATCCACTTGATTCACTTGCCTCTATACCATATAACCGGTTTAACTTGTCAACTCCTCACAGCAGCCTACATCGGTTGCAGTATTGTTCTTCAACGCCGTTTCAAGACTTGTAGATTCCTGGAACTAATTGAGAGATACAGGGCCACGCATGTGTCGACGGTGATGCCAGTGGTCAATCGCCTCGTCAAATACCCGCGGCTCAAGGATTACAACCTTTTCTCAATTCGCTCCTTTGGTCTTGGAGGCGCGCCTGTCGCTTTGGGAGTCGTTGGAAGGTTTCAAGAACTGACAGGTATCGAGGTCAGGAACGCCTACGGATTGACTGAAGCCTCGCCGGGGACACATAGCAATAGGCCCAACAAGACCATGCTGGGTTCTGTGGGGAAGCCCCTACCGGATACCGAACAGCGAATCGTCGACCAAGAGACTGGAGAAAAGGACCTCCCCGTCGGAGAAGTGGGAGAACTCTTAGTCAGAGGGCCTCAAGCGATGAAGGGTTACTGGAAGAGGCCGAAGGAGACAGCGGAAGTAATCAGGGATGGGTGGCTCCACACCGGCGACTTAGGGAGTCTCGACGAGGACGGATATCTTTACATCGTGGGGAGAAAGAAGGACATCATAAAGTGCATGGGATTCACCATCGGGCCCTCTGAGCTTGAGAATGTTCTCCTCCAACACCCCGCCGTTGATGACTGCGCCGTAGTTGGAAAGCCTGATAGGGTGAGGGGCGAGATCCCGAAGGCATTCGTAAGGCATCGAAGAGGCATGGCAGTAACTGAGGAAGAACTCCTGAAGTTTGTTGAGGAGAGGGTAGCACGGTATGAGATGGTAAGGGAGATCGAATTTGTGAATAGCATCCCCCGAACAGCTTCTGGAAAGATATTGAGGCGTCTTCTCATCGATGCCCATCCGCCGAGAGAAATTAGTGAAGGATCCTAAATGGAGCAGCAGTGGGAGATAAGACGATATCGCCCTGGCGACGAGGAAGGGATATATGAACTAACAAAAGTGGTTACTGAGCAGGAAGGATGTGCCCACATAACTTCAGACAAAGATCGGTGGATGAGGCACTGGAGATGGGAATACAGGGAGAATCCAGCTGGTAGTTTCATAGTTGTCACTGAATACAAAGGGCAGATCATAGGCCATGTCTCAAGGATTCCAGTAGCGATAAAAGTCTTTGACACGGTAGTTAAGGGTGGCATCTCCGCCGAATTGATGACGCATCCTGACTTCAGACGACGGGGAATATTCAGGTCCATGGCCAGGTTTTCTAGGGAGGAGAGCAGAAAGGAGGGGTACGAGCTCTCCTATGCCTTCACGAATAAGAATTCCCACGCTGCCTCCCTGAGATATGGATCGTCTGATGTCGGGAGAATGGTTGTGTTGACCAAATACCTTGATGTTCACAACGCCATTGCTCGGCAAGTGAAGAATAAGAGACTTGCAAGAATGGTTTCGCCACTCGTCAGCCTCTCCTTGAAGGCTTTATCCTTGCAAAAGAAACCTCCGAAGGCTAAGGGCATCGAAATAGTGAGACTGAAGAACTGTGACGAAAGGATTGATAGTCTGTGGAATACGGCTTGTAGTTCCCATAGAATCATCGTAGTAAGAGATAGAAGGCAGGTTGATTGGAGATACTTCAAGCATCCTGACTTGGTCTTCGATGTCTTGGCTGCTCAAAGAAACGGAGAACTACTCGGCTACTTGGTCTCAACAACGGATGTAGGAAAGATGGATCGAAGGGTCGGATACATTGTGGATGTGTTTGCCGATTTGAGTGAACTTGGAGTTGTGCAATCTTTAGTCTCTGAGGCAATCGAAACTTTTCGAAGGGAGGGCGCCCATCAGGTCGAGTTCTGGATGCTAGGCGAAGGTACCTATTATGAGGTACTTAGGGCCAATGGCTTCATCGTTAGAACTCATGCACTTCCGATGGTAGTGGGTTCTTCCCCTCCAACTATCGATAGACGATTGGTCATGGACGAGGTGAACTGGCATATAACTCTAGGAGACATGGATGCCATGTTCCCCCTACGATCATAGACCTTTCCAATACTATTTCGAATCCCCTCCTCTGGAGGAAGTCGTTCTCTTTGTAAAACGCCACAAACATGGATTATGTCTCGTGATGGTCTTGGCTTGGTCGTGGGTCGAGGGTATGTGTTTTTATCTTGGTGCAGTCGTTGCTCTGTGGATTGAGGTCTCTAATGGGGCGAAGGCGTTACAACCCCTCTTTAGCCATCCTCTACTTGGCAACTGGGGGTATCCAAGTCTCCCTGAACATCGTCTTCATAACACTCCCACTCTACGCCCTAGCGATCGCTGCCTCCGCGTTTGAGATTGGCGTCATGGGCGCCCTCGGAGGCCTGACCTATTCCCTAATGGCGAGGTTCCTAGGTTCCCTCTCAGACAGGTTCTCCAAGAAGAGTTTCATCATCCTCGGGGCGGTTGTTCAGGCCGCAACCTCGATCCTGTACGTAGCTTGCGACACCCCGCTCCAGTTAATTCTTGTACGGATCATCCAATCCCTCGGTCTGGCCCTATTCTGGCCAGTCATCGAGGCTCTAGTGGCCGGTTCCCTAAAGGATGCCTTAGAGCATGCGTTGGTAGGATACAATATCTCTTGGGGTGCAGCCAGCGCCGTGGGTGCGCCCCTCGCGGGCTTCCTAATAACGGCTTTCTCTCTGACTCTTCCCTTCTACGTCTCTTCCGCAGTTGCCCTCTCAATTTCAATAGTTCTCATCGCCCTCCCCAATGCTACTGAAGATGACCCATCTCCAAATAAACAGTCCGAGCCTATTCCTGTCCCAGAAAACAATTCATTTATCCCACTTCTACCTGTGGCATCAGCCTTTGCCTATGCTTTCAATAGTGGAATTGTCGGTACCCTTTTTCCCGTCTTTGCTTCACAACTAAGGATCCCAGCCTACCAGATAGGCCTCCTCTTCCTTGTGCCGAGCCTTGTTCAGACGTTGGTCTTCGTCATTTCGGAGAGGCTGCTTAGGAAGTTTGGGAGGACATCGTTCCTGATCGGGGGATTTGCCTTCACCATCTCTTTGGCCCTCATAGCTATTGTGGAAAACACCGCCATCTTTGCAGTGTCCTTCATTGGTCTGGGGCTGGGTCAAGGAATCCTGTTCTCCTCATCCCTCTATTATCTCCTGGTTGAGAGCGACGGGAATAGGGGTCAGGCCACGGGTAGGTTTGAGAGCATCTTGGGCTTGGCCTCTTTCCTAGGGCCGTTCTTGGGCGGGGTAGTTGCGCAATTCAACCCGTCATATCCCTACATGGCCGGCGCTGTGTTGAGTTCTCTCGTCCTCGTTCTACAGCTCTTCACTACGAAAGTCAAGCCCAGACTTTAGCTCAGAAGGAACTTGGCGTAAGGTATCCATCAGTTTCTAACATGAGCGAGTTCCAGAAATGAGGGACGGCTTCACCTTGTCTCTCCCTAACGTGGCCGTCACCGTTCACATATCCGCTGATACTTGAAACTGGGCATTCTGCTAGATAGAGGGAGATCAGGATGATTCCTACGAGATCTTTCTACTTGAAAAACCCTTTTCAAGGACAAAGTCTTTGAGGGACTGAAGCATCCGTATGCCTAGAGTCATTGCTGATGAAGAGGATGTAATTGTTCAGAGGAGAGGTCAAGCAGGGGAGACCCACCTTCTTTGAATATCTTGCAGGTGGATTGCTGGGTAATGTGCCGCTGATAATCCTTGTCTTTGTTTTGAGTTTCTATGACCCGAGAGTTTTGATAATATCACCACTTTTTGTTAACATAGTGATACTTTCTTCGCTGGTTCTAGGCGCGGCTCTGGCTGCGTTCTACGTCGCTGTTGGAGTTCAATCCAGTCACATTGCGCGGGTCATCGCCGTGGGTTTGGTGACGGGGGGCTTCTGCTACCTGATCAACATTGCCTTCTCCTACTTCCTGATACCGGGGCTTCCCCTCGGAGATTACTGGAAGCTCGCTACCTTCATACCTGGAGGCGCCCTCGGCGCATTCATTAGGACAAAGAGGAAGAAGCGAACAACCCGAAGACCTCCCCCCTCAAGTCCTGACACATCAAAAGACCCCAAGTCTTGAGAACTCAAACTCGGGCCTCTGGCGCCCATCGGTTGGAAAGACCGTCAAAGATGCTTTTCTGAACAAACAAAATTATCCTTCCTACGATCAACGCTTGTCGAACATCGCCTTCGCCCTCAAGCCTTAAGTACTATGAGCCATGTGGTTTGATGCGGGAAGGTGTGAAAATGCCTAAACTCACGGACGCGCAGATGATACAGGAACTTAGGAAGTTCGACACAGCAACAATCTGCAACGTCGTGGCAACCTACGCTGGGAGCGATATATGCCTCTCCCTATACGACTCTTGGTATGGGGAGTATTACACCGACACATCGCTCCATTGCATGTACCCAGAACTAGGCCCGGTCTGCGGCTACGCCGCCACGGCCTGGTATTCCGATAAGAAGCCTGAATACACAGATGTAGGGCGTTGGGCCCTCCCTGAACACCTTGATGCCACCCCCAAGCCGGTAATCCTTGTGTCCAAGCAGTCCTACTCGCCGGGACTCAAGAAGCTGTCGGGCCTCTTCGGAGGCAACATGACCGCCCAGTTCAAGGCCTTCGGCGTCGTGGGAGTCGTGACCGATGGCCCCCTGAGAGACCTTGAGGAGATAAGGCCACAGACGGTCCAGTACCTTGCAACAGGTCTCACCTCAGGGCACGGCGCACTCCAGATGCGGGCGGCAGGAATCCCAGTGAAGGTGGCTGGAATGGCGGTTCAACCCGGAGACATCGTCCATATGGACCAGTGTGGCGCTGCAAAGTTCCCAGCCAAGTACCTACCTAAGGTCTTGGAGTACGCAACGGAACTGATTAAGCGCGAGGAAAAGCAGAAGGCGATGTTCCAGGACCCCCAGTTCAGCTTAGCGAAGTGGAAGGCCAGCGTCGAAAAGAAAGGCTAGGATGCCAGCTGTCCCAGAGAACGGGATAGGGTCCAAAGGTACGTTCATTTCTTCTTTTTTGTTTAGTTATAGCTTCTTGAGATGAAGCTGGAGCAAGTCCCATCGATCAATTAAAATCCAAAAACTCTGTACTACCCTTCCCAGATGGTGTAGGCTATGAAGATAGGAGTTATGAATGGTACCGTATTCTCATTGCCTAACTTTCCGGTGAGCCTCTTCTCAGACGTGGCCGTAGCCGCAGAGCAATTAGGCTACGACGGCTATTTTGTTAACGATCACCCCAACCTTCCTTGGGGAGACGAAACTTGTGAGCCCTACACGGAACTCGCCTACATAGCGGCCAAGACCTCGGTCATAGACTTGGGCAATGTCGTTTCTCCAATTCCTCGCTACGTCCCGAACTACTTGGCCAAGATCATTGCCCACATAGATATTCTAAGTAAGGGGCGGACCCTCTATGCCTTCGGGGCTGGTTATAGGGAGAAGGAGTTCTTGGGCTTCTCCCCTGACGGGAAGTTTCCATCAGCGAGGGAGAGGGTTGAACGGACCCTCGAAGGGGCTCAGCTCATGAAGAGGCTCTGGACCGAGGACGAGGTTACCTTCCACGGCAAGT